>ERZ791930.209-NODE-209-length-54426-cov-5.676703_pt1 | contig 54426 bp, 56 predicted proteins | sample MGYA00510128_ERZ791930 | MGnify/ENA primary metagenome ERZ791930 (study PRJEB30046, sample SAMN00792057) | human gut metagenome | study: EMG produced TPA metagenomics assembly of the A metagenome-wide association study of gut microbiota in type 2... | reverse complement strand
CGGTGTATTCGTAGAAATCGAAGAAGGTGTAGACGGATTGATCCACATCTCTGACTTGTCTTGGACTAAGAAAGTGAAACATCCTTCTGAATTCACTCAGATCGGTGCAGACATCGAAGTTCAGGTATTGGAAATCGACAAAGAAAACCGTCGTTTGAGCCTTGGTCACAAACAACTCGAAGAAAATCCTTGGGATGTATTCGAAACAGTATTCACTGTAGGTTCTGTACACGAAGGTACTATCATCGAAATGTTGGACAAGGGTGCTGTAGTAGCTCTTCCTTACGGTGTAGAAGGTTTTGCAACTCCGAAACACTTAGTAAAAGAAGACGGTTCTCAGGCTCAGTTGGACGAAAAACTGTCATTCAAAGTAATTGAATTCAATAAGGATGCTAAGAGAATTATCCTTTCTCACAGCCGTATTTTCGAAGATGCTGCAAAAGCAGAAGAAAGAGCTGAAAAGAAAGCAGCTTCTAACGCAAAGAAAGCTACTAAGAGAGAAGAAACTCCTGCTATCCAGAACCAGGCTGCTTCTACAACTTTGGGCGATATCGATGCTTTGGCTGCTTTGAAAGAACAGTTGGAAAACAAAAAGAAGTAATCAGATTACTTTAAAATAACGCAGAAAAGGATGTACCTCAATCGGTGCATCCTTTTTTTTATGCCATTATTCCTTAAAAAGTAAACTCTTTTATGGAATATCCGATAAAAAACCGTATCTTTATGAAGTAATAAAATTTCGAGCTAGCATTTCACAACGACTTCTCCCCGTCTTCTTATTACCTATTTATTAATTCAATGCAGTATTCATATATAATACCGCGTATATACTAATTTAAAAAGAATCAAATGGCGAAACCAATTTCATTTACCAAAAGAGATTTAGAAAAGAAAAAACAAGAAAAACGTTTAGCAAAACAACAAAAGAAAGAAGAAAGGAAGAATAGCGGCACATCATCTTTCGAAGATATGATAGCATACGTAGACGAAAACGGTGTAATAACCGACACTCCTCCTACTACAAATGAAAAGCCTCAGGAAATAGATATCAGCACTATCGAAGTTTCCACTCCACGTAAAACAGATGAACCTGTGATAACCGAATATGAAGGAAGAGTAGAATTCTTCAATACTTCCAAAGGATATGGCTTCATCAAAAACCTGAAAAATGCAGAGAAGTACTTTTTCCATGTAAGCGGTCTGCAAGACGAGGTAACAGACGGAAATTTAGTGACTTTTAAACTGGAACGCGGACCACGAGGAATGAATGCCGTAGAAATCAAACACAAGAAATAACCCCGACAGCGGTATATGTTTTTACAACCTTTTTATATTTTTCATCCAAAAAGATAGTATCTTTGCAGTGATGGAAAAATTTGAAGTACATATATTAGGCTGTGGTTCGGCATTACCAACAACAAGACACTTTGCTTCTTCGCAAGTCGTGAATATCCGTGAAAAGTTATTTATGATAGATTGCGGAGAAGGAGCACAGTTACAATTACGTCGCTCTAAATTGAAGTTTACGCGTCTCAACCATATATTTATATCTCATCTGCACGGTGACCATTGCTTCGGACTGATGGGACTTATCTCTACGTTCGGACTGGTGGGGCGCACGGCTACACTGCATATACATTGCCATGCCGACCTCGAACGGATACTCACGCCTCAACTGGAATATTTCTGCAAAGGAATGGCATACAACGTGGAATTCCATCTGATTAACCCCACAAAAGCCGAAGTCGTTTATGAAGACCGTTCCGTAACAGTCAGCAGTATCCCGCTGCGTCATCGCATTCCTACCTGCGGATTCCTTTTTGCGGAAAAACCGACACCCAACCATATCATCAGGGATATGATTGATTTTTATAAAGTTCCCGTATTCGAACTTAACCGTATCAAAAACGGAGAAGATTATGTGTTGCCGGACGGTACTGTTATCCCTAACAACCGTCTGACTACTCCGCCTGCTCCGCCCCGCAGCTATGCCTATTGTTCGGATACTATTTTCCATCGCCCTATCATAGAGCAAATAAAAGGGGTGAATTTACTTTTTCACGAAGCAACCTTTGCACAATGTGATGCCCAACGCGCCAAAGAGACATTTCACACTACTGCCATGCAAGCCGGTGAAATAGCTCGCGACGCAGATGTAAAACAGTTACTCATCGGACATTTTTCCGCCCGTTATGAAGATGAAAACATTCTATTGCAGGAAGCAAGGAGTGTATTTCCCAATACACTTCTTGCTAAAGAGAACCTGAAGGTTACACTATAAAGAAAACACAAAACCGGTTCATGGATACCTATAATGAAAAAGAAATAATAGCATTATTGCAAGATCCCAAACGACAAAGGGAAGCATTCGAATGCATCGTGAAACAGTATAGCGAGCAGCTATACTGGCAGATTCGCCGCATGGTGCTTTCGCACGATGATGCCAATGACCTGTTACAGAATACATTTATCAAAGCCTGGATAAATATTGACTACTTCCGTGCCGAAGCTAAAATGTCTACGTGGCTCTATCGCATCGCCTTAAATGAATGCCTTACCTTCCTGAACAAACAACGTGCAAATAACCAGTTATCCATCGATGAAGCCGATGCCGAAATGGTGAATAAACTGGAAGGAGACAGTTATTTCAGTGGAGACGAAACCCAAAGACTATTCCAAAAAGCATTACATACACTACCCGACAAACAACGAATAGTCTTCAACCTGAAATACTTTCAGGAAATGAAGTATGAAGAAATTTCCGAGATATTGGGTACAAGTGTAGGAGCTCTGAAAGCTTCCTATCACCATGCAGTGAAAAAAATAGAGAGTTTTTTAAAAGAATGCTTTTAAACCTTTTCAAATTAAAAGCATCTAAAAGACAGAAAGGAGAGTGAATTATGAAAGAAGAAGATGAATTGCTGAGGAAGTGCGGGACCAAGAATCCGTTTACAGTACCCGAAGGTTATTTCGAAAACTTCTCTAAAGAACTAATGGAAAAACTGCCGGAAAAGGAAATCTCCCTTTCCGAACCTGTCATCACTACATGGCAACGTGTGAAACCATGGATATATATGACAGCCATGTTCTGCGGACTCATGTTGAGCGTCAGAGTTTTTGTCGGACGACCTAAACAAGATACACCTATATTTACAGCAGCGGAAGCGGCCGAGTTTTCTGACGAATATATAGAAACTATCATGGAGCATTCTATGATGGATGACTACACACTTTATCAATATCTGACAGAGGCCGATACTGAAACATACAATTAAAACTTTAGTCGAAATGATACAAAAACTGACTACTCTACTATTTATTTTATGCCTCACCCTATCTGTGCAGGCACAAAAGAAACCGGGATTTTCTAAAGAAGAATTTAGAGCCAAACAAGAGGCATACCTCACTCAAAAGGCAGAACTGACAGCAGAAGAAGCCGGTAAGTTCTTCCCTATTTATTTTGAATTGCAAGATCGTAAAAAAGCTATCAATGACAAAGCCTGGCAAAAAGCACGTAAAGGAAAAAACCCCAATACCACCGATGCTGAATACGAAGAAATTGTGGATGAAATCGCTCATGCCCGTTTGGAGTCTGACAAACTGGACATCGAATATTTAAATCGTTTCAAAAAGATTCTCTCTCCCAAGAAACTATTCAAACTGCAACGAGCGGAGATCAAGTTTCATCGTGACTTGCTGAAGATTATGCATCAGCCCAATAAACCTGACGCTCATAAAAAATAAAAAGGCAACAATATAAAGAATAGAAAAATGTGTCAAAAGTGAGTTCCGAAAAAACCGACTTTACTTTTGACACATTTATTTTTTATTTCTTAGTCAGGTATTTCTTGCTCAACCATTTTCTTACCGGTTCGTCATACAGTTTAAGACAAGCGTAAGCCAGCAACACATTCCATGCACATACACACACAGCTACCTCCCAAGTTTCACCCAATGTGAAATATTCATTCTTGATGAGCCAAGCATAAAACAGATACATAAACGGATAATGGATGATATAAAGTGGGAAAGAAATATCACCAAGGAACTTGCAGATACGGGTGGATGTTTTATCTGTAGTGCTGCCCGATGCTCCCAACCATACCAACACCGGAAAAACGAAAATAATACAGAACATCTCGAACACACCGTTCATAAGTATCGGCTCCGAACCTTCTACGAAAGGAATATGAAACAAAATCAGCAACACAATCGAACATATCCAGAAAGCTCCTCTAATCTTCACCGGCTTAAAACAACGCGACAACAACATACCCATAGAAAAAGGAAACAACATACGCAGCAATCCGCCCACGAAATTGACTCCGTCCAATGTCCAACCTACACCGATACTTCCATAACCGGCGGCATCAGAACAAGCAAACATTGTCAATGCGATACCCAATATCACGACCATTACCGTCAATGCCTTGGTAGAAAACTTATGAATAAACAATGCGTAGAAGATATTCCCGATATACTCGAAAAACAAAGACCATGCCGGACCGTTAAGCGGGAACATCTCGCCATTTCCACGCACCTCATATCCTGCACCGGGCACAGCAGGAATAAAAAACATGGCACACAAAAGAGCCACCATTACTAAAGAAGTGGCTACATGACTTCCGTCCCACTGCACACTGCCCTGAATGAAAAAAGTAATTGCCCCCAACACTGCTCCCAATACTACCATAGGATGCAGACGCACCAGACGGCGCTTGAAGAAATTCTTCACCGTGAGTGTCTTTCCCCAACGGTCATCATACGCATAGCCAATGACAAACCCCGATAGAATAAAGAAAAAATCCACAGCCAGATAACCGTGATTGATTGTCTCTATAGAGGTTCCTCCGGCAAAAGCATAACCTTCGAACACATGATACCATACTACTAATAAAGCCGCAACGCCTCGCAACCCATCCAATAAGTCATAATGAGGCTTCGAATCTGCAAATGACGCAGAAGAAGAGATTTTTTGCATAATAAAACCAAATGTTAAATAAGTATTTTCTAATTAAAGGTTGTTTTTCATGTTGCAAAGCTATGCTTTTTTAGGATTAAAAAAATTGTTCTGAGACAAATTAGCCTATATATCGTATCAATCAGTAATATTTTCCATATATTCCCGATGAATAATGATGGAATTCTGCACATGGACGAAAAGACACCGCACATACACGCCACTATCGTACCGATAGTGACCGGAGAGCGCAGGAAAGCCAAAAAAGAAGAACAGAACGGGAAAAAGAAATACCGCAAGAAGAGCACGCAGGACGTGCGGCTGTGTGCAGATGATGTCATGGCAAGGCACAAGCTGAAACACTATCAGGACACCTACGCACAAGCCATGGGCAAATATGGCTTGCAAAGAGGAATAGACGGTTCACTGGCAAAACACATCTCCACCATGCAATACTACAAGGAGCTGATAGAGCAACAAGACAGTCTGCAGGAGAACATAGAAACCCTGCTGGGACTGGAAGAGGAAGCGCAGAAGAAACTGAAAAAGGTCAAGGGAGAAATCAACACGCAGAAGATGAAGAATGCGGCGGTAAACGCCACCACAGCCATAGCAGACGGGGTGAGTTCTCTTTTGGGCGGCAGCAAGGTCAAGAGGTTGGAAGCGGAGAACGAAAATTTGAGACAGGACATAGCCTATCGTCCAGACCGAACGCAGAAAGAAGAAGTCGGAAAAACTGGTGAAGAAGAACTACCGCAAGAAGCCGAGCGGTGCAGCACGGCTGTCAGCCAATGACATCATAACCCGGCATAAGCTGAAAGCCTATCAGGACGGGTATGCACTGGCTATAGCAAAATACGGATTGAAACGTGGCATTGTCGGCTCGGAAGCCCGGCATACCACCACCGCCCAATACTACCGTGACCTGCTGAACCAGACAGAGGACATACAGGAAAATATCGGTCTGCTGCTTGCCGAAAAGGAACGGGCGGAAAGCGAGCTGGCTAAAATCAAAAGTGAAGCCAGAACCGAGCAACTGAAAAACAAGGCTACGGATGCCATGACAGCCATTGCCAGCGGGCTCGGTTCTCTTTTCGGCAGCGGTAAGCTGAAGGAGCTGGAACAAGCCAACGGAAAACTACAGGGTAAGATAGACAAACGTGACAATCAAATCCGTCTGCTGAACGAGCACATGAGGATGCAGGAAGAGCGTCATAGCACAGAGAAACACTGCCAGCAGGAGATACACCGACAGGAGCTGAACATGAAGATGAAGAAGGCAGTCATTTCAAATAAAGGATGCGGTCTGCAAGATTGAGGACGATTTGACTGAGGAACACAAGTTGGTGCTGACCATAAACCGACAGCCCATAGTACAATGGTTTAAGGAACAATGGGAAAAGTTACAGCAGAATCTGCGTAACTCGGTGCAGAGAGAACAAAAAAACAGAGGATTCAAATTATAAATTCGTTCAACATAAAGCAAAATCTCGATTAAATGACTAATTTTACATTTGTGTAGAATCATCTACCCAAGAATAGAAATCAAAGAAACGGTATGTTCATCTGGTTGCTTAGGATGAAGCATAATTGGCTCACGTTTCTCATCATCCATTTAGCCACTCAAATGGGGCCAATAGAGTATATGATACGAATATGAATAAATTGTTCATGCCTTTTATGGCGATTATCTGCCTGCTCCTGACGGCTTGCGACAAGGATGAAGTTTCGCCAGCCAATTCCATGAAGTGGTCGTATGAAATCCTTACGCCCGCAAACGTCAAATTTTTAAAATCCACTGCAGAGGTTTCCCCTGCCTATTTTTTTGAGACGAATGGCAAGGGAGGTGATATGGTAATGACTTGCGAGAATTTTGACGTACTTAACCCCATATCAGCTGATTCTTACGCATACGATTGTGGATGGGCCACCCTCAAGGTAGAAGGCAATCAGGTGAAAATTCATTTTCCTCCATCGACTTCTGACGAGGTTGCACACGAAGAGATTCAGATTTCAGCCAATGATGGGGAAAGAAAAGCTTATACGCTTATCTGTTTATCCAGAGCTATTAACAATGATGGACCAACAGACCCCCAACCGGAGGAGTTGCCCGAAGAAGTGAAGTTCAAAATGATTATGGCAGAATATACTCCCTTTATGAGAATTGAAAGTCCGCTGCCGGCACCTCTCGATTTGATTACCTTCCGAATCACGGATATAAACGGTGAATATTCACCCATAGACATCCCTGAGTTCACACACTATTATGATTCTATTGTGTGGAGCGCAGATGATTTTCCTCACACATTCAAAGTGGCTGAAAACAAAGTTTCTGCAGAAAGCGCTGAAACACATATCACTACACAATGGAGTTCGCACTTCTTCAAGAGCGGTACGGTAAAGAGCCATCTGAAAGGCTACCGCGATGGAAAAGTGGAATATGAAACTTCGCATCGCATCACGCTTTATGACCGCGATTTTTTGGGACTTGAATGGGGCGCAATTAATCTACAGAAGCCTACGAATCTGACGGCCTATTGTCTGTTGGATCGAAATTATGAGTACAAGTTGTATGACATTGTTGCCAAGGGCTATAATCCTTATTCTCGATTTGTCCCAGTAAACCATAAATTGCTGCCGGATGCAGACTTTCTGCCGACAACTAAAAAGGCAGTCATGATACTGATGGAAAACAGTCTTGGTACTGGAGAAAATGCCAACGGCAAAGAAAGTCTATTCAAATGTCTGCCTGAAAAAGGTGTAGTGGCTGAAAGGTATTGGGAAAACGAAACCACCCGCATGCTGATGTTGCATCGGCTTCCTGATGAGGAGGGATTGGCAGAAGAAAGCTATTATTTGCATATCGAACCTAAATAAGTATTTATGAATAGAGTAATTATCACATTCCTATTTTTTATCGGAATAGCCGTATCATCTTGCACAACCTCTAAAAGCGTTGTGTCGCAAAATGCAGATTTGTCTAAATATGAATATGCCTCAATCATCAACAATGACACCTATCACATTCCTGCCCAACTGATGGAATACGAAATACAGTTGTTTGATGCAGTAGAAGGCTCTCGTCTTACGTTAGTCAGTGATATGCGTATAAATGAGCTGACTGCAACACAACAGTCAAAACTGCTTATGGTAAAATATGGGGTAGATATTTTAGAAGAAGAATCCATTGTAACTGTGAATTTCATAGATTTCCTCACGGGTCGCCCGATAGCTTCATGTCGTGGTGCATACAGTACATTAGGATTGAGCGTATCTGCAGACATTAGAGGTGCTATAAAACGTGTTGCCAAACAAATTGAAGCCACATTTCCTAAGTAATGCAATGCCACTTAAATAACTAAAGGTTGCCTATCTAATGCATTCGCATGTACATAGGCAACCTTTGATGTATCTTTTTATTTTAAGAAAAAATAGTATCTTGTTTAATAAACCCCAGCAAAAAATCATTTCTTAAATAACACAAAAACACCCAACTTTACATTATTGGGTGTAAAACTGGGTGTTTGTTTTGCAATTTGCTGATTTTCAGCGTTTATTGCGGAGAGACAGGGTAATGAACCTATCTCCTTATGTCGTTTTAATTCAACTCTTTATTAATATGTCAATGCCTTAGGGGGTACAATTTAGGTTTCAAAAAAGACGTTTATCTGTCGTCCTTTGGCTGTTCATTGTCTGCCTAAAACTTCGGTTCAAAGATACAGCTTCCTTTTGAATTACGCAAATGTCTGAATATAAATATTTCAGCTTAGGTGTAAGGTGCAAGCTATATATATAGATATATACTTGCACCTTACACCTAATTGTTAATCTAACGTTTCTACATGTTTGTTCCAAATAGACATAGCATCAGTAAATTCACTATTATCCCAATGGATTATCTTAGAGGTATATGATACAATTTTTTCCATATTCACAATATATTGGGAAATAAAGTTTGAAAAACCTGATTTAAATACTTTATTGTCTTCTAACTCTTTATGAAAATCAATAATATCTCTAAAAAGAGAATTTACATTAAGTATAATTCCTTTCTCTCTCCATATAGGAATCTGGGAGAAATGATTAGTTATATTTAAGATAATGTTCAACAATCTTATTAAAGGGTGAGGATGGGAGTATTTATCAAAATACAAATCATACTCACTCGTAAAATTTATAATGTATTCTAAAAGACATACTCCAAATATAGTTATTGTTTTAGAGGCAAAATCTTGATTAATATCATTACCAAAAGTTTTATTAATATACTGATATATATGGGTTGAAATACATATAGATGAATATGTATCTGCATTAATTTCTAATTTATGTTTTATAATATCAAATTTATCATCGCCACCTATTTCTTGCAACTCTTGTTCTTTCGAAATAGTTGAAAATTGAAATAAATGAGCTAATTCATGATAATAAGTAAATTGAGTATTTATTTGAAATGCCAAATAACTTAGAGAACTATCAAACCTATCAACTAAATAAGGTTCTTTAGATGTTATAAAATCATTCAAGGCATAATTATATAAATATTTATCTATGCAGTTTTGAATTAGTCCAATATTAATAAGGATTACATTTTGATTGTTTTTTTTTTCGTGCTTTCGCATTTATACTAAAATCATTGGAAAACAAGAATGAAGTGTGTGATATACTTTTTCTTTTGTAGTGAATATTTAGGTTCTCTCTACAAAAAAGATATAAAACTTTATATTGTTTTTCATTAGGAGTACCTTCAAAATCAAATATATCACCATATGGAACAATATTATGTTTTATTGCATAAGCGGCTTCTTGCTGGTAGTCTATTATTTTTTTTTGTTCCTTTTTATTTATCCCGTAACAATTAAGTTTAGTTCTCTTTCTGCTAGAGCCAACAAATCTTTTTCCTTTACGAGTCTTTCTATCTCCTTTTCCCATTATATTAATTTTTTCACAAAGATACAACATCTCAAAATATTAACAGGCTATCTTACTATGTAAAAACATAGCCACTTTTTCTATGCATAAAAAAATCCTAATATAAATACTCCAGTTTTAGGTTACTCAACTTTGCAATTAGGTTGCACTACCCGATTCGTAAATTTGCAAAAAATGAAGAAACAATAAACGCTATCAATAAATTGCAAGCCTTAAATATTGAGAATATTCAGAGCTTGCCAAACGATAAGCAGTGTATTGTTATTAACTTTGCGGAAACGATGGATATATGATGAAAAACAATACTATTCACATTAAAAATATGGTTTGTAACCGTTGCATTATAGTTGTTACAGAAGCACTGAAAAGAATGGGGTTTACTCCACTTAGTGTTGAACTGGGGACAGCTATTTTGCAAGAACCGATAAATGCAGAGGAACGTGCTACCATAAAGCCTGTTCTTGAAGCATACGGATTTGAGTTGATAGATGATAAACGGATGCGGATTATCGAACAAATAAAAGTTGCGGTGATTGAATTAGTGCATTATAACGATAATTCGTCCAAGACAAACCTGTCTGATTATCTTACGGATAAGTGCCATCACGATTACAGTTTCCTTAGCAAGTTGTTTTCCGAAGTGAATGGCATAAGTATAGAAAGATACTACATCATCCAGAAAATAGAACGTATAAAGGAACTGTTGGTATATGATGAATTATCCATTAGCGAAATTGCCGATAAGCTTAATTACTCAAGCGCAGCACATTTAAGTACGCAATTCCGCAATATGACTGGTATTTCTCCAAGCCAGTTCAAGCGTTTAAAAGGACACAAGTTGAAACCTTTGGATGAAGTCTGAAAGATATAAGTCATATCCATAATTATGTAAGAGCCGGAAGATAAAAGCATCCTACCTTTGCAGCATATAAAAATCATCAATATGGGAAAAGGTAAGAACATAAAAAATACATATCCGGTTTTGGGTATGAGTTGCGCTTCATGTGCGGCTCGTGTGGATAAAACATTAAATGGTTTGCCGGGAGTATATCAAGCAACAGTGAATTATGCGACTGCGGTAGCACAGGTAGAATATAATCCGGAAGTATGTTCCGATGCAACACTGCAATCTGCCGTACAAGATGCAGGATATGATTTACTGGTTGATACCGGTGAAGACGTAGCCGATAAAGCGGAAGAAATTCGCTTGACAAGATACCGGAAGATAAAAAGGCGTACAGTGGCAGCCCTGCTGTTATCTCTCCCAATTATGATTATCAGTATGTTTTTTGAAGATATATCCTCTTTAAAATATGTACTTTGGATTCTCGCCACGCCTGTGGTTTTCGGTTTGGGACGTGAGTTTTATATCAATGCGTGGCGGCAATTAAAGCATGGCACTTCCAATATGGACACCCTTGTAGCTGTTAGTACCGGAATAGCCTATACATTCAGTGTTTTTAATCTGTTGTTTCCTGATTTTTGGTTGTCAAGAGGGATTGAACCGCATATTTATTTTGAAGCGGCAAGTGTTATCATTGCATTTATCTTATTGGGACGGTTACTCGAAGAGCGTGCTAAACAAAATACTTCATCTGCCATAAAAAAGTTAATCGGGCTGCAACCTAAGACGGTAATTATTATCGTAGATTCTGATGAACGTACCGTTCCGATAACAGCCGTACAAAAAGGTGATACAATTCTTGTTAAACCCGGAGAACGCATTGCAGTAGATGGCGTGGTTGTTACAGGAGAATCATACGTGGATGAAAGTATGTTGAATGGCGAGCCTGTTCCCATGCACAAGCAATCCGGCGAAAAGGTATTTGCCGGAACCATCAATCAAAAGGGGACATTCCGGTTTATTGCCGATAAAATAGGTTCTGACACGATGCTGGCACAAATCATCCGCATGGTGCAGGATGCGCAAGGCAGCAAAGCTCCCGTTCAAAAGTTAGTGGATAGAATAGCCCGATTCTTTGTCCCGGCTATTATTAGTATTTCAATTATAGCTTTTATTGCATGGATATTTTTAGCACCAACGAACGGCTTCACCAATGGATTGTTGGCAATGGTCACTGTATTGATAATTGCCTGCCCTTGTGCATTAGGCTTGGCTACTCCCACTGCCATCATGGTAGGCATTGGAAAAGGTGCTGAAAAAGGGATTTTAATTAAAGATGCCCAAAGCTTGGAGATTGCCCAAAAGATAGATACGATAATTCTTGATAAAACAGGGACTATCACAGCAGGGCATCCGGTAGTCGTCGAAAGCCTATGGGAAAACGGCTTTGAACATAGCCGAAAAATACTGTACAGTTTAGAGAAGCTATCGGAACATCCTCTTTCGGATGCCGTAGTCAATACTTTGCAGAATGAAAAAGAGATTTCCATTGATAAGTTTGAAAACGTTCCGGGAAAAGGTGTAAAAGGTATAGTAGGCAGTCAGACTTATTACGCAGGCAACCTGTCATTATTGAATGATAACCATATTACGATAGCCAGTCATTTGCAGGAATTGGCAAACAAATGGACACAGGAAGCTAAAACATTGGTATGGTTTGCTGATTCCACACAAGCTATTGCAGCTATAGCCCTTACCGATGAAATTAAACAAACTTCGGCACAAGCCATATCACAACTACAGAAAATGGGTGTTGAAGTGTATATGCTGACAGGAGATAATGCAATTTCAGCACAAGCCATATCTCGAAAGGTAGGAATAAACCATTATAAAGCCGGAGTGTTGCCGAACGAGAAAGCTCAATTCATAAAAGAATTGCAAGCGAATGGGAAAAAAGTAGGCATGGTAGGTGACGGAATTAATGATAGTGCGGCTTTAGCACAAGCGGATTTAAGCATAGCAATGGGGCAAGGCAGTGATATTGCTGTAGATACGGCAATGGCGACCATACTCTCATCCGATTTACTGAAAATACCGGAAACCATCCGGCTGTCGCAATTGACGATAAAAACAATTTATCAGAATTTGTTTTGGGCGTTTATTTATAACTTAATTGGTATTCCGATTGCGGCAGGCATATTTTATTCAGTAAACGGATTTCTTTTAAATCCGATGTGGGCAAGTGCCGCAATGGCATTCAGTTCTGTATCTGTGGTGTTAAACAGCTTGCGTTTAAAAAGAAAAAGAATAACTTAATAATCAATTAAAATGGAAACAATGACTTTTAAAACAAATGCCCAATGTATGGGCTGTCTTGCTAAAATAGAAGAAATATTGCAAGATAAAATGAACAGAGAAGAATGGAATTTGGATTTGTCCGATTCCAATCGTCCCCTGACTGTAATGTCCGATAAGTTGGCAGCAGGTGAAATAGTAGAACTGATTAGCAAAGCTGGTTTCAAAATAGAACAAATGAAATGAGAGTAATAGCATTGGTTGAAAATACAAGCATATCCAAAGACTATAAAAGTAAACACGGACTATGCTTGTATATTGAAACAAAAAAGCATAAACTGCTATTTGATTTAGGTTCAAATAGTTTGTTTTTGGGAAATGCAGTCAAATTAGATGTGGATATTTCGGACATTGATTCTGTGATTATTTCTCACGGGCACAATGACCACGGGGGAGCTTTGAAGTATTTTTTAGAAAATAATGCCAAAGCGAACATATACATTAGTCGATACGCTTTTGAGGAATATTATGCTAATATCTTAGGTATGAAATGGTACGTTGGTCTCGATAGAAAATTAAAAGATAATCCAAGAATTATTCTTATCGAGGATGAGTATGTAATAGATGAAGAATTGCAAATATTTTCCAATATAGAGGAACATCGTTATTTACCTACAGCAAACAATAGTCTATTCGTCAAACAAAATGGGACGTATGAGCATGATACATTTAAGCATGAACAATATTTGATTATAACCGAAAGCAATTATAAAACTTTATTCAGCGGTTGTGCTCACAATGGAATAGTCAATATTCTAAATAGAGCCGAAGATATTGCAAAACAGGAAATGAAATATTGCATATCAGGTTTTCATCTTTATGACCCATTGAAGAAAAGAACTGAAAACATAAACCTAATTAAAAATATTGCAAATACGTTTTTATGCCGAAATACAACATTTTATACTTGCCATTGTACTGGTGAAGAAGCCTATGGAATATTGAAAGGTATTGCTGACGAAAAAATAAATTATATCAGTACAGGACAAATAATACAGTTATAAGACATAGCGATTTATTTTTTAACTCAATTAATATTATACATCATGGATTTTTTAGAATTGACAAAAAAGCGTTATTCCGTAAGAAGCTATACTTCCCAAGAAGTAGAGAAAGAAAAGTTGGATTATATTCTTGAATGCGCCCGGTATGCACCGTCTGCCGTAAACAAACAGCCGTGGCAATTTATAGTGATAAACAGTGAATTGCAGAAAAAAAAGCTGCAAAAGGTTTACTCTGCCAAATGGTTTGCGGAAGCCCCCCTATATATCATTGTATGTGCAAATGATTCGGTTGCATGGACACGTCAGTATGATAATAAAAATCATGCAGATATTGATGCTGCTATCACTACGGAACATATCTGTTTGGCAGCAGCGGAACAAGGGTTAGGAACTTGTTGGGTTTGCAATTTCGATATAGATGAATGCAAACATAGCTTGGGATTATCTGCTAATATTCACCCGGTTGCAATAATTCCTATAGGTTATCCAGCGGATTCAAAGCACAATCCAACAGCCCGCAAGAGCATTGATGAGATAGTAACTATATTATAACGTCATCATGCCATAGAAAGAGAGAAACAGGGAAATTACCCCCGTTTCTCTCTGCTTTTATAATGACTTTATACCGTTTCTATACTGCTTTAATTCTATTTCACTGCTTTGACGGATTGCAGCATCCAGTTCATTCAATATTCGGACTTTATCATCGGGAATCATACCTACAAAAGGTATTGTATTTGAAACTGTATTTCCCAATAAAGTTGTCCTTATGCTAAGGGCAGAAATAAAGGTTCTCAACTCCAACAGACGTTCCTGCTCCGATGCCTCAATAAATTTGCCCTCTTGTATTTCCTGATAAAGTTCCGATTCGGGAAATACGGTCAAAGAAACGAAGTTTATAGTAAAAGGATGTAGCTGATTAAATATTTCAGCCGTATGGATTGCATTCTGCTGTCCTTTCCCCTTTCCCGCAAGCCCTGTCAGATAAACCAAATTATAACGAATATTGGCTTCTTCCAGCTTTCTGCACTGTTCCAATATATCTGCTGCCGTATTACCCTTATTCATTCTTGACAAGGTTTCATCATCTCCCGATTCCGTGCCAATACTAATACTGTCAAACTTTAAATGACGCAAGTTCTTCAGTTCTTCTACACTCTTCGATTTAATGTCTGCTATGCGGGAAAATGTTCCTATTGTTTCGCAATAAGGGAGATACTTCCGAATCAATAATCCCAAATCCAACAATCTGTTATAGCTCAAAGCAAAAGGATTGGCACCAGTCAGAAAGACACGTCTTGCCTTAGGCTGGTATTCCTGAATTATTTTCAAGTCTGATTCAACTTCCGAAACAGGGGATAATCTAAACTTAGTTCCATGATACAGGCTACAAAATTTGCATTTATGATATGTACATCCTGCTGTTACCTGTAACAGTTGCGAACTTGCTTCATAGGGTGGTCGCCAAATTTGACCGTCAAAGTGCATTTTCTCTATTTCCATACTCTTAATTTTTATAAGTTTCAGTCTTTGCTAAATATTTAGAAAGACCGAAAACTTTGTATATTCAATATATTTAGTTACTTTTGTGCGAACAAAGTTACTAAGATACTTAGTATAAAAAAAGAACTTACCATTAAGTAAGATAGTAACGTAGAGGTAACTATTATTGATTGATAATGAATTAAATAAGAAAAAAAGATGGATGATACTCATTATAGAGAAGCTATTTGTCCTGCCTGTGGAATAATTGACCGTTTCGGTGATAAATGGTCGTTACGCATATTGTTTCTTCTGCATCAGAAGGGAACCTTGCGCTTCAATGAGCTATTAAGAAACACTCCGAATGTGTCACAAAAGATGCTGGCTACAGCATTAAAGAAATTAGAAGCCGATAAGTTAGTGAATCGTAAACTGTACCCGGAAATACCACCAAAAGTGGAATACAGTCTTACATCGCTTGGAAAAAGTTTAATGTCGCCCTTAGATGGTATTATTCAATGGGCTTTGGAACATTCCGATGAAATTTTAGAACACCGTCAAAAAACGGAAAAACAGAAGAAAGTATAGAACTTCAATGTTCTATACTCTCCCTTTTTATCATCTTGCATTCACATATTTATATGAGGATAACAAAATATTGTTATCTATAATTTTAGAACTCTCCAAATACCAATTTGAGCCAAAAGTTTCACCTATGAAACTGATACCTTTACCAAGCATAACAGGAATAGTGTAAAGGGTCAGACTATCCAGCAGTCCCGCTTGAATAAGTGTAGTCAAAAGTTTACCACCACCGACTAACAGCATATCATTATCACTTTTCATTTCATGTACTTTCCGAAGTGGAGCATCTATAAGAAATTCCACTCCACAATCCGGCGTAACATTTGCATCGTGGTGGGAAACTACAAAAGTACGTTTACTTTTATATAACCATCCACCCCAATGCTCAAATAAATAGGTATAAGTATTAGCTCCCATCAGCAAGCAAGTAGCCGTTTCGTATTCTTTTCCAATAAGCGATTTTACATTTGAAGTAATCCAGTCCAGTTCATTGTCCGATGTTGCGATAAAACCATCGAGAGACACAGCGATATGCGCTTTAATTTGTTTCATATTGTTAGGCATTAAACAGTTTATATTTTTACGGGTGACCCGTTTATAATCTTTATTCAAACTGTCCGCCAGTATCTCAAAAAAGAAGCGTGAACTCACACTGCTCCACTACGAGGTACTGGCATACCTAAATGACGAAACAGGCAAGCCCACGCTATGTTAAAACATAGCATAGACATTGCGCTGAAAATCTCGTCATTTTGAAAAGTGCCAGTTTTCGTAGTGAGATATTCGGCGAACGAATATGATATATATAAAGGCAACATCACAGGTTACTGTTCAATCGCCATTATCTTCTATGTAACTTTTGCAAAGTTAGCCAAATCCCTGAAAACTCCTATATACAAAACAAGAAATCCTGCCTTACCTTACGACAAAACAGGATTGAAAGCCATTAGAAAAGAAAAAATTAATCGGTTTTCTCCCGGATTAACTTGTGTACGTCCGTTGCACGGTAATAACATCTGCCATCCAGCATAAGGAAAGGGAGTATTCCCTTTTTCCGATAACGGGTCAGTGTTCGGGGGGCTACTTTTAGCAGCAGGCACAAGTCCTGATTATCCAGCAGTTCTTCGCCATCCAAACAGTTACGACCTTTTATAACTTTGTCTATCTTCTTGTCCTGCATATCGAACCTGTCCATGATACGTTCCATCCATGTGGTAAAATCATCTTTATCTATATACATAAGGCTGTCTGATTAAATTAAACCAATCATAAAATAACTTTGGTTGGACGGGTCTTTAATGATAATGTCCCGTTCCCGCATGAAGCGGATATAGCTTTTGGCGGTGCGTTCTTTCACGTCCAAAATCTGTTGTATCTGCTCGCACAGGTCTATATAGGTTATATGTTCCTGCCTGCCGAACACGTCACGGGCAACCCCGACCAGTTCCTTTTCCTTTCGTTTTTCTTTTTCCTCTCGTGGTTTTTCTCCTTTGTAAAGGTGCATCCCGGCTGCTTTATCCCATGCGAACAGCATCAAAGGAACATCCAACGGGCTACCATCCCTTACTTTCAGGGCTTTTACAACTGACTGCGTAGGTTCATCGTCTTTTTCGATGGAAAGAATTGTAGCCGCTTTACGCTGTAATTCGCTACCCAAGTGTCCCCGTAGTTTTAATCCATTCGGTACGAAATGTAGCACGCAGAGAATACAGGTATTATAAATTCCTGCCAGTCGGTATAGTTCATCTATCACTGCCACACTTTCCACTTCATCATTGGCACTCTTTACAAGGTCGGCGATGCCGTCAATAACTACCAACTGGATGCCGCCATACTGGTAATAGAATTTATCCATACTTTGTACGATAGCGTGCAGGCGTTCTTTACGGGACATACCCGTCAGACAGAATGCTTTCAGTTCTTCCGGTTTGTTCGGTTGCTTGGCACGTGCCAGCAGGTTACTTACATTTTTGAACAGTTGTACTTCGGACTGTTCCGTATCATAGAGTAATACCGCTTTATGTTTACTATTGGCGGCTATCTGTATGCCGAGCGTATCTATTTCCTTATCCGGTTGGCAGATACAGCCCGCTAACATGGCAGCTATATAATTACTCTTTCCTGTTCCCTCACCGCCTGTAATACCAAACAGGTTTCCCTGTGTCCCTAATGGAACATCTCCGGCAGAAATTATTACCTGCGCTTTTGCCGGGGGATTATTGAAGTCTATTTCGCACGATTTGAGCATAATCAATGTATCACTATATAGGTTATCTAAAAATTCGATAAACAATTTCAGGAAATCTTCACGGGTATTCCCAGCCTTGAAGTAATCGGAAATATCCTTTTCCTCTTTCGTTCCGGGAAGTGGTAAGAGTAGGCGTTTTACTCCCAATTCTTCCAACTGTTTTTCCTGTTTGCTTGCGCTTTCCTTGCCCGTCTTGTCAGTATCATATAATAAGATGATATGCTTAAAACGGAACGTCAATTTATAAATCAGCGTAGGCGGGATAGTCACCGTTTCACTGTTGAAGCAGATAGCATGAAAACCATGTGCCGCCAATGACATGACATCCTTTTCGCCACCCGTGATAAACAGTGTATCACCCTTTGCGGGTAGTTGTTCCAATCCGAAACAATAGTTTTCCCCGAAGTTACCACCATAGAGGAAACGGGTTTTCGAGAATGGACGGTACAGTTTTATGTACCGTTTGTTCTTATACCCGTACATTGGTTCTGTTACGGATGAAGTATAAGTGAACGGTGTTCCATCCGCTGTTACGCTTTGAAAGTCCCGTAAGGAACACACCTTATAAAATTCCAATACTTCCGGTGTGATACCATACTGCTGCCAGTACATCAATTCGGCAAGCGGAAATTTCTGTTCCCTGAACTGGTAGGGTTTGCTTTCCTTTTCAGGTGTTTGCTCCGGCATATCATTTACTATATGGGAAAAAGTACGGGTAACTGGTATCGGATTACCTGTTGCCAGTCCCAATCCCAAATCCCGGTCTATGGTTTCCAGTATTTCCACAAAATCCATTGAGTTGTTGCAGTCCAGCCCTTTAAGTTGCCCCACGAAAAAGAAACAATCACCGCTATAACTGTCGTTGCCGAAATCTTTCATCTTATAGATACCACTTCGGCGGTCGAAATAGATGTTGCAGGACGCTTTGTTATCCTCATAAAGCGGGTTTAAGAAATTGCGTCCTATCCGCCAATTACCGGATATGTAATGCTTGAACACGGATAACCCATTATTTGTCCTTTCTAATATTTCTTCTTTCCTTAACATATAGCTGGTGGTTGGTTATCAGGTCATTAATACTGTCCTTATCTCGTTTAATCAGGCGTTCTTCCAATAATCGTTTTATTTCTCCAATCTTGTAGAAATAATGTCCCTTGATATTGGAATAAGTGACTGTCCCGGCTGCCCGCAAGCGTTGTAATGTCCGGTCACTGATTTTTAGAAATGTGCAGACCTCGTAACTATCCACCCAAATTTCATCCTCATTGGTACTTTCCGCTTCTGTGTGATTAAATATATAATCGGCAATAGCGGTAATCTTGTTGTCTAATTCCTTATAGGCTTTTGACTCAAATGTTATTATCTCCATTTCGCTAACTAATTGATTTGCTGCAAAGATGGCGGGTTTCAAAAGATAAAAATTACAAGGTATAACCAAGTTGGTGAATATTTATTTTTCTCTTTTCCAGTAGCAAAAGCAGGGTGTTATTACCCGAAAATGCCACATTTCATATCTAAATCGTATAAAAACAAAAACTACCAAGTTGGTAATTACTTGGTAGTTTTTATGTGGACTAAATATCTTTATTACAGTTCGTCCGATTCCATTCGCTTTAACAGTTGTTCGATTACTGATGTAAAAAAGGCAGTTCGATTTTTCTTTCTGCTTTTGAGAGTTAGATATGTTCGATAATAATCTCCTAAATCTATATCAAAAGCTGCTTCAATGAAAGCCATGATTTCTTTTATTGTCACATTTCCATTATTGAGTGTTGCAATAGCAACAAGTCCATATCCAAACTCTACTGCATCTGATTTAGAGCCAGTCCATTTCAGATTAAAGTCAGAAAGTGCCGCTCGTATTTTAGATATTTGCATTTTCCTGTCTAACAATTGTAATTGTCTATTGAGATATATTCGTAGCATTTCATTCGACAAAATTTTAGCTACTTTGTAATCATATCCAGTAGAAAAGGCTGGGTCTTTATCTAAAAATGCGCTATCAACACACAATCTGAAATTCGCTTTATATCGAACAAAGTAATAAGAATCTAAGTGAGTTGCTTTCGAACGATAATATTGATAGAAATCAAGATTTTGGTCAAAGAAATATTTCAAATTATCCAATTGGCAATGAAGATACTCTCGTTGTACATCATCACTGCCAATCGGACGTTTCATCTCAATTCTTGTTATTTTGTAAAAGTATAAATACCGACTAAGAATGTCTGGCTTTATATCTTTAAAGAAATGAATTTCTTCTTCTTCGTTCTGAAATTCATATTTTACAGTCATCCTCCGCAAGTTATCGAATAAAGGTCGTATGACATCTATCATATGCAAAGCATCTTCAACGCAGACATTTTCATCAATGCCAAGCAACTCCATTTCTTCATTTATTCGATGCAATATTTCATTGATATAATCTTGCATGATTGAATTTCGTTATAATCAGAAATTTGCATTTCGGGGTGTACGTGGAAACGGAATAACATCCCGAATGTTTGTCATGCCTGTAATAAACAGCATCAACCGTTCAAAACCCAATCCAAAGCCTGAATGGGGAACAGTGCCAAATTTGCGTGATTCAAGATACCACCACAGTTTTTCGGTATTCATATTCAATTCTTTCATTCGCTGCAACAATTTTGTATAGTCGGCTTCCCGTTCAGAACCTCCTATGATTTCCCCAATTTTCGGAAATAATACATCCATTGCACGAACTGTTTTTCCATCTTCATTCTGTTTCATATAGAATGCTTTTATTTCTTTAGGATAATCTGTAACAATCACAGGGCGGCGAAAATATTCTTCCACCAAATGACGTTCATGTTCAGCACATAAATCAATTCCCGGTTTTACAGGGTAGTCAAACTGACGCCCGGATTCTTGTAAAATCTCTATAGCTTTAGAATAAGGCAAACGCATAAATTCATTATTTGCAACGAAATGTAATTTATCCATTAAACCATTATCTACGTTGTCATTTAAAAAAGCTAAATCACTTTCGCAATTTTCAAGTGCATAACGGATTAGATATTTCAAAAAGTCCTCTGCCAAATCCATATTGTCGTTAATATCATTAAAGGCAACTTCCGGTTCAATCATCCAAAATTCGGAAAGATGACGGAATGTATTTGAATTTTCTGCCCTAAAGGTCGGGCTAAAGGTATAAATTGCCCCCAATGCTAACGCACCAAGCTCGCCCTCTAATTGTCCCGAAACTGTTAAATTGGCTGGGGAACCGAAAAAATCATCTTTTAATTCCGTTTTGACTTCAAAGAGTTCTCCTGCTCCCTCACTATCAGATGTTGTTATTATAGGAGTATTGAAATAGAAGAATCCTCTTTCATTGAAATAACGATGTATGGCAAAAGCCATATTATGGCGCATACGAAATATTGCGCCAAAAATATTTGTGCGTAAGCGTAAATGAGCTATTTCCCGTAAGTATTCTAAAGAATGTTCCTTTTTCTGTAAGGGGTATTCCTGTGGGTCTGCTATTCCATATACTTCAATATCTCCGGCTATTACTTCTACTTGTTGTTTACCTCCGGCAGACCGGATAAATTTGCCCTTTATACCGATTGAACTTCCTGTAGTAATAGTCTTTAGCATGTTCTTTTCAAACTTTACATGTTCAATCACAATTTGAAGATTGTGTACAGTAGAGCCATCATTTAAAGCAATAAAGCTTATATTTTTACTCTGCCGATGCGTACGAACCCAACCTCTCACATAGACATCAATTCCATAAATATCTGATTTTAATAAATCTACGATTCTTATTTTCATAACATTATTCTTTTATGCAATATCTCTAATACTTATAATAAGAGCATTATTAGACGTAAACTTGTCATTAAGAAATAAATCATAATTCAATTCAACACGAATGCGGTCATCATATATTTTAAGCTGATAAAGCAATGTCCTTACTTTTATATTAATATCTCCATCAGCAGTGATATAATCCGATTCCGTTAATTCCCCATTTAGGAAAGACATTTCAGTAAAAATCGACCCTGTACGATATAAATTAGCTTTTTCCGGATTGATTATCAGTCGGTTTTCAACAACATGTCCTCCTACACATAATTCTCGGTATAAAACAGAATGACTACTACCGGAACGTGAATAGTTTCCAATGGCATTAGTTACTATTTTATCCGTATAGTCGTCATACCGTTGAATATTTTGAACGATTATTCTAACATCCTTTTTCATAAATGAGGCAAGTTCTCACGGTATTGCCGCAAATAAGATTCATCTTGATTATGGATTTGTTGTTCCAAAAAATGAACCATCTTTTGCTTATCTGTTTTTAAGTTACCACGGACTTGGATTAAGTTAGAAGCTCCATCAGTAGCAAACCTTGCATTTACCGTCAAGCTCTGAATCAGTGTTTTTAGCTCCTGCAATTTTTCAATCTCTGTTTCCTCTTTCCAATTTCCTGCTTGAATTTCTTGAAATAGCTGAGAGGTTGGATAGATGGTTAGCATGGAAGCATCTATGATTTGTGGGTGAAGTTGGTTGAAGATTTCCGCAGTTGCCTTTGCGCCAATTTCCCCTCTCCCTGAACCGGAAATGCCAGTCAAATAAAAGAAATTGTAGCTCATATCCACCTCTTCTAACTTTTTGCATTGTTCGATAATATCTTTAGACAAATATCCCTTTTTCATAAAAACAAGTGCTTCATCATCTCCCGTTTCAATTCCAAACGTAATTCCATCATAACCGAGGTCTTTCAACTCTTGCAAGTCTTTGACGGATTTCTGGCTAACATCAGTTATTCTTGCAAAACAACCGATGCTCTGACAGTTTGGAAAATATTCATGTACCATCTTCGCCAATGTCTTGAGCTTATCCACACTAAGTACAAAAGGATTAGCCCCTGTAAAGAATACTCTGTCTGCATCTTTATAGTAGTGATTAGCTTCTTTCAAATCTGATTTAACTTCTTCGAACGGTGACATTCGAAACTTGAAAGGCAAGTCTTCATAAAGAGTACAGAACTTGCATGAATGGTGAGTACATCCTGCTGTAACTTGAATTAAAAGGGAGTATGCCTCATAAGGCGGTCTCCAAATAGTTCCTGTGTAATGCATAATTATTTCTCCTTTTATTTATGTAAACAATGACCAAAAACAGTAGAATATCAACTGTTATTTAGTTTCTTTTTCGATGGCAAAGTTACAAATATACTTAGTATAAAAAAAGAAGTTACTTAAACGTTAGACAGTTACAAAGGGGTAACTATTTTTGCGTATCAGATAGTTACATGCGAAAAAAAATAAAAAAAGATGGGAATGGTATATTTATAGGGTGATGTAGAGAAGATTTATAAAAAGCACCCGGTGTCCCTCCGGGTGCTTCAACCACAAAAATGTCAATTATAAATTTATCTATAATGAAACTTTCTGTGGCAAATATAACGATTTTCGTTTTACTTCTTCGTTTTGCCTTTCTTTTCAGGGAACTCGAAAGTAACATTGAACTGCTCGTCAAAAGCAAGCGAAGCGTCAAAGACTTTACCGTCCCTGTTCTTGAATCCTTTGATTAGCCCGGTTTTCCCGGTAGTCACCAGTTCGGTAATCTGTTTGTCCGTCAGTTGCTTGTCGCTCTTGTTGCGGAAAATGGTAACGGAACAATCCACATTGGAACATTTGGCGACTTTCGGATAGAAAAGGATGCGCCCCCTCTTGCATTTGGGGCAAATACAACCACTACCCGAAGCGAAAGAAAGCTGAACATCCAACAGTTCAGCCGTGATTTGCCGTGCGTACACTTCGATACCTTTACGGAACGTGTCGGGGTTCATTTCCCCGCTTTCTATTTTGGCAAGCGTATTTTCCCACATTCCCGTCATTTCAACGTCTGCTATTTTCTTGTCCCGGATGATGTTGTAAACGGCAAGCCCCTTTTCGGTAGGAACAAGGTTCTTTTTCTCCCGGACGATATACTGCCGAGAAAACAGCGTTTCGATGATGGCTGCCCGTGTTGCGGGCGTGCCGATACCCGTATCTTTCATACTGGCTTTCAGGTCGGCGTTTTCCAGTTCCTTTCCTGCTGTTTCCATCGAAGAAAGCAAACTGCTTTCCGTGTGTAACGGTTTGGACTTGGTCTGTTTCTCCAGTAATTCAATATCGGAAAGCGGTAAACTATCTCCGTCCTGCATGGCGGGCAAAGTAGCGTTATCTTCTCCGTCCTCTTTCTCTGCGAATACGGCACGCCATCCGGCGGACTTGATTACAGACCCTTTGACCGTGAAAAGTGCCCCTGCACATTCCAGCATTACACTGGTAACGTCTTTGACGCATTTTTCAGAAAAGGCTTCCAACATCCGTCCGGCTATCAGTTCATAGATTGCCTGTTCGTCAGCTTCCATCTTGTCGGGCAGGTTTTCAGTCACAATCAGGGCGTGATGGTCGGTTACCTTGCCATCGTTCACGGAACGGGAATTTAAGGCTTTGCCTTTCATCCCGGCAGCATATCCGGCAAAGCGGGAGTACTGTTCCAAATTAACAAGACGTTCCGGGATTTCCTCGAACACGCCCTGTGAGATATAACGGCTTCCGGTTCGGGGGTAGCTGATTAGTTTGCCCTCGTATAACTTTTGGGCGATGGATAGGGTTTTGTCTGCGGAAAAGTTCAGTTTCGTATTCGCTTCTTTTTGAAGTGAAGTCAAGTCATAGAGCAGTGGCGGTTCTTGGTTCACTTCCTTACGCTCTACGGTTTTCACCTGTACCGTTTCCGCTTCCTTTATCCTTTGCAGCGTGTCGATGGCGGCTTGCTGCGTATCGTACTTTTCTGTGGATAGTGCCGTAAAAGTTACATTGTCCTTAGTTGTCTGTAATTTCAGTTGCCAATACTTTTGGGGGACAAAGTTCTTGTTTTCTAAAAAGCGGGTACATATCATTGCCAATGTGGGCGACTGTACCCGTCCCAAAGAAAAAATACCTTGTCCGGCTGCCACGCTCAAAGCCTGTGTACCATTTATGCCAATTAAATAATCCGCTTCGCTGCGTGCCTGTGCCGAAAGGAAAAGGTTATCATACAGGCTGCCATCTTTCAGATTTTGCAGTCCCTCACGGATTGCCTTGTCCGTAAGGCTGCTTATCCATAAACGGACAAAGGGCTTGTTGCATCCGATATACTGGTAAATGTACCTGAATATAAGTTCTCCCTCTCTCCCTGCATCGGTGGCGACTATAATCTTGTCCGACTGGCTGAATACCTCTTTGATTACCTTTAGCTGTTTTAATGCGCCGGGGTCTGCCTTGTACCCTTTTTCCGCTTTCACTTGCCGGGGTGTAAGTTGAAAACTATCCGGGATAATAGGCAGACTTTCCCGGCGGAAACTCTGTATGCCGTAGGCTTCCGGCATTGCCAAACCGACAAGATGCCCGAAAGCCCATGTAACGAGATACCCGTTACCCGAAAGGTAGCCATCATGTTTTTCATTTGCTCGAACTATGGCTGCTATACTTTTAGCCACACTCGGTTTTTCTCCGATTATTGCAATCATTTTAATTTGAAATTTAATTGTTCTACTTCTTTTTGTCTTAGGATTTTCCGGTCATAATAGATGTGATAGCCACCTACATAATATTGTCGGTTCTGCTCGTCTATGGTTTTCCAGTCCGTTTTGAAACAGACAAGGGTAAACAGGGCGAAACCGACAACCGGGATAAGGATGAATACTGCTATCATCTTTTGCGTCCCCTGCTTTGTTTGGGTTTGTCCGCTTGCTCCTGCTTCTCCTTTTTATCCTGCTTGGTCTTTTGTTTTTCAGTGGGCTTGTTCTGACCCTTTTTCAAGGGTTCTTTCACTTTCTTGGTGGCTTCATTAGTCTTGCCCTCCGAATTGACCGCTACCTGCGTGCGGTTCTTGCTTGCCGGAGTAATTTCTTTCACGGCGGAACGGTCAAAGCTGGGGTTGTCACTGTAAAAGCCTAATTTCTTCTTGTCGTGGTTCACCTGAATATAAGCATCGTATTCGACTCCCCGCTTGTCTTTCAGCCCGGCAACAAAAATGGTCTTGTCATTGACTAAATCCTGCTGTTGCTGGCGAGATAGCTCTATTCCTGAAATACTCTTGGGTATGGTTACACCGTCATTGGTGACAAGGCTGTTTTGCTGTTCCTGTTTCTGCCGTTGCTCCTGTGATTGTTTGGCATTGGGATAGATAAATTCCAGACTTTTCTTGTCGGCATTAACCTGAACAGTTGCGGAAAAGGGATTTTTACGGTTGGAAATCATATTTTCAAGGAATACCCCTTTTCCCTCCCGTAAGGCTTGCTGCTGTTCCTTGTTCAGTTTGACACCCTTTATTTCATCAGGGATTTGGACGCTGCTTGCACGCATGGAAACCAGTTCGTTCGTTACCTTATCCACACTGACGAAAGAGGGTATCATTTCTCCCGTGATATAGTTTTTCAGGTTTACTATGCGTCCCATATTGCCCGTTTCAAGAAGATTGGCTTTATCCTCTTTGGAAAATTCATGTCCGAAAAATGGACGTTCGAGTTCCGGCTTTTGTCGGATGCCGTGTATAGCCAAAACTACATTCCCGTCTTTGTCGTGCCGGAAAGATAGGCGTGCGTCCATCTTCATAATGGCGGAATTGTAGTTTCCCGAAATGGTGAACGCTCCGGGTGACTTATAGCCCCTTAACATGGGTTCTAAAGCCTTTGCCTTTTCAAGCTGTTCTTTGGATATACCGAAATTCTTCAAGGCTTCCCAGTCCACTTTATCCGGGTCAATCACATACTTGCTTTTGTCGGGTTGCTGCGGTGCTTGTGCCGTTGCTCCCGCTTCTTTGGCTGGTTGCTGCCCGTTTTGGGTTTCCTGATGCCCTTTCTTGGCTTCCTGCTTCACGGTTTCAGATGTCACCCGGTAACGCTCTATGCCCGCTTCATTTTCCGGTGTAGGGTTGTTGAAGTTCTCCCTGATTATCGGCTCGATTTTGGGAAGTTCCAACTTTGGGATTTTGAAGAAGTTGAAGCGGGTCGGGTTCTTCAACTGGTTCATCATGTTGGAAAAGAAATTGGAAAAGAAATCGCCGTGACGGTCGAATTTCAAAAGTTCGCTGTTGTTCTCCGGTGGTACGGTTTGAAGTTCCCCGTTTTCATCCACGCCTTTTACTGCGCTGATTGTCTTTTTCTCCTTATCCAATACAAGAAGAATATCCATCATCTGCTCGTCAGTGGTGGATTGGTTGGCTGTGTTTACATCCATAATGTTTTGAATTTTAGTGAATAAATAAAATTATCGGAAGTAAAAGTAAGGATGAAATAGAGTATATTTAAGGATTTGGGAACGGGTGGCTTCATTAGTCCTCGTATGTCCTTATTTGTCTTAGTTCTTTAAACTCAAATAAAAAAAGCCACTATATCGTGGCTTCAAAATGTTATTCAAAAATTTTATTGAGGGATAAATCCTTTTCTACCAACTTCTGACCCGGTAAATATTATGTGATTTATTTTATCACTAATATCCGTAGGCGGTTCTTCGTTTTCAAGAATTATTATTTGATTTCCAATTCTACTATCGGCTAAATACCTGTAGAATTCCATTGCAACATCCATTGAAATACCTTCACCCTCAGCTTTAGGCTTTCTATATGTTACCAAAGGAGAATCAAGAATTGGCGTACCTAAAGAATAATCTGATTGAGAAATTAATTCTTGTAACGCTATAATAAAAGCAGAATATGTAATAGCACGCAATCCCTTCCCTTCTAAAGCCCTATCTTCTCCTGATATAACGAAATCTTTTTTATCTTCGCTATAAGCAACACTTGAGATATTTGGATAATGACAACTTTCTAAAATATTTTTAATATATTCTGACAACTTAGTTGTTGAAGCTGTTGTTAAATCAATAGCGAACTTACCTTGTGGAGAAGTTATTGTAGTGCTGATTTTATCTTGAAGTTTCAGATAAAAGTCTAATTGGCTTCGCTTTTCCTTTACCTGTAACAAATATTCTTTGTGATTATTGAATTTTCTAATTGATTCTGAAATATAATTTATATCTCTATTAAGTATATTGTTAATATCATTATCAACAGCAATAATATCATTTCTTATTTTCCTTATTTCAGCATCTAGTAAATCTCTTTCTTCATTAATTATCTCTTGAGATTTATATAATTCACTAATTAACAAAGATATTTTTTGTGATTCTATTTTACATGATTCAGCAATAGAAGTTATCTCTTTTTCTGAAATTTCTACATCAACAACTAAATTAGAACATAATGGACATTTTTTCTCTGTACTATCAGATTCTACAAATAGAAAACAACTTTCTATCGTTGCTTCTAATCTTTCTTTATCGCTAATATATTGTTTATGCAATATATCTGAGCGAAAAGATAATTCCGATAGATTTTTAAACTTAGACTCTATTTTAGATAAGTAACTCACAAATGTGTTTTTTTTATCATATAGTTCTTGAATAGTTTTATTTAATTCTCTATGTTTAAGGTATAGAGCTGTTAGATTATTGTTGGTTGTTTCTATTTCTTTATCTACGTCATATTTCAAATCATTCTCTTCAATAGAATGATTTATATTAGAAATGAATTCTTTTAACAAGTCTATTTTTCCCTTACGCTGCGTTATCTCTTTTTCACTTATTTGTTCAATAATATTATTATCATCACAACCCGTCACTATTAACTTCAAAGCGTTTATCTCTTCAGTCGCTTTTGAGTATTGTCCACTGACAATTAATGAATCTTTTGTTATAATTCGTTCTTCATTAATCATGAGATAACGAACAACATCCCTATATGATATTTCACGAGTTTTACCTTTCGCATTCGTTCTTATTTTTTTCCCATACAAATTATTTAATCCTAATAAAAAAGCTGAAATCGTTTTTTCATTTCTTGGTTCATGTTTTCTTTTTAAAAATTCATATTCTGTAGATAATCCTATATTATCAACTTTTTCTTTATATAATTTAAAATCTCCCCCCTTAAAATCACTTTCGAGAGTGTAATATATTTCATGGTTATTAATTTTAATTTCTAAAAATATATTTGAATATAATCTAGCTTCCTTTATATCTCTTGCTTTCTTAGAGGAACCTAACATGTAATTTATACACTCAAAAATATAACTTTTACCAGTATTTGTTGGACCAGTTATAATATTCACTCCTGATTCCAATTGAATTTCAGCAGATGGTAAAGAATTTCCTTTTAACTTAAGCTTTGTGATAATAAACCCACATCCCATATTATAATAAAATTTGAAGGTCAAACTTGTTTTTAAAACTCTCTATATTCTCTTTTAGTAGAAGTTCTATTTCTCCTATAGTTAGTTGTGAATAATTATTCACAACCCACCGTACTTTCTCTACTAGTTTATAATAATATGATGACGTATGAGCTTCTAAAAAAGGAGTAGCAATTTCACTTGCTTGATATTTGATACCCTCCAGCGAATATACTCTTTCTATTAAATTATATGAGAGTAACAATGTTAGTCCCTCCTCTATAATTGCTCTTCGAACAAAAATCTCACCTATTCTATCAGGTACTGGTGGATGTAAACTCTCTATTTCCGACCGAATATCCCCTGAGTGAACAGATAAATAGTCTAGATATATGAGATGTTGTGTATCAAATGAAGATGGAAAAGCTTCATTTAATATACACAACATTCTTAATGCTGTTTCCACTTTATTATTGAATGGATGTATTTTTTCTATATTATTCTTCATCAATCCAAGTTATTTTAGATTCATTTACAAGTTGATGACAAACACCACTTTTATCATTTACAATACTAACATCCTTTAATGGATTAGAAGCTATACACAAATTTCTAGCTTGTGTTTCTACTTCTTTTACCTTAGCAAACCCATTAGTTTTTTTTTCTTCTACCAAGTCAATAACCCCATCATATATCTCCTGTTGGAAATCCTCAAATGTCCCTACTGGCAAATTATCTCGTGAAAAATTCCTTAATTGTTCTGCACAATGAAAACTCAATCTAGCTCTTTTAAAATGTCCGACATAAGAACTATCTTTTAAATCAGTTACAGACTGAAAATTATTTTGTTCTGAATTGTAAGCCAACAATAATTGCTTTATATATCGATTTTCATAAGGTAATGGAGAAGATGGTATTTGAGTTTCATCCAATTTTTCTCTTGCTGGCAAACCACCTCCAAATCGAACTAGATGATTAGGATGCCTTTTATGTTCTTCTACAATATCTTTAACTGCAATCTTTTTAAAAATATTATAATTGAAATTTAAACAATAATTTAGAAAATCATCTTTTAACTCTACCACCTCTGTATCTGTAATTTTATTTTTGCAATACAAATCCCAGTTTTCCAGAACTGCTTCTTTTAATTTATCTGAACATAATAAAAGTTTAGACAAAGATGTTCCACATCCTTTAGGAGATATAAAATAATAATTTTGCGGTATAGGATAGTCTTTCTTATAAGTATAATATAAAATTTTTCCAAATTCCTTATAAACTTGCGTTGGGGTTAGGGCTTGGTCATAATGTTTACATTGAAAACAGTCCCAAGAATAACTATCCTGAGTTTTGTTTATATATGCTACAACATCACGACCTTTATCTCCTGCACCTCCTAAACGTTCAATCTGAACATATTTAGTTTTCTTCAAATCCAACCATTCTTCAATAAACTCTTCCCATTCATTAGGTGAGAAGAATTCCACTCTTTTTACAGGTAGAATTCTACTACCGTAATTGATTTGATTAGCAGTTACATAATATTGCATAAATAAAGTTTGCGATATTTTTTATGGATTATCACATTTATTGCAAATATATCTATTTTTATTGAATTCTATATCAAAATTTTCTTTTAAATTATCAGATTATACCACATTCTCCTTAATTAAATGACATAATTCAGGGTCATTCTTTATCCGTTCCATTTCGTCTGTGACAATCTGTTGGACTTCCTGCTTGACCCGGTTGTAATTTGCCTGTATTTCTTCCTGCATCCGGTCGTTCCCGTCCTCGTCCCTGAAATCTATGATTTGGGGCAACTTCTTGTAGTTGGCTGTTTCCCGTTTCACCTTATCATTATCCACCACAATTTCGCAATGAAAAATCTTCTGCTCGATGCGTTCATCGAAGTTGTCACTGACCGCACCCACGAATATACCCTGTGTTAAGTTGGATATTTTACTGGGTGGTATCAAGTTATCCATCTGCGTGCTGATAGAGGTTGATTTGTCATTCCGGTTAATAGTCATGCTTTGCCGTTTTTGCAGTACCTTTCCGAAACGGTCTGAAAGCGTTTTTGCCGTTTCAGAAACCACCTGACCGGAAAAGATATTACCCACTGTATTTTCAATTACTTTGCTTTCCTTGTCCCCATAATCCCGGCGTAACTGGCTGAAATCCTGAAAGCCCAAACAGACCGCTACCTTGTTGCTTCGTGCTGTTGCTATCAGGTTATCCAGTCCCCGAAAATAGATGGTTGGTAATTCATCAATGATTACCGAACTTTTTAGTTGGTGCTTTTTATTTATCAGCTTCACGATACGGGAATTATACAGACCCAAAGCACAAGAATAGATATTTTGGCGGTCGGGATTATTGCCTACCACCAATATCTTAGGTTCTTCCGGATTGTTTATATCCAGTGAAAAATCATCACCTGTCATTACCCAATACAGGGCGGGTGAAATCATCCTTGAAAGCGGGATTTTAGCACTTGCAAGCTGCCCCTGCAACTGGTCTTGGGCATTACTTTCCCATGCGTCCATGAACGGTGAAAGGTAGTTTTCCAGTTCGGGATAACTGGTTAAAATAGTGAACGTATCGGCATATTTCTTGTTCAGGAACTCGATGGCGTGCGGGAATGTACAATACTTACCACCCTGATAGATTTTTAAAAACCAAATGATGGAAGCCAGCAGGATAATCGGGCTTTCCACAAAGAAATCGCCCTGTTTGGTTATCCAAGAGCGATTCAAATTTAACATGATTGTGTAACTGGCTTCGTATGCGTCCGAAATATCTGTCATGAATGCCGGATTTATCGGGTTGCACCGGTGACTTTTTCGTGGGTCGTCAAAGTTAATCATGTAGAATTTAGGTTTTACCTTATACCCGTCTAAATGACCCAATAAGTGATTGTAAGCTATCTCTGAAAGGTCAGGGAATTTATAGTCATAAATATAAACAGCAAAGCCTTTTTCGATTTGCTGTTTGATGTAATTATTGACTATCGCATACGACTTTCCCGAACCGGGCGTACCCAATACCATGCTTGCCCTGAACGGGTTTACAATGTTTATCCAGCCGTCATTCCATTTCTTCTTGTAGTAGAAACGGGTCGGCAGGTTGATAGAATACTCGTTTTCTATCAGGCGTGTTTCCTGTGCAAAACTTTCATTCTCGGTATTAAACACATCATCCATCAGGTTATTTTTGAGCAAGCGGGAAATCCATACTCCGGCAGCAAGTAGCGAAAGATACCCGGCTGTCATGGTAAAGATATACAATGCCGTGTTTGCCGCCAGTGGCAAGGGCAGAGCCAGCAACCACCAGTTCAGGAAAAACAGGATAAAACCGATAGTGAGGAACAGATAAATTTTGTTCCATGTGATTTTTTCCTCTTTCACTCCCTTTGTACCCAAACAGGAAAGCGCAAGGAATACCACTGAAAAGAGTTTGGTGTACAGGATATTGGAGAACAGCCCGGCGGTACGCTGGAAGTTGAGCAGGATTTTATCGACTACCCCGATATTGATACCCCACTCCCGGAACGACTGGTAACAAAACCAATAAATGTTTATCACTACAAATAAAATACTGATTGCCCGCATAAAGTCCATGACTTTTGCAAGTCCTCTTAAATCATCTTCATTCTGCATAATTGAAATTTCTAAGGATTACTAAATACGTTTTTGTTTCTTCTTCTTTTTCTTCTTTTTGGGTGGTGGAACTTGTCGGTTGTCGGGTGGCGTATCGTCCCCACCGGATAACAGGCTGAACAGTCCCGTAATGGCATTACCCGTGCCCTCTGAAAGTTGTCCGACCTGCTGGTGCGGATGGCTTTCTTCGGGGGAATACTCCCGAACGTCCTGTTTGCTGTTTCCCGTCAAAGTACGGGAGCCGGAAAACAGGTCATTGAACACATTGGCGGAAAAGTCCTTTCCCAACCGAGAACCGTTCAGGACGGTACGGCTTTCGTGGTCGATAAATGTTACACCGTATATCCTGCCCGTATCGTTCTGCCGGAAAAGAACATCTATGCCTTTTGCTTTCAGATCTGCAACCAACTGTTCCCGGTTGCGGACGGATTTCATCACTGCGCCGACCGTCCGGCGGGTGCGTTCTTTCAGGTTCTTGTCCTGAATGTCCTTTGCCGATTTCTTGATACGCCGCTGAATGGCTTCGTAACCTACCGACTTCCCCAAAGAGGAAGATTTGAACGGGTTTCCCTGCTTTTCTCCCTTGTCATTTGTCGCCGAATAGACAATGCCGTTATAGGGTTTGCCGTTCACTTCCCCTTTCACTTCCTCCGCCTGTACATTATATATAGATAGCAACGCTTTGTATTCCGTGAAACTCTGGAAACGGTAACAACCTGCAAGGGCTTTCACCGTATTAGATAACTGGTGCTTTACGTCTCCTGCCCGGTAGTCCACCTTTTTAAGTTCGGGGCGGTCGGTTGCCTGTTTCTTCTCTGCCGGATGCAACCCGTACTTCTGTTCCAGTTCACGGGTGATTTGCTTGCTGCGGATATGTTCGAACTTATCGTTTATCTTCTTACCCGTTTCATCCACCCGGATGGAAACGATATGTATATGATGCCTTGCAATATCTTCGTGCTTGTAAACCATATACGGCTGATTGCCGTACCCCAACTTATCCATATATTCTTTGGCTATATCCGCAAGCTGGCTGTCGGAAAGTACATCATCCGGGTGCGGGTTCAGGGAGATATGGATAATCGGTTTTTCCGTTTTCAGGTCTGCGGGCAGGTGCATATCGAAGCATTCCATACAACGCCGGATGCTGAAATTTCCATCCTCGCTTTCAAACATACGGTTGCTTAAAAGTACCTTTCCCTGCTCTTCATCCACCTTGTTTTGATTGTAGGAAAGCGCACCGAACAGGGAACTGCCTACGCTTATCTTTGCAACCATCTTGTTTCAAACTCACGGGTCAGTTCAATAATTTGGCGGTTCAGGTCGGCAAGTTCCATCGTTGCCTTTTCCAGTTTATAGAGAAATGCGAGAGCTTTCTTCTCTGAAAAATTGGTATTAAGAGCCTTTACCACCTGATTATAATTCACGGCAATACCCCTGAACTGGGAATATAAAGCGGTCAGCCGGGTATAATATTCTACTGCCGCCTTGTCGATTTTAATCACTTTGAACGGTTCGCCGAAGATGCGGGCGGTGATAAAATGTGCTTTTGTGCGCATACCGGACTGGTCGAACAATGCCAAAAAGCGGGCGTGGTCTATCGCATTGAAGCTGATAGAGTACCTGAACACTGCCGGGTCTGCTTTGGGCTTTCGTCCTGCGCCACCCGGACGGGGCGCATTTTCATTTTTCTGTTTCATGCTACATATCTTTAAAGGGTTACGACTTCGGAGTGACCCACGTCCCGGCTTCGTCCGGGCAAGGCGTTCAAAGCTGCTGAAAGAATTTCAAGCAGCTGAGAACACACCTTGCTATTTGCCAGTGCAAATAAAAATCCGCCTACGGACGGATTGGGGTTAGCAGAGATTGGAACGCTCCCGGCGGCGGGGGCTTGGTTAGCCTGACCGATACCTTTCGGCTGCAAAGTAACGGGTATTAAAAATGCTGTGAAATAGCGGGTTATAGGACAAATGAGGACAAACGGGGACATTTGAGGACACCTTTCAAAAGGGACTACTTTTCTACGTTTATTTGTCCCGGATTTCAAGAAAGATAGCAATATGGATAGATGGAAATATGTAACGGAAAGCGGACGGAAAGAAAGCGGTTTTGAAAACTTGAAAACAAGATTTCAAGATTGCAATCTTTCAAGAAAGCAGGAAAGCAAACCGGATGGAATGATTGAAAGGAAACAGTCATTCAATCGGGAAAGCAAACTGTCTGCAAAGAAAGCAAGCTGTCTTTGTGGAATGAATGAAAACAAAGAAGCAAGAAAGCGAACAGGCTGTCTTTGCAGAAAGATAGCAAGAAACAAGGAAAGTGAAAAAGAAGTCATTCTCTCTTTCTTGCTTTCAACATGGAACGAAAGAAAACCATCCGTCAATCTGTACGGATGGAATGAAATAAAGATGTATCACAAAAAAGAATTATTACAATGAAGAAAGAAACCTTGTATGTAGCTTTCTCCACCCAAAAGGGCGGGGTCGGCAAAACAACGTTCACCGTCTTGGTGGCAAGTTACCTGTATTATCTCAAAGGGTATAACGTGGCGGTCGTGGATTGCGATTACCCGCAGCACAGTATCAGTGCCATGCGCAAACGGGATGTCGAACAGGTAAACGGTGATGATTATTACAAACAGCTTGCCTTTCACCAGTTCAAAACACTGGGAAAGAAAGCATATCCGGTGCTTTGCAGTTCGCCGGACGAAGCGATAAAAACGGCGGATGAATTTCTTGCGTCTGCCGGGATGGACTACGATGTGGTCTTTTTTGACCTGCCCGGAACGGTGAACAGTGAGGGCGTTATCAACTCCCTTTCAGGGGTGGATTATATTTTCACTCCCATAGCCGCCGACCGGGTGGTATTGGAAAGCAGCCTTTCCTTTGCGGTAGCTATCCATAAACTGCTGGTAAAGAATGAAGCGTGCCGACTGAAAGGGCTGCATCTGTTTTGGAACATGGTAGATGGGCGGGAAAAAACAGACCTGTACACCCTGTATGAACAGACCATCGGGGAACTGGAACTACCCCTTATGAAAGTATTTATCCCGGACACCAAAAGGTTTAAAAAGGAACTGGACGCACAACGTAAAACCGTATTCCGTTCCACACTGTTCCCAGCGGACAAACGGTTGGTAAAGGGCAGCAACATGGAAGAACTGATAACTGAAATCGCATACCTTATAAAACTGTAACGATATGGCAAAGCAAAGCGGCGGGAAACCGCAGATTGATGAGGATTTTATGAAAGAGATTATTTCACAAGGCTTGCCCGTGAAGAAACAGGAAACGCCATCGGTAACGGTGAAACAGGAAATAGAAACACCGGATAAACCGGATGATAAAACGGGTTCAGTGGAAACAGTGGATAAACAGGTAACGGCAAAGGAAGAAAAGGCAGCGAAAGAACCTGCCCGCCGGAAAAAGAACGCTCCGGGCGACTACCGGGAAACCTACTTCATGCGGGTGGACTTGACCGACCGCCAGCCGTTATACGTCAGCCGTGCCACACACGAAAAGCTGATGAAGATTGTAACCGTTATCGGCGGACGCAAGGCGACCGTCAGCAGCTATGTAGAAAATATTCTGCTCCGGCATTTCGACCAGTTTCAGGATGAGATAAACGAACTGTACGAAAGTAAATTTGAAAAGCCGTTCTGATATGTTGAAATGGTTGATTATTGGAACGCTCCTGTATTACGCCATCTTTTTATGGCGATACCGCGATAGCTTGGGAACATGGTTCACCGGGGGAAAGAAAGAGCCGGAACAACCGGAAAACAAACTGACTGTGAAAACCGGAAACGGTGATTGCCTTGTAGGTGCAAGCCGTTACCGGATGGGACAAATGAGGACAAACGGGGACATCTTAGGACACCTTTCAAAAGGGGTTAATAATGCTTCTATATTTGTTCCGCAAAGCGAGGAAGCGGTGAACGAAACGCCCGATAACAAGCAATCGGAAGATATAAATGCTGATATGCCGCAAGCGATTGAAACCGAATTTGAAACGGAAGAACCGGACGTTTCGCCGGATGAAATCGAAGCGGAAGAAATCGCCTGCTACATGGGTGACGGTGAACCGGAAATGGCGCAGGGTATCACGCTGGGTGAGCTGGGGCAAATGGTTCAGGTCATTCAGATAAAACAAGCGTCCGAAGCGGAAGAACGGCAAGCGGTACAGACCATCTGCCGGACAGAAACAAACCTGTTTCATTCGCTGGTGGAACAGATTAACGGGGGCAGGTCACGGGTGGCGGAACTTTTACAAAAGCATGAGATACCCGTACCCGCCACCGTCCCGGCTGCCGGAAATAATGAAATGGCAGACTTTGACATGAACGATTTTCTTTAATAGTAAACTTTAAATAATAAGATGATGAAACAAAGAGATTACGGTTAAGACAAACCTTTCTAAACACTGGGGAACACTCCCCGCAACCACAAAAATTCAATTATTAATCACTCTGCCGGGCGGACTATCCAACCGTCCGGCAATTAAAAAATCAATGTATTTATAATGAAAAAGAAAGTTCTCTTTTCGGCAGCCGTTCTTTTGGCTGCATCTTCCGCTTTTGCACAAGGAAACGGCATGGCGGGTATTACGGAAGCCACCAATATGGTGACAAGTTATTTCGACCCCGCGACAAAATTAATTTACGCCATTGGTGCGGTGGTGGGCTTGATTGGCGGGGTGAAAGTCTATGGCAAGTTTTCTTCGGGTGACCCTGATACAAGCAAAACAGCGGCAAGCTGGTTCGGTGCTTGTATCTTCCTGATTGTGGCAGCCACCATCCTACGTTCATTCTTCCTCTAAAGAAACGGGCTATGGCAAACTATCCGATTAATAGGGGAATAGGCAAGCCAGTTGAGTTTAAAGGGTTGAAAAGTCAGTATCTTTTCATTTTTGCGGGCGGGCTGTTAGCCCTGTTCGTGCTTTTCATCATCATGTACATGGTAGGTATCAACCAGTGGGTGTGCATCATCTTCGGCGTTACTTCGGCAACGCTGCTTGTATGGCTCACATTCCGGTTAAACGAAAAGTACGGGACACACGGGTTAATGAAATTGTCTGCCCGCAAAAGCCACCCTTTCCATATCATCAACCGAAAAGCCATCTCCCGATTATTCACTAAAAATCAGAAACAAGCATCGAAATGAGAAATATATTAAAAGCTACTACGCTGGAAAACAAGTTTCCACTGTTCACGGTGGAAAACGGGTGCATCGTTTCCAAAGATGCCGACATAACAGTAGCGTTCCGGGTGGAACTGCCCGAACTGTTCACCGTCACGGCAGCCGAATACGAAGCGATACATTCCGCTTGGAACAAGGCGGTAAAGGTGCTGCCCGATTACAGCATCGTACATAAACAAGACTGGTTCATCAAAGAAAACTATGCGCCTGACATCCAAAAGGATGATTTGAGTTTCCTTTCCCGTTCCTTTGAACGGCATTTCAATGAACGTCCGTTCTTAAACCATACCTGCTACCTGTTCCTGACGAAAACGACAAAAGAACGTAGCCGGATGCAGAGTAATTTTTCCACCCTTTGCCGGGGCTTCCTTGTCCCCAAAGAGATTAAGGACAAGGAAACAGTTACAAAGTTCCTCGAAGCGGTGGGGCAGTTTGAAAGCATTATGAACGATAGCGGTTTCATTACCCTTACCCGCCTGAACTCGGACGAAATCACCGGAACAAAGGAAACGGCGGGTATCGTGGAGAAATACTTTTCACTCTCACAAACCGATACCACCACACTGAAAGATATTTCACTGGGTGCTGACGAAATGAAGATTGGCGACCATATCCTTTGCCTGCATACCCTTTCGGATGCGGAAGATATGCCGGGAAAAGTGGGAACTGATACCCGCTATGAAAAGTTATCCACTGACCGGAGCGATTGCAGGTTATCTTTTGCTTCTCCGGTGGGCGTGTTGCTTTCCTGTAACCATATCTATAACCAGTACATCTTCATAGACGACCACACGGAGAACCTGAAACAGTTTGAAAAGATGGCTCGCAATATGCACTCCCTTTCCAAATACAGCCGTGCCAATCAGATAAACAAGGCTTGGATAGAGGAATACTTGAACGAAGCGCATTCACAGGGGCTTATCTCCGTGCGATGCCATTGTAATATCATGGCATGGAGTGACGACCGGGACGAACTGAAACACATTAAAAATGATGTGGGGTCACAGCTCGCACTTATGGAGTGCAAACCCCGCCATAACACCACCGACACGCCGACCCTGTTTTGGGCGGGCATACCCGGCAATCAGGCGGATTTCCCGGCGGAAGAAAGTTTCTATACCTTTATTGAACAGGCTCTTTGCCTGTTCACCGAAGAAACGAACTACAAAAGTTCGCTTTCCCCTTTTGGTATCAAGATGGTGGATAGGGTCACGGGAAAGCCGTTGCACATCGACATATCAGACCTGCCCATGAAAAAAGGTATCATTACCAATCGCAACAAGTTCATACTTGGGCCGAGTGGTAGCGGTAAGTCATTCTTTACCAACCACATGGTGCGCCAGTATTACGAACAAGGGGCACACGTGCTATTAGTTGATACCGGAAACAGTTATTTGGGGCTGTGTGAAATGATAAACCGGAAAACGCACGGGGAAGATGGAATTTACTTTACCTATACCACTGAAAACCCGATAGCGTTTAATCCTTTCTATGTGGAAGATGGGGTATTTGACATCGAGAAAAAGGAAAGCATCAAAACGCTTATCCTGACCTTATGGAAAAGGGACGATGAAGCACCCACACGGGCGGAAGAAGTGGCTTTGTCGAACGCTGTAAGTTCCTATATCGAACTGATTACTAAGGACAGTTCGGTTACACCCTGCTTCAATACGTTCTACGAGTATGTGAAAACCGATTATCGGGAACACCTGCAAGAAAAGAACGTCCGGGAAAAGGATTTTGATATAGACAATTTTCTGAATGTATTAGAACCTTACTACAAAGGGGGCGAATACGACTACTTGCTGAACTCCGACAAGGAGCTTGATTTATTGCATAAACGCTTCATTGTCTTTGAGCTGGATAATATCAAAGACCATAAAATCCTGTTCCCGATTACTACGATTATCATCATGGAAGTTTTCATCAATAAGATGCGTAAACTAAAGGGTGTCAGGAAATTAATATTAATTGAGGAAGCGTGGAAAGCGATTGCATCGGCGAACATGGCGGACTACATAAAATATTTATACAAAACTGTCAGAAAGTATTTCGGTGAAGCGATTGTAGTTACCCAAGAGGTCGAAGATATTATATCTTCTCCCATTGTAAAAGAGAGCATTATAAACAATTCGGATTGTAAGATACTGCTCGACCAAAGAAAGTACCTGAACAAATTCGACAGCATACAGAACCTTTTAGGGCTGACCGACAAGGAACGTTCACAGGTGCTTTCTATCAACCTTGCCAATCATCCGAACCGGAAATACAAGGAAGTTTGGATAGGCTTAGGCGGTACACAGTCAGCCGTATATGCCACAGAAGTGAGTTTGGACGAATATTTTACATACACAACGGAAGAAACGGAAAAGATGGAACTTTTCGCCTTGTCCGAAAAGTTAGGCGGAAATCTCGAACTGGCTATCAAACGGCTTGCCGAAAGCAAGCGCAATCCCGAAAAATAATCAATTAACAATTCAAAAATCAATCAGTATGAAACATTTAAAATTCTTGTTTCCGGTACTGTTATGCACCTTGTTACTGGGGCTTTCTTCCTGTAAGGAAACGAACGCCGACCGTCTTAGGGCGATGCGTGGCGACTGGGAAAGCGTGAAAAACCGTCCGGCGTTTACTCTCTTTGAGGAAAACGGGCATTACCGGGTAACGACCTATCGAAAGACCTACCGGGGGACTATCCAAACGGAAACCTATCGGATTTCAGAACAGGACGGAAACCTGTTCATCGAAACGGGGCTTTCCGTCCTGCTGACTTATGACAAGGAAAACGACCGGATTCTACTTTCACCCGGCGGAGAATACAAACGAAGTAACCAATCCATAAAGAAATAAGTGTATGAGAATAAAGATTATAATGCTGCTTGTAATAGGCAGTTTGTTTGCTGTTCGGGCAAACGCACAGTGGGTGGTGAGTGACCCCGGTAACTTGGCGCAAGGGATTATCAATGCGTCAAAGAACATCGTGCAGACATCATCCACCGCACAGAACATGATAAAGAATTTTCAGGAAACTGTAAAGATTTACCAACAGGGTAAGGAATACTACGATGCCTTAAAATCAGTGCATAACCTTGTCAGAGATGCCCGAAAGGTGCAAAAGTCTATCCTGCTTATCGGGGAGATTTCCGACATCTACGTGAACAGTTTTCAGAAGATGCTTTCGGATGAAAACTACACACCGGACGAACTTTCAGCGATTGCCTACGGCTATACCCAACTGTTGCAGGAAAGTTCCGATGTGCTGGAAGAAATGAAAAGTGTGGTGAATATCAACGGGCTTTCCATGTCGGACAAGGAACGCATGGATGTTATCGACCGGACGTATAACGCCATCAGGAACTACCGGGACTTGGTGAGTTACTATACCCGGAAGAATATTTCTGTTTCCTACCTGCGGGCGAAAAAGAAAAAGGACACCGACCGGGTAATGGCTTTGTATGGTTCGGCGGATGAACGTTACTGGTAACTTCTAAAAATAAGTAGTATGTTATTAGCAATCGAATTTGATAACCTGCATCAGATTTTACGAAGTCTGTACACGGATATGATGCCGTTATGCGGGAACATGGCGGGGGTAGCCAAAGGAATAGCGGGACTGGGGGCTTTGTTTTATGTGGCTGCCAAAGTATGGCAGTCGCTCGCCAGTGCCGAACCGATAGACGTTTACCCGCTTCTGCGTCCCTTTGTGATTGGCTTTTGTATTATGTTCTTTCCCACGTTCGTACTGGGTACGATTAACAGTGTCATGTCACCTGTGGTAAGGGGTTGTAACAATATGCTCGAAACGCAGACTTTCGATATGAACGCTTATCGGGCGCAAAAGGACAAGCTGGAATATGAAGCGATGGTACGCAACCCGGAAACGGCTTACCTTGTTTCGGATGAAGCGTTTGACAAGCAGATAGACGAACTGGGGTGGTCTGCCAAAGATATTGCCACGATGGGCGGCATGTATATGGATAGGGCGGCACACAACATCAAGCAATCCGTCCGGGACTGGTTCAGGGAATTGTTGGAACTGCTCTTTCAGGCGGCTTCCCTTGTAATAGACACTATCCGTACATTTTTCCTTATCGTATTGGCGATATTGGGTCCGATAGCCTTTGCCATCAGCGTGTACGATGGCTTTCAGGCGACACTGACCCAATGGATAACAAGGTACATTTCCGTTTACCTGTGGCTGCCTGTATCAGACCTGTTCAGTTCCATTCTTGCCCGAATACAGGTGCTTATGTTACAAAAGGATATTCAGGAACTATCAGACCCCAATTTCATACCGGACGGAAGTAACAGTGTGTACATCATTTTTATGATAATCGGTATCATCGGTTACTTCACCATCCCCACCGTATCGAACTGGATTATTCAGGCGGGCGGAATGGGTAACATGAGCCGGAATATAAACAGTGCGGCTAACAAGACTGGTAGCGGTGTCGGTGCGGTAGCCGGAGCAGCCACCGGAAACGCTGGCGGCAGGGTCGGCGGTAAACTAATCAAAAGTAACCAATAAATAAAAATCAAGATGGAATTTAAAAGTTTAAAGAACATTGAAACCAGTTTCAAACAGATACGGCTTTTCGGAATTGTGTTTGTCGTCATGTGTACCCTGATAACGGGTTATGCCGTTTGGAACTCCTACACGTTTGCCGAAGCGCAACGGCAGAAGATTTATGTGCTGGATGATGGTAAATCGTTGATGCTTGCGCTTTCGCAAGACCTCTCGCAAAACCGTCCGGTCGAAGCAAGGGAACACGTGAAGCATTTTCACGAACTCTTTTTCACGCTCTCACCCGATAAGAACGCTATCGAAAGCAATATCAAACGGTCGCTGTTCCTCGCTGACAAGAGCGCATTTAATTATTACCGTGACCTCTCGGAAAAAGGGTATTATAACCGTATCATTTCGGGCAATATCAGCCAAACGATACAGATAGACAGTGTTTCTTGCAATTTCGATGTGTACCCGTATGCGGTGGCTACCTATGCCCGCCAAATGATTATCCGTGAAAGTAGTGTAACTGAAAGAAGCCTTGTCACCCGTTGCCGGTTGCTGAACGCCGTAAGGAGTGATAATAACCCGCATGGCTTTATGATGGAAAGTTTCGAGATAACGGCAAACAAGGATTTGAACACCATAAAGCGGTAAACCATGATACGGAAAATTCTCTCTCCGGTGAATCAGGCGATTACCCATGTACAGGACTGGGTGGATGAAAAACTCCGCCACCTGTGCGGGCGCATGACACCGGAAATAAGGCTGGCGGTAATCCTGCTTATGCTCCTGTTCTTCGGCGGGCTATCCATCTACTTTACGGTATCATCCATTTACCGGATAGGCAAAGAGGACGGCGAAACCATACGGATAGAACACATCAGGCAGTTACAGCTACAAGGTAAAGACAGTACGAACATTTTTAATCAGTCAGACAATGGAAGAAAAAGAAATGAAGAATGAAGTTCCCGTACCGGAAACGGACGGGAAGAAAGAAGAAAAAGAGAGAAAGGAACTGACCCCGCAGCAGATACAGCAACGAAAGAAGATGCTGGTTTATCCGCTTATGGGACTGGTATTCTTAGGGTCTATGTACCTGATTTTTGCACCGTCCGACAAGAGCGAAGCAAAGGTGGAAAGCGTGGGCGGCTTTAACGCCGATATTCCGCTGCCCAAAGGGGACGGGATAATCAGCGATAAAAAGACCGCCTACGAACAGGAACAGATGGTGAACAAGCAGGCGGACAAGATGCGCTCCTTACAGGATTTTGCCTTTTCGCTCGGAGAGGAAAACGAAAAGGGGGACGGTTTGAACCTGATAGATGATGCTCCGGCAGAGAAACCGGGAACTGCTGTAATAGACTTCGGGGCGGGTGTGCCGAACAATAGCCGTTCCTCTATCCAATCTTCGGCGGCGGCTTACCGGGACATGAACCGTCAGTTAGGCAGTTTCTACGAAACGCCGAAAGAGGACAAGGAAAAAGAGGAACTCAAACGGCAAGTGGAAGAACTTACCGCCCGGCTCGATGCGAAAGAAAACGTGGCGGGCAGCATGGATGAACAGGTGGCTCTTATGGAAAAATCCTACGAGCTTGCCGCCAAATACATGAACGGCGGACAGTCGGGACAGATCCCCCAAGTAGCACCCACAGCAGCTATTCAGGAAAAAGGAAGTGCCACACCCGTAAAAGTGGTATCGGACAGGACGGTTTCAGGATTGCAGCAACCTATGAGCAACGCCGAATTTATCACCGAATACAGCAAACCACGCAATTACGGGTTTAATACGGCGGTCGGTAGTGGTTATTCGATGGGAAAGAACACGATTCGGGCGTGCATTCATAACGACCAAACACTTACGGACGGGCAGACCGTCAAACTGCGGTTGTTAGAACCGTTGCAAGCGGGCAATGTCATTGTCCCGAAAAACAGCCTTGTATCGGGAAGTGCCAAAGTGCAGGGTGAACGGCTCGATATACTGGTTTCCTCGCTTGAATATGCGGGTAACATCATTCCGGTGGAACTTGCCGTGTACGACAGTGACGGGCAAAAGGGGCTTTCCGTTCCCTCGTCACTGGAACAGGAAGCAGTCAAAGAAGCGATGGCGAATATCGGTGCGGGACTGGGTACGAGCATTTCCTTTGCGCAAAGTGCCGGGCAGCAGGTCGCAATGGATATAACAAGGGGCGTGATGCAGGGCGGTTCGCAATACCTTGCCAAGAAGTTCCGGATGGTAAAAGTGCACCTGAAAGCGAACTATCAGGTGATGCTTTACGCCAAACAGCAATAATCTATTTATCAATTATCAACCATAAAAATTTCAATCCAAATGAAAAAGTTAATGATTTTATTCGCTCTTATCATGGGCGTGGTTTCCGTGAAAGCACAAAGTAACGATTTGTATCAAGGCATTACAAAAAAGCTCCCTTACCGCCAAATGGTGACACCTTACGGCGTACAGGTGACGTTCGCCAAAACGGTACACATCATTTTCCCGTCTGCCGTTAAGTACGTGGACTTAGGCAGTAACTACATTATCGCCGGAAAAGCGGACGGGGCGGAAAATGTTGTCAGGGTGAAAGCCACGACAGAGGGCTTTCCCGGTGAAACCAATTTTTCCGTTATCTGTGAGGATGGCAGCTTTTATTCTTTTAATGCAAAATACGCACATGAACCGGAAATGCTGAACATCGAAATGAAAGACTTCTTGGAGAATGAGGACACAACGGATTTCAGCCATACCCGGATGAACATCTATTTCCGTGAACTGGGCAGCGAAAGCCCGCTTTTGGTAAAGCTGATTATGCAGTCCATCTACAAGAACAATGACCGGGAAATAAAGCATTTGGGATGCAAGCGTTTCGGGGTGCAGTTCTTGGTAAAGGGGATTTATTCGCATAACGGGCTTTTCTACTTCCACACACAGGTAAAGAACAGTTCAAACGTGCCGTTTGATACCGATTTTATCCGATTCAAGATTGTGGATAAAAAGGTAGCCAAAAGAACGGCTATTCAGGAAACCGTTATCGACCCGGTACGGAGTTATAACGAGATACTGGTTATCGGTGGCAAAAGTACCGTCCGCACCGTGTACACCGTTCCGCAGTTCACTATCCCTGACGATAAGATATTAGTTATCGAACTGGTGGAAAAGAACGGTGGCAGACACCAAACTATCCGGGTGGAAAATTCGGATGTAGTGGCAGCCGAAGTGATTAACGAACTTAAAATCAAATGAACATGAAAAGGATATGTTGTATTATATCCCTTTTTGTGCTGTGCCTGACTTTCAACCAGGCACACGCACAAAGATGTCTGCCGGGAATGAAAGGCTTGCAGGTTACGGGCGGCATGGCGGACGGCGTTCATTGGAACAGTAAAAGCGATTTCGCTTATTACTTCGGGGCTGCCATGAGTACCTATACCAAAAACGGGAACAGGTGGGTTATCGGCGGGGAATACCTCGAAAAGCATTACCCCTACAAAGATTTGCAGATACCAGTCAGCCAGTTTACAGGTGAGGGCGGTTACTATATGAACTTCCTTTCAGACAGGAAGAAAACCTTTTTTCTCTCGCTGGGTCTATCTGCCCTTGCCGGGTATGAAACAGGCAACTGGGGCGATAAATTGCTGCCCGATGGCTCTACCCTGACCGATAAGGACGGTTTTGTCTATGGCGGTGCGCTGACGCTGGAACTGGAAAGTTACATTACTGACCGGGTGGTGTTCCTGATTAACGCACGGGAAAGATGCCTGTTCGGTTCTTCAGTCGGAAAGTTCCATACACAGTTCGGGGTCGGTCTAAAGATAATCATGTGATAAACTAACCTATTATATATAATGTATATGAGAAATGTAATTTATAAGATACTAACAGGGTGCTACATAGTGGCCGCCTTGTTATTAGTGAGTGCCTGTAATGACAACGTGGATATACAGCAGTCTTACCCGTTCCGTATCGAAACGATGCCAGTGCCGAAAAAATTAAAGGTGGGTGAAACGGCGGAAATACGCTGCCAGCTTCACCGGGACGGGCGGTTTGAGGAAACAAGGTATTTCATCCGTTATTTCCAGCCGGACGGGGCGGGAACGCTGAAAATGTCCGATGGGACGGTTTTACTGCCGAATGACCTGTACCCGCTTCCGGGTGAAACATTCCGGCTTTACTATACTTCCGCATCGACCGACCAACAGACTGTAGATGTGTATGTGAAAGATAGTTTTCAGAAGTTGGTTCAACTGACTTTCTCGTTCAATAACGACAGTAGCGAGGAAGAGGAATAAGCATTTTTGTATGAAAGTGTTAAGAAACACTCAACATTTTATTGTTGGGTGTTTTTTTGTGATTATTTTTGCAAAATAAATGGAGCATACTATGGACAAGAATCTTGAATTATTAAAAAAATCCCTACTATACAATAACCCCAATCTATTTATTGGAGCTGGTTTTTCTTTAGGGGCAAATGGAAATTCTATACCTAATGGGAATATTTTGGCTAAAAATATTTTAATGGATCTATTAGAGTATGAACAAGTTTCTAATGAATTTGAACAATTAATCAAATATCCTCTGCCAAAGATTTGCAGTTATGCTGCAAATAAAATAGGAAAAGAAAAATTATACTTATATTTGCAAAAGGTATTTCAAAATGTAACACCTGCACCCTTTCATTATTCTTTCTCTAAATATCCTTGGGGGAAAATATTTTCCACAAACATTGATGATATTATAGAGAATGTATATGCGAAATCAAATCAAAACATAATCATTCAAAATGGTAAGCATTGTTCAACAAAACCATTGAGAAATGAGCCCGAATTATTTAAACTGCACGGATGCGTAAATAATATAAGCGAGGGATTAATCTTTGATGAAGAAGAATATATAAACTCTCTTTTAGATATACAAGATTATAGATTTGGTGTACTTTCAGTTGAAATACAAAACAAAGATTTTATTTTTATTGGTTCAAACTATGATGATTTTAATATAAAATACTATCTCAATCTATACGCATCAACGACTTTTACCTCTGCAAGAGGTAAATTGTTCTTCATAAATCCGTATCCTAACTTAATGTTTGAAAGTGAGATAGAGAAAGTTGGTGGAATCTTGTTAAAATACACAACAGAAGAGTTTGCTAAGATACTGGAAGAAATAACAATCAGTAAAGATTCCATAGATGAAATAAAATTAGAATTTGACGGATACATTAATCTTAGAAAAAGAAAAGTGGCTATTAGTGATAATTCTAAATATAACTCAAATCTATTTATTGGTGCTCATCCAAAATGGGAGGACATTTTTTATGATTGGGACATACGAATACCTGAAATAGAAAAAGAGTTTGCAGAAAAAGTTAACGAATTTGAAATCAAAAAAGATAGTGCGTTAATATATACGTTAGTCGGAAAAGGTTATTCAGGTAAATCTGTTATTTTAAAAAGGCTATCAAATATATTACTTGACAACAATTATGAAACAATTTCATATGAAGGCAAATCATTCAATCCGAATAAATTTATTAATTATGTAAAAGAATCATCTTTTGATAAATATGCATTGGTTATTGATGACGGAAGTTATCAATATAATCAAATAGAGTATTTACAGCGTATTATTGACAAGGATGTTAAAATAATCATTTTAACATCATCTAGACCATACTTTCATTCAAAGAGGAAATACAGTTTATTAAATTGCCCTTATTACGAATGCCTCCTTGATATTAAAATAACAAATCCATTAAGTAAGATTGTTTACGATAAAATAAACGAAAAGGGTTATTTAGGAGTTCTTGCAAAAATTGAAGATGAAAAAGAAAGACTTGCATTTATCAAATCAGCAAAGGATATCGCATCTGTAATGTTTGAAGTAACAAATGGTAAAAAATTCAAAACGAGGTTTCAGAAAGATATAAATGATATTATTAAAACAGGAACATTTAGGGAAGTACTAATAAAGTTTTCCATTTTTGATAGATTAGAATTACCGTATTTCCCAAAAGAATTACTTGTTAATATATATAAAAATACTACTACGGGTATTATTAAACGTATTGACGATATAATAAGAAAGGATGATGAGAAAACTAGATTTAATTTAAAGAATTATTATCTAGCTGAGATTATACATAACTCAGCTAGTCCAAAAGAAATTTTAGGCAACCTAAAAGAGCTCTTAATACACATATCGCCATATGTAGAAAATACGAGTAGTTCATATTGGAATGAAATGCAGTCTGTTTTAATGAGAGATAAGCTTGTAAAGAACAGATTGAAAGTAAAGCAAAAAGATTTAAAAGCCATGTTATATGAATTAAAAGATTATTATTCATCCAATTATAATTATTGGTTGCAATTAGGTATTGCCGAGCAATTAGATACTGATTATGAAAAGGCTTTGAATCATTTTACTCAAGCAGAAGCTATTGGACCAAATTCTTATATGGTTAAGAATGCTATTGGAAAAAACTATATACTACAAGCCATTAATGAAGATGCAATAGCTTTGAGTCGAGAATTATTCGACAGAGGAAAGGAACTGCTTATGTTGCTAATAAACACCAAAGAAGAGTTCCAAGTTAAAGCATATTCAATTCATACTTATGTCACAGGGCTCATTCGTTATTATTCTAGTAAAAAGTCATTAATAATATCTAGTAAGGAAATAAATGAGGCTCAATCCTTATTAGATCGTATGTTAGAAAAAGATAAATTAGATCCATTATTTAATAAAGTAAACAAACAATTCAATCGTTTCTTAATTAATAGCAGTACAGGAAAACTTAAATTAGACCTTCATAAGTTACAGATGATTAATGAAGCTGAAGATATAAATGATGATTTATGGTAGTTTTAATTGGTTTCTTTGCTATTTTCTTTCGTGAGCCTATGTGGGAAAGAAAGTAGCTAGGCGGAAGTTTGACCCAATGTAGATTACAAATCGACAAAATTATCAATCTCGCATCCCAATATAACGACCTCCGCATGATGGGTGTAGAGGTCGTTTTTCTTTGTCGCTTTGATAACTCGCTCTTCGCTGGAGTAAACGCCAAAGCAAACCCGGCTCGATTTGGTTTTGTGTACGTCTGTTTGAAATAGAATGTAAACTGGCGGTTGTTCTCGGCGTTTATACACTCGTCCTGCTTTTGACGGCAGATTTCAAGTATTTTCGCTACCGTTGAAAACAGATTTTCGTTCGTATGACGGTAATCATATTGATAATTGGTTTGTCCCCTAAATGCGCTTAAACAGCATTTTACATATTTTTCTTCTCCCGGTGTTTGGGTAATACTTACCCCGTTTTTGTTTAAAGTTTCCATATCGTTATAATTTATAATGAGTTATCAGATAATCAAAAGTGAAAGCAGCACAATGAAAATAAACGCCATACAAAACAGATAAATGGTAGAGATAAATAGCCGAAGAACGAACCGAAGAATAAAAAAGCTTATAATTAGGGCTATCCACATTCCGGCGGCGCTGGTGGCTCCTTGATAGATAATAAAAGCAAGTATTACCCACCTTAAAACGGTATTTATGTTATTATATACTTTCATTGTCTCGGGGTGTTACGAGTGGATTGCTCCACCCGGTTAATAATCAGGCGCAACGGAAAACAAAGCCGTTATCCATCCAGTAATCAGTCATAAACAGGTCACGGGCAAAAGCCGAATAATCAAAGTAAGTCTTTGCGAACTCCGGCAGGTCGTAACATTCCTCTACGATTTCATAGGCGTAATCTTCCTCGTTCTTATATTCTCCCTGATATTCGTCCTCGAAAGAAGAAATAAGGTCGTCCGCATCTTCTTCGCTTATATCGCTGTTGTGGTGGTCGCACCATACGAAAAACGCTTCCTGCTGGGTTTCGCTTAGTTTCTCGATGGCATCCCGAAGCTCAAAGAACTTATCAGAAAGCCAACTTTCGGAAATCAGGGCTTCCGGGATATTCTCGTAATCCTGAAACATATATTCCGGGTCTTGGTCGTTCTTGTGCAGTTCCCGGCACACTTCCATAAATTCGTCCTTGTCCGAATAATCGGATAGGTCTAACCATTTGCCGAAAAGTGAGCCGTTGTTATACTTGTTGTAAGTACCTACATAAACTCTTGCTTCTGATAATGTTACTGTTTCCATGACTTTTGAATTTTAATCGTTTACATCGCTTGTCGCCCACCACATAAATTTTTCCTTTAACTGAATGGGGACATTGTCTTTTCAAAGGTTCGGGACTGGTACAGGGGCAAATTATTATTTATGAAATACTACCCGCAGGCGTGGAGATTTCTAAAAAATAATTTGAACAGTAACAGGCACGGATATACCTTTGACAATGTTCCAATCAGTTTTAGGGAAAATTTTTCTCTTGTTTAAGAGGATAGAAGTAAAAGCCATCAGGCTTTTTGTATTGGGTAATGAGAGAGTAAAAAAAGGGCTTAGATAAGCCCCTCGTCTGCAAAACTGTAGTAGCTTTCTTCTGTCAGGATGATATGGTCTAACAAGTGTAAATCCAAGACCTTGCAGGCTTCTTTTATTTTTGAGGTGATTTGTTTGTCCGGTTCGCTCGGACGTAGATTGCCCGATGGGTGGTTATGTGAGAGGATTATGCCCGAAGCATGGACTTTTAAGGCAGTTTGCAGGATGATTTTCACGTCCATTACAGTTTCAGCCATGCCGCCTTTAGAGATAAAGGAAACGCCTAAAGCCTTATTAGCCCGATTGAGGAACATTACATAACTTTCTTCGTGGTGTTCCATACATTCGGAATAGAAGGGTTTTAAGTGAGAATAAGAAGTTTGGGAAGAAAGTATTTTCACTCTTTCGGATGCTTTTACATTGTCCTTATAAGAGATAGTGATTTCCGGCATGGTAAATTCTGTTGTTTTCATAACGCTTGAATTTTAAATTAAACAATAAGAAATTTTGCCGGACACCCACAGTTTGGCGGGGACTTCAACCTAATCTTTTCAAAAAATACGACCCGTAGGTGTGGAGATTTTTTAGAAAACCGGAACGGCTCGGATTTGGTATTTGTCCCTGCCGGGCTGTAACTTTGCTAAAATTTGTGATTGAGATACATTACTTTAGGAAACTGTCTAAGGGGTATCACTGGTGACACCCCTTAGACAACCGAATACCTTAAACAGTTATTCGTCATAGGTTCTATATCCTATCGGTTTTCGTGGCTTCGGTTCGGGTTTGCTTAATAACTGGGTAAGCGCTTGGTATATCTCACTGAATTGTGCATCCGTGCTTTCTTCCAGTTCTTCAATACGCTTTAGTAATTCCTGATAACCTGTTATCATTTGACGTAAGGCTACAAATGCACGCATGATGGAAATATTCACCTGTATGGCAATAGGGCTGCGTAATACACCGGACAGGGCGGCTACTCCTTCCTGTGTGAAAACATAGGGCAAATATTTAGTATGTTTACCACGTTTTGAACTGGTTTCTTCTTCCGTTTTATCAGGATTATTCTTTAAGGTCACAATTTGTGACCTTAAACATTCTACTTCTTCCTTTGTCAGTTCAAACATAAAATCACTTGGGAAACGTTCAATATTACGTTTCACAGCCTGTTTCAACGCTTTTGTTTCCACCTGATAAAGTGCCGCAAGGTCGCTATCGAGCATAACCCGGCAACCTCTGATTTCATAAATCTTGTTTTGGATGATTTGTAAGTCCATAATGTTATTATTTAATGGTGAGTAATAAAGCATAAAGGAGCTTATCACAATTTGTGACAAATCCCCCTATATATCTATTTCATAGATACTTCTTTGTAGATTTTTTCAATGCCGACAAACTTCTTGTCAAGTCCCTGCATATCGTTACTAATCTTGTTATTGGTAATGCGGGCGTATATCTGTGTCGTTTCTATATTGGTATGTCCCAACATCTTGCTAACTGTTTCAATAGGTACACCCTTTGCAAGCGTAGTTGTCGTAGCGAAAGTATGCCTCGCAAGATGAAATGTCAAGTTCTTTTTAATTCCGCACACATCCGCGATTTCTTTCAAATACGCATTAAGTTTCTGATTACTGATAATAGGAAGTACCTTTCCGTTCGGCAATTTGCCTTTGTACTTTTCCAATATCATTTTAGGAATATCCAGCAAAGGAACATTCACGTCTGTATTTGTTTTTTGGCGTTTCGTAATTATCCATAAATTACCGTCAAAGGACTTGCGGATATTATCTTCCTTTAAGTTTGCAACATCCACATAAGCCAAACCACTGAAACAGGAAAAGATAAAAACATCACGCACCTGTTCCAACCGTTCGGAAACCATTTTCTTTTTGAGGATGATTTTTATTTCATCCTCTGTCAAATACCCCCTATCCACTTTTTCCAAACGTATTTTATAGTTGGCGAACGGGTTGCCAGTCAGGATGCCGTTATTACGGGCTATCAGGATAATGCGCTTGAAGAACTGCATGAACTTGGCAGTTGTATTATAGCCGCATTTGCAGGCTGTACGCAAATACAACTCGAAGTCGGTAATGAACATCGGAGTGATTTCATTGATGGCAATATCCGATATATTGTATTTGCTTTGGATAAACTCGGCAAGGTGGCGGCGGGTCACTTCATATTTGCGGTAAGTGGCAATCGTCTTGGATATGCCGACCAACTGCTTCACATCATCATTATGCTTTTGAAAAAGATTAAGGATGGTGTCGTGGCTCTCGCTATGACCTAAAAATTCATTCTTCACCTTTTCGGCGGTAACATAATTGTCACGCCGTTGCAGTTCGTGATAAATGGTGTTCAGGGATGCGTTTATATCATCCAGTAATCGGTTGATACGTCCGGCTTCCGTAGAACGCCCGGTGGCTTTACCTGCCTTACCATCCCAAACTTTAGGCTGAACATCCAGCTTAGTGTTGAAACGGCTTGCCACACCATCAATCGTGATGCGAACAAAAATAGGGTAACTGCCATTGATTTTTTGCTTGTCCTTTTTCACAAAGAAAAGAACGGAAAATGTACTCTTCATAAACTCACTTTTTTAGGTTACAAAACTACGTTAATTAGCTCAAAGTGAAGTTTATACAGGCTCGCCAAATAGCGACAGAAGTTCGCCAATTTCGGACTAAGTGTACCCCTTTTGGACTTTCAGTTGTCGGGGGTACGAGTTAGGTTACTAACTTTGTCTTTTAAGGGCTAAATGATGTCCGGTAGGGCAGACATAAGGGGATAAAAAAAGTCCCACAAATCGTTGAATTTGTGGGACTTGGCTGTTCTTTGTCCGGTTTTGTCCGGTTAGTTCAGCGGAGAGACAGGCTCTCGAACCTACATATTCAAGAAATATCATAAAATTGCAAATCATTAATAATCAAGCACTATTTGGAGTACATAGTAAATCTAAATCTTTCTGAATATCTTTTGCTATTCCAAATATTGGGTG
>ERZ791930.167-NODE-167-length-63599-cov-7.921299_pt1 | contig 63599 bp, 58 predicted proteins | sample MGYA00510128_ERZ791930 | MGnify/ENA primary metagenome ERZ791930 (study PRJEB30046, sample SAMN00792057) | human gut metagenome | study: EMG produced TPA metagenomics assembly of the A metagenome-wide association study of gut microbiota in type 2... | reverse complement strand
ACAACCGCCCGGAGTTTCAGCAGATGATCAAGGACAGCGACAAAAAGCTGTTTGACATCGTGCTGGTCTGGAAACTTGACCGCTTTGCCCGGAATCGCTACGACAGTGCCCGGTACAAGACCCAACTGAAGAAAAACGGTGTCAAGCTCATGTCTGCTACCGAGATCATCTCCGAGGGGCCGGAGGGCATCATTCTGGAATCGGTGCTGGAAGGCTATGCCGAGTATTATTCGGCAGACCTTGCCGAAAAGGTAGTTCGTGGACAGACCGAGAACATCCTGAAAGGCCGCTGCAACGGTGGTCGTGGAACTTTTGGCTACACGCTGGATTCCGAGCGGAAGTTCCACATTGACCCTCTCACCTCGCCTTTTGTGCTGGAATCGTTCAAAAAGTACAATGAAGGCTCCACCATGAAGGAGATCCGGGACTGGCTGAACGAAAACGGCATCAAGAACCCGGTGGGCGGTGCATTCACTTATAACAGTGTCGAACATATGCTCAAAAACCGGCGGTACATCGGGGAACTGAAATTCCGGGATGTGGTCGTGCCGGATGCTATCCCGCCCATCATTCCACTGGAATTGTTTGAGGATGTGCAGGAGAAAATCGCCAAAAACAAAAAAGCCCCTGCCCGTAGAAAGGCAGAGGATGACTACCTGCTCACCACCAAGCTGTTCTGCGGCTACTGTGGGGCGTTGATGTTTGGCGAGAGCGGCACAAGCCGGACGGGCGAAGTCCACTGCTATTATAAATGTGCCACCGCCAAAAAGCATAAAGGCTGCAAGAAAAAGACCGTCCGCAAACAGTGGCTGGAAGATCTGGTGGTGAACCAGACCATGCAGCTTGTCAAGGACGATGCCGCTATGGAATCCATCATCGCCAAGGTGATAGAGCTGCAAAACAAGGAGAACACCAACATTCCCCTCTATGAGAAGCAGCTCCGGGATGCCGAATCGGGTATTCAGAATATGCTCAATGCGATTCAGGCGGGCATCCTGACCAGTTCCACCAAGGAGCGGTTGGAGCAGCTGGAAAAAACCAAGCGTGAGCTTGAAGCCCGCATTGCGGAAGAAAAGCTGGCAAAGCCCAAAATCAAAGAGGAATTTATCCGCTTCTGGTTGCTGCGGTTCCGCAAGCTGGACATGAGCCTGAAAGACCAGCGGCAGGCATTGGTGGATACGTTCATCAATTCGATTTATCTGTATGATGATAAGGTTCTCATTACCTTCAACTATAAAGAAGGGACACAGACCGTCACCTTTGGAGAAGCGTCAGAAGTTGCATCCGAGGGAAATGGTTCGGATTTGGATTGCATTCCTGCACCAAACTATGAAAATCCGAACCTTTTCTCGATAGGAGAAGGGTTCGGATTTTTTGTTTTATTCTTGCAAGGCTTTCATAATAAAAAAGGACGCTGCAATGCTGTGATTTGCAGCTATAAAACTTCTTTTGGATTGGAGAGAAGAATATGAAACGAGTAAAATCTGCCTGCATCTGCCAGACCCTGCACTTTACGCTGAAGGACGGTCTGGAGCACCTTTATGCCGTCAAACAGGTCAAGGAAGAGGTCGAGACTTACAAGAAAAACATGGAGCGCAACCATACAAAGTATAAGATCGTGGAACAGACCGAGCAGCCGGACGGTTCCATCATCGTAAAAATCATCAAGCAGTACAACGCTGCGCCTGTGGGCGATTATCTCAACTGATCTCCGCAACGAAAAGACCGCTACCGTTCAAAAAAACGGAGGCGGTCTTTTGCGTCCGGAAGATTTACCACTGGTTAAAGCGTACCCGGTCAGCCTCGTAGCGGCTCGCACGCGGGGCGGTAATGTCCGCTTCCGGGTAGCCGAGGGCGATGGTGGAGTGGGGCACGATAGGCTGCGATATGATAGCGCAGCTCTTTGTTGGCCTTCATGCGACCTTCGAGGTCTTTCACCACCGCTAGTGCGTTGTGATACTTGGTTTCCAGTTCAGCGATGCGCTGGTTCAAAGCGTCCTCGTCGGTCAAGTCCTTTTCCTGCAGAAGTTGCACGGTCTGTGCCATAAGCTACCGGGACATTGTAGCAGATGCTGATGGCGTATCGGGAATATCAGTGGCACCCGCCCCCGCAGTGGGAGCCGCAGCTGTGGCCTTCGTCGTGGTCGTGGTGGGTGCAGTGGATGTCCGGGTCAAAGACCAGCTTCCCAGCCAGGTAGTCTGCCACGGCGGCGTCTGCATCGCCGGAAAGGCCGCCGAACAGCTGGATGCCGGCCTGCATCAGCGCTACCTGCGCCCCGGTGCCGATGCCGCCGCAGAGCAGGACGTCTGCGCCATGCTGTACGAGAAAGCCCGCCAGTGCGCCGTGGCCCTGACCATTCGTCGGGATGACCTCGGTGCGCAGGAGCTGGCCGTTTTCGGCCTCATAGAACTTGAACTGTGCGGAGCGGCCAAAGTGCTGGAACACCTGACCGTCTTCGAATGGGACTGCGATTTTCATGAGAACGTCTCCTTTATTGCTTGTTTTGTACAGCCTCCCGGATGCTCTTTGCCAGCTTTTTGGTGTCCAGAGGCTTGACGAGACGGCCATTCATACCGACCTGATGGCAGGACTGAGCGCACTCGTCGGAGGCCTGTGCCGTCATGGCGAGGATGGGAACGGTGGCGGCGTCGGGCCGGTCGAGGGCGCGGATGGCCCGGGACGCCTCGAGGCCGTCCATCACCGGCATCATCACATCCATGAGGATGGCCTGATACACGCCCGGCGCACTGGCGGCAAAGCGCTCCACGGCTTCCCTGCCGTCCCATGCCTTGTCCACCGTTGCGCCCTGACTGGTGAGTTGGAACTCGGCCACTTCCATGTTGATGTCGTTGTCCTCCACCAGCAGGATGTGCATCCCGTCCAGCCGCCCGTTGTCGGTGGGCTTGGGCTTGGGCTTTGCGGCGGCGTTCTTGTCCAGCAGGAAGGGCAGCTGGAAGGTGAAGGCAGTCCCCTCTCCCAGCTGGCTCTCGGCAGAGATGCTGCCGCCCATCTGGCTGACCAGATCCTTGACGATGGACATCCCGAGGCCGGTACCCCTGTACTGGGTGCGGGCGTCGGCGGACTCCTGGGTAAAGGGCTTGAACAGCTGGTTCTCCACGAAATCCCGGCTCATGCCGATGCCGGTGTCCGTGATGCGGAACTCGTACCACGCGGTGGTGCCGTCGCAGGATAGCTCTTTGGCATAGGTGTCGATGGCCCCGCCGAGCTTATTGTACTTGATGGCGTTGCTGAACAGGTTCACCATGATCTGCCGCAGCTTGAGGGAGCTGCCCACGAGGGCGGTGTGCTGGATATTTTCCCGGTGGCGGTGGTGGGTCAGGCCGTCCTTTTCTATCTGTGCCTCCACCAGCGACGAGACGCCGTGCATCAGCACTTCGATGTCAAAGGGCTCCTGTTCCATCACCATCTGCCCGGCTTCCAGTTTGCTCATGTCCAGCACGTCGTTGACCAGTGCCAGAAGATGGTGAGCGGAGAGGTCTATTTTATCAAGGCAGCTGTCCACCTTCCGGGCATCGTCCCGGTTGGAGCGGAGGATGTCCAGCATACCGAGAATGCCGTTGATGGGGGTGCGGATGTCGTGGCTCATCCGGTTCATGAAGGCGGTCTTGGCTTTGCTGGCCGAGTCGGCTTCTTCAAAAGCTTCTTGCAGGCGCTGATTCTCGGCCTGCTCCTGTGCATGGAAGATGGAGGTATCCCGGAAAAGGATGATACCGTGGATGACCGGCATCTCCCGCCCGGAGGCTGCATCAAAGACGGTATCCTGCGCCATGAGGACGGTCTTCTGGAGCCAGACCGGCTCGCCGCAGGGGGTCTGCTCCCGGTACTCCACCGTCACGTACTTGAAGCCCGAGTGGAAGCGCTCCAGCAGTTTTGACGCCGTGTCCACGATGCGGTAGTTTTCCAGCGTCTCAGGAGTGACGAAGTGGCAGCGCTGGGCGCAGTAGTCGTCGTAGGAGCAGGGCAGCGTCATCTGCAGATCGAACTGCCGCAGCGCGGTAGTCCGGTAGAAGATCTGCTCGAGCTGGCCGTGGGTCAGGTCCACAGTGAACAGGGCGTCGTTGGCGTCGATGAGGGCCTCCACATAGTTGTCGTTTTCCAGCAGGGAGTGCTTCATCTGCTCGTAATACTGGGTCAGGGGCTGGCGCTCGTCGAAGGCGGTGCTCTTGTCCCGGAAATACTCGAAGCCCACGAGGAAGTGGTGCAGCCGCCCATGGAGGTCGGCGTCGCAGAACAGGAGGGTCAGCCGCCCGCGCTGGGCCACGCCGTCGGTCTCAAAATCCAGCTCAAGCTCCTGCTTGGGGTGCTCAGCACTGAGGGTAGCAGACAGCGTGCTCAGCTGCAACGCTTCCCGCATCGTCTTGCGGGTGGCGGAGACGGCGTACTCGTTCACGATCTGCTCCACTGCACCCGAATAGCTGCCGTCGTCAGCAAGGAAGAAGCCCGACGAGGTGCGCGGGGCGCGATACTGGTCCAGCAGGGCGTCGCAGTAGAGGCAGTCCGAGAACTGATACCCATGGGCATTGACCCCCTGCAGAAGCTGCTGGTCCTGCAGCTTCTGGGCCTCGGCCTCCTCGCGCTTTGCGCGGTTTTTGTCCACATACATATTCTTGTCGGCGTGGCGGAACAGCTCCCGCAGGGTGCTGCCCTCGAAGTCGCTGGCGATGGCGCAGCCTGCCGCATAGCTCAGGGGCATCTCGGGGTGCTGGCGGGAATACTCTGCCGTCTGCGCCCGGATGCTGCGCAGCACATCCTGTGCGCCGTCCCAGTCCACGCCGTAGAGGATAGCGATGAACTCGTCGCCGCCGTTGCGGCCCACGAAGTGCTGGGATGGCACGGCCAGACGCAGCTGTTCGGCAAAGGCGCGGATGTACTCGTCGCCCTTGTCGTGGCCGAGGTTATTGTTGATGGTGCGCAGGTTGTTGAGGTCAAAGACGCAGAGCGCCGTGTTCCCGTCCGGCGGGTCGGGTGCGTCCAGGAGCTCTTCGCACTTGTTCTTGTTGGGCAGGCCGGTGGCCTCATCGAGGTAGACTTTGCGCTGCAGAATGCGGTTCATGGCCGCGTACCGCAGGGCCTTGAAGATCTGATAACCGAACAAAAGCAGCAGCCCCGCGATGTCCGCGAGGACGACTTTTTCCAGAAAGTCGAGGGCCGTGGCCCGCTTCTGGGAGTAGACCTCGGCCAGGTTGGTGGCCTCGTCGCAGGTCTGGAAGAAATGCTCGCTCTTGGCGATGATGGCCGTCTCGGCGTAGCCGTGCTGACGGACAAGGATGAGCTCGTTTTTCAGGTCGTCGAATTCGCCGGAAAGAGCGGTCATCTTGGTCTGAAAATCCGCGTCGTCCAGCCGCGCCAGGTTCAGCTCGCTGCTGCCGAAGCGGAGGCCTTCGATGTAGGAGGCTACATCGCCGAGGAGATCATCTTCCGGCGTGCCGGAAATTTCGAGCTTGACGATGCGCTGGGTCTTGCCGCGCACGAGGCCGGCGTAGTTGACGACGCGGGCCGTACCCTGTATCTTGCCCACCAGCATGAGGACACCGAAAAACAGGCTGATAAGGATGGCTGTGAGAAGGACGGTGAAAAGCTGGATGATATGCCCGAACCGGGAAGAATCATTCTTCATGATGCAAACTCCATTCATAGCGCAGGAAATCAGTCGTTTCCCCACTATTATAATGTATTTCAGAGAGCGCTTCAAGTTTGGAAACGGCTGTGGGAGCAAGCCGGGCCATGACGGAATCCATTGATATTTGTCAGATGATATGTTGAAATTTCATAAGTGGTGCGGGTCTGCTGCGGCTCATAGTTCTCCGCCTTCGAGTTTTCTGCGCACCTCGTGGAGCGAAGCACACTCGCAGGTATAGATACTGCGCATCTCGTCGGTGGCGGGCGAGAGGTCGGGGACCATCACGGTGACAAAGCCCCCTGCCGCGCCGGCCCGGACGCCGTTGTAGCTGTCCTCGAGCACCATCGTCTTTGCAGGCTCGGTGCCGAGTTTCTGCGCCGCCAGCAGGAAGATGTCCGGCGCGGGCTTGGAGCGGGTCAGATGCTCGCCCGAGATGACGGCCTTGAAGTAATGGCCGAGGCCCCAGTGTTCCAGATGTCCCTCGATGACGGTCATGGGGCTGGAAGACGCCACCGCCATGGGGATGTGATGTTCGTCCAGCCAGGCCAGAAGCTCGTCGAGGCCGGGCATTTTGGGGACGGGCTTGTTGAAGGCTTCATAGGCCAGCCGGTACAGCTCCTCCACGATGCCCATGGCGGGGCAGTCCTCGCCGTAGAAGCGCCGCAGCACATCGCAGCTGCCGGCCTTGGTGGTGCCGCGGGCAGCCTGCGAGAGGCCGTCCTTGCAGGGCAGGCCGAATTTTGCCAGTGCCGGCTCCCAGCAGATGTTCCAGATGCGCTCGGTGTCGAACATCAGCCCGTCCATATCAAAAATAACACCCTGTATCATAACGCAAGCTCCTTTTGGCGAAAAATCTACATATATACTCTATTGTACCATGTTTTTCCGCTTTTGAACACCGATAAGGTCATAATTTGTGGCAACTTGACTGCCCCAAAGATGAAACATTTTTCGGTTGCTTGCAAATCCGTTTCACGGCATTATAATAGAAAACAACATTCGGCATATTTGGCGCAGGGCGTGCAGCCCGCGCGGCGCTGTGTGAGATCAGAAAAGAGGGAAATTTATCATGTTGGACATCAAGATCACTCGTACTACCTGCCCGAAGGAAAAGCCGCAGGACGAGTCTAAGCTGGGTTTTGGCAAGAAGTTCACCGACCATATGTTCGTTATGGACTACACCGAGGGCGAGGGCTGGCATGACGCCCGCATCGTCCCCTACGCACCCTTCCCGCTGGACCCCGCTACGGTCGTGTTCCACTATGCACAGGAGATCTTCGAGGGCATGAAGGCTTACCGCACTGCGGATGACACCATCCAGCTGTTCCGCCCCGAGTGCAACGCAAAGCGTATGCAGGACTCTGCTGACCGCCTGTGCATCCCCAAGATCCCTGTTGAGGATTACATCCAGGCCGTCGAAGCTCTGGTGGATGTGGACCGTGACTGGGTGCCTCACTCTGACGGCGCTTCCCTGTACATCCGTCCCTTCGTGTTCGCAAACGATGTGGGTCTGGGCGTCCACGCTTCCAAGCACTACATCTTCTGCATCATCTGCGCTCCGTCGGGCGCTTACTACGCCGAGGGCATCAACCCCGTGCGCATCTACGTCGAAGACGAGTACATCCGTGCCGCTCCCGGTCTGACCGGCTTCACCAAGTGCGGCGGCAACTACGCTGCTTCCATCAAGGCCGGCGAGCTGGCTGAGGAGCAGGGCTACGCTCAGGTGCTGTGGCTGGACGGCGTCGAGAAGAAGTACGTCGAGGAAGTCGGCAGCATGAACATCATGTTCAAGATCGACGGCAAGGTCTACACCGCCGCCACCGTCGGCACCGTCCTGCCCGGCGTCACCCGCCGCAGCTGCATCGAGCTGCTGAAGGACTGGGGCTATGAGGTCGTCGAGGGCAAGCTGGCCATCGCCGACATCATGCAGGCTGCCCGCGACGGCAAGCTGGAAGAGGTCTTCGGCACCGGCACCGCCGCTGTCGTCTCCCCCGTCAAGGAGCTGGTCTGGAAGGGCGAGCACGCTTACATCGGCGACGGCAGCATCGGCCCTGTCACCCAGAAGCTCTATGACACCATGACCGGTATGCAGTGGGGCAAGATCCCCGATACCAAGGGCTGGATCGTCCCTGTGGAGAAAAAGTACTAAGAGCTGAAAGGCTTATAAACGCCGCCCGGCTGTACGCCCGGCGGCGTTTGCTGTATCCGGTGCGGATTGCAATTCTCTGCCGCGGGTGATACACTTAAAGTACACCTGAAAAACGAGAGGGAATGAGAAGATGATAAAGAAGTGGAGCATCCGCTACCCCGCTGTGGGCGGCGAAGAAGAGCGTCGGGCCTATGTCTATCTGCCCACCATGTATGAGGCTGACCCTGACCGGCGGTATCCGGTGCTGTATATGTTCGACGGGCAGAACGTGTTTTTCAACGAGGACGCCACCTACGGCAAGAGCTGGGGCGTGGCGGATTATCTGGACTACACCGATACGCCCCTCATCGTGGCGGCGGTGGAGTGCAACGCCGGTGCCAACAATGAGCGTCTGGTGGAGTATTCGCCCTACCGCTTCGACGATAAGCAGTACGGCCACTTCGACGGCAAAGGCAAGGACACCCTGAACTGGTTCGTCCACGAGTTCAAGCCCTACATCGACGCCAACTACCGCACAGATCCCGACCGGGCTCATACCTTCATCGGCGGCAGCTCCATGGGCGGCCTCATGAGCCTGTACGCTCTTTTACAGTACAGCGATGTGTTTGGCCGTGCGGCGGCGCTCTCGCCCTCGCTGTGGGTGGCTCCGGAGGCGCTGACGGCGCTGGTGGGCCGCTGCAAGCTGGCCCCGGGTACCGTGCTCTACATGGATTACGGCTCCAGAGAGATGGGCAACCACGACGGGATGCGGAAGGGCTTCGGCGAGATGTGTAACAAGATCTTTGCCCGGGGCATCAACCTGACGGCCCGCGTCGTGCCGGGCGGCAACCACAGCGAGGCCAGCTGGGAAAAGCAGCTGCCCTTTGTGTTCCACACCCTGATGTACGAGCTTGATTGAACCAAACGGAGGAGGAAAGCATATGGAGATGCAGTATTTCAAGGAATACAGCCCGGCGCTGGGCCGGGAGATGGAGTGCAAAGTCTACGGACACGGGGGACGGCCTATGCTGTACATCCCCTGTCAGGACGGACGCTTCTTCGACTTCGAGGACTTCCACATGGCCGACACCCTTGCACCCTGGATCGAGTCGGGCCAGCTCATGGTCATGTCCATCGACACGCTGGACAAGGAGACCTGGTCGGACACCAATGGCGACCCTTACTGGCGCATCCGCCGGTATGAGCAGTGGCTGCATTATATCGTGGACGAAGCTGTCCCCAAGCTGCGCTATCTGTCCAAGGAGCGCAACGGCTGGGATGACCTGCCCGGCGTCATCGCCTTCGGCTGCAGCCTCGGCGCGACCCATGCGGTCAACCTTTACCTCCGCTGGCCCGACATCTTCTGCGGCTGTCTGGCCCTCAGCGGCATCTACACCGCCCACTACGGCTTCGGCGACTACATGGATGAGCTGGTGTATATGAACTCTCCTGTGGACTATATGCGCAACTTCCCGGAGGATCACCCCTATATGGAGCTGTACCGGAACCAGAAGGCTGTCATCTGCTGCGGTCAGGGCGCATGGGAGCAGCCCGACACCACCTGGATGCTCAAGCGCATCTTTGAGGCAAAGAACATCCCTGTCTGGGTGGATCTGTGGGGCCACGACGTCAAGCACGACTGGGATTGGTGGTATAAGCAGACGGTTTATTACATGCCGTATATTTTAGGGTGAAAGAAAACCTCTCCGTCACGCCTACGGCGTGCCACCTCCCCTAATGAGGGGAGGCTTTGGCATAACGGAAAGCTTCATCTCTTCGCCAGTGGCTCCCCCTCTGGGGAAGCTGTCACCGAAGGTGACTGAGAGGGTCATAGAGGATATTCAAGGAAAGAAGACGCGAAATTATGCAGAATTTTATTTTTATCTCCCCGAACTTCCCGACGAACTACTGGCAGTTCTGCCGTGAGCTGAAGAACAACGGTATGAACGTGCTGGGCATCGGCGACCAGCCCTATGATGAGCTGAAGCCGGAGCTGAAGGACAGCCTGAACGAGTACTACAAGGTCGGCAGCCTCGAGAATTACGACGAAGTCTACCGCGCTGTGGCCTTTTTCATCTTTAAGTATGGCCGTATCGACTGGCTGGAGTCCAACAACGAATACTGGCTGGAGCGGGACGCTGCCTTGCGCACCGACTTCCACATCACCTCCGGCTTCCAGACCGAGGATATGCCCCGCATCAAGTACAAGAGCAAGATGAAGGAGTACTACCAGAAGGCCGGCATCGCCACCGCCCGCTACCACATGGTGGACGATCTCAACGGCTGCAAGGCGTTCATCAAGCAGGTGGGCTATCCCGTGGTGGTCAAGCCCGACAACGGCGTGGGCGCTTCCGATACCCACAAGCTGTTCAATGACGAAGAGCTGAAGACTTTCCTCGCCTACAAGGCCGAGAATCACCCGGACGTCTCCTACATCATGGAGGAGTTCGTCCACGCCGAGGTCAACAGCTACGACGCCATCATCGACGCCTCCGGCAACCCCATCTTTGAGGCCGGAAATGTCAGCCCCATGTCCATCATGGACATCGTGAACGACAACGACAACTCCATCTATTACATCATCAAGGACCTGCCCGAGGACACCCGCGCCGCAGGCCGTGCCGCCGTCAAGAGCTTCGGCGTCAAGAGCCGCTTCGTCCACTTCGAATTCTTCCGGATGACCGAGGACCAGGCCAGCATGGGCGAAAAAGGCCAGATCGTGGCTCTCGAAGTCAATATGCGCCCCTGCGGCGGCTTCACTCCCGATATGATAAACTTCGCCCGCTCCACCAACGTCTATAAGATATGGGCCGACATGATCGCCTTCGGCGGCACCGATATGCCCGTGGGCGAGCACTACTACTGCCCCTTCGTCGGCCGCCGCGACGGTAAGAACTTCGTGTACAGCCATGAGCAGATCATGCAGAAGTACCAGAAGAACATGAAGATGGTGGACCGCATCCCCGACGCCCTCTCCGGCGCGATGGGAAACCAGATGTACGTCGCCACCTTCTCCACCCGCGAGGAGATGGAGCAGTTCTACTCCGATGTTCTGGCCGTCACCGACGGTGATGCTGCTGCCGCACAGGCCGCGCTTTCCCAGGTGCTGGCTCTGGGCGAGCCCACCAAGGCTCTGACCCCGAAGCCCAACCTCAGCCCGGCGGTCAAGCCCACCACTGCTGTGACAAAGACCCCCACCCGCGCCGTCACCAAGACCAGCCGCAAGGGCCGGAAGTAATTTCCACAAAAACTTTACAAACCGCAGCCGCAGAGAGAAATAAACGACTCTGCGGCTGTTTTTTTGGCATGAGGGCAAATGTGATGATTGACAGTGGCCCGGAAAAAGTTGTAAGATAATGCAAATGCAAAAGAGGAAAAACGCCTTTGCAAAATGAGCTGAAAGACAGGAGAATTTTCTATGAAGCTGTATCAGAAACTTACTTCTCTGCTGGTGGCTGCAGTGATGGCTGCCGTGCTGATGCCGGTGTGCATGGCTGCTCCCGGCGACTCCGTGGAGACCCGCATCAACAACGCGCTCGCACAGCGCACCGGCGCAGAACTGTATCAGGAGATCGTCACCACTGTCCCCGATGGCACCGCCCAGACCATGATCGCAGCCCGCAGCAACGGCAACGCTTACATTAAGATGGACATGGGAGACGCCGGCAGTTTGGTCTATATCCTGAAAGACGGTCAGGGCTATCTGGTGGACGATGCATCCAAGATGGCCGTCAGAGGCGAAGTACCCACTGTGAGCACAAGCGAGATAGTCTCCGCTGACGAAGGCGAAGCACAGGAGATCCCCTGCACCGTGACCACCGTGAATGTGAACGGTCAGGACTGCGAGGCCCTGTCCTACACTGCCACCGATGCCAACGGCCAGACGGCCACCGTTTCCTACTGCCTGGTCGGTGATGACCTCAAGTATGTCGTTACCGATGCTGCCGAGGGCCGCACCATCGTGGAGTACCGCGTCACGAGCACCACTGTGGACCAGAATCTCTTCAACATCCCTGCGGATTATCAGATCCTGACGCAGGCAGAGTTTGAAGCGGCACAGGCCAACCACTGAGAAAACTTTCTATAGAATACGGGAGCTGCTGCGTCATGCGGCGGCTCCTTTTTGTTGTCCGCCGCCCGGGAATGTGCTATACTGTGTGCAACAGAATGCATGAGAGAATGAGGAGAATCCCTATGAAAATACCCGCAAACGGCTTTACCCACGCAGGCAAGTTCCACGCCGACGACGTGTTCGCCACTGCCCTGCTCCAGATCCTCCGCCCGGATATTAAAATAACCCGCGGCTTTGTGGTGCCGGATGACTTCGACGGCATCGTGTACGACATCGGCTTTGGCATGTTCGACCACCATCAGGAGCCCCGCGAGACCCGCCCCAACGGCATCCCTTACGCGGCCTTCGGCCTGCTGTGGCGGGTACTCGGCCCCGGCCTTGTAGGCGAGCGTCAGGCCCGGCTCATTGATGAGAACTTCATCCAGCCCCTCGATCTGAATGACAACACCGGCGAGCAGAACAGCCTTTGCGACGCCATCGGCTTCTTCAACCCCGTGTGGGACTCGAAAGAGGACCAGGACGCCTGCTTCTTCAAGGCGGTGGCTGTGGCAAAGCAGATCCTGGAGAACCAGATCGAGAGCGCCAACGCCGTCAACCGCGCCGACGAGAAGGTCCAGCAGGCCTACAAAAACTCCCGCGACGGCATCGTGGTGCTGCCCTGCTATCTGCCCTGGAAGAACGGGCTGTACAAGACCGACGCCCTTTTCGTCATCTACCCCAGCCAGCGGGGCGGCTGGAGCGCCCAGTGCGTCACCGACCACAAGACCAAAAAGCCCAAGCTCCCCTTCCCCCAGAGCTGGGCCGGCCAGCCGCAGGAGGTCATCGAGCAGAAGAGCGGCATCGATGGCATCAGCTTCTGCCACGCCAGCCGCTTCCTTATCACGGCCAAGGACAAGGAGACGGCCCTTGCCGCCTGCCGTCAGGTGCTGAAGAACAATGGCCGCATCTGAGAAGCCGGAAAAGACAGCTTATGTCTACATGGTGCGCTGCGCAGGCGGCCAGCTTTATACCGGCTGGACGAACGACCCGGAAGCCCGCCTCAAGGCCCACCAGAGCGGCAAAGGCGCAAAGTATACCCGCACCCATACCGCGCTGGGCTTTGCCTACTTGGAAGCGTGTGCGGACAAGTCTGCCGCCCTCCGGCGGGAAATTGCCCTCAAAAAGCTGACGAAGGCCCAGAAAGAGGCCCTCTGCGCCGGGTGGATGGCTGAAAAAGAATAAATAAAAATACGAACGCCGCACCGTGCCGGAACTGGGCCGTCGACCCCGTGCCGACGGCGGACAGAATGTATAAACCGGACTGTATACAGTCATGCATATACAAACTAAAGATGCATAAAATTTGTATATATTTAGAAAATAATGCATAAATATACAAAATAACAGAAAAGGACCGCCAAATCTGCGCAAGGTTTGGCGGTTTTCTGCATTGACGGAAAAACCGCTTGGCGTATAATAAAAGCGTACTCAGAAAGACAAGACGTCGAGCGCCCCGGGAGGGATGCCTGGGCGGAAAACAAAAGTGTAAAAAGCGTAATAAACAAAGGAGCGATCATCATGAAAAAGGAAGATATTAAGAAAGTTGTTCTGGCTTACTCTGGCGGTCTGGATACCTCCATCATCATTCCCTGGCTGAAAGAGAATTACAACAACTGCGAAGTCATCGCTGTCTCCGGCGACGTGGGTCAGGGTACTGAGCTGGACGGTCTGGAAGAGAAGGCTAAGGCTACCGGTGCTTCCAAGCTGTACGTCCTCGACCTGAAGAAGGACTTCGTCGAGAACTACATCTTCCCCACCCTGAAGTTCGGCGCAAAGTATGAGGACTACCTGCTGGGTACCAGCTTCGCACGTCCCTGCATCGCAAAGGCTCTGGCCGACATCGCCATCAAGGAAGGCGCAGACGCCATCTGCCACGGCTGCACCGGCAAGGGCAACGACCAGGTGCGTTTCGAGCTGACGCTGAAAGCTCTCTGCCCCGATATGGCCATCATCGCTCCCTGGCGTGAGTGGGACATCGAGAGCCGTGACGAGGAGATCGACTACGCCGAGGCTCACCACATCCCCCTGAAGATCAACCGTGAGACCAACTACTCCAAGGATAAGAACCTGTGGCACCTGAGCCATGAGGGCCTCGACCTCGAGAACCCCGCCAACGAGCCTCAGTACAATAAGCCCGGCTTCCTGGAGCTGGGTGTCAGCCCCGAGCAGGCTCCCGACACCCCGACCTACATCACCCTCCACTTCGAGAAGGGCATCCCCACCGCCGTTGACGGCAAGGAGATGGGCGCTGTCGAGCTGGTCGAGTACCTGAACAAGGTCGGCGGCGAGAACGGCATCGGCCTGCTGGACATCGTCGAGAACCGTCTGGTGGGCATGAAGAGCCGCGGCGTCTATGAGACTCCCGGCGGTGCTATCCTGTACAAGGCCATCAATGTTCTGGAGACCATCACTCTGGACAAGGAGAGCGCACACTTCAAGGCTCAGATGGCTCAGAAGTACGCCGACATCGTCTACAACGGCCAGTGGTTCACCCCGCTGCGTGAGGCGCTGGATGCCTTCGCTGACAGCCTCGAGAAGACCGTCACCGGCGATGTCAAGCTGAAGCTCTACAAGGGCAACATGATCAACGCTGGCGTCACCTCTCCGTATACCCTGTACGACGAGCAGACTGCCTCCTTCGGCGTGGATAAGGACTATGACCAGTCCGATGCTACCGGCTTCATCAACCTCTTCGGCCTGTCCATCAAGGAGCGCGCAAAGCTGTCCAAGAACTGGCCCGAGGTCAAGGAATAACCTGCTTACCATCCCCTTTGGCGTGTTTTTTACACTTTCACGCTGAAGGCTCAAATTACCGGCATCATTGCTGGCGGCACCGCCGCGGGAGCTTTTTCCCCTGCGGCGGCTTTGCCGTTTCTATAGAGGAGTTTCTTTTATGGCAGAACAACTTTGGAAGGGCCGTTTCTCCAAGGCGGTCGATTCCCGCGTCAACGACTTCAACTCTTCCATCCGCTTCGACCAGCGGATGATCGCGCAGGATATGCGCGGCAGCGGCGTCCACGCCGCCATGCTGGCAAAGCAGGGCATCATCTCCGAGAAGGACTGCGAAGATATTCTGAGCGGTCTGGCCTCCATCGCGGATGACCTGGCCTCCGGCGCTCTCACCATCGACCCCAACGCCGAGGACGTCCATACCTTCGTGGAGCAGACCCTCACCGCCCGCATCGGCGACGCCGGCAAACGCCTGCACACCGGCCGCAGCCGGAACGACCAGGTGGCGCTGGACATCCGCCTGACTCTGCGGGACTACAGGCTTACATCGTGGAGCTGGTCAAGGTCATTTGCAAGAAGGCCGCCGAGAACACCACCGCCGTCATGCCCGGTTACACCCACCTGCAGCGCGCCCAGCCCATCACCTTCGGCCACGCCCTGATGGCCTATGCATGGATGCTGCTGCGCGATCTGCAGCGCTTCGAGGACGCCACCGCCCGGATGGACGCCCAGTGTCCGCTGGGCTCCGGCGCTCTGGCCGGTACGACCTACCCGCTGGACCGTCAGTTCACCGCCGAGAAGCTGGGCTTTGCGGCGCCCTGCCCCAACAGCCTTGACGGTGTGTCTGACCGTGACTTCTGCATCGAGCTGGCAAACGCCATCTCCATCTGCATGATGCATCTGTCCCGCCTGTCCGAAGAGATCATCCTCTGGTGCAGCTGGGAGTTCAAGTTCATCGAGCTGGATGACGCCTTCACCACCGGCTCGTCCATCATGCCCCAGAAGAAGAACCCCGACGTCACCGAGCTCATCCGCGGCAAGACAGGCCGCGTCTACGGCGATTTGAACACTCTGCTGGTCATGATGAAGGGCATCCCTCTCGCTTACAACAAGGATATGCAGGAGGACAAAGAGGCCATCTTCGACGCCGTCGATACGCTGGAACTCTGCCTCAAGACCGTGACCCCGATGCTGGACACCATGAAGACCCTGCCCGCCAATATGCGCCGGGCCGCTGCCAAGGGTTTCATCAACGCCACCGACTGCGCCGACTATCTGACCAAGAAGGGAATGCCCTTCCGCGACGCCTACAAGCTCACCGGCTGCATGGTCTCCGACTGCATCAGCAAGGATAAGACCCTCGAAGAGCTGACCCTTGATGAGTTCAAGGGCTACAGCGCTCTGTTCGAAAACGACATCTACGACGCCATCGACCTCATCAAGTGCTGCGAGGGCCGCACCAGCTACGGCGGTCCCAGCGAGGCCAGCGTCAAGAAGCAGATCGAGCTGGCAAGCGCCCAGCTCGGCGCATGGGAGGCGGCAAACGCATGAGCGTAAAAGTCTTTATCGACGGTTCTTCCGGCACCACCGGTCTGCGCATTGCCGACCGTCTGGCCGCCCGGCCTGACATCGAGCTGCTGAGCATCTCGGCTGAGGGCCGCAAGGATGTGAATGAGCGGGCGAAGGTCATCAATTCCGCCGACCTTGCCTTCCTCTGCCTGCCCGATGCGGCCTCCAAAGAGGTCATGCCTCTGCTCCGCCCGGACGTCAAGGTGCTGGATACCTCCACGGCCTTCCGCACCGACGCGGCTTGGGATTACGGCTTCCCGGAGCTGAAGGGCCAGAAAGAGAAGATCAAAAATTCGTATCGTGTGGCGGTCCCCGGCTGCTATGCCAGCGGCTTTATCAGCATCGCGCGGCCTCTGGTGGAGCTGGGGCTGGCTCCGGCAGACTATCCGTTCAGCTGTACCGGCATTTCAGGCTACTCCGGCGGCGGCAAGAAGATGATCGCCGAGTACGAGAGCGCCGACCGTCCGGCTCACAGCAAGCTGGATGCGCCCAAGAGCTACGGTCTGGGCCTCGCTCATAAGCATCTGCCTGAGATGCAGAAGATCAGCGGCCTCACCCACACCCCTGCCTTTGTGCCGGTGGTGTGCGATTATTACAGCGGGATGCAGGTCCTCGTTCCGCTGGACCTCAAGCTGGCTGGCACCAGCGCCGAGGCGGTGGCCGCAGGCATTGCAGAGTATTACAAGGAGGGCGCGACCGTTTCCGTCCACGCCCTCAACGAGCCGCTTCCCGAGAATGGTCTGTACTCCAACGCCCTGTCCGGCAGCGACAGGATGGAGCTGTACATGACCGTCAACGCAGCGGGCGACCAGATGATGCTGGTGTCCCTGTTCGACAATCTGGGCAAAGGCTCTTCCGGTGCAGCCATCCAGTGCATGAATCTGATGCTTGGGATGGACGAGACGGAAGGATTAGAGTAACCTCTCCGTCAGCGCTGGCGCGCTGCCACTGCCCCTATCGAGGGGAGCGAGACTGAGAGGTTTGAAATTAGGGGGATTTTCAGATGCAGTATAAAGAAGTTGCGGGCGGCATCTGCGCGCCCAAGGGTTTTGCAGCAGCCGGTGTCCATTGCGGCATCCGGGCAAATCACAGTGAAAAGTACGATCTGGCGCTCATCAAGGCCGACGTCCGCTGCGCCGCCGCCGGTGTTTACACCACCAACAAGGTCTGCGGCGCACCCATCAAGGTAGACCGCGCCCACCTGACGGACGGCTATGCACAGGCCATCGTGGTCAACAGTGGCAACGCCAACACCTGCGCCGCCAACGGCGTGGCACTGGCTGAGGAATGCTGTGAGCTGGTGGGCAAGGCGCTGAACATCGACGCAAAGGATGTCCTGCCCTCTTCTACCGGCGTTATCGGCCAGCCGATGGTCATCGACCCGTTTGCCCGTGGCATCCCTGCTGCCGCCGCCAAGCTGGCAGCTGACGCACAGGGCAGCACCGACGCGGCGACGGCCATCATGACCACCGACACCCACAAGAAGGAATATGCCATCCAGTTTGAGCTGGGCGGCAAGATCTGCACGGTGGGTGCTATCGGCAAGGGCAGCGGCATGATCGCCCCCAACATGGCCACCATGCTGGCATTCTACACCACCGACGCCGCCGTCTCCCCCGCCCTGCTGGAAAAGGCCCTCAAGACCGTCGTCCCCGGGACCTACAACCAGATGAGCGTCGATCTGGACACTTCCACCAACGATACCCTCATCATCATGGCCTCCGGCCTTGCGGGCAACCCGGAGATCACCGAGGAGAACGCCGACTACGACGCCTTTGTGGCCGCACTGACCGCCATCGCCGAGCATATGTGTGCTGAGCACGCCGGTGATGGCGAGGGCGCGACCCACCTCATCACCTGCGAAGTCACCCACGCCCCCGACCTCAAGACGGCCCGCGCCGTCAGCCGCAGCGTGGTCTGCTCCAACCTCTTCAAGGCCGCTGTCTTTGGCCGCGACGCCAACTGGGGCCGCATCCTCTGCGCCATCGGCTACACTCCCGGTGACTTCTCGATCGATAAGGTCTGCGTCTGGCTGTCCAGCAAGGCCGGTGAGGTCTACGTCTGCGAGAACGCCGCCTACCACCCCTACAGTGAGGACGAGGCCGCAAAGGTCCTGGCCGAGCACGATATTCTGGTCAAGGTGGATATGGGGACCGGTGACGCCAGCGCCAAGGCATGGGGCTGCGATTTGACCTATGACTATGTGAAGATCAACGGCGACTACCGCACCTGAGAAGGAGAACTGCAATGAAAAACGAAGAAATGGCCCTCCTTTTCTCGGAGGCGACCCCTTATATCCAGAAGTACCACGGCAAGACCATGGTCATCAAATACGGCGGCAACGCCATGATCAACGAGACGCTGAAAAACGCGGTCATGAACGACCTTGTCACCCTGACCCTGCTGGGCGTGCGGGTGGTTCTGGTACACGGCGGCGGCCCTGCCATCAATGAGATGCTCAAAAAAGTGGGCGTTGAGAGCCACTTTGCGGGCGGCCTGCGCGTCACCGACGACGCCACCATGGAGATCGTCCAGCAGGTGCTGGCCGGTAAGGTGAACAAAGACCTCGTGGCAAAGCTGCGGGGCCGCGGCGTCGGCCTCTGCGGCATGGACGGCCAGATGCTCCGCTGCACCGAGCTTGACCCTCAGCTGGGCCATGTGGGAGAGATCGTCCACGTTGACCCGACGCTGATCTCCAGTCTGCTGGACAGCGGCTATATCCCCGTTATTGCAACGGTGGGTATGGACGACCTGGGCCAGGCTTATAACGTCAACGCTGACACCGCCGCCGCACAGATCGCGATCGCGCTCAAGGCCGAAAAACTCGTCTCCATGACTGATATTGCGGGCCTGCTGCGGGATAAGGAAGATGAATCCACCCTCATCCCCGAGGTGGAGGTCTCCGAGATCGAGGGCTACAAGTCCGCCGGCATTATCGCGGGCGGCATGATCCCCAAGATCGGCGGCATGGCCGACGCTATTTATCAGGGCGTCCACGAGGCTGTCATCATTGATGGCCGCGTGCCGCACTCCATCCTGCTGGAGCTGTTCTCCGACCGTGGCTCCGGTACCCGCTTCTATCGCCGCAGCCATCACGAATAAGGGTTGCGCGATGCGCCGGAGTACCCTATAATAGTTGATAAGAAAACTTTCCGATATGCCAAGGCCTCCCCTCGATAGGCAACAGCGATGACCGCCGCCAGCCGTGACGGAGAGGTTTAGCCTCGCTGCGATTCACGGCTAGGCTCTCCTTCGTACAACCTCTCAGGCTCTTCGCGCCAGCTCCCCTTGTAGGGGAGCCTTTGGCAAAGAGGGAAAGTATGTGGCTCCACCGTCAGGAGGTAGATATTATGGATTCCGAAAAAGTCATCAAGCGGGACAACGAGTATGTCCTGCATACCTACGCACGCAACCCCATCGCCATCGAGAAGGGCCACGGCCTCTATGCCGAAGGCCCCGAGGGGCAGAAGTACCTCGACTTCACCAGCGGCATCGGCGTCAACAGCCTGGGCTACTGCGATATGACCTGGGCCGAGGCCGTCTCCGAGCAGGCACACAAGCTGCAGCACACCTCTAACCTCTACTATACCGCCCCCTGCGGCAAGCTGGCCAAAAAGCTCTGCAAGCGCACCGGTATGAGCAAGGTGTTCTTCGGCAACTCGGGCGCAGAGGCCAATGAGGGTGCCATCAAGGCCGCCCGCAAGTACAGCTTCGACAAATACGGTGCTGACCGCTACAATGTCATCACGCTGGTCAACAGCTTCCATGGCCGTACCATTGCTACCCTGACCGCCACCGGACAGGGCGTGTTCCACAACTACTTCGGCCCCTTCAACGAGGGCTTCCAGTACGTCAAGGCCGGCGACATCGACGCCCTGACCGAGATGGTGGACCGCCACACCTGCGCTGTCATGCTGGAACTGGTACAGGGCGAGGGCGGTGTTGTGGCGCTGGACCCCGAGTATGTGCAGGCTGTCCGCGCCCTCTGCGACGAAAAAGACCTCGTCCTCATCGTGGACGAGGTGCAGACCGGCGTGGGCCGCACTGGCACCTTCCTGTGCTGCGAGCACTACAACCTCCAGCCCGACGTCGTCACGCTGGCCAAGGGTCTGGGTGGCGGCCTGCCGATTGGCGCTGTCCTGATGAATGAGAAAGTCGCTGCCGGTATGGGACCCAGCAGCCACGGCTCCACGTTCGGCGGAAACCCGGTGGTCTGCGCCGGTGCGAATGTCGTCGTGGACCGGATGGACGCCAGCTTCCTCGCCAACGTCAACGAGCGGGCCGTCCAGCTGCGCACCGGTCTGGAAAAGCTGCCCCGCGTCAGGAGCCTCTCGGGCATCGGCCTGATGGTCGGCATCGAGTTCCTCGAGGGCATCAAGGCCGCTGACGTGCTGGCCGCCTGCCGCAAAAAGGGCCTGCTGGTGCTTACCGCAAAGACCCGCCTCCGCCTGCTGCCGCCGCTGACTCTGACCGCCCACGATGTGGAGATGGCGCTGGATATTCTGGGCAGCGTCCTCGCGGAGATGGACCCCAGCAAAACGGAGGAGCAGGCATGAAGCATCTGCTGAAAATGGGCGACCTCACCCCTGACGAGGTGGCCCACATCCTTGATGTGGCCGATGAGCTGAAAGCGCAGCAGAAGGCCGGAGGCACCGAACCTCTGCTCAAGGGCAAGAGCGTCGCGCTGATGTTCTCGAAAAACTCCACCCGTACCCGCACCAGCTTCGAGGTGGGCGTCTACCAGCTGGGCGGCCTCGGCAACTACATGAATGCCGCCACCGAGCTGCAGTCCGGCCGCGGCGAGCCGCTCAAGGATACCGCCCGGGTGCTGGGCCGCTATTATGACTGCGTTGTCTGGCGCACCTACCGCCAGCGCGATTTGGAAGAGTTCGCTGAGTTTGCGGGTGTCCCCGTCATCAACGGTCTGACGGACTATGCTCACCCCTGTCAGGTGCTGGCGGACCTCATGACCATCCGGGAGCGCCGGGGCGCGCTGGCGGGCCAGAAGCTCTGCTTCGTCGGCGACGGCAGCAATATGGCCAACAGCCTCATCGTGGGCGGCCTGCTCTCCGGCATGAAGGTGGACTGCGTCTGCCCCCACGGCTACCGCCCGGCGGCAGATGTGCTGATGTTCGCCCATAAGTACGGCAGTGCGTTCCGCCTGCTGGAAGACCCCGCCGAAGGCGTCAAGGACGCCGATGTGGTGGTGACGGCCGTCTGGAATACCGCCGCCCCCGGCACCTCCGAGAGCGAGAGCCGCCTGCGGGACTTTGCAGGCTTCCAGCTTACCAGCGGCCTCCTGAAAGCCGCAAAGCCGGACTGCATGGTGCTCCACTGCCTGCCCGCTCACCGCGGCGAGGAGATCTCTACCGCCGTCTTCGAGGCCCACGCCGACGAGATCTTCACCGAGGCAGAAAATCGACTGCACGTCCAGAAGGCTGTACTGGCGGTATTGCTGGCGGGAAAGTAAAATATGCAATGAAAAAAGGGGCTGTTGCAAAATGGCTCCAAATAAAAAATGAGATAGACTTCCTCGAAAGGGGTTGCCTATCTCATTTTTTGTTGTAAGCTGAAACTGCAATAAACCAACGATGAACGCCTTTTGAATTGCAAAATGATTTTTCAGTTGCTATACTGGGCTTATCAAAATTTTTTCGGGAGGACACCGCAGTGACTGCACAGACAATGCAAATCGGGAACAGACCTTGCCGCATTTACGGCGAAGCCCATGCAGAATATCTACTGCTCCAAATGACCGGTGAACATGAGCTGCAAAGCATGGAAAGTGCGGTTACCGCTATTGCACAGAGTGCGCACCACTTTCTGTTTGCGGCTATCCCGGTGGAAAGCTGGAACGATGCACTTTCTCCATGGGAAGCCCCTGCTGTTTGGGGAAAGCAAGGTTTCGGTGGAAATGCTGGGGACACCCTGCGCTTTCTGACAGAACAGGTCATTCCGACACTGAAACAACGGTTTCATCTCCCGGAAAACGTCAAAATCATTCTGGGTGGCTACTCGCTGGCCGGGTTGTTTGCGCTGTGGGCATCCACCCAGACTGATTTGTTCTACGGTGTCGCCGCCGCCTCTCCCTCTGTATGGTTTCCGGGCTGGATGGAGTTTGAACAGCAGTACCCGATGCAAACTCAACGCGTTTATCTGAGCCTTGGTGACAAGGAAGAGTGCACGAAAAACACCGTCATGGCTGTAGTGGGCAATAACATCCGCACCCTGCACAGTCAGCTTACAGCGCGTGGCACAGACTGCACCCTTCAATGGAACAGCGGCGGGCATTTCAAAGACGCCGACTTACGCACGGCGAAAGCCTTTCGGTGGGTGATGGAGGAAAGCCGATGAATATTTTGATTGATGCCGACGGCTGCCCGGTTGTCGATCTGACGTTGCAGATCGCAAAACAGTTTGATGTTCCTGTTATCATCCTGTGCGACGCCTCTCATCAAATCGAGCGGGAAGGTGCGCAGACGCTGGTATTCAATAAAGGTTCTGACAGCGTGGACTTTGCGCTGGTGAACCGGGTAAAACCGGGGGATGTGGTCGTAACACAGGACTACGGGCTGGCCAGTATGTGCCTTGCCAAGCGCGTCCGGGTGCTGAATCAGAACGGTTTGGAATACACCGCCGACAACATAGACGCTCTCATGCTGCGACGGTATGAAAACAAAAAGCTCCTCCGTGCCGGAAAGCACCCCAAGGGGAGCCTAAAACGGACAAAGGAGCAGGATGCCAAGTTTGCGGATACGCTCGAGAAGATCCTGAATTACAACCATTGATACATGCTTTTTGAAGGCTGGAGAAATTCAGCCTTCTTTTTTCATGAGAAAATTGTAACATTTTTTGCAATTTGGTTGCGTTTTGAGGGGGAGTGAATCGGCCCCGTCGTTCTTTCGGCTCGTTTTCTTGCATCTGCTTTCCCGAATCTGCTATACTGAAGTCACTTTTTTAATCGGAGGCTTTCATGACAACCCTTCTTCTCCTGCGCCATTCCATCCCGGAGCGCGGCGGTTCCAGCCCCGACCCCGGCCTTTCTGCCGAAGGTCTTCAGCGGGCCGCCGCAGTCTTTCAAAATGACGCTTTCCGCACGGTCTCGCTCGTCTGGTCGTCCCCTTCGCTGCGTGCGCTCCAGACCGCACAGCTGCTGGGGCTTCCCGTCCGGCAGGACACCCGCCTTGCCGAGCGCCGCACCGGCGACACGACCGGGCAGGACGCTTCGTTCTGGAAACGCCAATACGAAGACCCGGACTTCAAAAATCCGGACGGCGAGTCCTTCCGTGAGGTCAGCGCCCGGATGGCAGACTGCATCCACGAACTGCTGGATTCGCTCCCGGAGGGGCAGAACGCCCTTGTCGTCTCCCACGCCGCCGCTATTTGCAGCTACTTGCAGCGCTTTTGCACCGTTGAGGTGACCGACGCCGCACAGAAGCTCCGCCGGATTACATTTCAGGGCGAAGTTCTGTTGGATGGGCACTTTTGGGAGGCTGATGGATTTGTGCTGCACATCGAAAATCGCCGCCCTGTTCTCATCCGCACCATCTAGCCGCAAAAAAGGCACCAGCCTGAGCTGATGCCTTTTGTTGGCGGAGATGGTGGGATTCGAACCCACGTGCCCGATTAAGGACAAAACGATTTCGAGTTTTACCCGCTTCGCAGTACTCAGTGGAACATAGTGGAAGTTATCCGACTTTACCGGAAGATACAAACCATCGAGATTACGCTCAAAATTTCATCAAAGTCCGAAAGATCTAGGCTTCATGCGGATTTGAACCCACTTGAAAAAAGTGCGAAAAATCCGCCCAAAAGAGAGAATTAGGAGAGATTTCCCGCCCGTTGGAGAGAACGAGCGAGAGAGATTCCAGAAGACTATCATCCATCCATGAAATATGTTGCTTCTGCCGCTGACGAAAAACCAAGCAGCAAAGGATGGATAAAAATGACGACCCTGTTGGAGTGCTATAAAATTCTTGAACAGTACCCGGACAGCATGACAAAAGACCAGTTCTACCGCATTGCTCACATCAGCAAGCGTCACGCAAAATACCTTCTGGATTCGGGACTTGTGCCTTGCCACGATTCCGGAAAAAAGACCCGCCGCTATACGATTCAAACCCGCGATGTTGTTACCTTCCTGTGCGACCGTGAGGACAATCCCGACAAGTACAAAGCTCCCAAGGGACTGTACATCGGGAACAGCGGCAAGGCAAAACGCCGCAGGTCAACCACCGAAATTATCCGGTTCCATTTTACAGAGCCGGAAAAGACCGGGCTGTACAAAGAGTGGGAACGGCTTGCCGCCGACTATGACGATCTTCTGACTACCTCTGATGTAACCGAACTGACCGGCTACTCCGCACAGAGCATCCAGAGATGGTGCAACCAGAAAATCCTCGTTGGCTTTCAGATTCGAGGGAAGCTCCTTGTCCCAAGATTGTCCATCATCGAGTTTATGGCAGGCAACCGCGCAACGGCTATCGCCAGAAAATCTCCCAAGCATCTTGAACTTCTCCGCACCTATGCGCAGGAATGTCACGAAGGTGCAATGACCATTACATACTAAACAGACAGGACTGCTCCACAATATCTTGTGAGGCAGTCCTGTTCGTTTAGAAAATGTATGATTTTGCCGTAGGAGTCCGGCCTATTTCAACTATTATCCTCTGCTTTCAAGATGTTGAATATGCTTCTTTAGCCAAAATATTAAAATCCCGACGTATTCAACTTTTTGACCTCTAGGTGTTTCCAGCTCTCTTAACTTTCTTCTGCATTCTTCAACATCTTGATCTTTATGCTGCTTTTGCAATACTGACAGCATACCATCAAGAGCACTTTTTCTCTTGGCTTTCAAATCCTTACCATCGTTTAGGTTCAGAATATCATTTAGTTCATAATCGAGTTCTTTTCTGTCCTCCTTATCAGGTATCGTTTCGGCAGCCTGTATCTTACCGCTGAGAGAGTATTGTATCAAATGATTGCACTCAGGATTTAATGGTGTCAAAAAAAGTTTTTTGTTTCCTCTTGATTTATCGCAGCATAAAGCCCCTCGGTTTTCATTTCCTGAGCATACTGCAAGGAAGTTACTGTACTCCAATTCCTTCTTCAAGTTTTCAGTGCCCCTCGTCAGGCTCTGAGGTTCAATATTGACCTTTAATTAAAATATTCAAAGCAGACAAAACAGCCCTCTACTTGCAATCATTGCAAATAGAGGGCTGTTGATTTGTTGATGCTTCTTCTCACTGCAAAGGCCGCCCATAGGGGCTGCTTTTGCCTACATAAAAAGGGGGGCAAGCCGCTGAAAAGTCTGAACATCCACCGTGGTGAGATCTATTTTGCAGACCTCGACCCGCACAGTGGCTCCGAGCAAGGAGGAAAACGCCCTGTTATTGTTTTGCAAAATAATACAGGAAACAAATTTTCTCCCACCGTGATCGTTGCAGCTGTGAGCTCAAAGGTCTCCAAAAAGCCAAATCAGCCCACCCATGTCCTCGTGGACAAAAACCCTGCGTTCCGCTGTCCATCAATCGTGCTGTTGGAGCAGATCTCCACCATTGATAAGAAGCGCATCTGCAATTTTATGGGGATGACCACTGACCAGGAAATGCAGCAAATTGAGAATGCCCTAAAATGCAGCCTGGCCCTGGAACAGGAATGCCCGCCCCATGCAATACAGGAGGGATCGACCGTTGCCAGAAAAAACTCTGCATCCGTGTGATGCCTACCGTATCATGCTTCGGGATTACCCGGATGTCCTGAATATCGAACAAATGTGCGAGATATTGGGGATCAGCACCAAAACCGGTTATGCACTTTTGAAGAACGGAAAAGTCCAGCATTTGAGGATCGGGCGCTTCTACCGCATTCCCAAAGCGCATCTTTTAACCTATCTGATCGCATTTGCACCCGACAACATAGCGCAGACGTGACATCCTTGCATTCTCTCCTGCTGTTTTATACACTGGTGGTGTCAGCAGCAGAAGTTCCATAAATTCAAGTGGATGCACAAGAACAGGAGGAAACACCATGGTAGCAGGGCATCTGCAAGAAAAAAACAACTTCTATTACATCGTTCTGAGTTACAAGGATGAAACCGGAAAGCGAAGGACCAAGTGGGAATCAACGGGCCTTCCGGTCAAGAAAAACAAAAAGAAAGCCGAGGCTCTTTTGCAGGAACGTCGGAGGAACTTTATCCCCCCAGTCACTGTAGCCGAAATCCGTTTAGACGAGGACATTCTTTTTGCCGACTTCATGCTGAAATGGCTGGAAGTCACGAAAAGCACGATCCAGCTCACGACCTACGCAAGCTATCAGGGAATGGTAGAGCACATTATCGTTCCCTATTTCCGCAAACACAGCATCAAGCTGGTAGAGCTGAAAGCCACCGATCTACAGGATTTCTACGCCAAGCAGCTGGAGCGGGTCAAGCCAAACACCGTGATCCACTATCACGCAAATATCCACAAAGCTTTGAAGTATGCGGTCAAGATCGACCTGATCCCCTCAAACCCGGCAGATAAGGTCGAACGTCCGAAAAAGGACGATTTCAAAGGCAGCTACTACACTGCCGAAGAGATCCACGCCCTGACCGAGGCGGCATATGGAACCAAACTGGAGATACCGGTCCTTTTGGCATCCTTCTATGGCCTGCGCCGCAGCGAGGTGCTGGGGCTGAAATGGGATGCCATCGACTTTGAAGCCAATACAATGGAGGTCAAACGTATCGTCACACAGGCATCCATTGACGGCAAAAAAGTCCTTGTTCAGGCCGACCGTGCAAAAACCAAATCCAGTCTGCGCACCCTGCCTCTGGTGCCGCCCATCCGTGACCGTCTGCTGGAGCTGAAAGGTCAGCAGGAGACCTACCGCCGTCTGTGCCGCAGCAGCTACAATCCAGACTATCTCGGCTATCTGTGTGTGGACGAGATCGGGAACATCCTCCGCCCCAATTATGTTTCCGAGCAGTTCCCGAAGCTGCTGGAGAAAAACGGTCTGCGCCCCATCCGCTTTCATGATCTGCGCCATAGTTGTGCCAGCCTTCTTCTAGCAAACGGCGTTCCCATGAAGCAGATCCAGGAATGGCTGGGCCACAGCGACTTCTCCACCACCGCCAACATCTATGCCCACCTGGACTACGCTTCCAAACTTTCTTCTGCACAGGCTATGCTGGAATGTCTGGGCTATGGCAATGCATCCGCATGATGCCAAGCCCCAAAAAGACAGGGTGCAGCGGGCGCTGTTCCGGCAAAAAAGAATGGACAGACGAATAAAATTCATCTGTCCATTCGGTTTGGCGGAGCAGCAGGGATTTGAACCCTGGCAACCTTACGGTTCTACGAGATTTCGAGTCTTTAAAATTGTTGGATGAAGCTGGTCCCTCGCGGCTGTCATTGGCAGCTGAGGGTGTTCTTGTAACCTCCAAAAAGGCACGTCACACCGCAATTTGCAGGCAAAAATCAGCCGCTTTTTGCGAAATGACGTTAGAAAAATCCTTTTTCACACGGGTCGTCAGCGGCTGCATTTCAGGTGTAGTTGTGTTAGATGTCCGTTAGAATTATGCAGTGCTGCCGTTGCTGTGCCAGCTCACAGCAGGCTTCCCTGTCTGAACGCAGCGTTTCCCGAAAGCCGGGAGATGCTGCGTTTTCTCTTGCCCGCATTGGGCTGAAAGGGAAGCCGCCATGTCAACATTCCGCGTCAATAAAAACGTCAACTACACCGTTATGAGCAACCACCACCTGCAGGATAAGAGGCTGTCCCTGAAAGCCAAGGGACTGCTGTCCTATATGCTCTCCCTGCCGGACGATTGGGATTACAGCCTGAAAGGGCTGACCGTTGGTTGCAAGGATGGTCTGGACAGTGTACGCACCGCTGTTCTGGAACTGGAAGAACACGGCTACGTCCGCCGTCAGAAAGTCCGCAATGCCAAAGGGCAGATCATCGACTACGATTATCAGGTCTATGAATCGCCTGTTGAGGACGCTCCTGCCGTTCCCGGCAAGGAAGGCGGGCCGTCGGACCCGTCCGCATCCAAAAGTCTGAAAAGCCGCATGAAGCCTTGCTCTTCACCATTTTTGGATTTTCCAAATTTGGCTGAGCCCAATTTGGAAAAGGCAACGCTACAAAATACTAATAAACAAAATACTAAAAGACAAAGTACTAATCTATCAGGGCAGACAGACGAATCCGTAGATTTTGACCAGATGGAAGCACAGGTGCGGGAGGAGTTTCGGGAACGGCTAGAGATCGACACCCTTGCCCAGCGATACGATCCCGACAAGCTGGAGGAGTTGCTGGACAACATTGTGGAGATGTACTGTTGTCCACGGCAGACCCAGTATATCGGCAAGCAGCCGCAGACCACCAAAGCCATCCGGCTGCGGCTGGACAAGCTGACCAGCCAGCACGTGGAGTACATCTTCGATGTGATGTCCAACACGACCCAGCCCATCAAGAACATCATGGCCTATCTGCGCACCACCATCCTGAACGCACCTACCACAATGGAGCACTACTATCAGGCGCAGGGCAACTGGCTGACCGCGCAGAGCCGGAAGAAGTGAACACCGTTTTCCACAAAGGCCACAACACACGTTGAAAATGCAAAGGAGAATTTCCATGAAAAGCACGAACGCCGTCCGCACCGAGATCCATTACGCACAGGTCGGGGAGTATCAGCTGCCACTGCTCACCCTGCCGCAGACCGATGATTCCGAACCGCTGGGCAAGTATGGCCGGATGCGGCTGGACTATCTCAAAAATCAGCACCCCGTGCTGTACAACCAGATGCTGCTGAACGGTACGCTCTGGCCGCATTTGCAGGATGTCCAGAAAACGGCCTGTGCGTGGCTGGAACGCACGATGACCACCCTGTTAGACAAGTACCCCGCGCCGGACAAAGAGCGCGCACAACTTCTCTGGGTGGCGCACATGAACGAGCTGAAAGCGCAGGCGGAAGAAGTGGTGGTGAGGGAAGTCGTGTATGCAGAATGATTTCTGATAGCATCCGAACGGTATCAAAAGCCGACATTTCAGATTTTATTCTTGATTTTTGCGGAATATTTGCAAATTTCAAAATCAAAATTTGACTTTCTGCCCAGAATAGAGTACACTGGATTCAGAAAATCATCTGGGAGGAATCGCGATGCTGCTTCAATTTTCAGTCACCAACCACCGCTCCATCAAGGACACGGCTATTATCAGCTTGAAAGCATCTACGGATAAAAGTCTGTCTGATTGCCTGATTTCGCCGGACGAGAAGAAACAGCTTGTACCTGTGCTGGCATTGTACGGCGCAAATGCAGCCGGGAAGAGCAATGTTCTCCATGCTCTTCTGCTCATGCGGGAAATGGTCTGTGGCCGATATGCCAAGCTGCTGAAGGGCGAGTTCCTTCCGCAGGAGCCGTTTGCTTTCACCGACCAGCCTACACAGCCGACCAGTTTTGAAGTCATCTATTTTTATGGCGGCATCAAGTATGCCTATGGGTTCTCGTTTGACAAGTCCAAAGTCCTGACCGAATATCTCTATCACTGGCCCAACGGCCGGGAGGCTATGGTTTTTTCCAGAGAAGGCAATGGTTATCAGTTCCGCGAGAATATTCAAGAGCAGTTCACGCTTGCTGGACGAACTGCTGAAAACCGCCTTTATCTGTCCAGCTCGAACGAGTGGAACTGCCCCCAGACCGAAAAAGCGTATCTGTGGTTCTTTGAAAAGCTGACAGGCTTTATGGGAACCGAAATGCGGCTGGATGCTACATTGTCTGCCATTCGGCAGGGCGGCTCTGAAAAGAGCCGTATCCTGCATGAAATGCTGTATGCAGACCTCGGTATCAAGGACATCCGCATTACAGGCTCCAAGGAAGAGCCTATCATTTCCGCACTGCACACTCTCGATGCCGAAGATGGCACTTCTAAGGGTTTCTGGCTCCCGTTGGGTCAGGAATCCGTTGGGACACAGCGTTTCTTCTCTCGCATCGGTATGTGGCTTGCGGCTTTGGAATCCGGGGCTGTGCTGGTCGTAGACGAGATCGAATCCAGTATGCACCCGCTTCTGACCCGACATCTGATCGAGATGGTGCAGGATGCTGCCATCAACACGAACCACGCCCAGCTTATCTTCACCACCCATGATATTGGCCTTCTCGACCTGACGTTGCTGCGGCGCGATCAGATCTGGTTTGCAGAAAAGGATGAAAAGACCATGCAGACCGATATTTACGCCCTGACCGAGTTTTCTCCCCGGAAAGGCGAGAACATCTCCAAGGGATATTTACAAGGTCGCTATGGTGCGATTCCGTTCATTGGAGGGAATGCAGCATGGGCAGAATAAAAGAGATCAGCCGCAAATCTGTCCACACCAGAAAGCGCAATCCGGTCGTGTATCTTATCTGCGAGGGCAGCGAAACGGAGATTCGTTATTTTAAGCGTTTCCGCAGTCGAGGATGCAATATTGACATTATCCCGATTTCTTCGCAGTATAAGTCCGCTGACAGGCTTGTGCAGAAAGCCAAGGCAACGATGGGCAATAATCCATACTACCCGGAAGATGGCGATTCCATCTGGTGTGTGTGTGACCGTGACGATAACTCCAACGAAGTTCTTCTGCGTGCCAAACAGTCCGCTCAAAAGGAAGGCTATCATTTGGCCTATTCTAACCCATCTTTCGAGTTGTGGTTCCTGCTGCACTTTGTAAATCAACAGGCAGAGGTTGAGGATTGTCAGTCATTGATCCGCTTGCTGAAACAGCCGAACAGAATCCCTGATTATGAAAAGAATAAGGATTACTTTGACGTTTTGAAGCCTTTGCAGGCAACCGCGATTCAGCGAGCGAAAGCTCGTGCAGACCAAGTTCAGAAGCAGGGTCTCGAACCGATTTCACGGCAGAGCAATCCGTTGACAACGGTTTGGGAACTGGTGGAGTATTTGAACTCCAAGGTTGGAACTGCATCAATTTGAAAATATAGCAAAACCCACAGGCCAGATTTTATATCCAGCCGGTGGGCTTTTTTATTTAGGTTCAGTATCTGTTATTTTGCAATCGGAGGTTTTTCTCTACTCAACTCGAAAAGCCTTTCGTGATGGTGCACAATCTTCCGCTTTGTTATGTATATAAAATTGTGACAACCATACATCATTCGAGAGGAACAAGCTCATTTGTTTTCTTTTCAATGTTTTGGAACATTTTATAATAGTTATAAATCGCAGCCCTTAAAGATTCACATTTTTCCATATCATATTCATTTGAGCAGTTATCACATTTTCCATCACAAGATGGCACACTTCGATTTTTGATGGGATGTAATTTTTGATGGCACTTTCCGTACACCAGCTTAGCATGTGCTAATTTATTTCGTGGTTTAATTAGTTCGTCGTCATATTTTTCCGAAAAATCATCTTGAGCAATTGGCCCGTCATCAAAAAACCTCACGATCATTCCCATAAGGGCATAACGGTCTTTATTATCCATTACATACTCTACAGATTGGATTGCTTTCTTTATAAAAGCTTTTCCTGATTTTTTGTCCAATTCTTGAAAGTTTTTTCCGGATTTGAATTCGGCATTTTCAACGTATTTCTTTGCCGTTTGAACAATCTCATCCTGCTGATTCGCATCCAACCTTTCAAATAGTGCTATTGTAGTGGATTGACAAATATAGTCAAACTCAGAAGTGCTATCCATTATCAGTCCTCTTATATTGGAAATACGATACTCTCGTTTTAGGTTTTTCTTTATAATCTGGTCTATAGTTGAAAACAAGTTTTCTCTTCCAGTCAAAAAGACTCCATCGAGCTGCTCTTCTGATTTTAAGGCTGTTCGCATTTTCACAAATTCGCTCGAGTAAAAAACAATATCCGTATATATTTTCTTTTCTCTCAGTTCACGTATTACAACATCTCCAGTTATTCCTGACAAAGAAAAATCCATAAGAATTAAATCATAAAAATCAAATGTCTCTCCGGTATACTTATCTAATTTCACACTTTTGAATTCATCATAGTCACTATAACTTTCAAAATTTACGTCCATGAAATGGTTTTGGACTATACCAGATAATGCCTCTTCCGCCGACTCAATATAATCACTGTCATCATCAATCCACAATATTTTGTACGACATATCCATAATATTCACACTTTCTTTATGGTAGTTCAACAATAAATTTTGCACCAGATGGCAACTGATTTTCCGCTTGGATAGTGCCTTTCATTTTTTGAATAACAGTTTTAATATTATATAGGCCTATTCCTGTTCCGCCTGTGTTGCTGAATCCGAACTCAAATATTTCATTTAAATCAGCTTTTCCGAATCCGTCTCCATCATCCCACAATTCAATGTGAGCTTTTCCGGATACATTCTCCATCATAATATTAAAGTTTCTTGCATGGCTTTTTTGTGAGTTAGATAAGAAATTATCCCAAATGAGCGAAATGTTCTGTGGTTGAAACTTGATTATATGTTGTCCTGAAATCTTAACTGAAATATGAATATCAAAATACTGCTGTTGAAGCACATTCATTAGATATTCACTGCAAAAAACAAATAAGTCTTCCTTAATTGAGGCATCTTCAATATTAAATTTAGCTAATGCACTATATTTTAGGGAACTTAAAATTTTATCTGTGGCAACCGAAATTGCGCCGAGTTCTCTATAATTTTCAATCCCTATTTTTCTTGCCAATGTTGTCACACTATTTCTTATCGTTAAAGCGTTCGTCTTTACCAAGTGAGTCTTTGCCGAGAATGTTTTTTGGTCTTCCGTAATCGCACTAAAAATAGTATGGCTTTGAGCTTTATATTTTTGAATATTATAAGAAGCAACTTCCAATTTCTTTTCAGTGACACGATTCTTTATCTCCAACTCTTGGCGTGCCGCTTCGGCCGCTTTAAGCGCAGCCTCATGTTCTTTTTTTATTTTGTCTTCTTCCTCACGAATCTCCTGTCCAACTTTCACACGCTGCACAATCAAAGTAGAAACAATAGGCTTTACTAAATCAATTAACAATGCAACACGCTCATCATCTTCAGCAAACCCCTGTCGATTGGATGTCGCAATATCTCCCAAAGAATTATCATCTAGTACATCAAAATTGATTTCGCCTTCTATATAATTCGAAAATGCCTGCGTGTTTTTTAAATACGGCATAAAATCCTCGACAGCAAGTTTTTTTCTCACATAAAGTCTTAATTGTGTGGATTTATATGCCTTGTTTTTCAAAAATAACGGATCATTAACTTGTGCATCATCTTTTTTTATGCTAGCATGAATTCCGATCCATCCGGTTAGGCTATATGGAATTTCTTTTTCTGAAAGAGAACCATCCTCTTTAACAAAATGTCGTGTTCCACTGGTATTATAGGTCGATTCATCAATAATAACAGTATGTCTTGGTTTTCTTCGAACAGCGTCGTCTGCAGATGGAAAATAAACGCTTTCGGCTATTCGACTTTTTATATTCGAGTTACTGTTATCAAAAAGGGCATAGAAATTCCGAAATGCAATATTTTTAGCTACTTCTTGAAATTCAATTGGCGTATTTTTTTGATACCTAACAGCCAATTCGATTTTTCCGGATATAGAATCCAAAACATAATAATCCGAAAGTCTGGCCTTTAACCCTTCAATTGACTGGATTCCTATATTTGTCAGGTCAACATTTTTAAGCTTTATCATCGTTCCAGAAGTAAGCTTATCCCAGTATTCTGCCGACAAAACTTCAATTTGAGAAAGATTAACTCTATTTAATGATGGGATCTCGGAATCGCGTTCATTGCTCATATCAAAATACCATGCCGTTTCTTGTCCGGCAGATTTTGATATGAGATAATATTTACTAGATAAGTATAAAGCTGCAAGCTTTCCAATTCCCTTTCGCCCCATCACTTTATTCTTTGAAGCTTCATCTAGCGAAAGGTCTTCTCGTTTGTTTTTTCCAATTAAGACATATTTTTCTGCAAGATCTGAATATGTCATTCCAGTGCCATTATCGAAAATTTCTATCTCAGAGTTTTTCTTGTCGCTCATGTCAATAAAAATTCGTACACAGGTTGCTTTAGCATCAAGTCCATTGGCAACAAGTTCAGCTATTGCTGTCCATGGATTTGAATACAAGCCTTTACCTAACAGTTTAAGTGCAAAGTACGAGAAATTGAAAAAGATTTTATCATTGGTATTGTCCATTGATTTTACCTCATTTCAGTGTTTTCTCAAATTGTGACGCAAGTCGTAAAGCCAGCAATGGAGGAACGGCATTTCCGATTTGTGTACAAACATCCGATTTGAATCCCTCAAACTTGTACCAATCTGGGAATGATTGTATTCGCGCTCCCTCTCGTGGGGTTAATGCGCGATTTTGGCTATAATGAATACACCTCAAACTAGAAACTGTTGTCAAGTTGTTGGTTATCGTAGGTGATGGTTGATCTGCTATTAAACGTCCGTAAGTATTCGCATATCCAGATGTTAGCCTATAAGATTTATCAATTTTTCCAGAATCAACCAATGCATTAAATTCGTTTTTTCCTTCGCCAGGTTTCACATTTTGTATAACAGTTCTAATTTTTTTACCATAACAGCCACAGAAGTGTTGCGTTATTTCCTTCGAACCGTATCGCATAAGTTTTTGATATTCATTTTGAGCGATTTTCTGATAGGAATTTACACTTTGGCCTTCTGAAACTTCTGGAAGATCCGATATTGCATCCTTGATAGTAAGGTGCGCAGACTTTTCTTTTGGGGGACAGGCCCATTTTAAATTCAAATCGTTTCGTATGCCTACAATAAAAACCCTTTCTCTATTTTCAGGAACTCCATAGTCCATAGCATTCAATCGTTCCGTCCGAATGTTATAGCCCAAGCCATTTCCAAGATTTGAAAACTGATCTTTCAAAATCTCCATAACAGATTTACCATAATAATCTATAATAGGTTTTTTTCGCGGTGCTAACGATTCTCTGCCTTCAACATCTTTCAGTTCGTACAAGATATTTCCAGCAGCATCTCTTTTATAGAATATTTCTCTCATCGATAAAATGCCTCGCACATTTTCAAATAAAAACATTTTAGGACGAGCGATTTTTAACACTCTTAAATATTCCGTATACAGTTGTGCTTTTTCATCGTAATTTCGTTGCCCGACGGTACTAAAAGATTGGCATGGTGGTCCACCAATTATCAGATCAACTGGTTCTGCTCCAATCCATTCTTTTATGTCACTCTCTTTGAGGGACTTTATATCGCAGTTTTTCATGGGGATATCAGGATAATTTTCAGAGTATGCTTTAGCTGCAAGCGGATTGTATTCATTTGCAAAAACGAATTGATTTTTTCGATTCCTGACAAAATGGTCTTTGTATTTTCTATAATAAAACCCAAATGTTAGTCCTCCAACTCCAGAGAACAGGTCAATTATTCTCATTTTCAAAAATATCCTTTGCAATAATTTCAAAAAGTGAACATTTAAGATTTCTCTAAAAGTTGGGCAAAAGAATAATATACACTCTTTCCGCCAATGCCATTATATCGTCAAAAACCAATTTAGCATTACTTTTACTATGATAATCTCAAAAAACTGTTCTTGTATACCTATATTTTCAATCTTAAAGCTTGTGACGCTATAAAATCGTTTTTTATCACAACTCCCTCAACAGCGTCAAAAACTCATCAAATCGGTACGCACCCTCCATCTGCAAGTCCTTATTCTGGAATACCATATAATATCGGTATGTCTGTTTTCCGGCAGCGTCCTGCCATGCACGACCCAGCCGAATTTTTTCTCTGGACTCTGCATTTTCCAGCTGGTCGCCTTTGGTTTCAATCAGCAAAATCTTTCCGCTGGTCGTGCGGACGATAAAATCCGGGTAATGGTTGCGGAAGCCGTTCAAACAGAACGAGAACTTGTTACGCTCCGGGTTGCGATGCCACCAGCGGATATTGTCCATGTTGGTCATTGCCAGAGCCATTTTGTATTCCAGCCCATCCATCTTGCCCTCAGTCTGGTATAGGCTCTTGCTCATTGAAGAAGTGCTATCCGGGAGGGTGATATACTCCGTCAACTGAAAGCGGGGTTCACATACGATTTTCTCCGTTTCCAGCCACTTGTAGAAGTTTTCTCGTGCAGTTTCCTCTTGAAGCTGCATGACGTATGCACGAATTTTTGCTGCAAAGCTAACAGGCATCCGTTCCAGCGCGTCCAGCTCTTCGCGGTTCATATTATCCACGATACCATCGACATAACGCCGCAGTTCATTATCATCCACCGCGTTCATCTTGCAAAGGCTCTTGTGGATAATATCCTTGCAGATACGCAGTTTATCCTCGCCCGGAAGCAGTGGAAACTGCCTGTTCATGTACTGCTGATAATCATCTTTCAGCTTGGAGATACGCGGTGTCGTGGTATCGCGGTCTTCCAAATCTACCTGCGCCAAATCGTCGTCCAGATGGCCGAAGTCGATTGCACTCGGTTTTCCTTTCAGAGAAAAATCCAAAAGCAGCTGGGCTTTATCCAGCTCCGTTTTTCCTTCCGGATCTAAAAGGCTTGGCAACGTTTTTAAGTAGAATTTCGGCAATTTAAGGGTGTGCACATCTTCCAGAAATTCTGGATTTACATGGGAAACATCCACTTTATCCTGCACCTCCAGCGGCAAATCGCTCAACGGGTCATTCTGGTGCTGCTGCATAGCAACATCAAAATCGTTCTGTTCCTTTTCAGAGCGGTCAAAAATATTCTGCACCGAGGGAGAAACACTTGCCTTTGCCAAGGTGCTGCCCAACAGTGTCGGGTCGAAATCCAAAAACTCTTCCTCTTCCGCCGATGCCGCGGGCATTGCTTCGTTTATCGGCTGTGCCGGGAAGATGGTCTGCTCCACTTTGGGCAGCGGCTCGACCGGGGCAGCTTCTTCCTGCACACGGTAATCGTGGTCCGTGAAGCCTGCGTTATTCAAGCCCTTGACGATGCCGTCCAGCGTACGCTTGAAGTCCGCAGACGAGGTCAGAACATACGAAGTATTCAGAATCGGAGAAGAATGTTTCCGGGTATAGGGCAGGCGTAGAATACGCCCTACGATTTGCTCCACATCCACCTGACTGGTGCGGTTCGCCAGCGAAGCAAGGATATACGCAAAGGGGCAGTCCCAACCCTCTTTCAAGGCATTGACTGTAATGATAAAGCGAATCGAACACTTTTCCGACAGCAAATCCACATTTTTCAACTCGTTGATTTCCGCCGTCTTGATGGCAATTTGCTCTGCTGGAATGTTGGCTGCAATCAGGCGTTGGCGCAGTTTTTCAAAGGTCGTTGCATTTTCTGTGCTCTTGGGTTGCGCCTGAAACAGCACGATGGGGCGAATGTAGCTGCCGCCCTTTTCGTAGGCATCTTTTGCGTGAATTTCCAGTGTCCGCTGCATCTCGATGGCATCATGCAGCACATCCTGCTGGCTGTTGCGGTTCATCACAATGACAGGCAACTTGACCATGTTCTCGCGTTTCAAGTGAATCGCATCCACAATGGAGATGATGTTGCTTTCCTTAGTGGGCGTTGCCGTCAGATCCAGCACAAAGCAGGGATTGAAGTTTTGCAGCATCTGCTTGCTTGGGTTACTGCGCGCATGGTGGCTTTCGTCCACAATGACCAGCGGATGCAGCTGATTAATGACCTGCATCAAGGCGGTCGGGTCGGTATCTTCCAGCGGCATATCAGGTTCGCCCAGTGCATTTGCCAGCGCAACAAGGCTGCTGTTCTCCTGCTTGGCCTTGAGCCGCTCCTTCTTGCCACGGAACGAATCGTAAGACAGCACCATGATGGAAAGCTGCTCGTTGACCGCAGAAATATTGAAGTGCTGCCCCATCAAAAGCTGTTCTTTGGTATACACTTCCACACGGCTGCCAAAGGCAACATCAATTTTCTGGCGGTAAGGATGTGCTGGGTCACGCAATGCAGCCAAGGTCTGGGTCAGGATAGCATCTGACGGAACCAGCCAAACCACTGCACGGCGTTTTACCACACCCAGTGCGGAGAAAATCGGCTCGATGGCATTTGCAGCCAAAAATGTTTTGCCGCCGCCCGTAGGAACTTTCAGGCAGACATTCGGCACACCGGGCAGAAGATTCTGATACTTGGGCATTCCGCCAAACCCGACTTTTACATCTTTCTCCTGCCAGAGCCGAGTATAGGCCGTTTCGATATTCTTTGTCTGCATCAGGATTTCCAGATAGCGTTCCAAATCCCGAATGACGGCTTTCTGATAATTTTTCAATTCCATAAGAGCCGTCCTCCTTACACCCGCGCAATGTCGCGCGGAATTTTCTTAAACGTGATACCAAACCGCAGCAGGTCACTCTCACTCAATGCACAGCGGTCAGCATAAATCAGATAGTTTTCCGCTTTTTCCGGGATGGTAGACAAAAAAGCATAGTCCAACACGCACATCTGGTCTGGCTCATAGTAGAAATAGTAAGCGGTGTGGTTGTTCTCACCGAGGAAATATGGGCTTCCGTTCTGTTGATTCACCACCGGTTTCTTCGTTTCCGTATACCAGATGTAGTCACGGATTTTGTCTGTGCCGATGCTTTCATTCAGGTTGCCATCCGGCAGAAGCAGCCGCTCGCCCAGTTCGTAGTAACTGAAATTGCCACCAGTGCCTTCTACGGCGTTCTTGTCTTTGCCATAGCCGTTGATCACACGCTTCACACGTTCAGCAGTCGTAGTATCGGCATACCGTTCCATCTCAACGAGTACAAACCTGCGATGTCCTTTATCTTCATTATTGGCATTTAGAACGGCATGAGCAGTTGTGCCCGAACCCGCAAAAGAATCGAGAATAACATCGCCGTCCTTCGTTATCCATTTGATGATTCTTTCGATAAGAAGAACATTTTTCTCGGTATCAAATCCTGCATACGAGCCAGAAAGGAGAATATCCATCCAGTTATCACTTAATAATTTTCCTGTCTGTGGTGGTACATAATATTGAATTGTACCCTTTTCGTTCTTTCTGACAAAATCCATCTTTTCATTAGTTGCCATAAGATGGTCAATATAAAAATCATCTATCGACATTGATGCTGCATAGTTCGATAAGTAATTTTCATAATTTTGCATTGCTTTTGTGGCTCGTCCAATCTCCCATCTCCACTGACCCGATTCAGGCGTGATGCCAAAAATTTCATACCGCATGGTAGGGCGATCCGTTCCGCGCCAGAATGTATCCCATTTTCCTGCCTTATCAGCTTCAAACCCTTTTGACAACTTCGGCAACTTAGCTTGAGGATTTTTTGAGTACAGATAAATATACTCATGTCCTAACGAAAGCGACTGAACTTCGTCAAATTGAGCCTGAACATTTTTAATTCCACGACGAACTGCAATACAGTTTCGGAAATTGGCAGAGCCAAAAATCTCATCCATAATGCATCGAAGATAAGCATATTCAAAAACATCAATGCTAACAAAAATAAACCCATCATCCGCCAACAACTTCTGCAGCAGCATCAGCCGAGGATACATCATGCAGAGCCACTTGTCATGGCGTGTCAAATCCTCGCCTTCTTTACCAACGACTTCGCCCAGCCACTTTTGAATATGCGGATCATTGACATTATCGTTGTAGCACCACTTCTCATTGCCAGTGTTGTAAGGAGGATCGATGTAGATACACTTCACCCGGCCCTCATACTGCGGCAGCAGTGCTTTCAGGGCTTCCAGATTATCGCCGTGGATGATCATGTTATCGCTGCCGTTGTCCTCGGTGTGCTTGCCCATTTCGTCAAAGCTGTACTGACGCTCCAACACACGGAGCGGCACTTCCTGATGATGATTGACAACTTTGCTTTTTCCGATCCATTCCAAAGTAGGCATGGTGTTTTCTCCGTTTCTCTGTGAAAGTTCTTTCACGTTTAATAATAACAAGTTAGGCCGCAAAGCGCAACGGTTCCGGCAAAGAAATACAAGTTCGATGAACAAAATTGCAAGTTGCAAAAGCGTTTTGCAAAAACGCGTAGCCTGCATCCGTCGGATGCAGTTCAAGGGTTTGGGATTTCCCAACAAGCATTTTGCAACGCAAAATGGTCTTTGTATATACGAAGACACTGCTTGCCACTGCTATGAACGCCTTTTGAATTGCAAAATGATTTTTCAGTTGCTATACTGGGCTTATCAAAGTTTTTTCGGGAGGACGTCGCAGTGACTGCACAGACAATGCAAATCGGGAGCAGACCTTGCCGCATTTACGGCGAAGCCCATGCGGAATACCTTCTGCTCCAGATGACGGATGAACACGAATTGCAGAACATGGACAGCGAAGTTGCCGCCATTGCGCAGGGCGCAGCACATTCGTTTCTGTTTGCCGCTGTCCCGGTGAAAAGTTGGAACGATGAACTTTCTCCATGGGAAGCTCCTGCAGTGTGGGGCAAAGAAAGTTTCGGCGGCAATGCAGCGGACACACTGCGCTTTCTGACAGAACAGGCGATTCCCACCCTGAAACAGCAGTTTGCACTGCCGGAAAATGTTCGGATCATTCTGGGCGGCTACTCGCTGGCCGGATTGTTCGCTCTGTGGGCATCCACACAGACAGCTCTGTTTTCCGGTGTTGCGGCCGCTTCGCCTTCCGTATGGTTTCCGGGATGGAGTTTGAACAGCAGCACCCCATTCAGGCGCAGCGCATTTATCTGAGCCTTGGGGACAGGGAAGAATGTACAAAGAACACAATCATGGCCGCTGTGGGCGATAACATCCGCGCCCTGCATCATGAGCTTGTTGTGTGTGGAAAGACTTGCACTCTTGAATGGAACCGCGGTGGCCATTTCAAGGATGCCGACCTGCGCACGGCAAAGGCTTTCTTCTGGGCGATGGAGGATATGCGATGAATATTCTGATTGATGCCGACGGTTGTCCCGTGGTTGATCTGACTTTGCAGATTGCAAAGCAGTTCGGCATCCCGGTCATCATTTTGTGCGATACCTCACACCAGATCGAGCGTGAGGGTGCGCAAACACTGGTATTCGACAAGGGTGCTGACAGCGTGGACTTTGCGCTGGTCAACCGAGTAAAGCCAGGAGATATTGTCGTGACACAGGACTATGGATTGGCGAGTATGTGCCTTGCCCGGTGTGCCAAAGTTCTGAACCAAAACGGTTTGGAGTACACCGCCGACAATATGGATACCCTCCTGCTGCGGCGATATGAAAACAAAAAACTTCTCCGTGCCGGAAAGCACCCGAAGGGGAGTGCGAAACGGACGAAGGAGCAGGATGAAGCATTTGTCGCCACACTGACAGATATTTTAGCGAGCATCTGATTTTCTGAATCAAAAATTTGATATTGCAACCGCCACTCACTCTTTCCCGGAGTGAGCGGCGGTTGTTTCTTGTTCAGCGCATCTTGCTTTGTTAACTTTCTGTTAATTTTTAAAATAAAGGGTGTCAACGAGCCTTTCTCGATGCCTACCAAGTGTAGGGCATCTTTTCCAAGACAATTCTCGGACTATTATGACGTTTTGATTACAAGATTGCTTTCAATGCTACGAAATGACCTCTTTCATCGGCTACCAAGTAGAAAGATGTTTTTCGTCCGTCAAAGTCCAGAAATCTTCCATATGTTCCTTGACAAGTGAATAGTTCAATCGTCCGGTACTTCACAAAAGGTACTTCTGTAACTCGCAGCCCGGTCATAACGAAGACGGGGTGGCTGAAATGCCAATGGTGCGGTGCAAGCCCGCCGCCGGACGATTCCCCACTCCTAGGGAAGTCGAGGACCAATATGGGAGACCTTAACTTATTAACGCAGACGGGTTTGAACTTATCTGCGATGGGGGAGTTGGAACTACTGCCAGCTCTCTTTACATTGCCACCTGACCGCAGCTTTGCTGCAAAGGATATAACCGCAGGTAACACACTTTTTGACCTTAGACTACTTATGCTGAAGGAGTGCCTATGAAGTTTAACAATGCCTATTCCCAGATGTTTCCCGGTTACCCCGATGCCGTCAGCCTTCAGCAGGCTGCGGAGATGCTTGGTCTGAACCGCCACACAGTTGGGGAACTGATCCGTTCCCGCCGCCTGTTTGCGCTTAAAATCGGCCGCACCTACCGTATCCCGAAGCTGAGCGTGATCGAGTTCCTGCTCACCGGACAGAGCGCCTTCCCGGCTGGAAATCCGCCGCTGGATGTGGTATGCTGTGGGTGCAGCAACGGACAGCACGCCTGTTAAACCACAAGGAGGTTTATGATGAAAACAACAGGGTCTGTCCAAGAGAAAAATGGACGTTTCTATTTCGTACTCAACCTTTACGATGCCAACGGCAAACGGAAGATCAAGTGGATCTCCACCGGTCTGACCGTGCGCGGCAACAAGCGCAAAGCCGAGGCGATGCTCCACGAAGTCCTGCTCCGCTATGACGAAACAGGCGAACTGCCCACAGGCCGGGGCGGTGCTTACGAGAAAGTAGACACCCGGACGGCAAAGCCCATCCCTGCGCCGGTCAGACCGGTCAGCAAGTCGGAGATGCTGTTTCTGGATTATCTCAACGAGTGGATTCAGATTCACAAGGCATCCATCCAGCCTGCAACCTTTATCAGCTACAATCGGATGATCACCGGGCGCATCACGCAGTATTTTGAGCCGCTGGGCTTGAAGCTGTGTGAGGTCACGCCGCAGGTGCTGGATGAGTTTCAGGAGAAGATCTTGCTGGAGGGCTACACCACCAACACGGTCATTCACTACCACGCCATCTTCGGCAAGGCGTTCAAGGATGCCGTCCGCAAGGATTATCTGGAAACCAACCCGATGCTGAAAGTTGACCGCCCGAAGAAGAACAGCTTCCGGCCCAACTTCTACTCCAAGGATGAAGTCCAGCAGCTGCTGGAAGTATCACAGGATGACCCCCTGCACCTGTGCATCCTCATTACGACCTACTACGGTCTGCGCCGCAGCGAGGTACTGGGGTTGAAGTGGTCGTCTATCGACTTTGAGCGCAAGTCCATCACCATCAACCACAAGGTCACAGAACAGCGGGTGAACGGCAAGTATGTCCCGGTCGTCAGCGACGTGATGAAGAACAAGACCAGCTGCCGCACCCTGCCGCTGATCCCGGCTGTGGAAGAAGAACTTCTGAAGCAGAAGGAAAAACAGCAGCTTTACCGTAAGCTGTTCAAGAAGAGTTACAGCACCGAGTATCTGGATTTCGTCTGCACCGATCAGGAAGGCAAGCTGATCCGCCCGAACTTCGTGACGGAGCACTTCGACTGGCTGCTGACCAAGTATGGGCTGAAGCACATCCGCTTTCACGATCTGCGCCACAGCTGCGCCAGCCTGATGGTGATGAACGGCGTATCCATGAAGCAGGTTCAGGAATGGCTGGGGCACAGCACCTTTTCTACCACCGCTGACATCTACGCACATCTCGATTACAAAAGCAAACAGGGGTCTGCTGGGGTCATTGCGAACCTTTTGGGAGAATCCAAACTCCCCAAGTAATTATGGATTTATCGTTCATGTATAAAGCATCCTGTGATGAGGCAAAAGCGGTCTTTCTCTGCTTGATGCAAAAGAAAAAGTCGCAGATTCGTTTGAATCTGCGACTTCTGGCGGAGATGGTGGGATTCGAACCCACGTGCCCGATTAAGGACAAAACGATTTCGAGTCGTTCTCGTTACGACCGCTTCGATACATCTCCAAGTATATTTTCATGGCAAATTTACGATTCGTATATCGCAAATCGGCCTTGAAACTTGGAACAGTTGCTGTTAGAATATTGTTAGAAAACGCATCGTTCAGACAGGCTTTGAAGCCTGTCAGGACATCAAAATTGACGTTCCCTCGTGTGATATGGAGATATCCGGCGAAGCATCCACTTGGATTTCGAGTCACGCCTCTTCGACCACTTGAGTACTGCTCCACATATTAAATTGTTGGAACGTGCTGAACGCTCCGGGAAAACTTTGGAGAGAATTTTAGGAGAGAACCCCCAAAAAACGCCTTGAAGCAATCACTGAAAAGTGGCTTGAAACCTAGAAAAATCGGGTTCCCTCTTCCAAAAAGCCAGCTCGATTTCGAGTGCGACCTCTTACGACCACTTGAGTAATGCTCCATATTCACAATACAGCTTAATTATTATAGCAAAATCCCGCCTTTCCGTCAACTGGAAATACAAAAAGCCCTTCCCCTTGTGCTTGACAGGTAGAACGGGGTGTGCTATATTTATTTCAAATTTGAAGTATGTACTCAAAGGAGAACCTATGGCACAGAATCGACAGGATATGGGCAGCGGGCCGGTCAAGCCCCTGCTTTTGCAGTTGATGATACCCGCCGTGGTGGCGCAGGTGGTCAATCTGCTCTATAACATCGTAGACCGCATTTACATCGGCCACATCGAGGGCATCGGCGCGGCGGCGCTGACGGGCGTGGGCCTGTTTGCGCCGATCCTTATGCTCCTGAACGCCTTCGCCATGCTCATCGGCGCGGGCGGTGCGCCCCGCACGGCCATCGCGCTGGGACAGGGCAATAAAGACGAGGCCGAAAAAATCATCGGCAACAGCTTTACCATGCTGCTGTTTTTCGCTGTGGTGCTGACGGCGGGCTTCTATGCCGGTGCGCCCGCTCTGCTGCGGCTCTTCGGTGCCAGCGACGCCACTCTCCCCTATGCGGTGGCCTATGGCCGCATCTACATCCTCGGCTCAGTGTTCGTGCTGCTGGTCATGGGCATGAACCCCTTCATCACGACCCAGGGCTTTGCGAAGATCAGTATGCTCACGACAGTCATCGGCGCAGTTATCAACATCATCCTCGACCCCATCCTGATTTTTGGTCTTGGCTGGGGCGTCCGGGGTGCGGCAGTGGCGACGGTGCTCAGTCAGGCCGTGGGTGCCTGCTGGATATTGAAGTTCCTCACCGGCCCCAAGACCATCCTCAAACTGCGGAAAGAAAACCTCAAAGTGGAGCGGAACATCATCCTGCCGGTGCTGGGGCTGGGCATCTCGTCCTTCGTCATGCTCTCGACGGAGAGTTTGCTCTCCATCAGTTTCAGCTCCAGCCTCGCCCGCTACGGCGGCGATGTGGCTGTGGGCGCGATGACCGTCATCACCAGCGTGTCCCAGCTCTGCACCATGCCGATTCAGGGCATCTGTCAGGGCGGCCAGCCGGTGATGAGCTTCAACTTCGGCGCAGGCAAAAAGCCCCGCGTCAAGGAGGCGTTCCGCTTCCAGCTCACACTCTGCTTCGGCTATACCACCCTGTTCTGGCTGCTCATGATGCTGGTCCCCGGCATGGTGGCGGGCATCTTTACCTCGGATGCCGCCCTCATCGAATACACCACATGGGCTATGCGCATCTACATGGCGGGCATCCTCGCCATGGGCGTTCAGATCGCCTGCCAGCAGAGCTTTATGGCGCTGGGTCAGGCCAAAGTCAGCCTCCTGCTGGCCTGTCTGCGCAAGATCATCCTGCTTATCCCGCTGATTTTTATCCTGCCCTGCTTCACGGCAGATAAGTGCTTCGGCGTCTTTCTCGCCGAGCCGGTCAGTGATATTCTGGCAGCGACCATTACAGCCATCACCTTCTTCTCCCGCTTCGACAAGATACTGGACAAGGGTGCCGGGAGGGTATGATTTCACAGGAAATAAAAACAGCCCGCGGACGGACAAAAATCCGGCCTGCGGGCTGTTTTTGTGTCAACGGTAGTCGATTTCAGAAAGGGTGATACGTGGCTTTTCCGTGCCGGTCTTTTCGCACATCAGGTCGAGCTGCTCCTGCAGGTAAGGCACCCGGGTGCTGACGTCCGGGAACTTCGGCCCCAGAATGACTTCGTCTAATTGGAGAGGAAAAGGTGTCTGGACGAAAAGCCACGGTTTGTCGCCGTCAGTATGGAGGATGTTGTCCTTCGTCTGGTAGATGACCCGCAGCTCCTGCTCGTAGCTGTAGCTGCTGTCTTTGAAGAGGTAGAGGACTTTCCCTAGGACATCATCGAGATAACGGCGGTCCTGTTCTGCGATTTCCTCGGCGACATTGTGCAGTTCCTGGAGCTGTGAATTTATGGCGCGGCAGGAGCGGGAAAGCTTTTCATTGTCTTCGTTCAAGACTACATACGAATTTCCCTGTTTCCGAAGGTAACAGACGTGATAGAGAACAGGCTCGGCTTCTTCTTCCATCCATTTTGATGTTTCCCAGTCGATGACAAGACAGCAGCCTCTGGCGTGGTCGCCATACATTTCCCACATGGGCAGGTAGTCGATGCGGGGGCTGAAGCATTTTACAAATACAAAGGGAACATCCAGAGGTTTGCGGCCTTTTTGAAGTGCTCCATACGATGGGCCGTAAATTGCCTTTTGCAGAGTTTTACCTTCGTTTGGGTCATTCATATAGGACAGATGCATAACGGTCAATTTGCCCAGACGCCCTTCTTTCCCCTCCTCTTTTGTGCATTTTTCGGGGAGCATATAAGAAAAAACTTCTGCCGATGTATAATAAGCGATTTCCGCCGCATCCCCCTCAGCGTTCAGTTCATCCAAAAGAAGTTCCGAAAGATATGCAGCTTTTGCCAGCCTCAGATAAGAGTCGAAGTACAGTGTCCCCGACTTCCATGTCATATGCGCTGCATAGTGAGAAAGAATAGAGTAACCGGTATCCTCAAGCAGGCGGGATTTTTCCATGATAGCGACTTCCCAGCGCTCCCTGTCAGGGTCATCATAAAGACGGGCAAGCTCAGGGATAAAATGCTTTTTTGTTATGACGATGAACATCAGCAGTGCCAGACGGTTCCGGTGGAGCCGCCGAGGGTTGGGTGTGTCCAGCACTTCCTTAATGGCCGCAAGAAATGCATCCAGATTTTTCGCGCGGGAAGCAGCCGAAGCTTCCGGGTCGATGATACGATTGTACAGTTGAAAATAGGTCGGCGAATCGGAAGAAACGCTGTAGGGATAGGGGACGCCCTTCAGGATACGGGTGTAAAGCTCATACTGGCGTGAAAAAGAAATGAAATAGCTGTCATTGAAGTCTTTCGCCGGCTTTCCGGCAGAGTCGATCTTCCACGACAGGGCCGCCAGCCCGTAAAACTTCAGGGCTTCCTCAGTATTGAGCTCCAGAAATAAAAAACGGTCTGCCTGTCGGATATAGAGTCTGTCAAAGTTGGGAAGAAATGTTGATTTGGCAAAGTTTTTATTCTCGCTCACAGCGGTATGCCATTCTGTGACTTCTTCCCATACAGTATCTTCGCAGCCGTAGCAGAGCAAAGCCTCCGTTAGCGCACACAGGTCAGCTTTGTTTCCGAGGCCATGTTTGATGCAAGCACAGTAATTATAAAAATCATTTTCCAAATCGTTTACGAATAACAACAGGTCTGGCTTTTTTGTATGTGAGCGTTTTCTCGTTCGGATGGTTTTGCTTTCTTCATCCGAAAAGGACGTCCCGTATTTTTGAATCTTCCGTAAAACACCTGCTGCGTGGCCGAGAGCATTTTTCTCATCACCGGGAAGACTCCCGAAATCATCGTGCTCATAATCCTCGGTCACGATGCTGACCCTATCCATAAACTCCGGATGCGGATTCAGCGTCAAAAGCTCCTCATAAAGCTTTTTATCATATTCGAATTCCAGCAGTGGATATTTCATCTTTTCGTCCGGCATGGAGCATCCTCCTTTTTACGTCCTTTCAGTGAGCATTCCGCACATGACTTCCACGCACTGTGGGTCGAACGCATGTCCGGCACACTCGCGGAGGGCCGCGGCGATTTGGGCGTCCGTCTCGCCCCGGCGGCGGTGGCGGTCGGTGAAGTCGGCCACAGCGAGGATGCGGGACAGCAGCGGGATGGCCTCGCCCTGCAGCCCCTCAAGGTAGCCGGTGCCGTCGTAATTTTCGCGGTGATACCGCACGGTCTCGGCCACCCGGTCTACGATTTGGAGTTCCTGAATGATGCGGCAGCCCCGCTCTACATAGGTCTTGTAGAGCTGGTACTGCTCCTCGGTGATGTTCCGCTGCAATACCACATCATCGGGCAGGCCCACGGTGCCGACCTCGTGCAGCAGGCCCGCATAGTAGCCGTCCCGGCAGGCGGCCTCATCCAGACCCATCCGGCGGGCCATCTCCTGCGTCAGCTCCGCAGTCTGCTGGCAGTGGAGGTCGATCTCGGGGATCTTGGAGCTGAGGGCGCTGTACATGGCCGTGATGACCTTCAGCGACATCTCCGAGAGTTTGCCCTTCTCCGCGTCGATGCGCTGCTGCAATAAAAGATGGCGTTTGGCCTTGTCCACCCAGTAGCGCTGGATGGAGAACATGATAATGTAGGCCACCCCCAGGATGCAGATGTAGAGGAACGGGAAACGGAGCACGAAGCTTTCGCCGTAGAGGGCGGCGGGGTCGGGGACGAGCCCGCCGTGCAGGCAGGCCATCACCCAGAGAAAGCCCAGAAGGTTGATAAAAGTGCCGTCCACGAGGCCCAGCACGAAGGTGCAGGAAAAGGAGAATATCAGAAGGAAAAACCAGCTGAAATAGCCCACATAAGCCTTCTGGAAAAGCAGGGCGCTGCCGGCCAGAAACGCCAGCGCTGCACCCAGCTCCCGCGCCCGGCTGGCACTGCGGCGGGACAGAGAGAGGTTGACGCCGTCCAGAAGCATCATGCCGCCCAGCAGAAGATAAAACGGCAGCGGCGCACCGTACAGAAACCCCAGCGGCAGATGTACCAGCCAGAGCAGACCCACGACGAGCTTGGCGTAGAGGGCCAGCTGCGGGTCGCCATGGGGGACGAGTACCGTCTCGCGCAGCCGTTCAAGCGTATCCTTGTTCATAAAACATCCTTTTGGCGCGTCACTGCACCGCTATCTCTCCGCTTTCCAGCAGCTCCACCACGGCCTTGACCGCCGCAGGCTCGAACTGCGTCCCGCTCAATTTCCGGAACTCGCCGATGATGTAGTCCCTGTCGCAGTGGCCGCGGTAGCACCGGTCGGAGCCCATGGCGTCCAGCGCATCGGCGACGCTGATGATCCAGACCATCTCCGGCAGCTGCCCGCCTTTCAGCCCGGCGGGGTAGCCTTTGCCGTCGAACCGCTCGTGGTGGTAGCTGGCACCGCAGTCGGCCTGAGGCAGAAATTCCAGCCCCTCAAGAATTTTTCGGCCCCAGACGGTGTGCTGTTTCATGATGTCGAACTCCTCGTCCGTCAGCCGGGAGGGCTTATTGAGGATGGCGTCCGGCACGGCGATCTTTCCGATGTCGTGGAGCAGGGCGCTCCGGTAGAGGCTGTCCAGCTCCTCGCCGGCAAAGCCCATATGCGCCCCGATGAGGCGGGCATATTCGGCCACCCGGTGGGAGTGCTCGCTGGTGTAGCGGTCCTTTTCGTCTATCATCTGGCTGATGGCGGCCACAGAGCTGACCATCAGCTGCCGGGCCTCGCAGATGGTGGCCCGGACCTCACGTTCCATCTCTTTTTCGCTCTGCTCCTGCCGGATGCGGTAGTGTTTGTAAAAGATGTCCGCCGTTATCATCAGCAGGCAGAACGACCAGTAGGCGGCGGGGTAGAAAAGCGCATAGTCCCGGCGGTAGAGGGTGCTGCCGGCAAGGGGACCCAGCCACAAAAAGCAGGTGGCCGCGAGGCCGTAGGCTGTGCAGAACGGCAGGCCGATGGGCAGCCCCGACTGCACGAAAAGAGTAGCCGGCATCAGGAAGAACCACAGGTTCTGGAAGCCGTCGTTCTCGTTCAGGACCAGAAGCAGCAGGCCCATGACGATGAGGGCCGTGTTTGAGAACATGACCAGATGCTTTTCGTTTTTCGCCCGGGGCAGCAGCCACTCCACCATCAGAAGCACAAGGCAGATGAGTCCGGTGAGGACGAAGACGACGGGCCTGCCGAGGCCGTTGCAGCTGAGATTCAGCGCAAAAAGCACGACGACAGCCAGCGTCATCACCTGGCGCAGGTAGTCTGAGTCCAGCGTAGAATGCTTTTCGTAATGATATGCTTCCTTGAGAAGGGACCAGATGCGGTAAAGCATGAAAACATCGCCTCCGAACGGGCCGCGCGGGCGGCTGGCTGCGTATCTTTATAATATTACGACATTTTTATACAATATTATTATACAATGAAATCCGGACGATGAACAGATGGAATTTCAGAATGACTGTATTCATCAAAAATACATCAGCAAAGAATTTTGGATATAAGAGCTAGGAATCGAAAGGATGGCTTGCAGAAAGCTCCAAAAACCAATCAGATGGGTCACTTTGTACAAACAATGACTGGAAAATTTGTGCTTGAATCTAATTGCGGGATGAGAAAATATGCGTTATCATAATATCCAAAGGCGACCCGTATGCGGAAGGAATGGCGCTGTGAGCAAAGCACGGCGCTGCCATAATACGGATAAACGCAACGTGAATCGGAGGTAACAAGAAATGAAAAAGATCTCTCGTCGTGACTTCCTCGCAGCTTCTGCTGCTGTGGGTGCAGCTGGCGTCCTGACCGCCTGCGGCGGTTCTTCCAGCAGCACTGCCACCTCTACTGCAGCTTCCACTGCTGCCAGCACCGCTGCCGGCGGCAAGTCTACCGACTACCCCACCAAGGGTATTTCCGTCATCTGCCCCTGGTCTGCAGGCGGCGGCACGGACTCCTGCCTGCGCGCATTCTGCGAGGCTATGGGCAAGAACCTAGGCGTCACCCTGACTGTCGATAACCAGACTGGCGGCGGCGGCATCCTGGGCCATCAGGCTATCGCAGACGCCAACACCGACGGCTACACCATCGGTATGATCACCTTCGAGCTGGCTACCTATAAGAAGCTGGGCACCAGTGAACTGACCTGGGAGAATTACGCTCCCCTGTGCCGCGTCAACACCGACGCAGCTGCCATCACCGTCGGCGCAAAGTGGGCTGCAAGCAACGGCATCACCGACCTGCCCGGTTTCATTGATTACTGCAAGGCTCACCCCGGTGAGGTGCAGATGGGCGGTTCTTCCAACGCTTCTGTCTGGCACATCGCTGGCGGCTACCTGATGAGCGCTACCGGCATCGACATCCAGATGATCACCTATCAGGAAGGCGCTGCTACCGCTGTCCAGAACGCAGCCGGCGGCTTCATTCAGGGCGTTACCGTCTCTCTGGCCGAAGCTCGCAGCTTCATCGAGTCCGGCGACCTGATCTGCCTGGGCGTCATGGACGAAGAGCGCAACCCCGTCTTCCCCGATGTTCCTACCTGCAAGGAGCAGGGCTACGACATCACCTACTACACCCAGCGCGGTATGGCCGCTCCTCTGGGCGTTGATGATGCCATCATGACCCGTCTGGAAGAGGCCTGCGCCGCTGCCATCGAGGACCCTGACTTCGTGACCTTCATGAACAACAACGGTCAGGCGATCTCCTATCTGGATGCACAGGGCTATGCTGACTACCTGAAGCAGGCTGCTGTCGATGTCGCAGCTGCTATGGACGCTGTCGGCCTCTGATTTGTCTCTCTGAGTATTTGCTGGGGCAGGCAGTTCATGCCTGCCCCTTTTTATGAGAAGAGATAGAGAGGAGGAACCCCTTTTGAACAAAGACAAAATGAAAACGATGGCCTTCTCCAATCTGGTAGGCTCCATCATTTTCCTCGCGATCGGTATCTGGGCGTGGTTCCAGACCGATAATTTCCCTGAGGTGGCCAACACCTATGTGCAGGCTTCCACCTTCCCCCGCGTCATGATCGTGGGTATGCTCATCTTCTCGGTGGTCCTGCTCATCCAGTCCATCTTCAAGCTGATGGGTACCATGAAGCCCACCGACCCCGTTGCTGTCGAAGTCGGCACTCTGAATCCCCTCAAGGATAAGGGCGTGGCCGCTGCTTACCTCGTCATGCTCCTCTGTGTGCTGTTCGCTGCTCTGTTCAAGAGCTGCGGCTACATCCTGTGCGCTGTGGTGCTCTCGATGATCATCATGTTCCTCATCGGCAAGCGCAACTGGGTGCAGATGGTCCTTGTGAGCGTTCTGGTGCCGCTGCTGATGTGGCTGGTGTTCTACAAGGTGCTTACCGTCAATATTCCGCTGGGTCCGCTGAACTTCCTGCGCACCCTCGTGGACATGATATAAGGAGGGAGCACAGTTATGGATTTTAGTCTGCTTCTTTCCAGCTATGCTACTGTCTGGTCCAACCCCGAGGTCCTTCTGATGACCTTCATCGGCGCACTGGGCGGCGTTCTGCTGGGCGCTATCCCGGGCATGACCGCCACCATGGGCGTGGCGCTGCTCATCCCCTTCTCCTTCGGCATGGACCTGATCCCGTCCATCGGCCTGCTGCTGGGCATCTACTGCGGCGGTATGTACGGCGGTTCCATTTCCGCTATCCTCATCCACGCCCCCGGCACGCCCGCCGCAGCCGCCACCCTGCTGGACGGCTACCCCATGTGTAAGAAAGGTCAGGCCGGCAAGGCACTGTCCGTTGCCATGTTCTCGTCCTTCTGCGGCGGCGTCATCGGCGCACTGGTCATGACCTTCCTGTCTCCGCTGGTCGCTGATATGGCCATGAACTTCGGCCCCGGCGAGATGTTCATGCTGGCCGTCTTCGGTCTGTCTGTCATCGTCGCAATTTCCGGTAAGTCTGTGGCCAAGGGCCTCATCAGCGCCTTCTTCGGTATGCTGCTCTGCACCGTCGGCCTCGACCCCACCAACGGCATCCCCCGCTTCATCACCACCAAGCAGACCGGCCTGCTGGACGGTTTCCAGTTCATCCCTACCCTGATCGGTCTGTTCGCTGTCTCTGAAGTCATTGCCGGTGTGGAGCGCATTATCCGCGGCGAAGAGCATGAGCAGAAGTCCAACGAGAAGATCACCAACGTCCTGCCCGATTGGAAGACCATCAAGCAGATCTGGCCCAACATCCTCTCCGGCGGCCTCATCGGTACCTTCATCGGCGCCATCCCCGGCGCAGGCGGTGACATCGCCGTCTTCGTTTCCTACGGCGCCAGCAAGTCCGCCAGCAAGCACCCCGAGCTGTACGGCACCGGCATCCCCAACGGCGTTGCTGCTACCGAGTCCGCCAACAACGGCTGCTCCGGCGGCGCTATGATCCCCCTGCTGTCTCTGGGCGTCCCCGGTGACTCCGTCACCGCCATCCTGCTGGGTGCCTTCATCATGAAGGGAATCACCCCCGGCCCCATGATGTACGTCACCGAGCTGCCTACCGTCTACCGCGTGTTCGCAGCTCTGATGCTGGCAAACCTCTGCATGCTGGTCGTCGGCTGCCTCGGCGTCCGCTTCTTTGCAAAGATCGTCTCCGTCGAGAAGAAGATGCTCTACCCCATCATCCTCGTCATCTCCCTGCTGGGTGCTTTCTCCATCAACAAGAATGCCTTTGACGTGGGCGTCTGTGTCGCCTTTGGCATCATCGGCTGGCTGATGAACAAGTACGAGTTCCCCCTTTCTCCCATCCTGCTGGCCCTCATTCTGGGACCCATGTGCGAGAAGAACTTCGTGCGCTACATGAACATCCAGCGCGGCAACTTCTTCGCCATCACCACTTCTCCCATCGCAATGGTCTTTGCAACGGTCGCTATTCTGGTCATCGTCTACTCTGTCTACAACCAGAGCAAGATCAACAAGCGTGCTGCTGCAAACGCCGCGAAGGAGAACGCATAACCCCAACATCCAGACAAGCTCTGTCTTTTACATTCCCATGAAGCTGCGGCTGTCCCGTTCCGGCGGGGCGGCCGCGCTTCGCTTTTATAGGATAATGAGAAAGCCCCCGGCAATGCCGGGGGCTTTCATCGTGCTGTATTTTATTCTTCCGATTTAGGAGCTTCGGGGTGGCGGCACTTGGCCAGCATATCCAGCTCCGGCATCAGCTCGGTGCTGATGACCGAGAGCATCTGCTCCATCTTGTCGCAGTCCTCAGCCGGGAAGCGCTTGCGCACACGCTCGATGACCGTGTGCAGGTAAGAATAGCTGATGCTGTAGTAATCGATGTATTTCTGGGTGGGGCGCAGGAAGTATTCGCGGCGGTCGGTGGTGGACTGGATCTTCTCCACATAGCCCTTTTTGACGAGGCTGCCGATTTTATAAGCCGCGTTGGGGGTGGAGATGCCCATCATGCGGGAAAACTCTGCAATGGTGGGCTCCCCCATCGCCATGATGCCCTCCATGCAGAAGGACTCCACCGTGGTCAGCGTGGCTTCGCGGGTGGCAAAGCGCTGAAATACATTCTGATAAAAATGCAGCTTGAATTTTGTATAGACGTCCTGAAAGACTTCTTCCAGCATGGGGTTCTCCTCCAGTGAGCAAATAGCTCAAAAAATTTACTCTTTTAATAAGTATACCATGATTTGCGCCGGAGGGGAAGACAAAAATCTACGATTCCGTTAAGATTTTGTGACTTCTTCCTTCCCAGTATGGCCCATCCGCGCCCTGACGATGCTGAGCACGACGAGTTCGATGACGATGGCACAGGCCAGCAGCACGAAGGAGGTCAGGGTGTTGGCGGCATCGCCGAGGACAGCCTGTGCTGCACCGCAGAGCAGATAGCAGCCCGCCGAGATGGCGGCGGCGGTCATGGCGTAGGGCAGCTGGGTAGAGACATGGTTCACGTGGCTGCAATGCGCGCCGGCAGAGGCCATGATGGTGGTGTCGGAGATGGGCGAGCAGTGGTCGCCGCAGACCGCGCCGGACAGGCAGGCGGCGATGGAGACGACCAGCATCTCACCCTCCGGGAAGGCGTGGCAGACGATGGGGACCAGAATCGAGAAAGTACCCCAGGATGTGCCGGTGGCAAAGGCGAGGAAGACGGCCACGAGGAAGATGATGATGGGCAGCAGGTACTGCAGAGCCGCCGCAGAGCCGCTGAGCAGGCTTGCGACGTAATATTTTGCGCCCAGCAGGCCGGTCATGCCGGAAAGGGTCCACGCCAGCGTCAGGATGAGCATGGGGCTGACCATGGCCTTGAAGCCCTCGGGGATGCAGGCGGCGAAGTCCTGAAAGGTCATGACGCCCCGCACCCGGTAAAACACGAAGGTGAACATCAGCGCAATGGCGCTGCCCATCACGAGGCCCATGGAGGCGTTGCAGTCAGCAAAAGCAGTGACGAAGTCCACACCCTCGAAGAAGCCGCCGGTGTACACCATGCCGAAGATGCAGGCCGCGATGAGCACCAGCACCGGCGCGATGAGGTCCACCACATGGCCGCGGGTATCGCTGCCGTCGTCCACGTCGTCGCCGTAGGGGCGGTCGTCGGTGGTGAAGAGGTCGCCCAGCAGGGCGTTATCCTCGTGCTTTTTCATGGGACCGTAGTCGAGACCGCTGAAGATGAGGAAGAGGCTCATCACCATGGTGAGGATGGCGTAGTAGTTATAAGGGATGGTGCGCAGGAACATGGTAAAGCCGTTGATGCCCGAGCCTTCCGGGACGGAGGATGTGACGGCGGCGGCCCAGCTGGACACCGGCGCGATGATGCAGATGGGTGCTGCGGTGGCGTCGATGAGGTAGGCCAGCTTTGCGCGGGAGACCTTCTGCCGGTCAGTGACCGGGCGCATGACGGAGCCGACGGTCAGGCAGTTGAAGTAGTCGTCCACAAAGATGAGGATGCCCAGCAGCAGGGTGGCGAACTGTGCGCCCGCCCGGGTGTGGATGTGGGTGGAGGCCCAGCGGCCAAAGGCGGCGCTGCCGCCGGCCTTGTTCATCAGGGCAACCAGAATGCCCAGCATCACCAGAAAGACGAGGATACCCACGTTGCTGGAATCGGACAGCTTGGACACCATGCCGCCGTCTTCGTTGAAGAAGAGGGTGGTCAGCGCCAGCTCAAGATTGCCGTTGGCGTAGAGCAGTGCGCCGGTGGCGATGCCCACCAGCAGCGAGGTGTAGACCTCTTTGGTGTTCAGGGCCAGCACGATGGCTATCACAGGGGGCAGCAGGGACAGCGCCGAGCTGTACACGGCGCAGGTGTAGGTGGAAGGGTCGTCGATCTTGCCGGGCGTTGCGGCGGTACACCACAGCAGCAGGGCAAACACCAGCAACGCACCCACCCACGAGAGATTGGTTTTTTTCATGATAAACTCCTCAGGTGATTTTTTTGCAGCCTGCCGGGCAGACTAACCCTTTAGAAGCCGTTTTCATAAGCATTGCACACCGCCCGAACGGCCTTTTTGCCCGCATACTGCGTTGCTTTCCCTTGCAATCCGCTCAGGATTGCTGCGGAAAATCGCCTTGTCTGCGAGCAAAAATTCTCGTCGTTCGATGCACTCTGCTTACAAAAACAGCTTCTAACGTGATGGGACACGGAAGGGGGTGTTGGCTGCGCCGGACTATAAAGCGATGTATTTAGAGCTGTTCCGTGCCAGCGAACAGGCGGCACGGCTTTTGCAGGAAGCTCAGGCCCGGGCCGAGCAGCAGCTGCTGGCTGCCGACCCGCCGCCCATCGAGCTTGCCGAGAAAAAAGAGTCTTAGCCCTTCTTGCTCTCGGCCTTGGCGGCAAACTTTGCGTCGTTGACCACAAAGCGCTCGTGGACGCCGCCGCCCACAGGGCCTTTCTCGTCGTACAGGGAGACTTTGAACACCAGCTTGCGGCCTTCCACAGCGGTCAGCTCGCTCTCGCAGGTGACGGTCATGCCCACGGGGGTGGGTGCGGTGTGCTCCAGCTCCAGCTTGGTGCCCACAGAGCCGCAGCCCTCATCCAAAGCGTCGGCGACGCTCATCCAGCAGGTCTTTTCGGCCAGCGCCACCAGTGCGGGAGTGGCGAAGACATTCAGCGTGCCGCTGCCCATGGTCTTGGCGGTGTTCTCGGGGGTCACGGCGACGCTCTGCTTGCCGCGGATTCCAGTTTCTAACATATAAAAATTCCCTCTTTCTTAATTTGTCGTGATGCCGCGGTTTGCGGCAGATAATTTCACGTTTGTAAGGATACCACAAAATCCACGCCATTGCACCTGTTTTCTGGATTTTCCTTCAAAACTCTTTCCGTCTGAGGCCAAACGCGGTATCATAAGCTGGACAAGGAGGGAAAGAAGATGAACGATTTCTGGAAATCCTACGACATCACCCACGCCGAATACGGGGCCGATTACCGATGCTACCCGCTGTATGGCACTGTTCACCTCATGGAGCTGGCCATTTCGCTTGCCTTTATCGTGGGGGCGGCCCTGTGGTATCGCCGCAGTTCTGCCCGCACCCGGCGGCGCATTTTAGTCGGAGTCACCGCTTTGCTCCTGCTGGACGAAGCTGCCCTTCTGCTGGGGATGGCCCTGACCGGCCAGTGGAATTGGAGCTATCTGCCCCTGCACCTGTGCAATATCAATGTCTTCGTCTGTCTGTACAACACGATCACGGACAGAAACTGGTGCAAAGAGGAGCTGTATGCCCTCTGTATCCCGGGTGCAATGTTGGCACTGCTCTGCCCCAGCTGGCTGGATGTTCCCTCTTGGTGGACGCTCATCAATCTGCACTCCGTCAGTATCCATGCCCTGCTGGTACTCTATCCAGTCCTGCTGGTGGCGGGCGGCTACCGTCCCAGTCCCCGGCGGGTGCCGCAGGTGCTGGCGTTCCTGTTCGGCTCTGCCCTGCCCATCTACTTTCTGAATAAGTCCCTTAACACCAACTTCTATTTCCTCAATAATCCCTACGGGAACATCATCACCAGCACCTTCACGGCCCTGCTGGGCGAAAAATATTATATCCTGGGCTTCCTGCCTGCCACCGCGCTGGCGCTGCTCCTCATGTATCTGCCGTGGGCGGCAGACTATAAAAAGAAGAAGCGGGCATGAATGCAGTGCTTTAGAAAAAGGCAGTTCGGTCAGGACTGCCTTTTTCTTTTGCCCTAAATTGCACCCTTCCTGCAAAATAAAACTGCAAATTTCTTGCGTTTTTAGGTCTGTTTTATCAATTTTAAGAGAATGCTGATTTTTTATACAAAACTCCTTGACAGGAGCCATACAGCGTGCTATCATGAACACATGAACAGATGTTCATATATTGAAGCGAAAGGATGACAACGATGGCTGAGAATACTCTTGCCCCAGAAGAGAAGCTGCCCAAGGCCCCGCCGGTGCTACCGGACGATGAGGTGCTCTACGAGCTGGCCGATTTGTTCCGGGTGTTCGGCGATTCTACCCGCATCAAGATACTCTACGCCCTCCACGACGATGAGCTGTGTGTGCAGGACATTGCAAATGCCGTCCAGCTCAGCCAGTCGGCGGTGAGCCATCAGCTGCGGGTGCTCAAGGACTCAAAGCTCGTCCGCTTCCGCCGCGACGGCAAGACCATTTACTATGCACTGGACGATGACCATGTGCGCAGCATCCTCTCCATGGGCATGGACCACATCGAAGAGTGATGCCTCCAAAACGCTGCAAGCTCTGCCGCACACGGCGGCGGAGCGGGGATATAGAAAGAAAGGCTGGTACTTATTATGAAAAAGAGCTACAAGATCGAAGTTGACTGCGCAAACTGCGCCCAGAAGATGGAGGATGCCGCCAACACGGTCGCCGGCGTCGCAAAGGCTACCGTCAGCTTCATGACCCAGAAGATGAACGTCGAGTTCGATGAGGGTGCTGACGTCAAGGCTACCATGCAGAACGTCCTCTCCGCCTGCAAGAAGGTCGAGGACGACTGCGAGATCTTTGGCATCTGAGTTTCGACTTATACTGCCGGGATGCGCGTGGAAAATGTGGAAAAATAAATCAGCTTTCAACAATTTCCACGGCGTTTTCAACATCCTGGACGCAAAAATAGAAAAATGAACGCGTATTTGCGGCTTTTTGCGGGAAAACCTCGTGGAAAAGCCGGGGGAAAGCGTGGAAAACAAGCCCCTTGTGGGGAAAACCTGTTGAATCTGAGAAAACTGCCCCAAAAGGAGGCTGGTACCTGTGACGAAAAAACAAAAGAAAATGCTGTACCGCATCATCGCCGCTCTGGCGCTGGTGCTGGTGCTCAAGCTGCTGCCGCCTCTGCCCACGTCGGTGGAGCTGCTGCTCTACTGCATCCCCTACCTCGTGGTGGGCTGGGATGTGCTCCGCAAGGCCCTGCTGGGCATCAAGAACCGTCAGCCCTTTGATGAATGCTTCCTGATGGCCGTCGCCACCGTGGGTGCATTCGCGCTGGGCGATTACGTCGAGGGCTGTGCCGTTATCATCTTCTACCAGATCGGCGAGCTGTTCCAGGGCGTTGCCGTCGGCAAGAGCCGCCGCAGCATCTCGGCCCTGATGGACATCCGGCCCGACTACGCCAACATCGAGGGCGAGGACGGCAAGCTGGAGCAGGTAGACCCCGATGAGGTCGAGATCGGAACCATCATCGTGGTCCAGCCCGGCGAGCGTGTGCCTATCGACGGCGTCATCGTCGAGGGCGCTTCCACCCTCAACACCGCCGCCCTCACCGGCGAGAGCCTGCCCCGGGATGTCCAGTCTGGCGATGAGGTCATCAGCGGCTGTGTCAACATGAGCGGCCTGCTCAAGGTCAGGACCACCAAGGAGTTCGGCGAATCCACCGTCTCTAAAATTCTCGACCTCGTGGAAAATTCCAGCATGAAAAAGGCCCGCGCCGAGAACTTTATCACCCGCTTTGCCCGCGTTTACACCCCGGCGGTCTGCTACGGCGCGCTGGCGCTGGCCTTCATTCCCCCCATCGTTCTGCTGCTGATGGGCCAGCCCGCCCGCTTCGGCGATTGGGTCTACCGCGCCCTCACCTTCCTCGTCATCAGCTGCCCCTGTGCACTGGTCATCTCTATCCCGCTGAGCTTCTTCGGCGGCATCGGCGGCGCTTCCGCCTGCGGCATCCTCGTCAAGGGATCGACCTATCTGGAAGAGCTGGCCGATACCCGCGTCGTCGTCTTCGATAAGACCGGCACCCTGACCCAGGGTACCTTCAAGGTCGTCAAGGTCTGCCCCGTGGAGGGCGGTACCGAAGACAGCCTCGTGGAAGCCGCTGCGCTGGCCGAGAGCTGGTCGAAGCACCCCATCTCCCTGAGCATCAAGGCTGCTTATGGCAAGGACATCGACTCTGCCCGCGTCACCGATGTGGAGGAGCTGGGCGGCCACGGCGTCACTGCCGAGGTGGACGGCAAGCCGGTCGCCGCCGGCAATGCCCGCCTGATGGCAAAGCTGGGCCTCACCGTCCCCGATGTCCCCCAGACCGGCACCATCGTCCATGTGGCCATCGACGGCAAGTATGCGGGCTATCTGCTCATCTCCGACGTGGTAAAGCCCCACAGCGCACAGGCCATCAAGGGCCTCAAGCGGGCCGGCGTCCGCAAGACCGTCATGCTTACCGGCGACGCAGAGCCGGTGGCAAAGGCTGTCTCGGCAGAGCTGGGCATCGACGAGTACCACGCCGGTCTGCTGCCCGGCGATAAGGTGGACCAGATCGAGAAGCTCCTGGCCGCCAAGAAACCCAAAGAGATGCTGGCCTTCGTGGGCGATGGCATCAACGACGCCCCTGTCCTCTCCCGTGTGGATGTGGGCATCGCCATGGGTGCTCTGGGCTCTGACGCCGCCATTGAGGCCGCCGACGTCGTCCTGATGGATGACGACCCGGCCAAGATCGCCCTCGCCATGCGCATTGCCCGCCGCACCAAGAGCATCGTCTACCAGAACATCGTCTTTGCGCTGGCCATCAAGGCGGCCTGCCTGCTGCTGGGTGCTCTGGGTATCGCCAACATGTGGGCGGCCATCTTCGCCGATGTCGGCGTCATGGTCCTCGCTGTCCTGAATGCGACCCGCGCCCTCTACACGAAAGACCTCACCCAAAAATAAAAGATAGAAAGCAAAGAGGGTTCTGTGCGTCCGCACAGAACCCTCTTTGCTTTATAAATAGTTCTTGCAAATGCAGATAAACCTGTTATACTACTGTATTGGAGGGTTGAAATAGATGCAGGAACAAAACAAAACAAATTTGAATCGCGCACCGGTATGGCGCGCGTTCCGGGCCGCAGCGCCTCAGACGCTGCCGGTGTTTGCCGGATATTTGGTGCTGGGCCTCGGCTACGGCATCTATGTGCAGTCGCTGGGCCTGCCGGTCTGGCTGCCGCCCCTGATGGGTACGGTAGTGTACGGCGGCTCGCTGGAATTCGTGCTGGCCTCGCTGCTTCTGGGCAGCTTTGCGCCGGTGTCGGCCTTTCTGATGGCGCTGATGATCCAGGCGCGGCATCTTTTCTACGGCCTGACCATGCTGCAGCGCTACCGCGGCTACGGCCTGCGCAGCGCCTACATGATTTTTGCCATGAGCGACGAGACCTTCTCCATCACCTGCTCGGCAGAGCCGTCCGATGGCGTGGATAAGGGCTGGTTCATGTTCTTCATTACCCTGCTGGACCAGATCTATTGGGTCGCCAGCGCGGCCATGGGCGCGGCTCTCGGCTCTGTCCTGCCCTTCAGCACCGAGGGCGTCGATTTCGTCATGACGGCTATGTTCGTGGTCATCTTCCTCAACCAGTGGGAAAAGGAAAAACAGCACGCCAGCGCAATCATCGGCATTGCCGCGCCGCTGGTCTGCCTGCGCATCTTCGGCTCAGGCAGCTTCCTCATCCCCTCGATGGTCTGCATCCTTGTGGCATTGCTGCTGTTCCGCCGCCCCATCGAGGCCAAAGAAAGCGAGGCGGCAAAATGAGCAATATCCAGTTCATCCTGACCATCGCCGTCTGCGCGGCGGCGACCATGCTCACCCGTTTTCTGCCCTTTCTGGTGTTCGGCTCCCGGGGCGGCAGGGTGCCTGAGGTGGTGGAGTATCTGGGCCATGTGCTGCCCGCCGCCATCTTCGGAATGCTCATCGTCTACTGCCTCAAGGGCGTCAGTCTCACCTCGGGCAGTCATGGCATCCCGGAGGCCATCGCCATCGGCGTGACCGTTGCGCTCCATAAGTGGAAGCATCAGACGCTGGTTTCCATCGCCGGCGGCACGCTGTGCTATGTGCTGCTGGTGCAGATGGTGTTTTGAAAATGCAAAAAGGACACGGCATTGCCGTGTCCTTTTTCGTGCTCAGTGATAGAATGTATCAAAATTGACCTGCCGGTAGAACCGCTGCTGCAGCTGGTCGAAGCTGTCGCAGTCCTGCGCCAGCAGCCACATGATCTTGGTCACGACGGCCTCAATGGTCATGTCGTGGGCCTCGAGGAAGCGGAAGCGGTTCTTGACCCGCTTGCCCACCTCATAGATGCCCACGTCGCTGCCCTCGTAAGTGACCTGGGTGGTGAGGATGAGCACTTTGTGGGTCTTGTCGTAGTCGCCGAGGCCCTCGGCGAAGGCGTCCATCAGCCGCTGGGGGATGCCGCCTACGCCGAAGCTCTCCACGATGACGCAGTCGTAGAGGCGGAAAATTTCGGGGATCAAATCGGGACTGAGGCCGGGAGTCAGCTTGAGCAGAAAGACGCGGGGGCTGAGCGAGCGGCCAAACTCCACAGGGCCGGTGGGCCAGGGCGAAGGCACATACCGCACCAGACGGTCGCCCTGTACCAGTGCCAGCGCCGGGAAATTCACCGAGGCAAAGGCGTCGTAGCTGATGGTCTTGTTCTTCTTGGCGCGGGTGCCTGCGATGACATGGCCGCCAAACACCACCATGACGCCCCGGCTGCCGGGGTCGAGGGCGCAGATGACGCTGTCGCGAAGGTTTTTCTTGGCGTCGGTGATCTCGTTGGAGATGGGCTGCTGTGCGCCGGTGAGGATGACGGGTTTGTCGGCGTTCTGGATGAGATAAGACAGAGCCGCCGCCGAGTAGGCCAGCGTGTCGGTGCCGTGGCAGATGATGAAGCCGTCGTAGAGGGCATAATTCTCCTGCACGGCCTTCGCCATCATCAGCCAGTGCTCCGGGCCGAGGTCGGTGCTGTCGATGCTGCACAGGGCCAGTGTGTCGGGGCAGCAGAGCTCGTTCAGCTCAGGCAGATGAGCCAGAAGCTCTTCGCTGGTGAGCACGGGCTTGAGGCCCTGCTGGGTGCGGACACTGGCGATGGTGCCGCCGGTGGTGATAAAAAGCAGACGCTGCTTTGTGGACATAGAAAAAGCCTCCATCAGGAAGATTGAATCGCATTCATAAAAAGTATAACACACTCGCCCGCCCTTGCAAAGTGGCGCTCGGGCGGAAAATGGAGGCTTTTGGGACTTGGTCACAAAAATTAGGGAGATTTGGTGTATAATAGAGGTATAGAGCGCTGTTACGCGGGGTTAAGTTCTCTTTTGCGCACCAAAAGAGAACCAGAAAAGTGCCCGCTACTTTCGAGGCGCGGGAGGCACGAACTAGGGGCTGCTCGCCCCTAGTAACCCCGGAGAGGTGGGCTCCAACTCAAAATGCTGGAGATTCGTGCATTCGCACGAAGATCTCTTAACCGCATTTTGAGCCTCCGCCGATTTGCTGCTCCGCAGCAGACTTCACGCTTTTGCTGGACGTAAAGTTCTGCTAAGACATAACGCCATCGGCGAAGCCGTAAATCGGAGAAACGAGAAAAAAGCGTTAAGCGCAGCGGCTAGCTTTTTTCCGTTTCGACTTCTCCTTTGGGGTCTGAAAGGGGCGAGC
>ERZ791930.157-NODE-157-length-67259-cov-3.918308_pt1 | contig 67259 bp, 76 predicted proteins | sample MGYA00510128_ERZ791930 | MGnify/ENA primary metagenome ERZ791930 (study PRJEB30046, sample SAMN00792057) | human gut metagenome | study: EMG produced TPA metagenomics assembly of the A metagenome-wide association study of gut microbiota in type 2... | reverse complement strand
TGGCTGCAAAATACATAGTATTCTTTGACATAATAAGCAATATGTGGTTGTTAGAATTTGAGTTATGGGAAGTTTGAGTTATTAATCTGCAGCACTTTCTACATCCCCTGTCTGCTCCGGTATCATGCACCCAAAAAACTTCAGCTTGCCTGTCAGTTCATCCGGGAGAAGCTGCTCATAATATCGAAATAAAAACGCTGCCTCCCCTACCAGGCTGTCCCGGATAAATTCACAGAATAATCCCTCGATCTCTTCCGGTTCACCATCTGTTGCCATAAAAATCTCAAACGTATCCACTGTCGTCTGCCGCACCTGATACTGATAGATCCGTCCCTCCATGCAGCACTCTACCGCCTGGATGACCCTGCGGAACAGGTTGGCAGATATCCTTTGTCCGTCCTGCAGACGGATCATGTCATCTTTTCTTGCACCGGTCAGTTCTAATACTGCTCCATGGCAGCCACACGTACAGGATACATCTTTCCACCCGGCAATATCCCCTGTATCATACCGGATAAACGGCATCACCTTATTATGCCGCGCTGTCACGATCACATGACCGGTTCCCGCCGCCCGTTCCTGTTCCGTAAAGGGCTCGATCTCCACATATACGTTATGATCCATCACGTGCAGATTTCCTTCCGGGCATTCATATGCGATCGATCCAATCTCATTACAGCCGTACTGGCTGGCCGTTACTGCATCAAACGCACTTTCAATAAATCTGCGCTGTCGATCCGTTACCATTTCACCACTCAGCTCGATATACGTCAGCGATCCCGGAACTTCTGCTCCCGTCTCATATATGTATCTGGCTAAGATCATGGCAATGCTTGGCTGTAACAACAGCCACTTCGGTTGAAAAGCATAGATCCTGCCAAAGATCTCATCCAGCTTTTCCCGTTGCAGCAGTTCTTTGGAAATACCCAGATAATTCTTCTGTTCGTCATACTTTGTTTGTCCATAATGATCTCTCAGGGTAAAGAAAAAACAAAATTTTGCATCGGTATTGATCCCATAATATTTCCGCCGGTACAGCCAGAGTGAAAAAAGCTGTCCTGCGCTTTCCGCATTGGTAGAAAACGCCTCTAAGCTGATCCCGGTCGACCCGGAAGTATATGCACTTTTCACCTCCGGCGTGCCAAGTTTGGTGTAATATTCCCTGGAAATAATAGATACTCCCGCATGCGCCGCCTCCTCTTTGGTAAGGATCGGCAGGCTCTTTCCATCCTGCAGGTTGGCACCTGCATATTTTTCCGCATAGAATGACGTGTATTCTACTGCATACTGTACTAACTCTTCTCTCGTCACATTCATCCTCTTTTCTGTACGGTAAATCCGTTACTGCGTTGTTCGAACCAATGAAACCTTAGATATCTGCATTGATCAATGTTTTTGTCTGATGTGACCTCTTACAGCCACATCAGGCCTCCACCAAAGAAATCAACGTTTTCGTCGCACAAATGTCTTTTTGTTTCATCGCCTGCAGCCGTTCCCGAAGTCTGCGTATGGTCTCCAGATCATCTGTCACGGTATATTTGATATACATATTCTGTGCGATCAGGCTTTCTTTCTCCAAAGTTTCCAGTTCCTCATGCAGCGTATCATCCATTGCTGCATACCCATGCTGCACCATATATTGATACCGTTTTCTCATTAAATACTTGTGATCACACATCTGCACCAGACTGCGCCAGTCATGCGCAGAGTATTCATCATCATACTCAAGGATCGCCTGCATACTCCGATCGATCAGATCATAGCACTGTGCTCCGAAAAAGACTTCATTCAGATAATCTTCTCCATCATGAAACGGATCCGGACAGAGTGTCCGATCCATATAGCAAATACCTCTCTTTGGTTCCAGATAGTCCTGTAACTGTTCTTTTACATATCCGGGAACAAAATCATACGCCTTTTCCTTCGCACCATATAAGATCACTCCATAACACCACTCTTGTCCGGTGATCAAAGAAAATGCTGTATCCAGCTGATCATACGATATCTGTTTTTTGGCATACTTCCCATTTTCAAAGTTATCGGTAATATAAACACATTTTGCAGCATCATCGTACCCATAAATAAATGTAGGATGATGATATCCATGATTTCCGTGCATATCATCGCGAAAAAACTGATCCAAAAAGGTAGAGATATAAAACCCTTCTTCGATTGCCGAGATCACAAAACTGTGAAATTTTGAAAATAATCCAAACACAAAAGAACGTGGCAGTACATATTTATCTATGAACGGACACAGATCAAACATATTTGGTGCAAGATAGTGAATAGCATATGGATAAAATGTAACACTGGAATCCGTCTTGTTCCATTCACGATTGATATAGTGAGTTCCACGCAGCTGTATAAAATGATTGTATATCCATTTCTCCCCTTCCTGCATCGACATCAGGATCTCAAAAAGAAAATTCTGCTCCGGCCATGCTCTGATCCCCATCGCCCCCAGCGGAAGCACCTTTGCTCTCATACTTTTCCTTCGAAACATCATCTTTCCTTCCTGCATTTACAAAAGCAGACGGCATATCATATCGGTATCTATATGTAATATATGCATCACGCTCAAAATGCCCTCTTCAACTTCTTCTCTGCTGTAGGAAGACCTCTCCAAAAAAGCATCATCTTTGTCGTTGATATACTTATATATCTGTAGAGCCACCTCAAGCATTGCCATTTTCTCAGACTCAGACGGATGCATATCCGGCCTCCTCTGTTCCGTCTCTTCGATAAGTTCATTTTCAACTTCGTTGATCTTTCCCTCATCGATCATCCCCAGCCAGACCTCATATTTGTCTTTCTGTGCTGCATTTTCCAAAAATTTTGGCTGCTTAAACCGGTTTTGTCCAAACAGCATCACACCGATACACCGCAGCGTGTTGTATACAGCCCGCTTTGTTTTGTTTGTCTGATACTTTGCCATGTTAATGTATCCTCTCTTTCGTGATACCGACAACATAATAGACCAAAAAAGTGACCAGGGTTACACTCGCAAACATGACTGCTGTGTACTCTGCTGTCACCGTAATGGCACCTTCTGACATGTTGATCACACTTTTCAAAGAAAACCTTTCGTACTGTGCCTGGCCGCCAAAAAGATACGCCATATAGGAATACACGATAAATGGGATAAATACCACTGACATCCTCTTATGGATAAATTGGGAAAGTAACAGCGCCGTTCCGGCAAGCATCCCCCCCGCCAGCATGTTGACGAACCAGTAGATCAGCATGTAGATCCATGGAGCCGTATAATAAAACTGCGAAAACATATTTCTGTCCATTATGACGCTACGTTGGGCTCTCTGGTACAATTCCGCACACGGATACTTTGTCGCACACAGTGCAAACGACAGCGCTAACGGTAATAACACTGCAACGGCACCACTGACATATGCTGCGATGTATTTTGCCAAAAAATATCTTCTCTTACTCTGTCTTACCAGAATGTTTCTGGTATAATGCAGCTGCTCATCACGTACCAGGCTTGTTCCAAACGGCAGCACGGCGAGGATCGGGAACAAAATATAATAAATCCCGTTATACGGTAGGAACATATTGTCTCCGATATATTTTTCAAATGCTATATACGGATAATACGTCACATCATGCTGTTCCAACATCATTTTCCGTATCTCCGCAAAGTGCCTGTCCATCTGCAGCGAACTATATAAGTTACCGGCAGCCAGGATAACCGCCACTAAAACTACAACTAACATCCCACGACTACGAAATGCTCTTCTTAATTCCGTTTCGATCATAATTCTTTCCTCTCTATTCTTTAAACAGCAGATCTCTACGCTTAAACAGTATTGTTCCGATGACAATGCATACAATGATCCCTGCTATGGAGCACCGCAGATTGCCAATATACCCGATCGGCGTCTTCAGCATACGGACCGGGATTCCCCAATTGCCCCACAGGAAAACACTCTGTTTATACGCCGAAATTCCCTGTATCACCAACAAGAGTATGATTGCCACTGCCGGCGACCAGACTACTTCTAACAGCATCTGTAACAGACACAGAAACATCATCACAGCAACCGGAATAAACAGAACCACGGCACACACATCTGCCGTCTTCCAGTTTAAGAATCCTTCCACCGACGTGGTGACGAGACGCTTGGTCAGATGCATTTTCATCGGGATACCGCGCCATGCAAAGATAAGAAACATCGGTATGTAGTAGATCACATAGGCAAGCAGTGTGCTGAACATACACCAGACACATTTTGACAGCCACCAGCCTGCACGTGACCGGCTCTTCACGATCATGACGCTGCCATGCTCTTCCAGATCCCCGGATGTATATCCGTTTACCACCAGAAGCATAAATGCCTGCATGATCAGCCATATCGTCGGAAAATTGTATGAATGCAGTGTATTTGGCTGATAAGGCTGTGTTCCTGCCGTCATGATCAGCCAGTGATCCAATAAGGTTCCCGGATTACGCACTTTATAATAATTCAACACCTGTCTCACGGCATCTGCCACTCCAAGCAGCAGCGGAAGCAGGTAATATCCAAAACGTCTGACGGTACCATAACGCAGATCGTACTTCAACATCCTTCCAAACTTCATGCTGCCCCTCCATTCTCCTGTCCCTCGATCCTTCCATCGCGCAGATGCACGATCTCATCTGCAAGCAGGTTCATCTCTTCCTTGTCATGACATGCCACGATAATGATCCGTTTCTCATTCTTCAGGGACAGAATAAGGCTTCGTATCTCTTCCACACCTTCTCCGTCGATCGCATTGATCGGCTCATCCAACAGAATGATGTCCGGACTCCCAAGGATTGCTGCAGCTATGCCAAGCCTCTGTTTCATACCGAGAGAATACTTCTCTACCTTTTTGTGTCCGGCATCTTCCAGTCCCACATCACGGATCAGCTGCCGGATCTCCTCTTCAGGCACTCCGCCCTGCATCTTTGCCAAAAGTTTTAAATTCTGGGAAGCATCATATTCCGGAAGAAGCGACGGATTTTCTAACAATAATCCAATACTTCTCGGAATCGATATATTTTTATGCAGCTGCTCACCATTGATCACGATCCGTCCGCTTGTCGGACGGATCAGTCCGGATATCGCCCGCATCAGCATGGTCTTGCCGGAGCCGTTCTTGCCTTGAAGGCCATACACTGTTCCGCCTTTCATTTCCAGACAGATATCCTTTAGTACGGTAGCGTTTTTGATCTTCTTTGTCACGTGTTCGATTGATATATTCATACTGTCTTATCCCCTTTATCATTATTTCCTGTTATCTGTTCCTTATTTCTTCTTGATCTGCGAACTTTTTACCAGTATGTTGACTGCCGTTCCGAGCACACCCGCCCGTGGATCCAGCTTATCCGGTTCCGAAATACCATCGCCTCTGCCGCACAGCCGTACATAAAAGTCCGTCTTGTCAATGTCCCAGTACTTCTTATGGCAATATTGCTGTTTTCCGGTAACACACGTTACCTCTTCTCCCGGATTGAGCTGAATGACATCCGGATCAAACTCTATCTTTTTACTACAGGTAAAATATGTATTATCCCCTTCATATGCATACCTGCCATCTTTCATATAATTTCCCATCGCCGGTACGGAAGCACGGATCCGTTTTGCCGTGTCAGAATAATTTTTGATCCTGCACTTGATAAACATCATATAACATGTGCCTGCACCGCCCTTTAGCTCAGGGTCACTTGGCTGCACGTTTCCCTTCGAATCCACTAACTCCGGATAATACAGACCTTTCCGTTTATACTCTTTATAGCGTTTAACATTTGTGGTATACGCAACCTCTTCGATCCGATATCCCACTTCCTCATAAATGCACTCCTGATCCATGTCAAGGATGGAGCCCTCCGGTGTATCCTTTTTCCTGGCTTTCTGTTGTTTTTGTGCAGATTTAGAGGAAGTACCTGCCTTATATGTAATGTTCGAAAGACTGATCTCACGGATGTCCGGATACGATGTCAGTACGATAGAAAACGGCAGCTTCTGCAGATCACGAAAATGAGCATCGGAAAACGATATTTCATACAGTTCATACGGCAGCGTTACCGGCACCTCTACGCCCGGTGCAATGGCGAGCATACAGGACTCAATGTGATTGATCTCACAAAACATCTCTGTGGACAGGGCATTGCCATACGCCGGGGATTTAATAACGATATCTGCGAGATTCAAATACTGCATATGCTCTGAACTGTTTTTGATCCGCATCTTTACCAAAAGCACTTTCAGACGTCCCGGCTCTCCTTTTGCAACATCTCCGTCAACATCCAACATGGGTTCAATGACCGGATACTGCTCCTTGATCTTGGAATAGTCGCAAATCGTATTCTTCAGTACCGTATACTCTGTTCCGTTTATGGTCTGCGGCTTCCTGTCGCTGAATGTTGTCACTTTCAGCCGGTCATTCTCTCTGTTCACCTGATCAAACGAATATATCCCATAGCACAGCGCTGCACCAATACACAGTAAGATCAGACATTTCATTCCTGTTTTCATTCCGTTCCTCCATCCTGAATCATCCTCTCAAGTTCCCCTCAATTAAAAACTGCTCTCTTACTTAAAGACAACATAAGAACTATTTGCGGTGCTGTCTGGACTCCACACACCCTGGGTAGCCTTTTCCTTGCCGGAATTGATATACAGGCGGGCGCGGTTACATCCACCCTCACGTACTGAATTGGTAATGATACCGTGAACTCCCAATGGGATCTTGACCTCGCCACTGCAGTCGCGCAGATTAGTCCGATTACATGTAGCACTGTTATAATAACTTCCCTTTACAATCGTGTATGTGGCGGCATATTTTTTCGGATAGCAATATACCTTTGATGTATTCCTTTTTTCTCTCCATCTCGTATAACATGGATCTTCGTCCAAGCCCTTGACGTACGAATACTCCTCATCCTTAACGTTGCCGGCTGCTGATGCTATCGGACTGGTTAACAGCATGCTGACCGCTGTCATACTCAATACGATACCGTAACTTAACAGTTTTGTTTTATTGAATCTCATATTTTCCTCCATTTCTCATGCAGAAACTTTATATTTTCTGCAGTATTACGTATTTCCATAGCATACACAGACCTAATATGCTATAATTATCAAGTGAAATTTTAATCTGCGACACTGATGGTCTGTTCTCAAGTACTGCAGATTTTTGTAGAGAAACTCTACAGGTCACATGCATAAAGATGTTTACTTCTCCGTAACATCTTTATGCTGCAATGACTGTGGTCTTACCGGCTGATGTAAAAAACCTACACACATCGGAGGCCATCCCTGTTCAATGACTCTCACATCTCGTTTTACAATCTTACCGGTCAACTTCATTACTGGGTTCTCTTTCTTTTCCATAATAATCCTCCATTTGTTAATACTATAAGCACATTGTTCCATAATGTTTCACATTATTTCCTGACGAAGTAATTTGGCCAAGATTACCGTCAGCGCACATAGGATAATTGCCGATGCAATAAATATGTGCAGAATCCCTGACAATAGATACAGACAGCTTGCAATCAATACTTCTGTCAATATTGCTACATAAACACCTTTTCGACAATCAGACATCTCTTCCTTTGACAGATTGAGATTAGGATGATTAACCGGTGAAAATATAAACAATACACAAATGCTGATTATCACTAGAAAAATCATTACAATCGGGTGTGTTTGAAGAAAAGGCGCTATCCATCTGACTACTGCCAATAGCATCGCAATCGTTCCCACCAAACAACCAAGCAAGGTTTTCGCATGATATCCGCCAGAGTACTGCCGTATCCCTTTAAAAGCAACAGCGTATATTAATCCCTCCAGTATGTTATGCGTCCATAAACATACCATCGCTAGCAAGGTATACGTAATGACTTGCTCTGCTCGTATTGTCAAAGCATAAATATATTCATCACGGTTCTCGCTTTCCAAAATTTCCTGACCTATCATCCGATCCACAAGTTTGGTTATCATGTGTGTCCTCCATCTGGACAATGTGCATCTCAAAGTTCCATTTTCACTTTAACAAATCCATTGCGAATTTCAATGTCCATGTAAAAATTCGACTATTTCATGTAAAAATTCGACTATATTTTTTTATGAAAAATTTTAAAATATGTCTTGACAAATCTTTTTCAGGTTAAATCTCAACCGAGAACTCCATGTCGACAACATAATTATTTAGTGTTAAAATAGTCAGGGATTCCATCTTCTCATATACTGAATTATGCACATTTGGGATCAAAGATTAAAAACGGAAAGTGAGGCGAAGAATATGAAGAAGCAGCATAGGCGTTGGATCAGTCTGTTCCTCGTTTTGGTGTTTATCCTCAACGGTATTTTTCTTGATGTTCCCGAACTGCATCAAGCTGCATCTCAGTTCACATTCGCCAATCACAAAGTTGTTTTTTCAGATCAGGATACGATACTGCATGCCTCGGCAAATATCCTACGAAATGCTGATTTTTGCACAGAAGATCTGCTCGGCATACAATCACGCGACGCCTCCAGTCTGCGTGGTGTAAGAGACGGTCGCAGAAGCAATGCAAAAGTACGAGTATTCTTGTCCTTGGTACATATTTTAGATTCAAAGATTTCCTATATTTCGGAAATGGCAGACTGTACCTGCATTGGCAATATTACCTTTAGCTGCAGGACAATTCTGCGTTATATACAGCGGCAGGATGGTAAAAAGCCACTTTAATCCACGATAGCGAGTAGCGTAATAAAAAGTCTAGCGTTCTTATTTTTAGATTTATGGAGGATTATTATGAGTATACCATTGTGGATTTTAATTATTATTGGAAGTATTTTTGGAATTGTTTTAACTGGCGGCACGGTGATCGGCTTGATCGCTGTCATTATTTTTAAGATCTACCGCAAAGTTAGATTTGGAATTTCCTTATACGAATAAACAACTATTTATGCCATAACTTATAAAAAAGCAAAGCCAGCGCTTTGCTTTGCAAGAATTGCTAAAGCAATTCTTGGTGGTATAACACCACATTGTGAGCAGTTTCCTATAAAAAAGTAAAGAAACGGCTGTCCTGCGGATCAAACTGCAGGACAGCCATTCTTTATGTTGCACGTAACATTTCTTTACAGTTTCGCTAAGTCTTCCTGACTGATCAGACGAACATCGCTCGCTTTCAGCACTTCTGCACCTTTCTTAATATCGGTAACACGGAAGATCAAATGCGCCTTACCGGATGTATGCGTGTTAAAAGCATACATATATTCAACATTGATCCCATTCTCGCCAAAAATATCTAACACATTTGCCAGACTTCCCGGCTGATCCGACAACTCAATCGCCATAACATCCTTCGTAGAAGATACATAACCTGCATCTTTTATCACTGTGGATGCATTGTAGACATCATCAACGATCAATCGAACGATACCAAAGTCCTGCGCATCCGCAACCGATAATGCACGCATATTAATATTATTTTCACGAAGTACATCGGTCAGCTCTTTTAATTTACCCGGCTTGTTTTCCAAAAATACAGAAATCTGCTTAACCATCATAGTGGACACCCCCATTCATTTTTACATTATTTATACAAATTTCTCTTATCAATAACGCGTAACGCCTTACCTTCACTTCTTGTAATTGTTTTCGGATTTACAAGAGTTACTTTCGCATAAATACCAAGCATTGCTTTCAATGCAGTTACCAATTCCTTCTCCTTTGCCGTAACTTCGCTCATGCTGTCTGAGAACATCTCCGGCGTCATCTCCACCTGTACCTCGATCGTATCACTGTTATTGACACGATCAACGATGATCTGATAATTTGCCGCATATCCTTTATTCATCAATACCGTTTCGATCTGTGATGGGAATACATTCACACCTTTGACGATCAACATATCATCACTGCGACCCAACGGTTTTGTCATTTTGATATGTGTACGTCCGCAGGAACATTTCTTGCGGCTCAAGATACAAATATCTCTCGTGCGGTAACGAAGCAGCGGGAATGCCTCTTTCGTGATACTTGTAAATACAAGCTCACCTTTTTCTCCATCCGGAAGAACCTCCCCCGTCTTTGGATTGATTACTTCTGCAATAAAATGATCTTCATTGACATGCATACCGTTCTGCTCAGAACACTCAAAGGCTACACCCGGTCCGGAAATCTCTGTCAGGCCATAGATATCATATGCTTTGATACCAAGTTTTTCCTCAATATCATGTCGCATCTCCTCAGTCCACGCCTCTGCACCAAAGATACCTGCCTTTAACTTAATCTGATCCTGTACACCTTTCTCATGAATACTCTCTGCTAAATATGCTGCATAAGACGGTGTACAGCAAAGGATCGTGGATCCCAGATCGGTCATAAACTGAATCTGACGCTCTGTATTACCGGAAGACATTGGGATCGTTAGGGATCCAACTTTGTGGGAACCGCCATTTAAGCCGGAACCACCGGTAAATAATCCATAACCATAGGATACATGCACAATATCTTCTTTGGTACCACCGGCTGCTACGATCGCTCTGGCACAGCAGTCTTCCCATAGATCCAGATCATGCTGTGTATAAAAAGCTACCACACGTCTTCCTGTTGTACCACTGGTTGACTGGATGCGTACACAATCCTTTAATGGCATCGCTAACAGTCCATATGGATACTGATCTCTTAAGTCGTCCTTCTCCGTAAATGGTAATTTATGCAGATCCTCAACGCCATGAATATCTTCCGGTTTGATCCCTGCCTCGTCCATTTTATTTTTGTAGAATGGAACATTGTCGTAGATGTGTTTCACCTGCTTAACAAGTCGCTCACTCTGCAGTTTCTTGATTTCTTCTACCGGCATCGTTTCGATTTCCGGCTGAAAATAATTTTGTGCCATGGTATTCACCCATTCCTCTCTCATATTGCAAGTTCGGGAGCTTCCCCTCCCAAAACTTGCTTTGCGAATTTCCTTCGCATTGTAAACCGCTAATATATCTTTATTCTAGTTGCGTCCCAGCATAAACGCTTTCTTGTTCATCTCCAAGAACTTCGGCGGTACACACGCTTCCAAAGATGCCAGCCAAGCTTCCTCGCTGATCTCCGGGAAGTAACGTGATACTCGTCCCATAAGCACGATATTTACCGCTTTTGGACTGCCTGCCTCCATAGCAAGAGACAATGCATCCATATCATCAATATCCGCCCCGGCAGCTTTCATCTTTTCGATGAGATTCTCCGGATACTCTGCTGCTCCCGTGATAACCGGCATCGGGTCGATTTCCTGATCAGAAACGACAATCTTGCCGCCTTTCTTGAGATAGCTCATGTATCTGGCTGCCTCTAATTTTTCAAAAGAGATAATAACATCTGCTTGTCCTTTGTCAATGATCGGTGAATACACTTTGTCACCATAGCGCACATATGTTACAACGCTTCCTCCGCGCTGACTCATTCCGTGTACCTCAGATACTTTTACATCATAATTTTGACTGAGAAGTACATGTCCTAAAAGCTTGCTGGCAAGCAGAGAACCCTGACCACCTACACCTACGATCATAATATTTTTCGTCATTTTCGCGTCCTCCTATTCCGTAATTGCATCAAATTTGCAAAGCTGTTTACAAACGCCGCAGCCAACGCAAAGTGTGTTGTCGATCTGCGCTTTGCCGCCCTTAATACTAATTGCCGGACAACCAAGCTTCATGCACATTTTGCAGCCCTTGCATTTGTCTTTATCAACATTCAAAGGAGGTTTTACCTCAACATATTTGAGAAGTGCACATGGTCTTCTGCTGATGATCACAGATGGCTCAGCGGCAGCAAGTTCTTCTTTGACTGCCTTATCACATGCTTCCAGATCGTATGGATCAACGACACGAACGCGGTTAAAGCCCATCGCCTTGCAAAGTGCTTCAAGATTGATCTTACCTGCCGGATCGCCCTTGATGTTGTAACCGGTCGTTGGATTCTGCTGATGACCTGTCATTCCCGTAATGGAATTATCTAAGATAATAACTGTTGAATTGCTCATGTTATAAGCAATGTTAGCAAGTCCGGTCATTCCGGAATGCATGAATGTAGAATCTCCGATCACAGCAACGGTCTTGCCTTCAGATTCTTCGCCACGCGCTTTATTAAATCCATGGATCGAGCTGATGGATGCGCCCATACATGCTGTTACGTCGATTGCTGACAATGGCGCAACTGCTCCTAATGTATAACATCCAATATCACCCATAACGGTACATTTGTTTTTGGATAATGTGTAGAACATTCCTCTATGAGGACAGCCCGCACACATTACCGGCGGTCTGACCGGGATGTTTTCATCCAAAGTCAAGCTTTCCTCTACCGGGATACCCATCTTTTCTGCAACCAGATTTTGTGAAAATTCATCTTCTAATGGGAATACGTCTTTACCTGTCACATCCAGTCCTAATTTCTTACAATGGCTCTCGATAATATCATCCAATTCTTCTATAATGAATAATTTGTCTACTTTTTGTGCAAAATCAAGAATTAATTTTTCAGGAAGCGGGTTGATCAGTCCCAATTTCAGGACACTTGCATTGTCTCCGAACACTTCCTTCACATATTGATACGAAGTTGAAGATGTAATAATTCCGATCTTAGTATCACCCATCTCAACACGGTTGAGTGGTGTTGTCTCAGCGTATGCGATCAAGTCTCTGGTACGCTGCTCTACAATTGGATGGCGGCGTTTCGCATTTGCCGGCATCATAACATATTTTGCTATGTCTTTCTTATATTCTTTGAGTGCCGGCTCCACACGTTCGGATGTTTCAACCAAACTCTGTGAATGTGCAACACGGGTACACATTTTCATGAATACCGGCGTATCATATTTCTCAGAAATTTCATAAGCGATCTTTGTGAATGCAAGTGCCTCTGCAGAATCCGAAGGCTCTAACATTGGTACCTTGGCAGCGATCGCATAATGTCTTGAATCCTGCTCGTTCTGGGATGAGTGCATACCCGCATCGTCCGCAACACCGATGATCATTCCGGCATTGATTCCGGTATAAGAGATCGTGAATAACGGATCTGCTGCGACATTAAGTCCTACGTGCTTCATTCCGCAAAAACTGCGTTTTCCCGCTACGGCAGCACCAAAAGCCACTTCCAGTGCTACTTTCTCATTTGGCGCCCACTCACAATAAATCTCATCGTACTTAGCTGCTTCTTCCGTAATCTCGGTACTTGGCGTACCCGGATAACTGGAAGCAACGCCACAGCCCGCTTCATACAGACCTCGTGCAACTGCAGCGTTACCTATCATTAACTGTTTCATTTAGCAGTTCCTCCTTTTTATCTAATGTGCTCTCGAAATAATATGTATGAACTTCGCGAGAGCGCATCCTGCATAATACTGATAATATTTTATCAAAAATTAAGCATAAGGTAAACTACTAATTGTGGGCAAGGGTGTTATTTGCAAAATTGGAACGTCCTAAGGATAAACAACTTTGCTGTGAAATCCTCTATTTGCAAAATTGGAATGCCTCTAGGTCGAATAACTGGCGACGTTCAAAATAGCAAGCTGACCATCCATTATATTCTGACTGTGCGATCAGATAAACCGCATGTCTTCCTGTGACGTTTTGCACTTTTGTACGAAGCGTAGTGCTATCTCGCTCAAACTCTGCCACGCCAATTTCTGTCTGCTCATCGTCGATACAAATATGCAGTTTGCCATGACAGCCCCGCGGATGTACTTTTGCCATAAATGTCATTTCATCTCCGGTAAAATCATCGCCAAAATCAAAATACTTCCAGCCCATTACGCAGCCATCGGTAATATTAGTGATGATTCTTGTAAAAGGATCTAATTCTGTGATGAATGCCGCTGGTTCATCTGCCTCAATTTTCTCTTCCTTTGACTCTGTGTCAACCTTAGGTTCTGCCTCTGACGGCTGCTCCGTTGTATCTGCTTCCTGCTCATTGCGTAAATGCTGGTCTGTGCTTTCAACGTTTTCCTCCAATTGAGCAGTTTTTATCTGTACGTTTTTCAGAACACATACCGTATCTGCCGCCGTTGCTTCATACGGATTCAACGACTCCTCAAATCCAAGAGATGTCATTTCCACGGTTGGGATCGTGCCGTCTTCTAATATCTCGATCCGCTCCACACAGCCCCTGCGCGACATGATCGAGCCATTGGTCATGCGATGATAAAAAATATACCACTGTCCGTTAATCTGGCAGATGGAGCCATGATTATTACCACCCGGATAGTCGGCACCATTATCCACAATATATCCTCGATATGTAAATGGCCCGGTTGGAGAATCCGATGTAGCATATGCAAGCCTGCTGCCAATTTTAGGTGAATAGATCAAATAATAGGTATCTCCTACTTTTCGTGGGGAACAGGCTTCAAAAAATCCATCCTCCGTCTCCGTAACCGGAATAATGTCCGTCTGATAACTTCCATCCACGACTTCATACATATTGTCCCCGTTCAGTTCACACATGTAAGATCCCAAGAATCCACAATACACGTATACTCTTCCGTCATCATCAACCAATACACCCGGGTCGATAAACGTACCGTTGTCATAATGATCCGGTATATTGTACTGATACTGGGACAGCATCGTAAATGGGCCTTCCGGTCGGTCACTCACCGCTACACAGCCTTTCGCATCTACAAGATATGCATAGAGATAATATTTACCATCTTTCTCTACAACGTCCGGTGCATATAATTCATGTTCTGTCCAAGGTGTATCCGTTGTTTTGCCCTCTTTTGCCTTTGATCGGAAAATATCTCCGTGGCATGTCCAATGACTCAAATCATGGACAGATGCAGACCACACCTTTAATTTGTAATCACAAAATCTTTCACAATCCACACGATCATGTGATCCGTATACATATACGCGATCCCCAAATACTCTTGGTTCTCCATCCGGGATATACTCCCAAGATGGTAAATAAGGATTTGCCATAGTTAACCTCCGTTCTGTTCTTCGATAGGATATTCGGTGCAACTGTTAGTTTGCTCTCGCATCGTGATATTTATTTTGACGAGAATAACTTTTCATTGTAAAATTACTATGATGCAAACGATAAATATCGTTCGACCATAACCCTATTACTGTGTGTATTATACAAAAAGAATGTTTGTGGTTCAATAGAACAAAAAGACGTATATCTTTCATTTTCGGACTTGCGAAAATGGTTATAGAACCATGGAGTAATGTTTGTATTTTCAGCGCAGAGACAGTGTGGAACATCAGAACGGGGGTTATAGAACCATGGAGTGATGTTTGTATTTTCAACCAAAAGAAACATGCTGAAGATAGAATGGAGATTTCGTATGGATTTTTTTTTGAATTGGTTTACACAGGATGAAACATTTCCTTTTTTTATACAATATGGAACACATGACGAAGATCTGTGTCTACATACACATGCCGATTTTTCAGAGCTTGTGATCGTGCTGAGCGGCACCGCCACACATGTGGTGGACGGAGAAGAGTATCCAATCCGTAAGGGGGATGTTTTTGTGATCAGTAATAATACTGCACACGGCTATAAACACCCCAAAAATTTTCATATATGTAATATCATGTTCCACCTGTCCTATTTTTTGGACTATCAAAGTGATATTAAAACAACGGCAGGCTTTCATGCACTTTTTGTCATTGAACCCACCTTAACCAAAACCCAAGGTTTTAAGCGACAATTGACGTTGAACTTAGCACAATATGAAGAAATCCACACGTTGATCGTTTCACTCAAAAATGAATACGAAACTAAGCTCCCCGGCTATCAGACAATGATCATCAGTCTGCTCTCACAGCTTTTTACTTCGTTGTCACGTTTTTATGACGTGTCCCAAAAATCTGACAGTAAAGAGGTTGTTTCCATCGCAAATACTATTGCTTATATGGAAAATCATTACAATGAAGATTTATCCATCGAAGAACTGGCACAGTATTCCGGATTGTCCTCCAGACATTTCCGCCGGATCTTTCAGCGCATATACAGCATTAGTCCTACAAAATATATGACGATATTGCGCATTCAGGCCGCTATGAAAGCTCTGCAAAATCCTCATCTTTCGATCACAGAGATCGCTTTACTCTGCGGTTTTTCAGACAGTAATTATTTCTCAAGAAAATTTAAGGCTGAAACAGGAAAAAGCCCGCTGGAATACCGTAAGTATATCCAGGGACTTTCTAATTCCAGTATAACGATTTAACAACCGGCACGTCACGCAGGTCCTGGTGAACAAATGCCCGGCCTGTCACGCAGATCCTGATAAACACATGTCCGGCACGTCACGCAGGTCCTGTTTCAATTTATCGGAAACTTACCCATACAACCGGGTAGATTCCGTTCGGATCCCAGTTGGGCGGAAGATTGTCTTTATATTCTGAAATCGTATCTTCCGGCAATACAAATATTGGATTCTTAACAATATCTTCTTTTTTGGTCTCAACCGTTTGCATACCGGCACGTTTTTTTGCCGTAATTTCTTTTCCCATCATTACCTTTTCACGATCACTAAAATTAGCACTCGTAAATTTTCCATTCAGGAACTCTGTCAATTTCTTGCCTTTTAGATTCTCGCCCTCTTTTCCGGATGGCAATTCATCCTTACTCAGCGGTGTGCTGCGAATCAACATCGCTTTTTCCCCTAACAGAGCTTTATCCAATACCATCCAGCGCATTCCGGCATAGTATACTTTAGTTCCAATCTCTGCCTTACGCATAAAGCGTTTTTGGTAACGGGTTGTGCGGTGTTCTGCATCTGCATATGCACCCGCTAAACGGTATACTTTCATTGCTTTCTTATGGTGATTATCATCGTCATATTTCTTGGCGATCTTGTAATAACAGGATTTCTTCATTTTTCCTACACCCGGCAAATATTCTACCTGATCATATGAATTGATGGCAGCTTTGTAATCGCCAAGCATTTTATGCCCAAAACCTTTTACGATATACGACAATGGAGTTACCATGATCACCGTACAGATAACAACAATTACTGCCAATGCAATAGCGCGGCGCTTATACACCTTGCGCGTTTCAATCTTGCGAATCCCCGCATGGCAAGCTTTGTCTCCTGCTTCTGCTTTATCTGCATATGCTGCAAATTTCTTTAATCTCCGATACTCGCTATTTGCAGCAATGTAGTCACTCTTTGTTTTTGCTTTGTCATACATATCTTTCGCCGTCTGTAAGGTTTTCTCGCAACCTTCACGTTCTATCTGATCTGCCTTATCTGCGCACTGCTTACGACGCTTCCTGGCATCCTCATAATCTCCCAACTCCTCAAACATGGCGGCTGCGGAGCGAAGCGACGTTACCGCTCTCTCAAATCTCTCGACACAGTCGATTGCATCCATCAGTTCTACGGCAGTATTATATTTTTCCTCTTCCGGAGAGGGACCTGTCTTAAAAATGTCCTCTTTACTAAGTGCCATATTTTCCTCCATTCATTTCGTTACTTCCAAAACGGTTCTCTGCAAAGTTGGCTGCTTTTCGAAGCCACTCGAACTTCCTTATTATACAATACCTTGCGCATCTTTACACCCTTTTTTTGATTTTTTCCGGGGAAAGTTTATTTTTGAGTTAATTAATGATCATTTCCCACACTGTTCGCATAATGCTGTCATTTCTGACTTTTGGCAGATTCCACTGTTCGCATAATGCTGTCATTTCTGACTTTTGACAGATTCCACTGTTCGCCTGCTACTGTTATGTCTGACTTTTGGCAGATTCCGGAAATATCTCGTCCAAGAAACGCGACGGATCAGTTTCATGATGAAGTCTGGTCTTTACATAGCTCATAATTAGCTTTGTTTTTGCGCGCGTCATTGCAACATAAAAAAGTCGTCGTTCTTCTTCCACATCTGCATCCAAAACCGCTTTGTTGTGAGGAGCAACACCTTCATTGACATCCGGAAGAAACACGATTTCATATTCCAATCCTTTGGCACCATGCATTGTCAATAGCTGTACCGCATCTTCTTTGGTTTCGTATTTTTTGTTTTCTTGCTCCTGCAGCGCCTCACCATATTGTTTTATATAGTCAAACCATGCCTCCGTGGTCTCACACGCTCTCGCATCTTCCTGTAATTCATCTAATATATCAAACATATCCTCAGCGCGGATTCCCCGGTACTCTGCATATTCTCGAATATATTCATCGTAACCGATTCCCTTACGAATAAAATTAATGGCAGCATATGGTTTTAGCGACACCAGCATGGCAAGGTCTGATTGTAATTGCTCTATACGGTCAACCATCCAATCTTTATCTTCATAAAATAATTTTAATTCTTCAAAATCTGCATAAGTTTCCGTAAAAGCATTCCGATGTACATAGCGTTTTGGTCGATTAATGATACGCATCACCTTACTTCGCTCCCTTGCCCCTTGCGCCACCTCGATATAGGTCAATATATCTTTTGCGATCCAGTGCTCATATAAATTTGGCAAATGCTCCTTTAATTCAAAAGGAATGTTATACTCCATCAGCTTTACCGTCAGTCCGCGCGCCTGAGGATTGGTTCGAAACAGTACTGCCATTTCCCTGTACAAAACTCCCTTTTTACGATACTCCAAAATCTGCTGCCGTATCGCTTCATTTTGCTCAGCACTTTTTTCATAACAAAGGTTCTCGACCTTAGCTCCCGCCTCATGCGCTGCGAGGATGTCCTTTGGCAAACGATTTTGATTATGGGCAATCAGATTCCCTGCCGCTTTTACAATATTGGCACTACAGCGGTAGTTTACACCCAGCTTACATATTTGTGCGTTTTTATAATCCGCCAGAAATTGCTTCATAATATCCGGTCGTGCTCCTCGGAATCCATATATAGATTGATCGTCATCTCCTACTACAAAAAGATGGTTTTTCGGCTGCGCTAACAGTTTAACTGTCTCATATTGGACACGATTAATATCTTGAAATTCATCGATCAAAATATATGGATATTTTTGCTGCCACAGTGCGCGAATATCCGGCCGCTGTTCCAAAAGTTCGTAGCAATATACCAGCATATCATCAAAGTCAATAAGCCGCTTCTTCTCTAAGCAATGTTGATATTTCGTAAATATCTGTCGAAATGTATCCCCCGGACAGATCGGCGAATAATAATGCTCCAGCTCTATCCGCTCTCCTTTCACACGACTGATCTCCGCAGTCAGATCCACCAGAAACTCATTTTCATCCTGTATTTCTAATCTGCTTTCAGCAACCAGATCCCGCAAAATACGATACTTCATCTCGTCACGTATAATGTTATCTGCACTATAATGATAAGCATATTTTAATATCGTAAAGAAAACCGCATGAAATGTTCCAAATTGAACACCGCCCTTGCCTCCCTCTGCCAAATAGCGCTGCTTCATCTCAGCAGCAGCCGCTTTCGTAAAGGTAATGACTAAAATATTGCCGGGAGCTACATCATGCTCATTAACCAACCGTTTGATACGCTCTGTAATTGTATATGTCTTTCCGGAACCAGGTCCCGCCAAAACTAACATCGGTCCGGCAAAATGCGATACAGCAATTCTCTGCTCTTCGTTTAGTTCCCTCATAATCCTCCTACTCAATAAAAGGGCAACGCATTAACGTTGCCCCTGTATGAATTACTTTTGATCTTCTATTCTTCATCTGCTGCCTCGCTCAGCATTTCAATTCCTTTACGGATACGTGCAAGCGACTCCTCTTTTCCAAGGATTTCCATAATCTCATATGCACCGCCCGGTGTCATCTGTTTGCCGGAAACTGCAGTTCGAAGTGGCCACAGTACACGACCGTTTTTCAACTCTTTTTCTGCGATATAGGCTTTGCATACTTCCTCAATCTCATCAATTGAGAAATCTGTCATTGCCTCCAGTCGTGGTAACATATCTTGCAACACTTCCAATGAATTCTCTGTGTTGGTCTTCATCTTCTTGTGTGTATACATCGCTACATCATACTCTGGTAATTCCTCAAAGAAATCAATCTTCTCTTTGATATCCGGAAATACTTCAATACGCGTCTTCAGCAATTCAGCGATCTTCTTAAGATCGTAATCTTTCGTCACCACTTCTTTAACAACCGGAAGAGCATGCTCCATATATGCATCCATATCCATTGCCTTGATATATTCACCGTTCATCCAACGCAGTTTTACAATATCAAAAACAGCCGGAGATTTACTAATATGATGGTAATCAAACACTTCCTCTAGCTCTTTCAGTGAGAAAATCTCTCTGTCTTCTGTCGGACTCCAGCCCAGTAACGCAACAAAGTTAATGATTGCCTCTGGCAAAAATCCCTGATCCAACAAATCTTCTACAGATGAATGTCCACAGCGTTTTGAAAGCTTTTTATGATTCTCATCTGTAATGGTTGGACAATGTACATACTCCGGCACTTCCCAGCCAAACGCCTCATACAGACGATTATATTTTGGAGCAGATGAAAGATACTCATTGCCTCGCACTACATGAGTGATCTCCTGCAAATGATCGTCTACAACATTCGCAAAATTATATGTTGGATAACCATCTGTCTTGATCAAGATCATATCATCAAGTTCTGCATTATCTACCTCAATATCGCCGTAAATGGCATCATGAAAGGTCGTTGTTCCCTCTGTCGGATTGTTCTGACGAATAACGTAAGGAATCCCTGCGTCAAGCTTTGCCTGAACTTCTTCTTTGGAAAGATGCAGACAATGCTTATCATATTTTGCAATTTCCTTGCCATCTTCTGTTTTACTGGATGCTCTCAGCTCTTCCAAACGCTCTTTCGTACAAAAGCAGTAATAAGCCTCTCCTTTTTCCACTAATTGTTTAGCATAGTCCAAGTACACACCTGTCTTCATACGTTCACTCTGCACATATGGACCATAACCACCATCTTTGTCTGGTCCTTCATCGTGCTGCAATCCGGTAAGTTTCATTGTATTATAAATGATATCCAACGCTTCCGGCACAAAACGCTCCTGATCGGTATCTTCAATACGAAGTACAAACGTTCCATGTTCATGGCGTGCGATCAGATACTCATACAATGCGGTTCTCAAATTACCTACATGCATGCGTCCTGTTGGACTAGGTGCAAATCTTGTTCTTATCTTGCTCATTCTTTTCTGCCTCCTGAATTTTGTCTTTCTGCTTCTTTTTCTTATTCTGCGGAAGAGGAATGTCTGCCACATACTTAAACAATTCGCATAAATCCCCATAAGCACGATAGTTGGCGCGATCATCACCTACCTTCTCGTGGGTATTTAACAGAAGCATTTTATCGCCTTTATAGTATTTCGTCAAATTTAAACACAACGGAGATCTTATTGATGTTCCAACGATCAGTAAAAGATCAGCGTTTTCTACAGCATTTGCTGCAGCCGATATTTTGCCATTGTCTACCATTTCACCCAGCAAAGTAAATCCGGGCCGCAATGGCACACCACACTTCGTACATGACGGTATTCCTACCGCATGTCGTATAAAGTCTGATCCGTATACCTTACCACAGTTTGGACAATAGTTCTTCTCCACAGAACCATGAAGCTCTATCACGTCATCGCAACCAGCCATCTCATATAATGGATATACCGTTCGCTTCACGATCGCATCAAGCTTTCCTGCCTGCTGAAGACGCAAAGCACCTTCGTGTATCGAAGTCGGTTGCAATGCGCAATTTAGTATGATCTCCTTATAATATTGGTAAAATATCTCTACCCTTTTTGACAAAAACATGGATGAAATAATTTCATCATTCGAGTATCCATATTTTTGCTCAATATCATATGCAATATGTTCTGCGCGAACGCCATTTAATCCCGCTGCGCGTGCCACGCCAAGTCCACTGATCAACACAATATGGTCACTCTCTCTAGTCAATTTTCTCATTGCCTTTAATGAAGTTTCCATAATAATCCTCCCTTCTCCCACAGCCCTGCAAATTATGGGGCCGTCAGACACCAATTTGCAATTTTTGATCCGTCTGGATCATTTTTCCCCTAAATACTTACAAATGCACTCCACTGTTTGGTCGATGCCAACAAAATCACTACGTATAACCATATCATAGTTATTAAGATTGGTCCATTTCTCACCTACATGGTAATTGTAATAATTCGCTCGTCTTTTGTCATTTTTCAATATGATATCTGCTGCCTTATCCGGTGCTTCTCCATATTCTGATATCACTCGATCAATTCGAAACTTCATGGATGCTTTCACAAACAGATTGACAATATTGTCCCGCTCTTTGAGAACATAGTCGGCACATCTGCCAACAATAACACACGGTCCCTCATCTGCCACTTTACGAATGACATCCGATTGTGCCAAAAAAATTCTATCATCCAACGATAATCCATTGAATCCAAAATCCTGATTGCCATACACATTGATCCCCATTGCAAGAGAATATAACAGACTGTTTGTCGCTCGATCCTCTGCTTTTGCAAAATTTTCCTCTGCAAAACCACTCTCTTTCGCGGCTCTGGTGATCAATTCATTGTCATAAAATGGAATTCCATAATATTCTGCTACTTTCTGTCCAATCTCTCTACCACCGCTGCCATACTGTCTGCCAATTGTGATTACCTTGTTCATACTAGCACCTCCAATCTCACTGTCTACACCTTCCGCTTCAACCAGAGTATTTCAAGATCATTCTGCAGAAATTATGCTCGGAATTGATGTCTGAATATTAACATCCGCATCATAATCCACGCCTTCTATACGAAATCCAAATATTTCGTAAAACTCCTGCCAATACCCATCAATATCCGTTAGTTCTGATAGGTTTTCCGGAGAAATTTTCTCCCAGATCTTTTTAACCTCCTCTTGAACCTCCGGTTTCATTTCATAATCATCCATACGAATCAAATGATTCTCATCCGTAGGCACTCCCCCCTCCACGCAAAGTCTGTCATGAACAAGTCGATACATTTGCTCAATACAGCCTTCGTGTAAATTCAATTCCTTCATCACCTTGAATAGAATTGATATATACAACGGAACGATCGGAATTGCGCTGCTTGACTGTGTTACCACCGCCTTATTAACTGCAACATATGCCTCTGTTCCCTGTATGTGTTCATTGATTTTATCTGCTGTGCGATACAGATCCTGCTTTGCCTGACCAATACTTCCATCATAATAGATCGGATACGTAAGCTCCGGTCCAATGTAGGAATATGCAACTGTCTTCGCACCATCCGCCAACACATCTGCTTCCTGCAATGCTTCCATCCAAAGCATCCAGTCCTCGCCACCCATAACCTTGATCGTATCATTGATCTCCTCCTCAGTCGCAGGCGGAATCGTTACTGTGGTGAGTTCATTTGTCAACAAATCAATACTTTGATTCGTAAATTCTTTATCTACTGTTTTCAAAACAGAACGATATGTCACCCCATCCGGAGCCTTACGACGCGGTGCTGCAAGACTGTAGATCACCATATCCACCTGACCAAAGTCTTTCTTGATCAATGCGATCGTCTCCTCTTTAATCTCCTGAGAATACGCATCTCCATTAATTGACTTCGCATAATGACCATCATTCTGTGCAAACTGCTCAAACGCCGCTGTGTTGTACCAGCCTGCGCTGGCTGTTCTCTTCTCCTTACCGGGCTTGTCAAAAATAACACCGATAGAATCTGCGCCACAAGCATATGTAAGTGCAATTCGGCTTGCGAGCCCATAACCCATAGACGCCCCCAACACAAGTACTTTCTTAGGGCCTTCTGCTTTCGGCTGAGACTTAACATATTCAATCTGTCTTCTCACTGATTCTTTACATCCCTCCGGATGCGCCGTCGTGCACATAAATCCTTTAACTTTTGGCTGAACTACCATTTTTATCCTCCATTTTCTTATCTGTAATGAATCGATCAACATCTACATATGTTGAATTATCCTCTCATATATACTTCCCGGTACTACAATAATAGCCTTGCTGTTTCTCCATTCAAATTACGATGTTTTAGGATTATTATAGCACAAAAAAGATAGTAATTCAATCGTACACGCACTTGCAACATATGTCAAGTAATAATTTTTTTAATTTTTTTTACAACATTTCTCTTTACAAGGAACATTTGTTCTGCTATACTACTAATACCCCAAAAGAAAGGAATTGTTTGTATGAGACCTCGTTACATTACTATCCGCTTGGCAATCTCCACATGTTTGTGCATGATAGCTGTCCTAGGTTGTCTTTTGTCTTTATTTTACAAGGGAACACCTACTGCTTTACGAACTCCCGGAGCAGCTTTTTGTGGACTGAGCAGCTTATTCATTATATATAGGATCATATGCCTGTCACATAAAAGATCCATCTTCCGCAAAGGTGTTTATCACTCCCGCGACCTTGACCAGATATCCGGTGCTGATTTCGAGGCACTATCTTGTGATATACTGGTAGCAAACGGTTTCGAATTTGCAGAGAATACACAGGCAAGTGTTGATTTTGGTGTAGATGTTTTGGCAAGACGCGAGGGTATAACTTACGCGATCCAGTGCAAACGTTATGACTCCCCGGTTGGTATTGATGCTGTACAACAGGTCTATGCCGGGCGTGCATATTACGAATGCCATGTCGCAATGGTACTTACCAACCAATATTTTACCCGAAGCGCACGCAAGCTGGCAGATAAAATAGGTGTTGTTCTGTGGGATCGAGATATGTTGGAAGAACTATTACAGTAGTCCAGGAAGGAGGCTCTTATGCACACATGTAAAGTGTCTGTCCGCGACTTGGTGGAATTTATATTACGCTCCGGTGATATTGTATCTTCTTCTACCGGCATCCGAGATACTGATGCTATGCAGGAAGGCACTCGCATTCACAAAAAGCTGCAAAAGCAGATGGGATCACAATATCATGCCGAAGTCCCATTAAAATACACATCCTCTGTGTGCTATGACAACCTTTCGTTTGCAATATCCGTGGAAGGACGCGCTGACGGCATATTCCCGAAATCTCTCCTTCCAAGGCTGTACGATTTTGCTGACTTTTCAAGCGAGATCCCCCTAGAAACCGAGGCCGAGCATACCCATCCGATAATCCCATGCCGCACTATAATTCATGATGATTCCGAGGCACCTACTGACTTTATTGATGAGATCAAAGGCATATATCGTAATGTACACACAATGTACGAGCCCATTGCCGTTCACCGTGCTCAGGCGCTGTGTTATGCGTATATTTATGCCTCACAGGAACACCTTTCATCCATTGGTATCCGCATCACTTATTGTCATATTCCCACGGAAGATATCCGCTATTTTTATGAAGTGATCACCTATGAGGACCTTCACCGATTTTATGAAACACTATTAACGGAATACGCAAAGTGGCTTGCTTGGCAGATACACTGGCAAGAAGAACGCGATGCCTCTATACGCCCGTTGGAATTTCCGTTTGTATATCGTAACGGACAGGCCGATCTTGTGAAAGGTGTCTACCAATCTATCCTACGACAAAAACGGCTCTATATCGAAGCCCCTACCGGCGTAGGCAAAACAATTGCAACAATATTTCCCGCTGTTAAAGCAATGGGGGAACATTTGACAGGGAAAATCTTTTACCTGACCGCCAAAACGATTACTCGTACGGTTGCTGAAAACACCTTCGCACTTTTGGCCAACCACCATGCAGCCCTCAAAAGTATCACCTTAACTGCCAAAGATAAGATCTGCATTCTAGAGAAAGCAAACTGTCATCCGGCAAATTGCCAACGTGCCAAAGGTCATTTTGACCGTATTAACGATGCCGTATATGATCTTATCACTCACGAATCACAGATTACTCGTGATATCGTAACGCAATACGCCTTAAAGCATGAAGTATGTCCTTTCGAGCTCAGTCTGGATGCTTCTCTTTGGTGCGATGCTGTGATCGGCGACTATAATTATGCCTTTGACCCGGATAGCCACCTCAAACGCTTTTTTTCAGATGGCGCTGCCGGAAGCACAGCGAATCTTTTTTTAGTAGATGAAGCACACAATTTGGTGGACCGTGCCCGCGATATGTACTCTGCAGTTTTGATCAAAGAAGACGTGTTAGAGACCAAACGTCTCCTTAAAACCAAAAGCAAGAAGATCACAGCTTCTTTAGAAAGTGTAAATCGTGCACTTTTAGATCTGAAAAGACAATGTGACGAACTTCTTATCTGCACACTGTCTATGACAGATGCTTTGTTAGGACGCTTACTTCGACTTCAAAGTGTAATGGATGAGTTTTTACAAGATCCCTCTTTCAGTGAGAAAAAATTATCGGAGGAACAATTTAGCCAATTACTGGATTTTTACTTTAACATCCGTTCCTTTGTAAATGTATATGAGTTGGTTGATGAACACTATCTGATTTATTGCGACTATAATGATAACAGCAATTTCTGTGTTCATTTACAATGTATGAATCCATCTGCCAACCTGGAACAGTACCTTGCCATGGGACGCTCCGCTATTTTTTTCTCTGCAACACTGCTTCCTATTCAATACTATAGAGAGCAACTGGCAAGCCGCCCTGAAGATTACGCTATCTATGCCCCATCGCCGTTCCCTGGTCACAACCGACTATTACTGGTCGGTCGGGATGTCAGCACTAAATACAGTCGACGCGGAGCTGCAATGTATGCCCGAATTGTAGACTATATATTACGGTTTGTGCATGCCAGATTGGGCAACTATATGGTCTTTGTTCCATCCTATAAGATGCTGCAGGATATCTATGATATGATCGCCACCTCTGATGCCAGTCAAGATCTGACTCTGCTTACACAAAATGCCACAAGGGATGAGCAAGAACGAGAAGAGTTTCTGGCGCATTTTTCAGAATCTCCCACCACAACAACTGTAGGATTATGCGTCTTGGGCGGAATATTTAGCGAAGGAATAGATTTGAAGGCAGAACGACTGATAGGTGCTGTGATTGTGGGAACAGGTCTGCCAATGGTTTGCAATGAAAATGAACTCTATCGACAATTTTTTGACGGGGAAATTTCATCATTTTCAACAGGTTCTGATAACGACGAAGCAACAATAAGAAACACCAGACATGGTTTTTCTTATGCATACCAATATCCGGGCATGAATAAAGTCCTGCAAGCAGCCGGACGTGTCATCCGTACCGAGCAGGACTATGGTTGTATCCTTTTATTAGACGATCGTTTTTTGCAGGGCAGTTATCAATCCCTCTTCCCACGTGAGTGGTTTCCGCATTATACAGTCACCCCTGAGACTATGACTGAACACTTGCTCAAGTTTTGGGAGGCACACAGCACTTAACTTTCCGTCCGTTTGCCAGGAATAATAAACTCCCGTTATCATAAACGGCTGTCCCTGTTTATCCGGAACAACTGTCCCTGTTTATCTGGAGCGACAGTCCCTGTTTATCTGGAACGGCTGTCCCCGTTTATCAAGAGCGGTAATCTCCGTTTATCTTCACATAATCGTATGTAAGATCACAGCCCCATGCCTTAGCAGATGCTTCGCCCTGATTCAAATGAACATGAATATAAATTTCATCTTTGTTCAATATTTTGGCCGCTTCTTCCTCGGAAAAAGCAACCCCTGCACCATTTTTACATACTGCTACTGTTCCGACTTCTGACTCCAACTCTACTGCCACTTTGTCAATATCGAACTCCGCTTCCGCATAACCAATTGCGCAAAGTATTCTTCCCCAGTTAGCATCTTCTCCGAACATAGCACATTTAAACAATGGGGATCGGATTACACTCTTCGCCACAACAATTGCTGTTTCCTGATCCGGTGCGCCATCACAAGAGCATTCTAAAAATTTAGAAGCACCCTCTCCATCTGCTGCCAACATTTTGGTCATATTCTCCATAACAACGTACAATGCTTTTTTAAACAGATCAAAATCAGCATTTTTCTCGGTAATCTCTGCATTTCCGGCTAAACCATTTGCCATAACACTAACCATGTCATTTGTGGAAGTATCACCATCTATACTCAAACAGTTGTATGTAACTTTAACAATTTCTGATAATGCCGCCTGTATCATTTCTCCGGAAATTGCCACATCCGTCGTGATAAAGTTAAGAGTGGTAGCCATATTAGGATGGATCATGCCGCTGCCTTTTGCCATGCCACCTAGTCTACATTTCTTACCATCCAAAAGAAATTCTACTGCCACCTCTTTCTGGACGGTATCTGTTGTCATAATTGCTTTTGCTGCAGCATCGTGTCCATCGATGCTTAATCCCTCTGCGAGTTCATGCATAGCATTTGCAAACGGCTCTACAGACATTGGTGCTCCGATGACACCGGTTGAAGCAACAATAACACGATCTGCTGTAATCCCCAATTCGTCAGCTGTTAACTTACAAACGGCATTTGCCACTTCTACACCATTGGCATTACAGGTATTCGCATTCTTCGAATTCACGATCACTGCCTGTGCTTTGCCACCACTTTGCGCAAGATTTGCTTTCGTCACCAAAATAGGTGCACCCTTCACTTTATTTTGAGTATATACTGCTGCTGCTGTACATTCCTTCTCACTAAATATCATTCCAAGATCATTTTTTGTTTTTACCGGATTAATACCGCAATTCAATCCATTAGCCGTAAATCCCTGTGCAGCACACACACCATTTTCCACATACTCATACCCAGCATACTCTTTCTTTGTCATTTTGTCCTCATTTCCGCACACATGCTATTCTGACAAATTTATACCACGTGTGCAAATATATAAATCTGCCGACTCAGATAGATGCTATAATTCAAAGTCGAGTTTAACCACTACTGCACCTACCCGCCATTGTAAAAAGCCATCCCTATAGTAACAGATTCCGCAAAAAAATACCATCCTTTTCCCATTGCAAAAAGGATGGTATTTATAATCTTCCTATAGCGATAAAGATATAATCTAAGGACATGTACTTACCGCAACTAGTCAACTTAATCACAGTTTACTCTTAAAGCGTACTTCGCCATAGGCAATGCATGTACTTACCACAACTAGTCAACCTGATCACAGTTTACTCTTAAAGCATACATTGTCATAGGCAACGCATGTCCTACCGCATACTAGTCAACTTGATCGCAATTACCCGATCAACCTTATAAGTGCATTTCGAATATTTACAACCGGAAAATACTGTATATAAATATTGTCCATATACCATACTTCCACAGGCTCTTGGTGGAATTGTAGTCTTCTTCGTATACGCTTTTTTTGCCACACCGCCTGACGCTGCCGGCGTCGAAAATGCAGGCTTATAGGTGCGAATCTGGGACAAATAGCCGGACTGTTTGTTGTTTGACTGAGAACTTCTCACCACATACATATAACCATTCGCGTCAAAGGATACGGCTCTCGTTCGATTTGGCATTGCCATATAATATTTACGTGTCAGCGATACTGCACCTGTTGTATTGGTTTGCACTACATAGCCATACATTCTCGTTGCAAGCTTCGAATTATAAGCTCCAATCCACAATACATGATCTCTGTATGCCATATAAGAACCTTTTGTTGCTATGGAATAAGTTTCATCAAACGCAGCTAATTCCGTGTATGCGCTCCCTGACGCTACCGCTTTAGAGATCATCTCATATGAAAAACGAACAACTTTTTTCCCTTGTGTCAGCCACACATTCTTGCCATCATACGCCATTGCGTCAATTTTTGTCTTATTTGGCATAACCAACGTCGTAATATATGATTTTGAAGACCGGCTTAATACGTAGATGACAGATTCATCCTCTCCATTATATGCGTATGCTGATACAAGCATATAGGCACCTGCAGCACAGCCTCCTTGTGGGAACATGCGATTATTGGCGAAACCTGCTACGTTGGTTGTTTTCATCCCCGGTATAGCAAAGCTTTTCGTATAGTTTGCTTTACGCAAAAATGCATATTTCTTATATGCCGGAGACTTCTTAAACTTTGCCGTGCTGGAATACTTTCTTGCACCTTTCGATGTCGCACTTACCGTTATAGTCTTAGCAGCGTAGGCTTGCGAAAGCTCTCCTTCTACCGGCAGTCCATTGGCGTTCATAGTATAGGCAGATATTTTAAAGTAATAAGTTTTATTTTGCTCTAAAGATTTTTTGACATATTTGCAAGTACCGGGATTGGTAATTGTTTTTGTTCTTATATATGTCCCTGCCTTACTCGTCGAATAGTAAATATAATATCCGCTCGCATCTTTTTGTTCTGTCCAATATAACTTGACGCGCTTAGAACCACCTTTGATCTGTGTTACCTGTGGCGCTATCGGCGCGGTTACTTCTGTAACCTGTGGTGTTGCACTAGGTTCTACTGTAGCCTGCGGTGTGTTGCCCGGCACTGTCGTTGGCTGCCCACTAACCTGTGGTACATCATCTGGTTTTACAGTTGGCTGCCCACTAACCTGTGGTGCATCATCCGGTTTTACAGTCGGCTGTCCACTAACTTGTGGTGTGTCATCCGGAACTGCACCCGGCTCTTCCGTAATCTGGGGGCTGGATGCCGGATCTAATTCTGTCTGTGACGTAGCACTTGACCCTACTACTGAAGATGCTTCATCTGCAGAAATATGCATGCTATTTGCTGCATACGTCCCGCTCACTATTAATGCTGCTGATAATACAAATGATAGTAATCTTTTCATAAATTCTATATTCCTCTTTTCTTTTTGGATGAGAATGTTGAAGACTCAGTAACACTTTCATCTGTTTTTGTAAATATTTCTTCGCCGTCTTTCAACCGCTCCTGCCATATTTTCTCTTATATTAACGTTGTTATTTGTCATTTATATGTTAGCTTTTTCACAGAAAAATGACAATTTCGCCAAATCACCTATACCAAAAAAGAGGTACCACAGAAAATTTCTGCAATACCTCTTTCTATTAAGAGCAATATTAAAATTATACTAACTCAATGAGTACCTGCATAGCAGCATCACCCTTACGCTGACCAATCTTCACGATACGGGTATAACCACCATTACCATTGCGCTCAGCATACTTTGGTGCAAGATCATCCAAAACAAATGCTGCAACATCAACAGTCTTAGTACCACTCTTGCGTCCCTGCATCTCTGCCGGAACCTCAGTGATGTTGTAAAGAACCTTCTGCATCTTTCTACGAGCATGCAGTCTGGATGGCTGATCCTTTCTGATCTCCTTCTCTACTTCATCAAACTGTGTTACCTTCTTACCATCAACGACTTCTTTCACACGCTTACCATCTTTGTCCTTGCGGGCAACCTTAGCAGTAACGGTTACAGTGTCGTAATTATTGCATTCCTTAACACCCAGAGCAATGATTCCCTCTGCGATTTTACGAATCTCTTTCGCTTTTGCCTCAGTAGTAACAATGCTGCCATGATACAACAAATTTGTCACCTGATTGCGAAGCAAAGCTTTTCTCTGGCTGGAAGTTCTTCCAAGTTTTCTATAGCCTGCCATTGTGCTTACCTCCTAATTATTCATCTCCCAAGTTCAAGGAAAGACCTAACTCCTTAAGCTTAGACAATACTTCTTCCAAAGATTTACGTCCAAGGTTTCTAACTTTCATCATGTCTTCCGATGTACGGTTGCAAAGTTCCTCAACAGTGTTGATTCCTGCTCTCTTCAAGCAGTTGTATGAACGAACGGAAAGCTCTAATTCATCAATATTCATTTCCAACACTTTGTCTTTGCTATTCTCTTCTTCAGCCGCAATAACCTGAATACGAGAACTCTTATCAGATAGGTCAATAAATGATCTCAAGTGGTCGGATAATACCTTTGCAGCAAGACTTACTGCATCACTTGGCTCAATTGTACCATCTGTAAATACATCTAATGTCAGCTTATCATAATCTGTAATCTGACCAACACGAGTATTCTCAACCTTGATATTAACTCTCTCTACCGGAGTAAAGATAGAATCGATTGCGATAACATTGATCGGTAAATCTTCACGTTTGTTCTTATCAGAACTTACGTATCCGCGACCATTTACAATTGTCATCTCAATGTAAAGTTTGCAGTCAGGACCACCACTCAATGTAGCAATCACCTGATCCGGATTCATGATCTCGATATCAGAATCCACCTGAATATCAGACGCTCTGACCACACCCTCGCCGGAGGCCTCGATATAAGCAGTCTTGACCTCATCGGTCTCACTGTTATTCTTGATTGCCAGACTCTTGATGTTCATAATAATCTCAGTAACGTCTTCCTTCACACCAGGAATTGCTGAAAACTCATGACCAACTCCGTCAATACGAATATGACTAACTGCTGTACCCGGCAATGATGAAAGCATGATTCTTCTCAGAGAATTTCCAAGAGTTGTACCATAACCACGCTCCAATGGTTCTACTACAAAACGTCCATATTTCTTATCTTCTGAAATATCTGCAATCTTAATATTTGGTTCTTTAAAATCAAGCACTCCCAGTACCTCCTTTTGGGGTTCAATGCTTACCTGATCTGCGAGTTATTATTTAGAATACAACTCGACGATAAGCACTTCATTTACAGGAACATCAATCTGCTCTCTTGTTGGGATTTCCTTAACGACACCAGAAAGCTTCTCATGATCTGCCTCAAGCCAATCAGGAACAAGACGGCCATCTGTTACTTCAAGGATATCCTTATATCTCTGAGCTCCTTTGTGCTTCTCTTTGATTTCGATCACATCACCCGGCTTAACTTCATATGATGGGATGTTTACACATTTACCATTTACTAATACGTGCTTATGACCTACGATCTGACGAGCTTCTTTTCTTGTACGACCATATCCCATACGGAACAATACGTTGTCCAAACGAAGCTCTAAAAGAATGAGAAGGTTCTCACCTGTTGTACCATATTTTAATTTCTGTGCCTTTGCAAAATCATTTCTAAATGGTTTCTCTAATACACCATAAATAAATTTTGCTTTCTGCTTCTCTTTTAACTGAAGTCCATACTCGCTAGGCTTTCTTCCCTGTCTAACATTTCTGTTGGACTTTTTGTCAATTCCTAAGAACTGTGGATCCAAGCCAAGAGTTCTACATCTCTTCAATACTGGCGTCATATCTCTTGCCATGTCATTTTCCTCCTATAATAATTAATCATCAATTCATTGTCATATAAAAATGCAAATTATACACGACGACGCTTTGGCGGTCTACATCCATTGTGTGGAACCGGTGTCACGTCTCTGATGCTTGTTACGTCAATACCACATGCAGACAACGCACGGATTGCTGCCTCACGACCTGAACCAGGTCCTTTTACCATAACATCTACAGATGTTAAACCGTGTGGGATTGCTGCCTTAGCTGCAGTCTCTGCTGCCATCTGTGCTGCATAAGGAGTGGACTTCTTGGATCCTCTGAATCCTAATCCACCTGCGCTTGCCCAAGAGATTGCATTTCCTTCTGCATCTGTGAGCGTAACGATCGTATTATTAAAGGAAGACTGAATATGTGCCTGTCCATGTCCGACATTTTTCTTGACACGCTTCTTGCCTGTCTTCTTTACAACTTGCTGTTTAGCCATTGTCAAACCCTCCTGTTAGAATTTGTACATACTTACTTATTATTATTTCTTCTTATTTGCGACAGTACGCTTTGGACCCTTGCGAGTTCTAGCATTTGTCTTTGTCTTCTGTCCACGAACAGGAAGACCTTTTCTATGACGGATTCCTCTGTAGCATCCGATTTCCTGCAGTCTCTTGATGTTCATCGCGATTTCTCTACGAAGATCACCTTCCACTGTCTGTGTCTCATCGATCACACTGCTAATACGCTTTACTTCATCATCAGTAAGATCCTTAACACGAGTGTCAGGGCTTACATTAGCCTCTGCTAAAATACGGTTGGAACTAACTCTACCAATACCATAAATATAGGTAAGTCCGATCTCAACACGCTTGTCTCTTGGTAAGTCTACACCACTAATACGTGCCATGTGTACTTTACACCTCCGTTATTTTTTGTTTTGAAAAATAGATACATGATTTTGCAGTAAAATTACTGCACAGCCGCTTTAAACTGTAATCCTATTGCATAGACGTCCTCCAAAATCTCTGCCACAATGAATCCGCATACGCGAACCGCAGTGTATTCTTACACTGCACAGAAATCATCGGGTTGCCTGCGAAATGGCAACCGGTACTACGCCGCAGTCATCAATCTGCCATGATAGGACCGACATGGATGAAATGACGCATCCTTGCTTTGTTTCCAAAGCTTGCCGAAGTGGTTAATCACTCCACCTACAATGTCATCGCATCCGTAAATGCGATAATGAACAGAAAGCAAGTCTATCTCGTGAGCAGGTCTATCGCCTGCCTCCTAATTAGCCCTGTCTCTGCTTATGACGTGGGTTCTCACAGATAACTCTGATACGACCCTTTCTCTTGATGACCTTACATTTTTCGCAAATCGGTTTTACTGAAGATCTAACTTTCACAGCAATAACCTCCTTTCAATAAAGTCCATTGTCTACTATATCATATACATTTCTTGGTTGCAAGTGGTTTTTTCGGGAATTTCTAATTTTTTTCAATGTAAAAAAAGACCACATGCGCATTGCTTGACACATATAGTCTTATTTTTCCAAAAGATCGCTGATTATTTATCACGCCATGTAATACGGCCCTTTGTCAGATCATACGGAGACATCTCCATCGTAACTTTGTCACCCGGCAAAATGCGGATGAAGTTTTTGCGAAGTTTGCCGCTAATATGCGCTAATACCTGATGTCCATTCTCTAATTCTACCTTGAACATAGCATTTGGCAGCTTCTCGACAACGATTCCTTCAATTTCAATTACATCTTCTTTCGACATTTCAAACTCCATTTCCTCGCACATTATGCGATTTTTATATTATGATGTTGGGGACGAAAAAGGGGGTTGTCCCCAACTGATGACACATATTGCAATATAATATTCACACGCTATCGGATTATGCAAGACCTTCTTTCCATGAAAAGATCTCCGGCTCTCCTTCAGTGATCAGGATCGTATTTTCGTAGTGTGCTGACTTCATACTGTCAGTAGTAACTACCGTCCAGTCATCCTCAAGCACCCATACATCATAGTCACCTGCATTTACCATCGGTTCTATTGCAAGCGTCATGCCGGGACGCAGCTTTATACCTCGTCCAATCGGCTTAAAGTTTGGCACCTGTGGTTCCTCGTGAAGATTTCTTCCAATTCCATGACCAACCAGATCGCGCACAATAGAAAATCCGTTTGCTTCTGCATAGTTCTGGATAGCTTTGGAAATATCGTACAAATGATTGCCCGCTTTAGCGTATTTGATTCCTTCAAAAAAACTCTGCTTTGTCACATCGATCAAAAACTGATCTTCTTCTGAGATCTGACCAACAGCATGCGTTCTCGCTGCATCAGAATGATATCCTTCATAGATTACGCCGGCATCCAGGCTGACAATATCTCCCTCCTGCAAAATTCTCTTTTTGCTGGGAATACCATGGACGACCTCATCATTCACAGATACGCAAATACTCGCCGGATATCCGTTGTAGTTCAAAAAGGATGGGATGCATCCAAAACTACGGATCACTTCTTCTCCTTTACGATTGATATCCATTGTGCTAATGCCCGGACGAATAATCTTTGCCATTTCATCATGAACAATTCCCAAAATACGTCCGGCTTCTCTCATTTTTTCCAATTCATGCTCTGATTTAATTGTGACCGACATAATGTGCCTTCTTTCTAAATATTAATTTGAATTAACCAATAACTGCAGCAATTGCCTTTGCAACACCCTCGATACCAAGTGTTCCGTCAATCTCGTGAAGGATTCCCTGCTCTTTATAATATGCTATAAGAGGTGCTGTCTGATCGTGATATACTTTCAATCTCTTCTTTACCGTCTCCGGCTTATCATCGTCACGCAGCTGAAGCTCACCACCACATGCATCGCATTCGCCCTCTTTCTTAGGTGGGATGTTTACTGTATGGAAAGTAGCTCCACATTTTGCGCATACACGGCGTCCTGCCATACGATCAACAATTGCCTGATCTTCCATTTCAATATCGATCGCATAATCCAATGCTGTTCCCTGCTCTTTTAATGCTGCTGTGAGCGCCTCTGCCTGAGGAATGGTTCTTGGGAAACCATCTAAAATATATCCGTCTTTGCAATCTTCTTTGCTCAAACGATCTACAACAAGATCACATACAAGCTCGTCCGGAACCAGCTCTCCGGCATCCATATATCCTTTTGCTTTTTTACCAAGCTCTGTTCCTTCTTTAATGTTCTGACGGAAAATATCGCCTGTAGAAATTGTAGGGATATGGTATTTCTCTACGATTCCCTTTGCGTGTGTTCCTTTTCCTGCACCAGGTGCTCCCAACATAACAATCTTCATATATACTCTCCATTTCTGCGTGCGTCCCTGATTCTTTCGTTCTATTCTGTCATCCCTGCGTCACGCACGCTGACGCAGATGTGCTTTTATACGTATGCACGATTAAACCTATAATAACGCAAAAGCAGCGCAGTTTCAACACCCTTTTTACATTATTAAACATATACAAAAGCGCCACCCGGTTTTGGGTGACGCCTCAATTTTACAGATATTCTTCTTACTCGCTGATGAATCCCTTGTAATGACGAACTAACATCTGAGATTCAATCTGCTTTAATGTCTCAAGTACTACACCTACGATAATGATGAGGGATGTTCCACCAAAGGAAACGTCTGCACCAAACGCACCGGATACGAAGATCGGAACGAATGCTACAAAAGATAATCCCACTGCACCGATAAGGATGATATTATTGAGAACTTTTGTTAAATAATCCACCGTTGGCTTACCAGGACGAATACCCGGAATAAATCCACCCTGTTTCTTCATATTAATAGAAATCTCCTGTGGATTAAATGTGATGGATGTATAGAAGTATGCAAAGAAGATAAGTAATAAGATGTAAATTACCAATCCCAATGTATACTTAAACTCTCCAAAACTGGAAAGGTTACACCATGAGTTCTGGTTTAACACTTTAAGGAACTTCTGCGCTAAAGTTGCTCCAGCACCGGACTGTGGCTTGATTCCTGCGAATCCAGCGATAACGATCGGCATGGAGAACAGAGATCCGGCAAAGATTACCGGGATAACGCCTGCAGTGTTTACCTTAAGCGGGATGTGAGATGACTGTCCACCAACCATCTTTCTTCCCTGTGTTTTCTTAGAATACTGAACACTGATTCTTCTCTCACCATCGGAAAGAACAACGATGAAGATTACCATTCCAATAATTACCGCAAGAATGACAACTGCTGCGATCGTACCATTGGTAACATTGGAAGCACCTTTAACGAACTTCTCGAAAAGGTTCATCATATCCTCTGGCATACGAGATACAATGTTATAAAGGAGGATGATGGAAATACCATTTCCAACTCCCTTTTCAGTGATCTGCTCACCTAACCACATAAGGAATGCAGAACCGGCAGTCAAGGATACAACGAATACTGCTACAGAAGTAAATGTAACACCATCTGTCAAATATCCCTGCTGACCAAAGCCAATTGCCATAGCGGCACTCTCAATTACAGAAAGTGCAATCGTTAAATAACGAGTGTACTCTGCTAATTTCTTACGTCCTTCCTCACCATCTTTGTGAAGCTCTTCCAACTTAGGAATTGCAATGGTGAGCAACTGAATAATAATGGATGCCGTGATGTACGGTGTGATATTCAGTGCGAAGATCGACATTGTGGAGAATGAACCACCCGTCAACTGGTTAAAGAAGTCCAAAGACTTCTGTGAATCAAAGAAATCTGTAATTACGGATGCATCAACGCCCGGTACAGGCAACTGACATCCGATACGAACAACGATCAATGCGAAGAAAGTGTAAAGGATTTTCTTGCGCAGATCTTTGATCTTAAAAGCATTGCGGACTGTTTCGAACATCCTTAGATCACCTCAGCTTTTCCACCAAGAGCCTCAATCTTCTCAGCAGCACTCTTGCTGAATGCGTTTACCTGAACGGTGAGTTTCTTAGTTAATTCTCCATTTCCAAGTATCTTAACTCCATCTTTCGAATTGTTGATGATACCTTTTTCTTTCAATGCTGTTACTGTAACAACATCACCATCATTGAATTTCTCTAACTTATCCAAGTTGATTGCAACGATTTCCTTAGAATTGATGTTTGTGAAACCTCTCTTAGGAATACGTCTGTAAAGTGGCATCTGGCCACCTTCGAAACCTGGACGTGGAGCACCTGAACGAGCCTTCTGACCCTTGTGTCCCTTACCTGCTGTCTTTCCGTTTCCTGATCCATGTCCACGACCTCTTCTGAAGTTGTCGCTCTGCTTAGAACCTTTTGCCGGACTTAATGTTGATAAATTCATAGTTACCTCCTAAATACTGGTGATCCCTTTCCTTGGTGCCTTTCTTTCCTCTTATAGCACGGGATCATAATCACTAACGGGCGAATCCTTGCAGAAACCCAGTCAAAATGTTCACTTGCGGTCTATCTTCATCATAAACTGCGAAACATCAAGCTGAAAAAGTGTCTCTTGCCCTTTGCTTTTCTGCAAAAAGGGTGCACTTCTACCCTCGCTACAAATCAATATATTACCACAAAAGTGACAGACTTGTCTACTGCTTTTTGCGTCTTTCTACGCCGGAAGCGTTATCCAAACTGCTTCCGAAACTCCTCTACCGCTCCGTTGTATACATTCATGTCAATAAATCGCTCATCCCCCTTGTACCCCGACAACACATGGCGATTGGAAAACTGCCAAAACTATCAGCAGTAACAGACATCTGACGAATATCTTTCCCGTTTTCTTCATGATTGCCATATTACCCTCGTGCCCTTCTTACTTTTTATCAAAATATAATTGTTCCCGCAATTCGGTCACCTGCTCTTGCAGCCTACGCATGCTTTCATGATCCTCACGCTGAAGCTCGCCCAAATATACCTGCTTTTTCTTTTTGTTACGTCCGGTAAATATCATAAGACCGATGGCAAATAAACAAACAGCTTCTGCCATGCCGCCACCTATCGTGCCCTCCGGATAATTTCTCCAATAACTAATAAAACTAAACACACCAAAAAGAACGATGCATATCTGATATCTATGTATTTTTGTCACCATATCGGTCTCTAATTGCGCCATCTCACTAGAGCGTTTCTTACAAGCACTGTCTAAAATGTCATAAGATTTCTCTAATTCCCATAAAGTATTTTGTATCTTTTGATCTGCTTGTGATACTGTTTTTTCTTCCTCATAGCGCATCTCAACACTGTCCTGCTGGTCGCCGCCAGAGGCGACATAGGTCAAATATTCCGCTGCACTGGAACGGATGGTTATTTCATCTTTTTTCTTTCTCAAATAAAGTACCTCCTTCTGGTTATTTTTTCTAAAACATTAAAAGGGTTAGTTCTTCACCGATAAAATACCGTATTTACTAAACAAATGCACAAACATCGGTCTGTGCTGCTTGAGATTCTTTGGTAATCGTCCCACCTCAAAATAAAGGCGAACAATCTTCTTGAGTTCTGGTTCACAAAGTTGGTTCATCTGTAACATACCTCGTTTCCTGCTAAGATTATATCTTATTAGGTCGGTGTGTTACAACTATAGTTTAGCACCTCACTCTGCCCTTACCAGGGATATATTTACTCATGATGTCTCCTTCCGCTGCTGTCAGGGACAGGGACAGGGACATCATAATATATATGCAGAATTAAATTCAACCTGTGCCGTCACACAAGCTCCTATTTCACTCGCGTTCCACAAACATAAATTTTTCTTTCAAACGATTCTCGGCACCTCGATAAGCAACTTCTGACTTCTTAATAAACGATTTTCATCACCATGATAATCGTTTTGACACTTTAATTTTAAAACAAAAATAAGACTGCCTATCACTACATGATAAACAGTCTTATTTTTATTTTCGTTCAGAATTTCTGATTCTTCGTCGATTAAGCTTCCTCAACCTTTACAAGATGTCTTACATGCCAAATCATGCCCTTTGTAGCGTCATTGTTTGGCAATTCAACGGTCTTACCAATCTTCTTCAAGCCCAATGCTTCAACTGTAGCACGCTGCTTAGGAATGGCACCGATTGTAGACTTTACTAATGTAACTTTCACCTTATCTGCCATGGTTTACCTCCTTAACCTAAGATCTCTTCAACGGAGAGACCACGTGCTTTAGCAACTTCCTCAGGAGTCTTCAAGTTCTTAAGACCCTCGATTGCTGCCAATACAACATTTTTCTTGTTATTGGAACCAAGAGACTTTGTACGGATATTCTTATATCCAGCAAGCTCAAGTACGGAACGTGCAGGACCACCTGCGATGATACCAGTACCTTCTGGTGCTCTCTTGATCAATACGGAAGCGCTACCGAATTTACCTGTCAGGTCATGTGGTACGCTACCATTCTCGTCGATAGGAACTTCAACAAGCTTCTTGGTTGCTTCTTCTTTACCCTTGCGGATTGCTTCAGGGATTTCTGTAGCCTTACCAAGACCAACACCTACATGTCCGTTCTTATCGCCAACTACTACTAATGCAGTAAATCTCATGTTACGTCCACCTTTAACTACCTTGGTTACACGCTTGATCGTTACTACATTATCTTCCAGCTCTAAGTTGCTGGTGTCAATAATTGTACGTTTCATGTGTCTTCCTCCTATTAAAAATCCAAACCTGCTTCTCTAGCTGCCTCGGCTAATGCTTTCACCTTACCCTGATAAACAAAGCCGCCACGGTCAAATACAACACTCTTGATGCCCTTATCCAAAGCTTTCTTTGCGATTACTTCGCCAAGCTTTGCTGCTGCATCAACGTTGTTGGTCTTCTCTAATCCCTCAGCTACATCTTTCTGAAGAGTAGATGCGGATACTAAAGTGTTACCAACTGTGTCGTCAATAACCTGAGCGTACATATGATTATTACTTCTAAATACAGCTAAACGAGGTCTCTCGGCTGTGCCAGAAAGACGATTACGAACCTTCATGTGCTTCTTCACACGAACTTCACTTCTTGACTGCTTCTTAATCATCGTAAATTCACTCCTTTAATTATTTTTTACCTGTCTTACCAACTTTACGTCTAATAACTTCATCAGCGTATTTGATACCCTTGCCCTTATATGGCTCTGGAGCTCTCTTTTCTCTGATTTCAGCAGCGTACTGGCCGACTTTTTCTTTATCGATACCCTTAACAATGATCTTGTTCTGGCCGTCAACAACAACCTCAAGACCTTCTGGATCTTCCATCTCTACCGGATGAGAATATCCAAGAGAAAGAATTAACTTCTTGCCCTGTTTCTGAGCTCTGTAACCTACACCGTTTACTTCAAGCTCTTTCTGATAACCCTCAGTTACACCGATCACCATGTTGTAAATGAGCGTTCTTGTAAGACCATGTAAAGATTTCATCTTCTTTAAGTCATTAGGACGAGTTACTACTACTTCCTCGCCTTCTTTCTTAATTGTCATCTCTGCAGGAAGAACTCTCTCGAGTGTTCCCTTAGGTCCCTTTACAGTCACTTTATTATTTTCTGCAATATCAACTGTTACTCCAGCTGGTATAGCGATAGGCATTTTTCCGATACGTGACATGCCGTCTACCTCCATATATTCTTAGTGTAGTGAGTGCATCGTTTGGATTACCAAACGAATGCAAGTACCTCACCGCCAACGTTTGCTTTTCTTGCTTCTTTATCTGTCATCACGCCTTTGTTTGTAGACACGATTGCGATACCAAGACCGCCCAGAACCTTTGGAAGCTCATCTTTACCAGCGTAAACACGAAGACCCGGCTTAGAAATTCTCTTCAAACCTGTGATAATCTTCTCATTTTTGTCTGCGCCGTACTTTAACGTGATGTGAATCATCTGAATACCATCAACGTCAATCATATCATATTTCTTAATGTAACCTTCCTTCACAAGGATTTCTGCGATAGAAATCTTCATCTTGGAAGCAGGAACATCTACTGTATCATGCTTTGCAGTATTCGCATTACGAATTCTTGTAAGCATATCTGCAATAGGATCGCTCGTCATCATCTTGTTTTACCTCCTTACCAGCTTGCTTTCTTCACGCCTGGAATCTGTCCCTTATATGCTAACTCACGGAAGCAGATTCTGCAAATTCCGTATTTTCTCAAATAAGCATGTGGACGACCACAAATTCTGCAACGACTATACTCTCTTGTAGAGAATTTTGCTTTGCGCTGCTGCTTTACTTTCATAGAAGTCTTAGCCATGAAATTCCCTCCTTATTTCTTGAACGGCATACCGAACTGTGTTAATAATTCACGAGCTTCTTCATCGGTCTCAGCAGTTGTAACAACGATTACATCCATACCTCTAACCTTGTCTACCTTATCGTACTCGATTTCAGGGAAGATTAACTGCTCCTTGATTCCAAGTGCATAGTTACCTCTACCATCAAATGCATTCGGGTTTACACCGCGGAAGTCGCGCACACGAGGTAATGCTAAGTTTACAAGACGATCTAAGAATTCGTACATCTTGTCGCCTCTTAAGGTTACCTTACATCCGATCGCCATTCCCTCTCTTAATTTGAAGTTAGCGATGGAGTTCTTTGCTCTTGTAATAACAGGCTTCTGTCCGGAGATGATCTCCAGCTCAGCCATAGCGGCATCGAGAACTTTAGAATTCTCTTTCGCCTCACCGATACCCATGTTGATAACGATTTTATCTAACTTTGGTACCTGCATAACGTTTTTATAACCAAATTTCTTGGTCATTGCATCAACGATTTCGTTAAGATAAGTCTCTTTTAAGCGAGTCACCGTCTCTGCCTCCTTTCTGATATTAGTCAATCACTTCTCCGGTTGCTTTTGCATAACGAACCTTTTTACCATCTTCAATCTTGAAGCCAACGCGGGAAGCTTTTCCTTTGCTCACGTACATTACGTTAGACACATCGATTGGAGCAGCCTGCTGTACAATACCACCCTGTGGGTTTGCCTGACTTGGCTTTGTATGCTTTGTAACCTGATTGATTCCGTCGATAACAACCTTGCCATCTTTAACCGCTGTTACCTTGCCTTCTCTGCCTTTATCCTTACCAGTGATAACGCGAACGGTATCACCCTTCTTAATCTTGCTTGTTGCCACTCTTGACACCTCCCTTATAATACTTCTGGTGCTAATGAAACGATTTTCATGAACTGCTTGTCTCTTAATTCTCTAGCGACTGGTCCAAAGATACGGGTTCCTCTCGGTGTCTTGTCATCACGAATGATAACTGCAGCGTTCTCATCGAACTTAATGTAAGAACCGTCCGGACGACGAATGCTCTTTACTGTACGAACTACAACTGCTTTAACAACATCACCTTTCTTTACAACACCGCCTGGTGTTGCATCTTTAACAGAAGCAACGATGATGTCACCGATTCCTGCATATCTGCGGGTTGAACCGCCCATAACTCTGATACAAAGAAGTTCTTTAGCACCTGTATTATCAGCTACTCTCAGTCTTGATTCCTGCTGTACCATAATTACCTCCATATTTCCGCAAATTATTTTGCTCTCTCGATTACCTCAACAAGTCTCCATCTCTTGTCCTTGGACAATGGTCTTGTCTCCATAACTCTTACTCTGTCACCAATCTTACATGTATTCTCTTCATCATGAGCCTTTAATTTATAAGTTCTCTTGATGATCTTGCCATAAAGTGGATGCTTTACGTTATCTACTACTGCAACTACGATTGTCTTATCCATCTTATCGCTTACAACCTTACCTACACGAGTCTTTCTAAGATTTCTCTCCACGATCGTGTCCTCCTTTCCAAATTTTGGCTATAGATCTGCAAGTCTTAGTCCTGTGCTGCGAGCACGGTCTGAATTCTTGCGATGTTCTTCTTTACTTCTTTAATTCTGCTTGTGTTATCAAGCTGATTTGTTGCGTTCTGGAATCTGAGATTGAACAATTCCTTTTTAGCGGCAACTAAATCTTCATTTAACTCTGCAGCAGATTTTGTTCTCAAATCTTCCAATAATGCTTTACTCTTCACTGCCCGCACCTCCTTCTAAGTCTGCGCGAGAAACAACTTTACACTTAACCGGCAACTTGTGAGTTGCAAGACGAAGTGCTTCTTTAGCTATTTCTTCGGATACACCGGAAATCTCGAACATTACACGACCCGGCTTAACTACAGCTACCCAGTACTCAAGAGCACCTTTACCTTTACCCATTCGAGTCTCGGCAGGAGTCTTTGTTACCGGTTTATCTGGGAAAATCTTGATCCAAACTTTACCACCACGCTTGATGTAACGTGTCATTGCGATACGGGCTGCCTCGATCTGGTTGGACTTAATCCATGCCGGCTCTAAAGCAACGATACCGAAATCACCGTTTGTGATCTTGTTTCCTCTGAGCGCTTTTCCTGTCATTCTACCACGGAACTGCTTACGATGTTTAACTCTCTTTGGCATTAACATTATTTATCGCTCCCTTCCTTTTTCGAATTTTTCTTGGCTGGAAGTACTTCGCCATTGTATACCCATACCTTTACACCAATTTTACCATAAGTTGTATCAGCCTCTGCGAAACCATAATCAATATCAGCACGCAGTGTCTGAAGAGGAATTGTACCCTCGCTGTAGAACTCTGTACGAGCCATATCTGCACCGCCCAGACGTCCGGAGCAAGAAGCTTTGATTCCCTTTGCACCAGTCTTGAGTGTTCTGCTCATTGCAGACTTCATAGCACGACGGAAAGAAATACGGTTCTCTAACTGCTGTGCAATATTCTCTGCAACTAACTGTGCATGTTTATCCGGATTCTTGATATCCATGATCTTGATGTCTAATGCAACTTTACGATCAAGAACTTTCAAAAGCTCTTTCTTTAAGTTCTCGATTTCAGCGCCGCCCTTACCAATTACAAATCCAGGCTTTGCTGTATGAATAATAACTCTTACCTTGTCAGTCGGTCTCTCAATTTCAATCTTTGAGATGCCAGCGCTGTAAAGTTTCTTCTTTACAAACTCTCTGATCTTGTAATCTTCTACAAGATAGTCTGCGAACTTATCCTCTGCAAACCAATTGGAATCCCAATCACTGATCACGCCGACTCTTAAACCATGAGGATTAACTTTCTGTCCCATTTTAATCTCCTTTCATAGACCGTTTTCGGATTAGCGCTCGTTAAGAATGATGGTAATATGACTCATTCTCTTCTCGATGCGGTATGCTCTACCCTGTGCTCTAGGTCTAATTCTCTTCATTGTCGGTCCCTTGTTTGCGAAACACTCTTCAATGTATAAATCTGCTGGATTCATACCATTGTTGTTCTCCGCATTTGCAACTGCGGACTGTAATAATTTCAAAATGACGCTTGACGCATATCTTGGATTATAAGATAAAATACCAATTGCTGTCTCTACATCTTTGCCTCTGATGGCATCTAACACGTAACAAGCCTTCTGTACGGAAATTCTTGCATAAGATAACTTAGCGGAAGGTCTGGTGTCTTTCTGGTTCTCATTTCTCTCTCTCTTAATCTGAGATCTATGTCCCTTTGCCATGATGGAAGCCTCCTTTCAAATATCTGTATCATTGTCTACAGCGTATTGCTGCAATTCGTTATTTGCAGATCTGATATTATTCCCACTCTGCCGGGTGGTTCTTTTTGTAAGCACCGTTTTCTGTCGCAACCGCTTAGTGGCATGCACTGCAGTTGCTAAGAAAACTATTGCTATTTATTATTTGCCCTTCTTCTCGTCTTTGCCATGGCCTCTGTAAGTTCTTGTAGCTACGAACTCACCGAGTTTGTGTCCAACCATATCCTCTGTAACATATACAGGTACATGTCTTCTACCATCATGTACTGCAAATGTCAATCCTACGAATGATGGGAAAATAGTGGAACGACGAGACCAAGTCTTGATGACCTGTGTATCACCGGATGCTACCTGAGCATCTACCTTCTTAAGAAGGCTCTTGTCAGCGAAAGGTCCTTTCTTTAATGAACGTGCCATTGTATCCTCCATTCTGTCGGCTGTGCCGACTATTCCAACTCTTCATAGAAGTCATGGTGACTTAGCAATTATTTTGCTAATGCCTTACCATCTCTTCTTCTTACGATCATCTTGTTTGACTGTTTATTCTTCTTACGTGTCTTCAAGCCAAGAGCAGGTTTACCCCAAGGAGTGCATGGACCTGGACGACCGATACCTGTCTTACCTTCACCACCACCGTGTGGATGGTCATTAGGGTTCATTACGGAACCACGAACCGTAGGTCTGATACCCATGTTACGCTTACGTCCGGCTTTACCAATGTTTACCAATGCATGCTCACCGTTTCCGATAACACCTACTGTAGCACGGCATACGATAGGAACCATTCTCATCTCACCAGATGGAAGACGAAGTGTTGCATACTTTCCTTCTTTAGCCATGAGCTGTGCGCTGTTACCAGCGGAACGAACCATCTGTCCACCCTTACCAGGATGAAGCTCGATGTTGTGGATCTGTGTACCAACCGGGATATTTTCCAGTGGCAAGCAGTTACCAACTGCAATCTCAGCCTCAGGACCGTTCATGATCTTCTGACCAACCTTAAGTCCCTCTGGAGCTAAGATGTATCTCTTCTCGCCATCAGCATAAGCAACTAATGCGATATTTGCTGTTCTGTTTGGATCATACTCAACAGTCTTAACGATTGCCGGGATACCATCCTTATTTCTCTTAAAATCGATGATTCTGTATTTTCTTCTAGAACCACCACCACGATGTCTTACTGTGATCTTACCCTGTGCATTACGTCCAGCGTTCTTCTTAAGAGACACTGTCAAAGACTTCTCAGGCTTTGTAGCAGTCAACTCTGTCTTATCAAGAACGGACATCTGTCTTCTAGACGGGGTATATGGGTTAAATGTCTTAATTCCCATTTCTGTTCTCCTTTCTCATATCCTTTATCAATATGACCTGTAAGATAGGTTTTCCTTACAGGATTTACACGATTTGATTTTACAGACCCTCGAAGATCTCGATGTCTTTAGAGTCCTCAGTCAGCTTAACGATTGCTTTCTTAGTCTTAGCAGTCTTGCCGGCTGTTCTACCACGACGACGTGTCTTACCGTCAAGGTTCATTGTGTTTACCTTAGCAACCTTAGCTCCCTCAAAAAGCTTCTCAACAGCTTCTTTAATCTGGCTCTTTGTTGCCTCAGGGTGTACTGCGAATGTGTACTTCTTCTCTTCCATAGCTGTCATAGATTTCTCTGTGATGATCGGCTTCTGGATAATATCATAATACTTCAAATCTGCCATTATGCGTACACCTCCTCAATCTTAGATACAGCCGCTTTTGTAATGATGACTGTCTCATATTTCAAAATATCGTATACGTTGATCGCATTTACCGCTACAGCACGTACACCTGCAATATTCTTAGCAGACTTTGCTACGTTCTCGTTGTCACCGTCTAATACAACCAATGCTTTCTTTACTTTCAGAGCATCCAAAACGCTAACCATTTTCTTTGTTTTGATCTCATCAAACTTAAGAGAATCAAGTACAACGAATTTCTCTTCGTTTACTCTAGAGGTCAGTGCAGACTTAATTGCACCAGCCTTCTCCTTTCTGTTCATCTTGAAGGAGTAATCTCTTGGCGTTGGAGCAAATACGATTCCACCGCCTGTCCACTGTGGAGCACGGATAGATCCCTGTCTTGCATGACCAGTTCCTTTCTGTCTCCAAGGTTTTCTTCCACCGCCACTTACTTCAGAACGGGTTTTAGCCTTCTGTGTACCCTGACGCTTATTTGCAAGCTGTAAAACAACAGCCATATGCATTAAATGCTCATTAACCTCAACAGCGAATACGTTGTCGTTTAAGTCCATCTTCTCAACTTCGCTGCCTTCCATATTATAAACAGATACGTTAGCCATCTGTGTGTTCCTCCTTTCCAAAAGAATTATTTCGTCTTAACGCTTTCCTTAATTACTACACAAGCCTTCTTTGGTCCCGGAACAGCGCCCTTAACAAGGATCAGATTCTGATCTGCGTCAACTCTGACGATCTCAAGATTCTGGATTGTTCTCTGTACGCCACCCATCTGACCAGGCATCTTCTTGCCTTTGAATACACGGCTAGGATCAGAGCAAGCACCGTTAGAACCAGCATGTCTGTGGAACTTAGAACCATGTCCCATAGGTCCTCTGTGCAGTCCGTGTCTCTTGATCGCGCCCTGGAAACCTTTACCCTTTGTTGTTCCGGTTGCATCAATCTTGTCACCTGCTTCAAAGATGTCAGCTTTAATTTCCTGACCAAGTGTGTACTCTTCTGCGTTCTCAAACTTGAATTCTTTCAGATATCTCTTACCGGATACACCTGCTTTTGCAAAATGTCCCTGTAATGGCTTGTTTACGCCGTGAGTTCTCTTGACCTCTTTCTTGCCTGTAGCATCCTTTGTGATAACTTTGTCTTTCTTATCAACAAATCCTACCTGCACTGCACTGTACCCATCATTATCAACTGTCTTTACCTGTGTAACATAGCAAGGACCAGCCTGAAGTACAGTAACCGGAGTTAATACTCCGTTTTCGTTGAAGATCTGTGTCATTCCGACCTTCGTAGCTAAAATAGCTTTCTTCATAATGTTGCACCTCCTGTTAATCTACAGCGGAATGCATCGCCAAGCAATCGCTTCGCTTGCATTCATCCTAGATGGTCTATAAGTTGGAAGTTTGTAAACCAAAAACTTAATGACGCTCCAAGGCATCACCTCTTTGCTGTCGTCTTTATATAAACCCTAAGGATCTTACTATTTCATAAAGAGAAATTATTTCTCTTTCATGACCAATTTAACTGCTACGCCAGATGGCATTTCCATCTTTGTCAGCGCCTCAACCGTCTTCTGGGTTGGAGCAATAACGTCAATCAGTCTCTTATGAGTTCTCTGCTCAAACTGCTCTCTGGAATCTTTGTACTTATGAACGGCACGAAGAATTGTTACTACTTCCTTCTTAGTTGGAAGAGGTACCGGACCGCTAACCTTAGCTCCTGTCTTCTTTACCGTATCAATAATTTTACCAGCTGCATGATCGATCTGATTGTGGTCATACGCCTTAAGTGTAATTCTCATTACCTTTGTTGCCATAAAAAAAGCCGCCTCCTTTTCGCACTTTCACGGACATTACTGATCTTGGCTCTTCGCCATGTCCGCCTGTTTCAGCGCAACAAGTGGTGACTGTACACTCATCCGGGTGTGTCCTGTCGGTTTACAAATTATACAGAACTCTTCCCGTGTTTTCCGGGCATATTCTTACAAATATGCTCTACAGAATATTGGATTTTCGTACAGTGACTTGTCGCCAATTCTCAACTTGACATTCGCTCCACGGAAAACCTCTTATCCGTTACCAGGTAAGAGCAACCTCACGCTTCTACGCTATCATGTCACAGCATTTATTACTATACTATATTTTTCAAGGGTTTGCAAGCATTTTTTTAACATTTTTTTAATTTTTTTCAAGCACAGTTTCAAGCGAAACAAAATGCTCTGTTGCAGACATTTTGAAAGGCAGGGGAGCTTTTCGGATTGTGTTTCTTCTTATTATATGTAGAAGCATTCCCCTTAGTCCCTTTTACGGGAAACGCATGCGATAACGATACCACCGATCACAACTACAGCTACAACTACAATTGCCACAACGGCTCCGGCCGGAATACTATTACTACTGTCACTGCTGCTTGTATCTGCTGCTACTGTTGGTGCCGGGGTAGGTGTTGCAGCTACTGCATCCGGATTGTCATAGTTAAAACCGGCTACGGTAAACTGCACTTCGATGGATTCCTTGCCGGAACCTGTCAAAAGTGTATAACCATTATCAGCATCCTCACTCTTTCCCTGACTCTGAACAACCTTGATCAGCTCTTCACGCCAATGATTTAACAAAACAACAACTTCACCGCCCTGGATGTATGGATCTTCATTCTCCATCCAGCCTTCATCAAACGACAATACTTTCTTGCCGTCGATTGTTGCTGTTACATCCGTAAACTTAATTTTGTCATTGACCGGAATATCGGTTGCGATATGAAGCTGTGAAATGCAGGTTTCACCTGCGAAATCAGCATCTTCCAATTTGACAGTATATGTTCCGTTTCCGGCAATTTCCACATCTGTAAATGTTCCATCGTGAACTTTTTTCTCTCCGTTGCTTTCCGAAATCAGCTTATCCGCTTCATCGGTGCCAAATGTCTTGTTCTGCGTCTTGTCATAGTAAGCCATGTGCTGTGCCCAAAGGACTGTGGCGGTCTGAATACCTAATGACGCATGATACTTACCGTCCAGATCAACCTCTTTTGCCGGTGCTGCCGCTGCCGGAATACATATTACCACGGTGAGTACGCCGGCAAATAACAACGCCGCTACTCTCTGCATTATCTTTCTCATATTCTTCCTCCATTCTGAAACGTCTCATCCGTTCCAACTTGTTACACTTATTATAGAAGAAATTCTACACGTTGTAAATTTTATTGCCCTCTATTTTCTACACAAAAACTCTAGAAAAAATACAGTAAAAATTATAGGTTTCTTTTCTTTTCAAAAATTCAATTCAAAACTTCTTCTCACTAAATAAAATCACGAGTGAATATTACAGCACATTTAACCACTACTATCCCTACCAATATCATACCTATAATTATCATGTCCATAGCAATAAGCTCTAACCGATAACGATCCCAAAGCACCAGACTTATCATACTGAGTACAAATGACATAAAACATAATACACCCTGTGTTCTTAATGTTTCGAATAAAAGTTCCTCTCTAGAAACTCCAAAACATCTCCTAATCGCCCATTCTTTCTTGCGAGATCGAAACCAGAACTTTTCAATAATTTCTATTGTAATAAAGGCAAACACAAAAAGAAAAATGAGCATTATGCGATAAATATTTTTTTTCAATCCAATAGTTGTATTTTTGTTTTTCGCTTGATTTAGCTCAAATACTTCCAGCCCACATTCTTGAGATAACTTACTTATTTCAAGTAATTCGTCATTCAGTTCGTTAACCCCCTCTACCCGAATATATATATATCTATTCTGTCCCAAATAAGCATTTACTATTTCAATATCTTGTGTAGTTATTTTCTCCACAGAATCATATAGTATTACATCTTTCAAATTTTCATTCTGTAACCTCAAATTAATTATTGATTCTCGACACCTTATTGTCTGCATTTGTTTTAACCAATTATTCACATTATTTTTCGCGATTTTGGTATCATTTTTCACTATTTTTGCAGTATAAGCATATATTGCATCATCACTTAATATAACTTTTTGACTATGAAACAGCACTACTATGAACATTACAATGCAAACACTAAAAACAAGCATTATATTCGACCCCTTAAAAGCCTTTAGCTCCAACGCCATATATCCTCACCTAACAATTTTTCCTTTTTTTATTTGTATAACATAATCGCAATAACTGGCAACTTTCTCATCATGCGTCACCACTATAATAGTCTTTCCTTGCTGCTTTAAGCTTTTTAACAGTCCCATAATTTCACCAGCAGTTTCACCATCCAACGCTCCTGTAGGTTCATCTGCCAATATAATATCTGTGTCGGCAACTATTGCCCTCGCTATTGCACACCGCTGCTGTTCTCCGCCCGATATCTTATGAGGCTTCTTTTTTCTATAATCCCAAATCCCTACTCGCTTTAATGCCGAATTAATTTTTTCCTTTCTTTTAACAACATTTCTCGCTAATAAAGGTATTTCTACATTTTCATATACACTATATTCTGGAATTAATTCAAAATTTTGAAATATAAAACTTATATGTTCTTTTCTGAATTTATCAAAATCTTTTTTCTTCAAATCCGATACTTCTATATCATTATACCAATAACTCCCTGAATCTATTCTCTCTAAACATCCGAGCAACATCAATAATGTTGTTTTCCCCACTCCTGACCTACCCATCACTGCAATCATAGAACCATTTTCCACATCAAAGGATATCCCATCTAAAACCTTATTATATGGCTTAAAATATGTCTTTTTCACATCTATAAAACGTATCATCCTAACCTCCCACTATATCTTAACTTTCAGAATTACGAATCATATTAACAGGCATCATATGAGAAAATATACTCATAGGAATTACAGAAGTAACAGAGCAACAAATCAAAACAATCGCAAACTCTCCCTTGAACACTTTACTTACCAACAAGGCTTGCACAATTCCCTCTAGTGCGCCATATGACCCCTTATCAATTCGTGCCATAAAAGCGCATCCATTCCACAGAACAATACAGGCAATTGCAAATGCACAAAAGAACAACAATATGTTCTCCAGCCAAATACTACCCCCTATTCTGCTAGTTGTCATTCCAGAAATATAAAACACTCCGTACATTCTTCTGTCTTTCCAAAAAGAATACACTTTTATCACCATTATGAGCATTATAACAATTAACATGACTTTCCACGCATATTTAACTAGATTTAAAAATATTTTGTTATTGCGTTCTTTTTCCTGAGAAATATATTCCGACATTGGATATACAACAGCCGTAATCCCCCGTTTTTTTGAAAGTTCTTGAACTTTCGCAACAAATTTTGGATAATCAGTCGAATTTTTCAAACAATACCATCGTTGCGACGAAGGATCATCTTGCTTTCCATATACATCAAAACACATGTATCCTGTATCTACTAACGCACTCAACTCTGGCATATTCCAACCAGCAACTTCGTGTGATAACCAAACAGAATTTTTTTAGTAAACCCCAATATAGGCACATCACCATCTACACAACTTATTTTCGTTTTATCTTTGTATTTTTCTCGATAACGCCATCCCAATATGATACCATCTGTTGGCGCATTTTTTTGCGATTCCATTGTAACTTCATAACATTTAACATATCCCTATTCATGACCGTTTCTTCTATCAAACCCTTCCCATCATATTGTGATGTATAATGATGACCATTTTGCAACTTAGCAATATCTGGACTTTTTTCTTCTATTCCATAATCTATAAAATTTCCCATTGACTTAATGCAATCTAATTTTTCGATACTGCGAAACCACTTAGCCGCCTCAGTCAGATTAAAATCTTGACAGTTTTTCTCATCCCACTCTAATAGTATACGTCCTGTTTTATCTATGTCACAAAGTCTTGTGATTTCTTTTTCATCGTACGAACTAAAATCAATCACTATCAACGATACCCCGATTAACAAAAAAGAGACAAATAAAAGCAACATAAAAAACATATTTTTCATTGTTTTTTGAAGCATAATGTCACATGTAAATCTCCAAACACAAAGAACCTTACTTATCTTTTCTCTCATCAACACCAATTCCTTTTTTGAAAATCATCTATTATTCTTTTGCAATTAACTCATATTTACCTGAAAACGTATCCATTCTCAATGTTGCTTTTTTATATTTTGCATCAATCTTTTTGTCTTCAAAAAAAGCTTTTTGATTGCGTATGTACGGCAAATGAAAACCTGTATGCCTCTTTCCACCATAATACATTATATAATCTGTTTCACAATGACTGTCTGCTTTTGAAATATTTCCATGTCATGATACATAGTCCTTTGTCATTAACCCACTTTTTTTATCATAATTAACGGTTCCGCTAACAGTATACGCAACTTTTTCTATAACTTTCGTAACATATTTTGATGCTGTGTGTGTTCTTGAAATAGTTTCAGCAAGACTCTCCAAGCTTGTTGCCATTGTAATAAAACACATTAAAAACATCACCACTATTATTCTTCTTTTCATATTCTCTCTCCCTCTGTTATAAAACGCTTTCACCCTCACATAAAAGTTTTCATTCATGATATAATACTTTAAAAAATACATAAAGAAAGCAGGTGCCGTTATGAAACTGACCAAAAACGCCCTTCTCGCACAATGGAGTGCAAAACACGAATACATTACCAATGAAATGTCACAATGCAAACATAAATTAGAACTCCTCGACAAACGCCAAAAAGATCTAATGACAGATCTTCGTTTTGCTGAAATATATTTTGTAGCATCATTCCTATTAGGACTTTTTCTGCTTTATATGTCAAAACAGATTTTTTCTGCATTTCTTTATTTCTATTTACCCGTTGTCGCACTTATTCTGTTTTTCACATTAGGAAGGAGCATTATTAAGCTTTCTCGAATCGTTACACTCATGCATTATCATGACAGCATGGACCTTCCATTTCAATATCCTAGAGAGCTGACGGCTGCTTCCAATTATCCAACCTGCATACCGCCCAACAATTACGCTGAGCAAATGTGCTTAAACTGGCTACTGCAAAAGTACTCTATGCAATTACAAACTTTACAAAAAATCAACGAGCAAATAAAAACAGCACCCGAAACTGACTATGAAAATCTTTCAAAAGCGATTTCTTCACTTTGCGCATATGAACGTGTCAAAAGCACTCAATATAAATAGAAATCATGATTTTCAAAAAAGCACCGCCCCGGCAGCAAGCACTCAGCTCACTACCGGGGCGGTTATGTTAGTTTGATTGCGTGCAATCCTCATCACACTTCGGAAGTCTCCTCCTCATCAGCAGACTCCTCCATAAACCTCTCATATCGTTCTAAAACAATCGCCTGAAAACGCTCACGCGTTTCCCGGTTGATTGGATGCGCTACATCGCGAAATTCTCCATCGCCGGATCGACGGCTCGGCATGGCAATAAACAATCCTTTCTCACCTTCAATGACTTTAATGTCATGTACAACAAATTCATTGTCCAAAGTGATCGATACCACGGCCCGCATCTTACCTTCTTTCGTAATCTTGCGTATCCTAACATCTGTTATCTGCACTCCCTGTAACCTCCTTTGGTTATTTTTCTGTGCATCATCACATTTTAATATTCCCCTATTTCTTGAAAAGAATTCTCTTTTCTACAGTGCGTATCTCTCATTCTTCTCAACTACAATGCGAATCTTTCCATCCTCTGACGTATAATTCGTATTGGCGCGAATCGTATCTCTGCTTTCTACGATGCAATTCTCAATATGTGTATTATCACCAATATAAACATCATTGAGGATGATTGAATTTTTGATGGTGCAATTATTTCCAATATAAACTTCTTTGAACAAAATGGAATTTTCAACGGTTCCATTAATAATACATCCGCTGGAAACCAAGCTGTTCTTCACATTTGATCCGACATTATATTTTGCTGGAGGAAGATCCTCGACTTTTGAATAAATGTCCGGATACTGACGGAAGAAATAATCCCGAATATCTTTGTTCAGGAAATCCATATTCGTGTTGTAATAAGAATCTACCGAAGAAATATTGCTCCAGTAGGAATCCATTGGATATGCATAAATCTTCTTTACATTCTTATAACGGATCAATATATCCTTTACAAAATCATAGCGCTCTTCCTGCATTGATTTCTCGATCAGCTCGATCAACATACGACGGCGCACAATGTATACACCTGTCGAAACAGTAGATGTTTCTGCATTGATCGGCTTCTCCTCAAAATCTGTGATCCTGCCTTCACCGTCAACACGAAGCACACCGAAGCGGCTTGGATCGTCTTTGTCGGTTACATCTGCAGTTACAACGGTAAAGTCCGCTTTTTTCGCAATATGGAACTCTAATACCTTATTGTAATCCAGCTTATATACGCCATCGCCCGAAGCGATCACAACGTATGGCTCATGGCTGTTCTTCAGGAAACTCAGGTTCTGTGCCATCGCATCCAGCGTTCCACGATACCAGTAACTATTTTCCGGTGTCGTCGTCGGCGTGAATACATACAGACCACCCTGCTTTCTTCCGAAATCCCACCATTTCGAAGAATTCAAATGTTCATTCAGCGACTTTGCATTATATTGCGTAAATACCGCAACTTTCTGAATGTGAGAGTTACTCATGTTGCTCAGTACAAAATCTATGCTGCGAAATCCTCCTGCGATCGGCATTGCTGCCGTTGCACGCTTATTGGACAATTCACGCATTCTGCTATTATTACCACCTGCTAATACTATTCCAATCGCTCTCATTATCTGTCACCTACCTTAATCAAAGTTTCACCGCCTGCAAGAACTCCGTCCGGATAATCTGATGGTTCCGTAACGCCTTTGATCGCCGTATTTTTGCCGATCTGTACGCCATCCGGAATCACACTGTCTTCGCCAATGGTTACAAGGCCAAATGCATACACATCCGGTTTAACCTTATTTGGCAGCTCCTCTCCGACACCAAGCTTACAATCTTTGCCAACAGTTACATTCTCGGCGATAATCGACTTATCGACTACCGTTCCTGCTTTGATCGTAGTAGAACTCATAATGATAGAATCCCGCACAATCGCGCCCGGCTCGATCGTAACACCCGAACCGATAACAGAGCTATGTACTTCTCCATATATCTCTGATGCTTCACCAATGATCGCCTTATCAACGATAGCATCCTCTGCGATATACTGCGGCGGAATACGATCACTCTTCGTATAGATCTTCCAAAATTCTTCATATAAATTAAAGACTGGAATGAGATCGATCAACTCCATGTTTGACTCCCAATATGAGCCAAGTGTTCCAACATCTTTCCAATAGCCATTGTACTCGTATGCAAAAATACGATCACCTTTCTCATGGCAATATGGAATAATGTGTTTACCAAAGTCACAAGCCGGCTGATCCTTTAACTTGATCAACGCTTCACGAAGCACCGGCCAAGAGAAAATATAGATACCCATCGAAGCAAGGTTGCTGCGAGGATGCTCCGGTTTCTCCTCAAATTCCTGAATCTGCTTGTTCTCATCTGTGATAACAACGCCAAAACGACTAGCCTCTTCCATCGGAACCGGAATCGTTGCAAGCGTTACATCTGCCTTGTTTGCTTTGTGGAAATCAAGCATCACTTCATAATCCATTTTGTAAATATGGTCGCCGCCCAAAATCAGCACATAGTCCGGGTTGTAATATTCCATATATCGCAAATTCTGATATATAGCATTCGCTGTACCTGTATACCACTCACTGCTGGTACTCTTCTCATATGGCGGCAAAATAGAAACGCCACCTACATTACGATCCAAATCCCAAGGAATACCAATTCCAATGTGTGTGTTCAGGCGTAGCGGCTGGTACTGTGTCAGCACGCCGACTGTATCTACTCCCGAATTAATGCAATTGCTCAATGGAAAATCGATAATACGGTACTTCCCACCAAACGCTACCGCTGGTTTAGCAACATCAGCAGTCAGAACCCCCAACCTGGATCCCTGTCCACCTGCCAGTAACATTGCTATCATTTCTTTCTTAATCACGCAATCACCCCTTACTATGTATTTCTTAATGGTTTAAGTATATCACAACCACTGTAAAATGTGAACAAATTTCATAAATTTTCTTTTGAAAATTGATATTTTTTATACATTTCATACAATTTTTTGCATAAAAAACCCTTATTTGACGAGTTTTTTACATTGTCCACCAGCTTTGTTTCAATTTTTAACAAATTATTTCTAAACTGTAAACACTATTTAATTTGCTTTTTTGCATTTGTGTTCTATAATAATAGAAAAGACTGACACAAGGATTGGTTCGCTGGAGCACATTTCTTGCAGGCAGGCCAATTTTACAAAATATGCCGCCCCACTTTTGGACGGCTTTTATATGGAGGGAATTATGTATCAAATTCAATTAACCAAACCATGTACTGCATATTTTATAGGCATCGGAGGCATCAGCATGAGCGGTTTTGCTGAGCTGTTACACGATGCCGGCTTTACCGTAAAGGGCTCCGATGCAAACCGCAGCAAAATTACAGAGCATTTGCAATCCTTAGGAGTGGAAGTATTGTATGGTCAAAAAAGCAATAACATCACTTCCGACATTGACTTTGTCGTATACACCGCCGCTATTCATCCGGACAATCCCGAATTTCGCGCCGCCAAAGAAATGGGACTTCCTATGATGGAGCGTGCCGAAATGGTTGGACAGGTCATGAAAAACTATACGAATGCCATTGGCGTTTCCGGTACACACGGCAAAACAACAACAACTTCCATGCTGACACATATTTTCTTAGCCGCCAAGAAAGATCCAACGATCTCCGTTGGCGGTATCTTGGATGCGATCCACGGCAATATCCGTGTCGGCCATTCCGAGAATTTCATCACCGAAGCCTGCGAATACACCAATAGCTTTCTGAAATTCCATCCAACGGCAGGTATTATTTTGAATATTGATGCAGATCACCTAGACTTTTTTAAGGACCTGGATGACATTCGCCACTCTTTTCACCGCTTTGCAAAGCTCTTGCCAAAGGACGGTGTACTGATCATCAACTCCGATATCGAAAAGCTTGATACGATCACAAACGATCTAGACTGCCGGATCATTACATTCGGCTTGGAAAATCCTGCAGATTACGAAGCAAAGGATATTACATTCGGTGAAGATGGCTGCGGTTCTTTTGAATTAGTTCGATTCGGCAAAGAAACCGGCATCCGCGTTCGTTTGTCAGTAATCGGAAGACACAACGTAGCCAACGCTTTATCAGCCATCGCCACTGCAGAATATTATGATATTCCTATGGAGACGATCCAAGAGGGACTCCTCGCCTTCCACGGCACGGAACGTCGTTTCGAACAAAAAGGATCGTTCCACGGAGTCACCGTGGTCGATGATTATGCGCATCATCCTACGGAGATCAAAGCAACGCTGCAGGCTGCTGCCAAGTTTCCACATAAGCGTCTTTGGTGCGTATTCCAGCCACATACATACAGCCGTACCCGAGCATTGCTGCATGAATTTGCAGAGGCGCTATCCCTCGCAGATAATGTTGTGCTTGCAGACATATATGCCGCCAGAGAGGCTGATCCCGGTGATATTTCTTCTAAAACTCTACAGGAAGAAATGAAGAAATTAGGCAAAGATGCTTATTACTTCCCGGATTTTGAACAGATCAAAAAATTTTTATTGGAAAATTGTATCGACGGTGACTTGTTAATAACTATGGGTGCCGGAAATATAGTAACTGTTGGCGAAGACCTGGTCAAAGAATAGTTATCCACATTATCCACAATGTGACTGTGCATATCTCTGCACAATCCGTTGTGGATATTTTTTACACAATTAACAGCAGATAAATGCTGAAAATCCGCAATTTTGATCATTTTAATACGAGTTATCCACATTATCCACAATTTAGTCCACAGCTTGAATGTGTATTTGTGTGCTATTTTCTTTCCAAAGAAACTGTGTTAAAATACAATTCGCACGGAAATATAACGTGTAATTTACTTTACATATACGGAGGCTGCAATGGATCATATATTACTTTGTACTAACCATATACCGCCGATCACAACGATATATAACAGCTTTATTGAAGATTATATGCCAGCTGCCAACGGCAGTTACGTTAAGGTGTATCTCTACATTGCGAAATGTCTGCAGGCAAAGGAAAGTAATTTTTCCATTTCCTCTCTTGCGGATCAATTAGAAAATACAGAAAAAGATATTTTGCGGGCGTTAATGTACTGGGAGAAAAAGGGGCTTATGTCCTTAAACCGCGACAAAGCAACCGGAGAGATTTTAGGACTCGAAATGCTGATCCCCTTTGCGGAACGTGATTTCGACACTTATGAAAACACCGCAAAAGAATCTGCTGCATCGCTAGGCGTAGATTCTGATCTCTCAGAAACCGGTGCGCTCGATAGACGCATTTCTGATTTCTCAGAAACCGGTGCGCTCGATAGACGCATTTCTGATTTCTCAGAAACCGACGCAGCGAATACATCATCTTATGAATCATCCGGAACCGACGCTCCTTCTAATGTCAATTCCGATGTTCACAGAGCAAGCAATTCCGCGCAGGAGAAGAATTCCTCTGCCGTGAAACCAATTCAAGTTCCTCCGGAACAGATTCAAGAATTGTCCGCCAACGAGGATTTCGTATGGGTATGCAATGTTGTCGAAAGCTACCTTGAACGCCCGATGAAACCAACCGAAATACAGCTCATTACCTATTTGTATGGTACACTGCATTTTTCCAGAGAACTGATCCTGCATCTCTACGACTACTGCATTTCTATGGGAAAGACCGCCTGCAATTACATTCAGACAGTCGCCCTGTCATGGCACGAGCAGGGGATCAAAACGCCGGAACAGGCACAGAATGCTTCTGTACGATATCTGGCTTCCTACAATGCTGTTTCCAAGGCTTTAGGACTTGGTCGCGGTCTTGCAGAAATCGAAAAAAAATATGTGGATCATTGGCAAAATGACTGGAATATGGATCTTAGTGTGATCTTAGAGGCCTGCAACCGCACTGTGCTTAAGCTGCACCACGCAGATTTCAAATACACCGAAGGGATTTTGTCTCATTGGAATGAGCAAAATGTTCGCACATTACAAGGTGTAGAACAATCAGATCTGCACTATGCACAGACCAAAGAGCAAAAAGAAAAGAAGAAACCTTCCACATCCGGTAAACAACCACCGCGCAATCAATTCCAAAATTTCAAGCAACGGGATGTCAGCAGCGAGGAATTACAGGAATTGGAGCGCAAATTACTTATGCAATAGTACGATCTGATGACAGACCGCAGCACATACCATCACGCAGCAACCAGGAGGAGACGCCATGGGAATATCCAACACACAATATCGCGATATCATGTTCCAATATGATCAGACGCGAATGAACAATCAGCGCATACTGGATAAGCGGTACGAAACACTTTTTGTTGAAATTCCGGAATTAGAACAGATCCAACACGATATTATGGACTTATCACTGACGCAGGCGCGCAAAGAATTGTTTCAGACCGAACCGGACCCAAAGAGCGAAGCTGAATACAGCGCAAAACGCGAAGCATTGCTGTCCCGCAAAAAGGCACTGCTGTTACATCACGGCTATCCGGAAGATTATCTGCAAAGCATTTATACCTGTCCGGACTGCAAAGACACCGGCTATCAGAACAACGAACCTTGTCACTGCCTTAAAAACGCTGAGATCAAGGCTCTTTATGAAAGTTCAAATCTTATGGACATTCTGAATCATGAGAATTTTGACACCTTTGATGATAGTTACTACGATGACACCATCGTCAATGAAAATCTTTCTCTAACAGCCCGCCAAAATATTCGCAAGGTAAAAACGGTCTGTCTGGACTATATCAAGCACTTTGATGATTCCTATGACAACCTGATATTCTACGGTTCTACAGGCGTCGGCAAAACCTTTCTGACGCACTGTATCGCCAAGAAACTTTTGGATACATCTCACACGGTGCTTTACTTGACTTCATTGCAGCTTTTTGATATTTTAGAGAGGAATAAGTTCCGTCATGAGGATATTTCCACTTCAAACGAACAAATTGCATATATGCTGCAAAGTGATTTGCTCATTATAGATGATCTGGGGGCAGAACTGGTCAATGGCTTTACGTCTTCTCAGCTGTATTATTTTATTGAGGAGCGCCATATCAACCGTAAGTCAACCATCATCTCGACCAATTTATCGTTTCAGGAATTACGTGACCGATACAGCGAGCGTATTTTCTCACGTTTTATCGGTTTTTATCATTTCTTCTTAATAATTGGAGATGATATACGTCAGAAGGCTAGATTAACTGCCAAATAACATGATAACAATTATATAAATTCATACGGAGGACATTTTACTATGAAACGACATGACAAGTTAGCGGACACACTTCCTGTTGGTACCCTTGGTATCTTGGCGCTGGAGAGCAGCCACGACATGGGCAAACGAGTAAACGATTATATCGTTGACTGGCGAAAGGATCGCGCTGCACAAAATGCTACCGCATCTACCTTTGCAGGATACAACCGTGATTCTTTCTTGATTGATTCCGCCTGCCCGCGTTTTGGTTCCGGCGAAGCGAAAGGTATTATCAATGAATCCGTGCGTGGAGATGATTTGTATTTATTAGTTGATGTCTGCAATTACAGCTTAACTTATACCGTTTGTGGACACACGAATCACATGTCGCCGGATGATCATTATCAGGATCTTAAGCGTATCATTGCTGCAGTTGGTGGCAAGGCACGCCGCATCACTGTGATCATGCCTTTCTTATACGAAAGCAGACAGCATCGACGCAGTGCACGCGAATCCTTGGACTGCGCAATGGCATTGCACGAATTAACACAAATGGGCGTTGAAAGCATTATCACCTTTGATGCACATGATCCTCGCGTTCAAAACGCAATTCCTTTGAATAGTTTCGAAACCGTTCAGCCTACGTATCAATTCATCAAAGCACTTCTGAAGAACGTGCCGGACCTTAAGGTTGATGCAGATCATTTGATGGTGATCAGCCCGGATGAAGGTGCTATGGGACGTGCTGTATATTACGCAAACGTTCTTGGTATCGATATGGGTATGTTTTATAAACGTCGCGATTACAGCCGCATTGTTGACGGACGCAATCCGATCATTGCCCATGAGTTCCTCGGCTCTGACCTGCAGGGCAAAGATGTTATCATCGTCGATGATATGATTTCCTCGGGCGAAAGCATGATCGATGTTGCAACACAGTTAAAGCAACGCAAAGCAAATCGTATTTTTGTTGCTGCAACGTTTGGTCTGTTTACAAACGGCATGTCCAAATTTGATGAAGCACACGAAAAAGGCTTGATCGATAAGGTTCTCACAACAAACCTTGTATATCAGCCGGAAGAAGTTTTGTCTAGAGACTATTATGTCAGCGTAGACATGAGCAAGTATATCGCCTTATTGATCGACACCTTAAATCACGATCAATCCATTAGCGGTTTATTAAACCCTGCAGAACGTATTAATGCCATTTTGGAAAAATATGGACAGCGCTAATTAAAGCATAAAATCGAGAAAAGCAACAACAAATTTCCTTAAAACGCTTAGACCGCAAGGTTTGAGCGTTTTTTTTACAAATCGTTTTGAAAATTAAGATTTTTTTTAGAATATGGACAAATTCTGTCCACATTTGCATGCTATTATGTATACATAGAAATCAAAGAGAACAGATTTCAAGAAAAGCAGTGAAATCAAAAGAAGCATTTGATTTCTACCAAACTAGCCGACTGACTTATGTTTGAGATAGATTCTTTTTCATTTTTTTCATTGGGCCTGTGGTAGCTCCCTCTGCCACAGGCCGACTCCTTTTTAAACCCCAGATCATTCTAAAGTAATTCGAGCGAGACACCTTAAATCAAGTGCATCGCTGCCATTTCTCTCTTTAAGATCTCCTTGTTAGCATCTTCCATCTCTGTCAAAGGCGCGCGTAATGAACCAACGTTTTTACCCATCATATTCATAGCAGCTTTTACCGGGATCGGATTTACTTCACAGAACAATGCATCACATAAAGGAAGTGCATCAAGCTGCATCTTGGCACTCTGCTTCACATTTCCATTTAAATAATTCATAACCATCTCATGTGTATACTTCGGTGCGACATTTGACAACACAGAAATCACGCCTTTTGCTCCCAAAGAAAGCATCGGAATTGTCTGATCATCATTTCCGGAATACAGATCCACATTACCATCACACAGATGCAGAATTTGCGCTACAGTGCTGATGTTACCGGAAGCTTCTTTCACACCTGCAATATTGTCTACATCTTTAATAAGTGTAGCGATGGTCTGTGGTGTCATTCCGCAACCGGTACGGCTTGGTACATTGTATAAAATGATCGGTGCCGTGATCTCTGACGCAATCTTTTTATAATGTGCAATCAAACCATTCTGCGTTGCCTTGTTATAATACGGAGTTACAACAAGCACACCCTCTGCTCCTGCCTCAGAAGCTTCTTTGCTAAGCTGTACTGCTGTTGCCGTGCAGTTAGAACCGGTGCCGGCAATGACCGGAATACGGTGATTTACACGCTCAATCGCAAAACGAATCACATTTGCATGCTCTTCTTCAGATAAAGTTGCAGACTCTCCGGTCGTTCCACAAATAATAATCGCATCCGTTCCCTCTGCAATCTGCCACTCCAAAATCTCATCTAGTTTGTCGTAGTTTACCTCCAAGTTCTCTTTCATTGGTGTGACCAAAGCCACGCCTGCTCCTGTAAAAATTGACATAATTTCCTCCATTCCGCTTTCGCTATTCCCAAATCGGGGTTCTGATTTTTAGATATTGGTTGTCGTTTGAGCATTTTCCCACCCATGCACTCACAGTTACCTTTTGCAAATGCCATTTTACGGGAAATTCGAGTTACCCAGCTATTCAAAAAGAGGTGATACACAGGATGTATCACCTCTTTGAAGTATCTCTTCAAACCGATAGCTCTCCATCCTCTTGATGACAGTCATGTCGTTATTCACGCCATGCCCAAGAAATCTTGCTGCAGGACAAGCCTTCTTTCGGCACTGTTCCCTTTCTGATCTCATCTACTGCGCCTGACGCATCCGAAATCCTACTCATGAAGAGTGCGACCTCTATCTTTTTTATATATATGAGAATATCACTATCCTCTGCTTCTGTCAACGCCAACTTATGCTTTGCTTTATGAGCGTTATGCCATCAGCGCCAACTTATGTTCTTCAACAGTATACCAAGCCAAAAACCTCATGCTCCTTATTTATCCCACTGAGCAATAATTTCCTGTACCGCTGCCAAAAAACGATCCATTTCCGCATCCGTTCCAATGGATATTCGCAGATAATTGTCAATGCGCGGACTGGAAAAATGTCTGACAAAAATGTGCTGCTTGCGCAATTCTTCAAACAAATGTGTAGCCGGAACGGTTTTATGGGTCGCAAAAATGAAATTCGTCATCGAATCTCCAAACGTAAAACCAAGCTCCGTAAGTGCTTGTTTGGTGCGCTCTCGTGTTGCAACAATCTTCGCTGTAGTCTCCTCAAAATAATCCTGATCTGATAACGCAGCAACGCCAAGTGCTACGGATAAACGAGTCATCGGATAACTGTTAAACGAATATCGAACGTCGTTCATTGCCTTGATCAATTTCGCATTACCGATTGCATGACCAATACGCATTCCTGCCATAGAGCGAGATTTTGAAAACGTTTGTACTACCACAACATTTTCATACTCGTCCACCAGCGGAAGTGCTGTATAACCGCTAAAATCTGCATATGCCTCATCAATTATAACAACAACATTCGGATTAGCTTCGATGACTGCGCGCAAAAACTCCTCACTCTGACGAATACCCGTCGGTGCATTTGGATTGGCTATCACGATACCGCCATTTTCGCACTGATAATCTTCCAATCGAAGTGCAAAGGCATCGTCCAAAGCCGGACGCTCATAAGGAACTTGAAATAATTCTGCCCATACATCATAGAACGAATATGTAATATCCGGGAACAAAATCGGTTTACCCGAATTAAAAAATGTCAAAAACGCAATAGCAAGTACATCATCGGATCCTACTCCTGTATACACCTGATCTGCCTGCACATGATATTTTTCTGCCAGCGCATTGACTAAGTCTGTCGATGCCGGATCCGGATATAATCTCAAGCTGTCGAGTTCAAACTTCTGCAGTGCTTCTGCCACCTTTGGTGATGGCGGATATGGATTTTCGTTAGTATTCAACTTAACCATATCCGGCAAATTAGGCTGTTCGCCCGGAACATACGGCTCTACTTTGCGAAAATTATCTTCCAATCTACTCATGTCGTACCTCTTTTCCGTCTATTTCTGTCGTCCACTTGGAATTGTTACGCTTATTTACTGATAACACTCAGCCAGCTTCTTAAATGCCGGGAGTGAGCGCTCGATCATCGCATGATCCACGCAATAAGCAATCCGCACATAGCCAGGACACATAAATGCACTTCCCGGAACCATTAAAATATGGAACTCTTTTCCTTTGGCAACAAATGCCTTATCATCTTCCTTAGCCTTAACCCAAAGATAAAAAGCCCCTTCCGGTTTAGCACACTCAAAGCCATACTCTGTCAGAGCATTGTAAAGCAGCTTTCGGTTGGCATCATAGGCTGCAACATCCGTTGTCGCATCCAGACATTTTGATACCGCAAGCTGCATCAAAGATGGTGCATTTACAAATCCTAAAATACGATTCGCAACATTTGCTGCACAAATAACATTTTCAAAATCATCTACCTCATCCGGAATCACAAGGTAACCAATACGCTCACCCGGAAGAGACAGAGATTTACTATAAGAATATCCTACAATTGTATTACGATAATACTTCGTCAGATATGGCACTTCTACGCCATCATAAGCAAGCTCACGGTATGGTTCATCTGCAATAAGGTAAATCTGCGTTCCGAACTCTTTTTGCTTCTCCTCCAATACTGCTGCCAATTTCTGAATCGTTTCTTCTGAATATACTACACCGGTAGGATTGTTCGGATTATTGACTATCACTGCTTTCGTCTTTGCCGTGATCTTCTTTGCAAACGTCTCAAGATCGAGCTGAAAAGAAGGTACATCTGCCGGTACAACTACCATTACACCGTCAAAGTTAGCTACATAATTATTATATTCTCCAAAATATGGTGCAAATGCGATTACTTCATCGCCCGGATCTAACAATGTTTTAAGCGCAACATTAAGACCACCTGCAGCACCTACTGTCATAATGATATTATTCTGAGAAAACTTTGTGTCAAAGCGGCGATTTAAGGACTGTGCAATTCTCTCGCGCACTTCCTCGTATCCGGAGTTGTTCATATAACCATGCACGAAATTCGGTGCATCCTCATTCAATGTCTCAATAATGGCTTCTTTAACCTGTTTTGGAGGCTCTACGCTTGGGTTTCCAAGACTGAAATCATAGACGTTCTCTGCGCCAAACTCAACCGCCATCTTCTTCCCTTCCTCAAACATTGCTCTTGTAACCGAGCTTCCCTCAACAAATTTCACCATTTTTTTTGCTATCATATTATGTACCTCTCTATACTTTGATTTTATTACAACGAGAAAATATATACACAATGCCGGTCACCCGGTTACACATAAAACGTATATCAAAATACCGCCTACGTAAGTATTTCTATGTCTCGCCGCATCTTACTCGTACTTTTTATTATATGCCTACGGATATATTCATGTCAAACCTTTCCCGTCATAGAACACAGTAATTCCATATAAATATATTTTTCATTCTAACGAATAAAGCAGACAGCCCCACTTCACCAAAAGCAAAGCCAGCGCTTTGCTTTGCAAGAATTGCTAAAGCAATTCTTGGCGATGTTGCACTACACAACAGCAGTTTCCTATTAATTAATAAACAAAGGTGCCAAAAAAATTTTGACACCTACTCTT
>ERZ791930.152-NODE-152-length-68651-cov-2.846624_pt1 | contig 68651 bp, 74 predicted proteins | sample MGYA00510128_ERZ791930 | MGnify/ENA primary metagenome ERZ791930 (study PRJEB30046, sample SAMN00792057) | human gut metagenome | study: EMG produced TPA metagenomics assembly of the A metagenome-wide association study of gut microbiota in type 2... | reverse complement strand
GAGCACCTCCTTGCCAAGGAGGGGGTCGCGAGTTCGAATCTCGTTTTCCGCTCCACTTTTAAGGCGACATAGCCAAGCGGTAAGGCAGAGGTCTGCAAAACCTTTATCCCCAGTTCGATTCTGGGTGTCGCCTCCAACTTTTCTGCCGCGGTGGCGGAACTGGCAGACGCAAGGGACTTAAAATCCCTCGGGTAGTGATACCCGTACCGGTTCGATTCCGGTCCGCGGCACCATTAATGCCGATACGCTATCGTCAGTAAGTTATAAAGTGACGATATCACGATTGATAGTGACCTTTTTTACACGGGTTTCTATCAATATTTTTTTTACCTTTTTGCTGTTGGCAAAGAGGTTTTTATTCGTTTTGGAGCTTATTAAGTTCACTAAGTAAATTAAATTAACAAAGAAAAGAGGTATGAAGATGACTAATGGTTTTGCGGCACTGCATGTCTGTGCCCATACGGTTGAACAGCTCAGTAAGATGGGTATTAAAAAGCCGATGCCTGTACAGGAACAGGCTATTCCCGCCTTGTTTGCAGGCAGGGACGTTATTGCCAGAGCACAGACAGGAACGGGCAAGACACTGGCCTTTCTGATACCTCTGGCAGAGAAAATAGATGTGAAGAAGCCTTATGCTCAGGCTCTGGTTATTACGCCTACCCGTGAGCTGGCACAGCAGATTGCCAACGAATTTAAAAAGATTGCCGGTGAAAGTCAGATTAAAGTGCTGGCTGTGACGGGCGGACGTGATTTTGAACTGCAGAAAAGCAAGCTGGAGGGCAAAAGTCATGTGCTGATTGGTACGCCGGGACGTCTTTTAGACCATATCAGAAAAGGCAACACTTCTTTAGGCGGCGTAAAATATCTGGTGTTGGATGAAGTGGATGAGATGCTCAAACAGGGCTTTATTGACGAGGCTGCAGAGCTGATTTCCATGACGGCACCGGAGCATCAGACAATGCTGTGTTCGGCAACATTGTCCGAGGAAGTACGCAAACTGGGCAAAAAGCTGACTAAAAATTGCGCACTGATTGATATTAACCCGGAAGAAGCTGTAGTCGAAAAAATTCAGCAAATCTGTATTAAGACTACTGAAGAATACAAAAACAGAGCAACTGCCGCTCTTATTGATCGTTACAATCCCTATCTGATGATTGTTTTCTGTATGAGCAAGGAGCGCACGAAAGAAGTGGGCGAATGGCTGGGTATGCAGGGCTATAATGTAGATGTGCTGCATGGAGAGATGTCTGCTGTTAAACGTAAAACGGTAATGAAGGCATTCCGTGATGCAAGAATACAAATACTGGTTGCCAGCGATTTGGCAGCAAGAGGCCTTGATGTAGAAGGCGTAACCCATGTTCTTAACTATGATATTCCTCATGATGTAGACTGGTATGTACACCGCATCGGCAGAACAGGACGTGCCGGTAACGATGGTATAGCTGTTACTTTCTACACGGCAGAAGAAGTAAAATGGCTGCGTAATATTGAAACTAAGCTGAATATTGTTATGGAAAGACAGAACTTGGAAGGCAAAACAGTTGCCAGAAGAGTAACTGTTGCCACTAATAATAAAAAGAAAAAAGCCAGCGGGCCTAAACGCGGACGCAATGCAGTTGCGGATAAGCGCAAGGCGCCTAAGACCGGCAGCAACAGAAGACAAAATAAAAAGAAATAATTTTGGCACCGATAAATCTTTGTGATTTATCGGTGTCTTTTTCGCTTTATTAGGCTTGTTTGTTTGCAGTTTATTTTATTAGGAGTTATAATTATTCTGATATACAATTTTTATTTTTAGATGATTAAGGAGACGAGAAAATGTCAGAAGTCAGAGTAAGATTTGCACCCAGCCCTACTGGGTATTTACATATTGGTGGCGCACGTACTGCGCTGTTTAACTGGCTGTTTGCCCGCAAGATGGGTGGTAAGTTGATTTTACGTATTGAAGATACCGATACTGAACGTTTGAAAGAGGATTCTGTAAGCCAGATTCTGACCAGTCTGAAATGGCTGGGATTAAACTGGGATGAAGGTCCGGAAGCAGGCGGCGAATGTGGTCCTTATTATCAGTCTGAAAGACGTGAGCTGTACAGCAAATACGCTCAGCAGCTGCTGGACGAGGGCAAGGCTTATTATTGCTTCTGCACTCCGGCAGATTTGGAAGCTGAACGTGAAAAACAGCGTGCAGCAAAACAACCGTTCCGTTATGCACGTACTTGCCGCGATCTTGATCCGGAGGTAGCTAAGGCAAGAGCTGCTGCAGGCGAACCTTATTCTGTGCGTATCAAGATTCCTACTGAAGGCAGCATTACTGTTCACGACTTAATTCATGGCGACGTTACTTTCAATATGGATCAGTTTGACGATTTTGTTATTGTTAAGAGCAACGGTATGCCTACTTATAACTTTGCAGTAGTAGTAGACGACCATCTGATGGGCATGACTCACGTGCTGCGCGCTGAAGAGCATCTTTCCAATACGCCTAAACAGCTGCTTATTTATGAAGCACTGGGCTTTGAACCGCCGAAATTCGGACATATGCCGATGATTTTGGCTCCTGACCGCTCCAAGCTCAGTAAACGTCATGGCGCAACTTCTGTAGAAGAGTTCCGTGCACAAGGCTATCTGCCGGAAGCTATTATTAATTATCTGACCTTGCTTGGTTGGGGCCCCGGAGATGAAAGAGAAATCTTCACTTTGGAAGAAACCGTAAAATTATTTGAACTTGAGCAGATGTCCAAAAAAGCTGCGGTATACGATACTAAAAAGCTGACCTGGATGAATGGTCAATATCTGTCTGAGCTGCCGCTGGAAAAAATTCTGCCGGAAGCTGAAACCTTCTTTATTAAAGACGGTTTGGTAACTAAAGAATGGCTGGCAGAAAACAAAGAGTATTTTGCCAAACTTGTGGATACTGTACGTGTACGCGTAAAAACACTGCAGGAAGTAGCAGATGCATCTGCTTACTTCTTTAAGAATGTAGAAGCCTATGATGAAAAAGGCGTAGCTAAGCATTTTAAACCGGAAGCTGTAGAGCTGCTTGAAAAATGTATTGCGGCGCTGGAAGCAGATGAAGTATTTGACCTTACCAGTACCGAAGCTATTTATAACAAGATTGCTGCTGATAACGGTCTTGCTTTAGGCAAGGTTATTCATCCGACTCGTCTGGCACTTACCGGACGCACTGTAAGTCCTGGTATGTTTGACGTAATGGTGCTCCTGGGTAAGGAGAAAACCCTGGCAAGAATGCGTAAAGCAGTAGAATATATCAAATCTCTGTAAAACAGTTACTAAGGAGGCCGGTTATGAAAATTATTTTGACAGCTTTGCTTTGTATGATGATGTGTGTTCCTGTTTTTGCTGATCAGCAGACTACTGTTTTATCTGCACCGGCATCTTTCAGTAAGACAGATGGCATGCTGCCTTATATTGACGGCAGCAATGACGTGACATTGGAAAAACAGGCTAATAATATTTTGCAGGAAAAAGCTAAAAAGCTGCTGCAGGACGTAGGCGGACAGGGTCATATTTCCTATGAAGTAAAGCTTAATCGTCCCAGTCTGGTAGGCGTACTGCTGAAAGCTGAAAATAATGGCCGTGTTGCTTATCAGGGGGTTAATATTGATTTGACCAGCGGCAGAGAGTTTACTGCCGGTGATTTTTATACTGAGTCTGATGAGTTCAAGGCATTGGTAAAGGGCGGCAGCGACTTGCTGTTTGCTGAAAAAGGCATTTATCTGCGTGCAGGCGGACAGGGTAATTATGATACCTTTATTGGCTACGGTAAGCTGATGCCTTATATGCGTATCGGCGATGCAGGCAGATTGCTGCAGATTGCCCGTCTGACGCAGAATGCTGCTGATAAAGTGCTGACAGTTCCTTCCGGCAGCCTGATGGCCTTAAAGCTTGATTCTAATCCTTCCAGCGGTTACCGCTGGGAAGTAAAGCTTGATAAAGCTGCAGAAGGAAGGATCCAAAAAGTAGGCAGTTCGTTTATCATGCCTCACAGCAATGATGACCGTGTTGGCACTCCGGGAACAGAAATACTGGTACTTACAGCGCAGGAGCCGGGAGAATGTCTGGTAACATTGGAATATAAACGTCCCTGGGAGAAGCAGGCTGTGAAAAGCTTCTCTTTCAAGGTTGTAATCAAGGAGTAAGTATGGAAAAGACTGCCGTTTCGGTAAAAATTTATAATGAAAATTACGTGCTGCGGACAGAAGCGCCGCAGGGTGATGTGCTGGCGGTAGCAGAGCTGGTTGACCAGAAGATGCAGCGGCTGGCAGAACAAAAGCAGATAACTGATACGGGCAGACTGGCTGTATGGACAGCGCTTGACCTTGCAGGTGAGCTGTATAAGCTGAAGCAGGATTATGAAAAGCTGCTGGCTGCAGCCAAAGAACGCTGATAGAGGATGTATGTATGGAACAAACGAAGAAAATAGAGCTGCTGGCTCCGGCAGGCAGCTGGGAAGCACTGGAAGCTGCTGTCAACGCCGGTGCTGATGCTGTTTATATGGGCGGCAAGGCTTTTGGTGCACGTCAGTATGCCAGCAATTTTGACAGGGAAGAAATGACCCGCGCCGTTTACTTTGCTCATATGCATCGGGTACGTCTGTATATAACTGTTAATACGCTGGTTGATGACAGTGAACTGAAAGAGCTGGCAGACTACCTGTTATTTTTAAATAATGTAGGTGTGGACGGTATTATCGTACAGGATTTGGGTGTTATCCGTCTGGCAAGAAAGATTGTGCCGGAACTGCCGCTGCATGCAAGTACGCAGATGACAGTTACCAACAGCGGCGGTGTAGAATTTGCTGTGCAGGCAGGACTGGAACGCACTGTGCTGGCTCGTGAGCTTAGCCTGAAAGAAATTAAAGCTGCCTGTGATGTGGGTACGGAGATAGAAACCTTTATTCACGGTGCACTATGTGTCTGTTATTCAGGTCAATGTCTGATGAGCAGCCTTATTGGCGGACGCAGCGGCAACAGAGGTCGCTGTGCGCAGCCCTGCCGTTTGCCCTATAAGCTGGTGAATAAGGCTGGCGAAGATATGCTGGCGGGCAAAGATGCAGGCCAGTATCTTTTGAGTCCCAAAGACATGAATACTTTGAATATTTTGCCGCAGCTGATTGAAACCGGTGTAATTTCCTATAAAATTGAAGGACGTATGAAGCGCCCTGAATATGTAGCTGTCGTGGTGGATGCTTACCGCCGCGCGATTGATACTTATTTAGCAGGCGACTATCAGGTGCCGCAGCAGGATTTCGCAAATATCGAACAGATTTTTAACCGTGATTTTACTACTGCGTATCTTACTGAACGTCCAGGCAAAAAGATGATGAGTGACAGACGCCCTAATAACCGCGGTGTTTTAATCGGTCGTGTTGCAAAACTGGATAAAGCTAGGAACAAAGCTGTTGTTAAGCTGGAAAAAGAACTGCATCTTGGTGATGGTCTGGAATTTTGGGTATCTGTTGGCGGCCGTGTTGGCACAACCGTAACTGAAATGCGTAAAAATGGTCAGGAAGCTTCTGTGGGATATCCTGGTGAGCAGGTTATGATAGATGTACCTAATGGTGTACGTCTTAACGACAGGGTTTTCAGAACCTTAGACAGTGCGCTGATGAGCTATGCACAGCAGTTTTTTGGTCCTGATGCTAAACGCAGGATTCCTGTTGACGCTGTAGTAACAGCTAAATTAGGTGAGCCTATGAAGGTTATTCTGACGGACGAAGAAGGCAACGTTGGTTATGGTGAAACGGAATTTATTGTTGAGCCTGCTATGAAGCGTGCCCTGACTGATGATACGGTACGCAAGCAGATTGACAGACTGGGAACTACCGAATACTGCTTAAACAGCCTTACCTTTGAGCATGATGAAAATGTCATGGTGCCTATGAGTGAGATGAACGAGGCAAGACGCAAGGCTGCAGAAATGCTGGATGCAGCGCGTTTGGAAGCTTTTGCTCCTGCGCGTACACAGCGTCATCAGTTCAGTGAAAAGCTGGTGCCGGAAGCAAAAGGCAGCCGCAGCAAGCACAGCTTGCTGTCTGTTCATTGTGATACTGTGGCTAAAGCAGAAGCAGCACTGAATGCCGGTGCTGACAGGATATTGTTTGGCGGCGACAGCTTCAGCAGCAAGTTTATCAGCGAAGATGATTATCGGCAGGTTGCTCAGTTAACACGTAAAGCTGGTAAGGAGTTTGCTTTTGCTACTCCGCGTATTGTGAAAGAAAACCAGCTGCAGTATTTTAACAAGCTGTTTGCTTTATGGAATGAATTATATCCGGACTATGTATATATCAACAATAACGGACTGTGGCTGCTGGCAAGCAAGTATGAAAATCTTCATCTTTGGGCAGATAACAGCCTGAATATTTATAATGTACAGAGCCTTGAATTCTGGCGTGAGCAGGGAGCAAAAGGCGGTGTATTATCTGCAGAACTGACAATGGGACAGGTTGAGCATCTGGCAGCAGTGGCGCCGGTGCCGGTAGAATGCCTGGTGCAGGGCAGAATAGAAATGATGGTTTCTGAATACTGTGTAGGCGGAAGCTTCCTGGGAGGTCTTGATAAAGGAACCTGCAGCTTTAACTGCCGTGAACAGCTTTTCTTGAGCGACAGAAAAGACGCAAAATTCCCTGTTGCTACAGACCAGTACTGCCGCATGCATATCCTTAATGCCCATGATCTTTCTATGCTGACTAATGTTAAGCACATGGAAAATATTGGTGTAAACAGCCTGCGTATTGATGCCCGCAGCTATGATAAGGAAGAAACAGCTAAACTGGTATTTATGTATAAGAGTGTGCTGCGCGGCGAGCTGGAAGTAAAGGAAAATATGCCGCAGACTACCCGCGGACATTATTTCCGGGGAGTTTTGTAAAAAGAAGGAGTATAAATGGCGCGTTTTGCTATTAAAACCTTAGAATTTGATAAAGTTAAGAATAAGCTGGCGGAAAAGGCTGCTACTGCTTTAGGCAGGCAGTCGGCGCTGGCTTTGCAGATAGAAAGCGATTTTGACGCTGTTAAACGGCTGCAGGAGGAAACTGCCGAGGCTTTGTTTATTTTAGACAGCGGCAAAAGGTTTCCTTTTGGCGGCGCGTATAATATCGTAGCTGATGTTAAGCGTGCTGAGATAGGCGGTGTGCTTGATCCTGAAGCGCTGCTGCACATTATGACGACGGCAGCGGCCATCAGACAGATGAAATACTTTTTAAATGACGAATCTGAACTGGCGCCGGTGCTGAAAGAATACGCTGATGGTCTGCAGGTTTTTACCAGACTGGAAAAGCAGATTGAAGCTTCTGTTGATGAACATGGAGAAATTAAGGACAGCGCTTCTCCTAAGCTCAATGGTCTTCGCAGTGCTATTCAGATAGCCAAGAATCGTGTTAAGGAAAAACTTGATTCTATCCTGCATGATTCAAATAATCAGAAGTATTTTCAGGATAATCTGGTTACCATGCGCGGTGACCGCTATGTAATTCCAATTAAACAGGAATACAAGATGAATTTTCCCGGCATTGTTCACGACCAGTCGGGAACAGGCGCTACGTTGTTTATTGAACCGCTGGCAGTGGTAAACCTTAATAACGATATTAAGCGTTATGCAGTTGAGGAAAAAGAGGAAATTGAAAGGATCTTACGTCAGTTGTCCAATAATGTGGGCAGCGAGGCAGCGGCTTTGCTTGCTTCACTGGATGTTCTGACAGAACTGGATGTAATCTGCTGCAAAGCATATCTGGCACAGGAACTGCATGCAGTACGCCCTATGATGCTTTCCGGCGGGAGTGTAGAAATTGCCAAAGGCAGGCATCCGCTGCTGCAGCAGGATAAGGTTGTGCCTCTTGATATTCAGTTAGGTGAAAAGTTTAATATCCTGCTTATTACCGGTCCTAATACTGGCGGTAAGACGGTAGCTTTAAAAGCGGTAGGCATTTTTGCTCTTATGGCTCAGTCAGGTATGTTTATTCCAGCTGTAAGCGCGAAGCTGCCGGTATTCAGAGCTGTTTATGCCGATGTCGGCGATGAACAGAGTATAGAGCAAAGCTTGAGTACTTTTTCCGGTCATATGAAGAATATTATTGGTATTCTCAATGAAATCAGACCGGGAGATTTAGTGCTGATAGATGAAATTTGTGCCGGTACTGACCCGAACGAAGGTGCGGCACTGGCTATGTCCATTATTGAACATATGTACAGACAGCAGGCGCTGGCAATTGTTACTACTCACTACAGCGAGCTGAAAACCTTTGCGTATGAACGCGAGGGAATGGAAAATGCCAGCGTAGAATTTGATGCAGAATCTCTTAAGCCTACTTATCGTCTGCTGATGGGTGTACCGGGCAGCAGTAATGCCTTTAATATCAGCCGAAGACTTGGTCTTAGCGAAAGTATAGTGGAGCAGGCAGGTATGCTGCTTAATCAGGAACATGCGCACATGGAGAATGTGCTGCAGGAACTGGAAGGCGAGCGCCGCCGTTATGAAAGCGGCAGCAGAGAGATTGAGCAGCTGCGTCTGGAAAGCGAGCATCTGCGCAACGAACTGGCTCATGCCAAACAGGAATTTGAGCGTCGTCGTAATGAAATGCTGCGCAAAGCGCGTGAACAGGCAGACGATATTTATCGCCGTAGCCGCAGAGAGTCTGAGGCAGTACTGAAAGAGTTGCGTGCTTTGAAAGCAGATTTTGATACCAAGCGTATGGAGCAGGCTGCCGAAGAAGCGCGTAAAAAGCTGAATAAACAGCTCAGTGAGGATGCACCGTTGCCGGAAGGAGCGCCGCTTACTGCTAAGACAGCTAAAAAAGGACTTAATGTCTTTGTGGTGTCATTAGGCAAAAATGGTACTGTTACCGATGTTAAAGGTGATGAAGTAACCGTACAGGTAGGAATTCTGAAAATGAATGTGCCTGTATCCAAGTGTTTGCTGACCAAAGCGCAGCCTGTAAGCAGCGAGCCGGAAAGCATGAAGAAGCGCAAAAAAGCAGGCTATGCTCATCAGATGTTTGTTGCAAAAAGCAGCAGTGCCCGTCAGGAAGTTGATTTGCGCGGTATGACGCTTAATGAAGCGATTCCTGTTGTCGATAAGGCTATTGACGATGCGCTGCTGGCAGGTATAAATCAGCTGCGCTTAATTCATGGTAAAGGTACAGGTGCACTGCGTGCAGGTCTTACTGCTTATTTGCAGACCAATCGTTTTGTGAAAAAAATGGAAATGGCTTCGCTGGAAACAGGCGGCAGTGGAGCTACTGTTATAGATTTATAAATAAGTTGACCGTTTTATTTTTTGATGTGATAATAAATATAATGTTATTATTTTATTGCTGATTTTCAGTGTTGAAAGGGGTTTTATAAATGCTTACAAGTATTGCTGCTAAACATGCTAAAGGAAAAGCTGCTCAGGATAAAATTTTTGCAGCTAATGCAGCCGCTGTTGCCGCTGCTGCCAAATATGGCAAAGAAAATGTAACTAACGCTACTATCGGCGCTATTTTAGACGAAGATGAAAAACTGGTTTGCCTGCCGACTGTGGAAAAAGTATTCCGCAGCCTGGAAACTAACGAACTTATCGCTTATGCACCTATCTCCGGTTTGCCGGAATATCTGGAATGTGTGCTGACTGCTGCTTTCGGCAGCTCCCGTCCGGAAGGTTATCTGGCTGCAGTTGCTACTGCAGGCGGCACCGGTGCTATTCATCACGCTATCTGGAACTATATGGACGAAGGTGAAACTGCTTTGTGCTCTGACTGGTACTGGGGTGCGTATAAAGTTTTGTGCAATGATATGGGCCGCAACTTTACCACCTACAAGATGCTGGATGAAAAAAATAAATTTAACCTGCCGGCATTAAAAGAAAAAGTTACTGAGCTTTTAAGCAAACAGGATAACCTGCTGTATATCCTCAATACTCCTGCACATAATCCTACCGGCTACAGCCTGTCTGAAAGCGATATGGACGGTGTACTGGATATTCTGAAAGAAGCTGCTGTAGATGGCAAAAACATTATCTTCTTCCTGGATGTGGCCTATATTGATTATGCAGGCGAAAAAGAAGAAGTACGCAAAATCTTCAAAAAGCTTTCAGGTTTGCCGGCAAATATCCTGGCTATTATCGGTTACAGCATGTCCAAAGGCTTTACCATGTATGGACAGCGTACCGGCGCTATGATCGGCGTATCTTCCAGCAAAGAAGTAATTGAAGAATTTGCTGCTATCAACCAATACACCAGCCGTGCAACCTGGTCTAATATCAACCGTCCGGCAATGCGTACTTTGGCAGCAATTTACAGTGATCCTGAGCTCTTAAAAGCTACCGAAGCTGAACGCGATTACTACTATAAGATGATTAAAGCGCGTGCAGACCTCTTTACCGAAGAAGCAAAAGCTTGCGGATTGCCTATGCTGCCGTATGTTGCAGGTTTCTTCCTGTCCATTCCTGCTAAGGACCCGGATGCAATCTGCAATAAACTGCATGAAGATAATATTTTTGCCGTTCCGCTGGCTGCAGGTGTTCGTATTGCTGTATGCGCTGTACCTCTGAAAAAAATCAAAGGTATGGCAGCAAAAGTTTATGCAGCAATGAAAGAAGTAGAAAAATAATTTTGTATGATTCAGCCGGGACTTTGCAGTTCCGGCTTTTTTTGCAGGCTGAATATTACAGAGGTGCAAAATGTTAAAACTTACGTTTAAAAATGGCGAAACAAAGATGGTAGAAGAGGGCAGCACTTTATTAGACATTGTACCGGAATTTGCTTCTGCTTATAATGCTCCAATTGTCGTAGGTGTTTTCAATGGCGAGGCATGTGATTTGCAGTATCCGCTGAAAACTGATGGTACAGTAGATTTTATTGATGTTAACCAAAGTGAAGGCATGCGTATTTATGTACGTTCTTTGCTGTTTCTTTTCCTGGTAGCAGTAAAGCGGCTGTATCCGGAGGTTAAAATAGAGGTACGCAACACTCTTGGCAGCGCGCTTTATTGTATTGATAACAGTGAAAAGAAGCTGACAGAAGAGGATGTACGCCGTATTGAAGCAGAAATGCACAAGCTTATAGCTGCCAAAGAAAAAATCCAGCTGAAAAGAATCTGCAAGGATGATGTGCTGCGGGAATATGGCTGCCTGTGCAGCGAAGACAGAAAATCTCTGCTGTGTGAAGTAGATGGAAATATTGAGATTTCTATTTATTATTTATGCGGCGAGCCGGGATATTTCTTTGGCCCTATGTGCCCTGATGTAGGATATGTGCCTAATTTTGAACTGATAAAATATGATAAAGGCGTAGTTATCAATTATCCGGATACGGGCAATTGGCAGGTACTGCCGCCCTTTAAGGACCAGCCGCGTCTTAATGAAGCTTTCCATGAAGCTGAAGTATGGTCGGAAATGATTCACTGCAATACGGTTGGCAAGCTGAATAAGATTATTGAGCTTGGTTATGCCGATAAGATTGTACAGGTAGCAGAAGCTTTGCATGAAAAGAAGATTGCCGGTATTGCTGACGAAATAGCACTGAGAAAAGATAAGCTCAAGCTTATCTTGATTGCTGGGCCGTCATCTTCGGGTAAGACTTCTTTTGCACAGCGCCTGAGTATACAGCTGGCTGTAAACGGTATCCGTCCCATGGCGATATCTATGGATGACTATTACCTCAACAGGGTAGACACACCCAGAAAATCTGACGGCAGTTATGATTTTGAGTGTATAGATGCTATTGATTTGGAGCTTTTTAATGACCATCTTACTCGTTTACTGCGTGGGGAATGTGTTAAGATGCCTAAGTACAATTTCCGCAGCGGTGTGCGCGAGTATCGCGGCAAAGAGCTGCAGATGAATGAAGGTTCAGTACTGATAGTAGAAGGTATACATGGTCTGAATGATAAGCTGACAGCTTCTATTCCAGCAGAGAATAAGATGAAAATTTATGTCAGCGCGCTGACACCAATGTCGATGGATGAATATAACCGTATCAATACTACGGATATGCGTCTTTTACGCCGTATTGTGCGTGATGCTCAGTTCCGTTCTCATGATGCTACAGCGACGCTTAACTTGTGGGATAATGTGCGTTATGGCGAAGAACAGTATATTTTTCCGTTTCAGTGCAGTGCTGATGTTATTTTCAATACTACATTGATTTATGAATTTGCTGTTTTGAAAAAATATGCTCAGCCGCGTCTGGAAGATGTTACGCAGGAAGCTGGTGCTGCATATTATTCTGCCAGAAGATTATTAGGGCTTTTGGCACATGTAAAGGAAATTGACGACGAAGCTATTCCGAAAAATTCTATTTTAAGGGAATTTATCGGCGGGTCTGCTTTTGCTGCTGAATTATAGAAAAAACAAGCTGCTTTGGCAGCTTGTTTTTTTATGCTTGACTTAAAGCTGACTTTAAGTTGTATCCTTTAACTAAGGAGTGATTTTATGAAACAACTAAAGCTGATAATATTAATATATTTAGCAGTACTTTTGATAAGCGGATGTATGGCGGCAAAAGAAGAAAATGGTTCAGACAGTGCAGTAGGCGTAAATAATATCAGGCAGATTGTTACTGCTGATAACGCTCATTCCCGGATGCTGATGTGGAGTGCTGTCAGCGGTCAGCAATATACAGTGGAATATAAAAAGCAGGGAGAAAGCAGCAGACAGCTGCAAGCCCAAGAGGTTTCATTTACAGATAGCGGCTATCAATATCAACAATATAAAGCTCTTCTTGAAGGTTTGGAGCCGGGAAGTATTTACGAATACCGTATCAGAAAAGATAAAGAGATTGGCGCTTGGCATAAGCTGCGTACAGATGACGGCGGTAATATTACGGCTGTGGTTTTTCCTGATTCACAAAGTACAGATTATTCCGGTTGGGGAAAACTGGCAGCAAGCGCTGTAAAAAATAATCCGCAGACTGATTTATATATCAATCTTGGTGATTTAGTTGATAACGGACAGGATGGACGGCAATGGCAGGATTGGCTGCAGAGTGTTGGCGTATTCAGCAGTGAGCTGCCTTTGGCACCTGTAATTGGTAACCATGAAACCTATACGCTGGATTGGAAGCTGCGCTATCCTGCGACTTACATTAAGCTTTTTTCTGTACCGGATAACGGCAGTGAAGCCTATAAGGGACAGTTTTACAGCTTTGATTATGGCGATATACATTTTACTGTACTTGATACTAATTTTCAGGAAATGCAGGCTACCCAGCCTGAGCTTTTAGCAGACGAGCTGCGTTGGCTGGAAAATGATTTGGCAGCAGCCAAGGATCGCTGGAAGGTTGTTTTGGTGCATAAAGACATTATGTTGTATGGCTTTAATAACAGACCTGGTACGGTAGAGCATTTTACTGATGCAGGAGAGGCATTGATGCCTATTTTTGACAAGTATCAGCCTGATGTGGTACTCAGCGCTCATTTGCATACGTATCGCCGTCGTCAGCCTTTAAAAAATTTTGTGCCGGACAGTAAAGGTGTAGTATATATTTTATCCGGTGTAGCAGGCAGTGTACGTTATGCTGATTTATGGAAGGACAGTCAGCTGGATGCCGCGCATGCACCGCGCCCGGAAACAGAAAATTATTTGACACTGCAGAGCTCTGATGAAGAACTTGTTATCAAAGCTTTTTTACAGGATGGAACCTGCTTTGATGAAGTTAAAATAACTAAGAACAAATAAAAATATACCTGCTGTTTTTACAGCAGGTATATTTTGCTTTTATTGACAAAAAACAGCCGTATTGCTAAGATTTAGATACTAAGCTGGAGGCTTTGTCATGAGATTATTTACATTAAAAATTCAGGGAATGAAATCGGTGCTGTGCGTAAGCAGTGTGGAACGAGCGGTGTTAAGCATTGAAGGAGTAAATGCTGTACATGTAGATTTAACGACAGGTATAGCTAAAATACGCTGCTATGATGAAGCAGTTACCGAAGATATTATAAAAAATAAGATTGTTGAGACTGGTTATGGTATAGATGCGCAGAAAACTTCTGCTGCAGCAGAGCCGGAAAATCAGGAAGCAAATCTGCATCGCAAAAGCTTTTGGCTTGGTGCAATAGCAGTAATTGCAGCTTTGGCCTCGTTAATATTGTACTTACGTGGTTTATTAGGCTTGAATTTTAACTTGATAATGACAGCGGCTGCAATAGAATGTTGTTGTGGATTACTGGCATTATATTTAGGTAAAAAATTTGTACTGGAAGGTTTAAATAATTTATTTTCCGGCAGGCCATGTATGGAGTCGTTAACGGCAGTCGGCGTTTGCTTTGCGTTATTGTATAGTTTATTCAGCCTGTATGATTTGAGCAGCGGTAATGATTTAGCAGCAGGAAATATTTACGCAGCTGCTGCAGCGGCAGTCTTATGGTGGTCCATGCTCGGAGAATATCTTTCGAGTAAGATTTATCAACCCAAAACTGAGCCGGAAACAGCTGCTTTGCCTGCTATGCTTCTGAATAAGGGCGAGAAATATCCGGTAACATCAGATATGCTGCTAGAGGGCGATGTGATTGTTGTCCAGAAAGGTGAAATCATACCAGCAGACGGTATAATAGAAGCTGGAAATGCAGCAGTTGATGAAAGTGATTTTACCGGCAGCAGCATACCGGTTTTAAAGGATAAAGGTATGGAGGTTATGGCAGGCAGCTACGTTTTCGGTGGCGAACTGACTATAAAGGTACATACAGCTGCTGTAAGTTTACCGAAAAATGTTGCAGACAAAAAAGCAGTTCCAGCAGAAAAACTGGAACTTTCTGGCGATAAAAGAGCAGCCTTGTTTTTGCCAGTTATTTTAATTGTTGCTGTAGCTGTATCGCTGAACTGGCTGTTTTATTCCGGCAGCTTAGGTTTAGCAGGAAAGATATTTACTGCTATTATGCTGGTTACCTGTCCCTGTGCGCTGAAAGCAGCTCAATCTGCCGCATCGCTGAGAGCTTTGCAAAAAGCAGCGGCGATGGGGATACATTGCAGCGGGATTAAGCCATTATTGCTTTTTAAAGAGCTTTCTGTCATAATTTTTGGCAAAACCGGTACCATAACAGACAGAAAAATTGTTTTGACTGACATTGTTGCTTATAATGGCGTTAAAGAAGAAGCAGCGCTCGTTTTAGCTGCGTCATTGGAAAACAGCAGCCTGCATCCGGTGGCAGGCGCGCTTAAAGATAAGGTGGCCGAAGAAAAGCTTTTAACCTGCGAAAAAATGCAGTATCACCCTGGGGAGGGGATTTCTGCTGTCTGTCAGCAAGCTAAGGTATGCTTTGGTATAGCTGAGTATGTTCGCCGCAGCTGCCGTATACCGGAAGCTGCTTTGCAGCAGGCTGAAAAATGGCGCGGGGAGGGGAAGACACCTTTATTTTTGGCAGCAGGACGTACTTTGTGCGCTGTGCTTGCTGTTGCCGAAGAAATACCGCAAACCAGCAAAAATATTATAGCAAGCTTGCAGGCTGAGGGAATCAGAACAATGATGATGACGGGAGATACGAAAGAGGCAGCTTTAAGAGCGGCTTCTTTTGTAGGCATCGAAAAATATATGGGAGCTTTGTCACCGCAGGAAAAATTAGAACTGGTCAGCAGTATCAGCCTTGGCGGAGAAAAAGTAGCTGTTGTCAGCAGCTGTCATAACGACTGTCTGGAGGAGTGCAAGGCAGATTTACGCATTGCTGTTGGATGCAGGCAAAGTATTAATGGGAAAAATAATGCAGTTGATGTTGTACTGCAGGAGGGCAGACTGGAAAGTTTACTGCAGGCTATCCAGATCAGTAAGAAGTTGGCTGCAGCGGACAGGCAGGGAATATTGCTTTTTTATATTTTTACTGTACTGTTATTGCCTTTTGCGGCAGGAGCTTTTTATTTTGTGATGCCTGGACTTTTGGCACAACCTGTATATATACTGTTGGCTGTATTAGTCGAAGGATTATTATTGCTTACCAATGCTTATACAATTTAAAATGTATAATAAAAAAATCCGCTGAAAATTCAGCGGATTTTTTGTCAGATAAACTTATTCTGCTTCAGTTTGCCAGCCTTTGCAAAGATCTACCCAGGACTGGAAGTTGCAGGAATAACGTTCCAGCTCTTCTGGAGTCAGTTCGATAGCACTGTTATGACTGCCGCAGGCAGGGAAAAAGGTTTGGAAGCGTTTTAAAGAAATGTCAAGATATACCTTTACTCCATCGTTGACAGCGAAGGGACGACTGCATGACCAATAAGCGGTTCTACTTCATCGGCAGTGAGCATTTTTGCTTTAGTACCAAAAAAGTGTTTATATTTGGCATTATCAATCTTAGTATCACCGGCTGCTACAATGAGGATACAGTCGTCATTAACTTTGAAAGAAAGGGTTTTGGCAATGCGTGCCGGTTCACAGCCAGCAGCCTGTGCTGCTAATTCTACTGTAGCGCTGGAAGTAGGAAATTCAATAATTCTGTCTTCTATATGCAGGTTTTTAAAATAATTACGTACTTTTTCAATGGACATTGTAATCGCTCCTTTGGTATAGATACATTTTATTTTACTTCCGTATAAAACTTCTGTCAATTATTGTCCAATGGAGATTTTATTAAGGAAGGTAGCGCTGAACATGATTTTGTGGTAAACTAGACAGACAAGTTTAACTGAAAGAAGGGATTGGTATGACTTTAGTAAAAAACGGTAAGAAGCTTGGTGTGCTTGGTGGTATGGGCCCTGCAGCAGCTGCTGAATTTTTGCGTGTGTTGGCTGCAAAATGTCCTGCTGCTACCGACCAGGAGCATCCTGTTATATATATGATTGGTGATTGTGAGATTCCTGACAGAACTCAGGCGATACTGCACGGTGGCGCTACTCCGCTGCCTAAATTAAAAGCTGATTTGCTGCGCTTATGTGAAATGGGAGCGGACGTGTTAGCTGTTCCCTGCAATACTGCACATTGTTTTATTGACCAGTTTAAAGAAGAATTACCTGTACCGCTGGTGCATATTATTGACGAAACAGTTTTAGCGGCGCAAAGACTTTCTCCGGAAGGCGCCTGGATGCTTTCGACTAAGGCAACCAGAGCTACCGGTATTTATCAGCATTATGCTGAAATGCATGGATTAAAATTATATATTCCCAATGAAAAACAAAGCGATGTTTCACAGGAAATTATTACTTATGTTAAAGCTAATAAAATGCAGAAAGCCGGCGAGCTGATGCGTGAATTGGCAGCAGAGCTGTGGCAGGAACATGACCTGCCGATTATGACTGCATGTACAGAGCTGCCGCTTGGCTATACCGCTTCCGGTTTGCCGGAAGAAAAATCTGTGTCCAGTATTGATGCTTTGGCTGCAGCAGTCGTAAAACAATTGTATGAAGAAAAATAAACAGTAAAATAAAAAGGCAGACACTTATGTGTCTGCCTTTTTATGCTTTAATACGGAAAACAAGTGAATAGATTACAGGTAAAACAATCAGCGTCAGCAGGGTAGCACCTGTTAAACCAGCTGCAATGGAAACAGCAATGGCATTCCAGAAAACACTGGCGAAAAGGGGGATAAGACCCAGAACTGTTGTGAAAGCTGCCAGCATAATAGGGCGGAAACGTACGATTGCTGATTCGATGACAGCATCTAAAGGCTGCATGCCTGCATCAAGATGCTGCTGTATTTGGTCAATAAGCACGACGCTGTTGCGGATGATAATACCTGTCAGTGCTAAGATTCCTAACTCGGCCATAAAACCAAGCGTAGAACGGAAGATAAGCAAACCAAAGATAACACCGATAATACCCAGCGGAGCTGTACACATGATAACGAAAAGTTTACGAATATCCTGCAGCTGCAGCATAAGTAAAACAGCCATAAGAACAAGCATAACAGGAATAGGTTTCAGCAGCTGATTGAGAGTTTTTTGACTGTCTTCCAAAGAGCCGCCGATTTCGATGGTAACTCCTGCCGGAAGCTCCTGACGAATAGAGGCCAGCTTATCGTATACGCGGGAAGTAACATCATTGCCGGTAACATTATCATTAATACTGCCGCATACGGTAACAGTAGGACGCAGGTTACGGCGCCAGATCATATTGTCTTCGCTGCCGTACTCTATACGGGCAACCTGCGCCAGCGGTACGGCTCCGTTTGAAGTCGGTATGCTGACAGTTTCCAGTTGAGTTATTGCAGCTCTTTCGTTAGGCTCAAGACGGAAGACGATGCCGATTTCCTGGTCATTTTCCAGATAATTGCCTACTGTATAACCGGAAAGCTGAGCCTGTAATGCCATAGCTACATTCTGACGGGTAAGCCCCATCTGCAGAAGCTTGTCATTATCGATAATTAATTTGGCAACACGTGTTTGTTCCATCCAATCGAAACGTGTCATAGTGATGTCAGAATCAGCTGCCATAACATTGCGTACTTTCCAGGCATATTCCTTGGCCTGCTCATCAGTAGAAGCGCTGACACGGATCATTACCGGATAGGGTGAAGGAGGACCAAGGGGAATTGTACGTGAGAACACGGTAACTTCTGGTAAGTTGACATTAGCAATTTGATGCAATTTCTTTTCCAAACGTTTGCGTGCTTCTACGTCTTTGGCTACAATTACCAGCTGAGCATAATTATCACGCGGCTGAACAGGGTCGATAACTAAAACGAAACGGGGAGCACTTTCGCCAACATAGGTAGCCACACTTTGCAAATCAGGGTCATCCTTGATTAAAGCTGTAAGCTTTTGTGCAGCGGCATCCGTGGTCTTAACTGATGAGCCTTCCGGCAGGTTAAGCTCTACCAGTAATTCAGGGCGTACCGATGCAGGAAAGAATTCCTGTTTGATAAAACGCAGCATGAAAATCGAGGACAAGAATAAAGCTGCTGTAATACCGAGAACAAGAACACGATGCTGCAGAGAAAATGTTAAGAGACTGCGGAATTTTTTGTAGAAGGGAGTATTAAAATTTTCCTGTTTGATAACTGAAGGCTTTATCCATTCATAACCTAAAACAGGAGCAAGCGTAGCAGAAATAACCCAGGAGAACAAAAGAGTAATACTCATAACAGGAAATAGGCTGAAAGCAAATTCAGAAGCGCTGGCCTGAGAAAAGGCAATAGGCATAAAGCCGAGACAGGTGATAACGGTACCTGTAAGCAGGGGCCAGGCGCAGGTTTTAAATGCATAGGAGGCTGCTTTCATGCGTTCCCAGCCTTCCGACATTTTTACTTCCATAAGTTCTACCACTACGATGGCATCGTCTACGAGCATACCTAAAGAAATTACCAGGGCACCAAGAGAAATCTTGTGCAAGTCGATACCGAAAGCAAACATAGCGGAAAAAGTACCTAATAAAATAAGCGGTATGCAGCAGGAAATAACGTAACCGCTGCGGCGCCCTAAAGAGAACAAACTTACTGCCAGAACAATAAAGATTGCTTCATAAAGACTTTGAGAAAATTCACTGATTGAATTTTTTACTACTTCCGGCTGATTGGCTACCTGATTGAGCTCTAAGCCAAGTGGCAGCTCTTTTTCAATACGGTTAATTTCTTTAGCTAAGTTTTGGCCCAGTTTAATATTGTCGCCGCCGTCCTCCATAGAAATAGCAATTCCTACGGCAGGCTGTCCATTGAAATACATTTTGCTTTCGGGCGGGTCTGCATAATCTCTGGTAATAGTTGCTATGTCGCCAAGGCGGAAAACTTTACCGTTAGCATTAATAGGTATACTTTTAATGTTCTCCAATCTTTCCGGAGCTCCGGTAAGGCGGAGATAAGTATTATTTACTTCAGCTTCAATCATGCCGGAGGGAGTAACAGCAGTCTGCGCTTTGATAATCGAGGCAAGACTGTTGATATCAAGTCCGAGCTGGGAAAGCTTATCTGTATCCATCTGTACAAAGATTTTTTCAGGCTGGATACCTACAAGTTCAACCTTTTGCACGTCGGGAACGGAAGTAAAATCAAGTCTGATTTTTTCTGCGTAGCGGCGCATATCTTCATAAGAATAACCATCGCCTGTAAGAGCATAGATATTGCCGTAAACATCGTCAAAACGATCGTTAAAATATGGGCCGTAAACTCCTTCCGGCAGATTTGGCTTGATATCATTTACCATATTTCGCAGTTCCAGCCAGCGTTGCCGTACTTGGTTGCCGAGAACTTCGTCTTTGAGGTAGACTGTGATAACAGATGTGCCGGGACGGGAATAGCTGGTAATTTTATCAATATTCGGAACATTTTGTATCTGCTTTTCCAGTTCGTCCGTAAGATGCATTTCTACTTCTTTAGCACTTGCACCGGGCCAGGAAGCGTAGACAACCATTTGCTTGACCGTGAAGCTGGGGTCTTCGCTGCGGCCTAGAGATTTAAAGGAATAGATACCCATAACGAGAATCAGAAAAGCAAAGAAATAGACAATCTGTTTATGTTTGATAGACCATTCTGCCCAATTAATATGCTTCATGGCTGTTCACCGCTTTCAAGTATACGTACTTCCTGATTTTCTGTAAGCTTGTTGATACCGGCAGTAATGATACGGTCGCCTTTTTTCAGACCGGAAGTTACGGTTACTTCGTTGCCGCTGTATTCACCAAGAGTTACATTGATTAATTGTGCTTTATTATTGTCGTCAACAACCCATACCTGCGGCTGATTAGTAACCTGGTAGATTGCACCAATAGGGAGCTTAATAGTTTCAGAAGTATCTCCTGCAAGAATAACTTTGGCGGTCATGCCAAGTTTAGCTTCCTGAGGAAGATTATCTACAGCAACACGCACTTTATAGGTTCGGGTAACAGGGTCAGCGACAGGGGAAATTTCGCGTACTCGTCCTTCTGCCTGAGTATTTTCGAGAGCCCAAAAAGTTACCAGTGCTTTTGCACCAATGCTGATATTAGATAATTTGTTTTCAGGGACAACAATCTGAACTTCTCTTTCACCATTTTGAATAACGGTAACAAGGGGAGAGCCTGCTGCTGCCACCTGACCAACTTCACCGGTAATATTGGCGACTATACCATCTGCATCGCTGCGAAGATTAGTGTATTCCAGCTGATTTGAGGATGTGTTTGCCTGTGCCTGCGCTTGCCTGAGTGCAGCGTTGGCAGCTTCCAGCTGAGTATTATACTGATCGAGCACAGCTTTACTTACAGCACCGCTGCTGTACAAAGTTGCATAACGAGCTGCGTTATCTGCTGCCAGTTTCTGATTTGCGGCTGCTGAAGCAAGCTGAGCGTTGCTGTTTTCTACTGCCTGCAATACGTCTTTAGGGTCTAGGGTCATGAGTACTTGTCCTGCTTGTACCGAATCACCGATGTTTACATAACGGGCGTTAATTTTTCCTGCTACTTGGAAAGCCAGATTGCTTTCATAACGTCCGCGTACTTCACCGGGATAGCTGCTGTCAGAGGCAGAGGTACTTGCACCTACAGTCAGGGTACGTACTAACGGAACATTTTTTTCGGGAACAGTATCGGTACCGGAATTGCTGTAACCATACCAGCCGGCAGCAGCGATAACAGTAACGGCTAAAGCCGCTGCTAATTTTTTCTTGCGGGGATCACTCAGAATATTGTGCAGCATGGTAAACCCTCCTGTTTTTAGCTCAGGGATGCCAGATAAGTGTTCAGCGCCTGAGTAAGATAATCAATTTCACTGCCGGGCAGGAAATTGCCTAAATCACGAATTTGATTATGGGTAAGAAAGTAGAACATAATAATACTTTCCAGGGTAAAAGCTACGTGAGTTGGCTGGATGCGGCTGCTGATTTCCTTGCGCTCAATAGCTTCCGCTACCAGCTCGGTCATAAACTGATGAATACGATACAGCCTGTTTTTAACAAAGTTTTCAAACATCGGCTGAGGTGAAAGCAGTTCGCGGTAAATAAGATGAATACAGTGGGGATGAGCCTCCTGCAGCTGAACGATAGAATGTACATAATGATGTAATTTGGCAAGCGGGGACATTTCCATAGTACGGATATTATCTATCAGCTGGAAGAAGATTTCTGACTGACTGTTTAGAACTGCCTGGTAAAGATTTTTTTTGCCGCCGAAATAATAAGATATCAATGCACTGTTAACACCGCTGGCAATGGCAATCTCCTTAATGGAAACAGCATTGAAATTATCGGATGCAAAAAGGTCAATGGCTGCTTTGAGAATCTTAGCGGCACTTTGGCTTGTATTATTGTTATGTTCTGACATGATTTTTACCTCAGAAGAAAATTTTAATCGCTTAATTAATTTATTTTATTATACAATAAATCTAATTTTAACGCGAGGTAATGTCACCAAATTGTTTTTGTACAAAAAGACCTGTATTTGGTATAATCTGTTTTGAAAAAAGTGAATACAGGAGTGAAAAATGGAGAACTTTATGTATGCAGCCGTATTATTCGGACTGCTTTTATTAATAGTTTTGGTAATTATGCTGCTGAAAAAAGACAGGCAGCAGGACGATACAGCAAATCAGCAGCGTTTGGAAGCTTTGGAACGAGCTTTTTATGAGGCTATACGTGATTTGCGCTCAGAACAGAACTCACTGGCGCGGGCGGCCAGAATGGAAAATCAGCAGTCATCTGACAGAATAAGCGAGCAGATAGATAAAAGAGTAGCGCGGCTGGCTGATTTAACGAACAGAAATCTGGAGCAGATTCGTTTTACAGTTGATGAAAGACTTAATACATCGCTGGAACAAAAATTTTCTCTGGTCAGTAGCCGATTGGAAGAAATGCACCGTGGACTGGGAGAGATGCAAAGCTTAGCCGGAGGAGTAGATGAGCTGCGGCGCATACTGACTAATGTGAAGACCAGAGGTATCTGGGGTGAAATGCAGCTTGCTGGGTTATTGTATGATATTTTGCCTAAATCACGGGTAGCAGAGAATGTGGAAGTACGTCCGCGCAGTAATTGCCGGGTGGAGTTTGCCGTGCGTATACCTCATGCTGACGGAGAAAGTCTTCTGCCGATAGATGCAAAATTTCCGCAGGAGGATTATCAAAGATTACAGTCTGCGCGAGAAAGCGGCAGTACAAGCGATGCGGAAGCTGCTTTAAAACAACTGGAACGCAGGCTGAAAAGTGAAGCAAAGGATATTTGTGATAAATATATCCAGCCGCCCTATTCCACTGATTTTGCAGTTATGTATTTGCCAAGCGAAGGGCTGTTTACGGAAGCTGTAAGCATTAATGGACTTATGAATGAGCTGCAGCGAAATTACAGGGTTTGTCTGGCGGGACCTACTACTTTGGCCGCCTTGTTAAGCAGCCTGCAGGCAGGCTTGCGTACTGTAGCCATCCAGCAGCAGACCGAGCAGGTATGGAAGCTGCTGACAGCGGTAAAGCATGATATGGAGCAGCTTTTGGAAGCTTTGGAAAAAAGCGGCAAAAAACTGTCTGAAGCAGAAACAAGTCTTGATAATGCAAGAAAAAAAGTAAATACTATCGGCAGGAAGCTGAAAGCTGCCGAAGAGATTAATCTGGAAGATATAAGAGGTGCAGAGAATGACGGCCAATAATAATGAATATAAAAGACCGCCGTTTCTGGTAAGAATTTTTTTGTGGGCATATGGTTTTATGTGGCTGAATATGATTTTTATAGCCGGACTGAACAGTATAGCGTTAGGATATATAGATTATGACAGCGGCAGTCTGGCTTTGGCAATGACTATAGGCTTTTATTTTATTTTTAAATACTTGCCGCGTTTACTGTGATTAACTGATAATAAGAGGATGATTGCTTGTAAAAATAATAGCGGCGTAGTATAATATTATGGTAATTATTTAAAATTTTAGAAACAGTTAAGTTTGGAGGAATTTAAGTATGTCAGGACATTCTAAATGGGCCAATATTAAACATAAAAAAGGTAAAGCTGACGCTCTGCGCGGCAAAATTACTACTAAAATCAGCAGAGAAATTACTATTGCCGTACGTATGGGCGGTGCTGACCCTACCGGTAATATGAAGCTGAAACTGGCTTTGTCCAAGGCAAAAGCTAACAATATTCCTAAAGATAACATTCAACGTGCTATTCAAAAAGGCCAGGGCGCTCTGGAAGGCAGCAATTACGAAGAAATTACTTACGAAGGCTATGGCCCGGCTGGCGTTGCAATTATGGTCAGTGCACTGACTGATAACCGTAACCGTACTGCAGCAGACGTTCGTCACGTATTTTCTAAATACGGCGGCAACATGGGTGAAACCGGCTGCGTAAACTGGATGTTCAAACGTAAAGGTATTTTTGCTATCAGCAGCGAAGCAGGCGTAAGCGAAGACGACCTGATGATGATGACTCTGGAAGCTGGCGCTGAAGACATTAAAGGCGACGAAGACGGCTTTGAGATTGTAACTCAGCCTGATGATTTTGAAGCTGTTGAAAAAGCTTTGGCTGAAAACAATATTGAAGTAGAAATGTCCGAAATCACCATGGTTCCTGATACTATGGCTGAACTGAGTGCGGAAGATGCTGAAAAAGTACAAAAAATGCTGGACGCGCTCGACGATCTGGATGACGTGCAGGACGTATATACCAATGCTGATCTGCCGGAGGATGACGAGGAATAATAAAAAAGCAGGCTGGCCAGCCTGCTTTTTTCTATAATTTGTTAAGATTACAGGAGGTTTGCCTTGCTGGCTTTAGGAATAGATCCGGGAACTGCCATCTGCGGTTATGGTCTGGTTGACCTTACTGGCAACCGACTGCGTCCCATTCATTATGGTGCAGTTTTTACTGACAAGGATATGCAGCCGGAAATGCGTTTAAAAAAGATTTATGATGAGATATCAGCGTTGATAGAAACATACAGACCTGATATTATGAGTGTAGAGCAGCTTTTTTTTAACCGCAATGTTACAACGGCTATTGCTGTAGGGCAGGCGAGAGGCGTAGTGCTTTTAACAGCTGCCAATAAGAATCTGCCGGTATTGGAATTTACTCCTATGCAGATAAAGTTAGCAGTTGTAGGTACAGGCAGTGCCAATAAAGAGCAGGTAACCTATATGGTGCAGCATCTTTTGAATATCAGACAGAAGCCTAAGCCGGATGATGTTGCCGATGCTTTGGCAGTAGCTATTTGCGGTCTGCATACAGCAGCTACGAGAAGATGGCAGGAGTTGAAATAAATGATAGGTTCGTTAAAAGGAACAGTTGCTCAGCTGGAAGCTGAATATTGTATTGTAGATACTGCAGGCGGTGTGGGCTACAGAGTCTTTATGCCTTCTGCTCATTTAGCGCAGCTGGTATTGGGAAAAGAAGTACGTATACATGTGCATACGGCAGTGCGTGAAGACGCTATTTTGCTTTACGGCTTTCTAAGCAGAGAATACTATGATTTATTTGAAATCCTGCTGACAGTAAGCGGCGTAGGCCCTAAGATGGCACTGGGAATTTTATCAGCAATAAAGCCTGATGCCTTCTATACAGCAGTAAGCAATAAAGACATAAAAATGCTTGTAAAGCTTCCTGGTGTCGGGAAAAAGACGGCTGAAAGGATGCTGCTGGAATTAAAAGACAAAGTCAGCGGCAGCAGCGAAAGTGACGATGTCGTACAGGAGATTGCTGAGGCAGGCGGCAGCGGTGCTGTTGCCGAAGCTATTGAAGCGCTTGTTTCTCTTGGATACAGCAACAGTGAGATTATGCCGGTGCTGAAAGAAATTCCGGATTGCACCAGCCTGAGCGGAGAAGCAATTTTGCGGCAGGCACTTAAATTGTTTGCAAGGAGATAAAAATGGATTTTGATGATAGAATCATTGCCGGACAGGAACAGGAAGCAGACGGCTGGCAGTACAGTCTGCGTCCGCGTGTCTTAAAAGAATATATTGGGCAGGAACAGATTAAAGATAACCTGTCCGTATTCATTAAGGCAGCAGCGGCAAGAAAGGAAGCACTTGACCATGTGCTGCTTTTTGGCCCGCCAGGACTTGGTAAAACCACGCTGGCTAATATCATTGCCAATGAACTGAATGTTAATATCCGCGTTACTTCCGGTCCTGCCATAGAAAGACAGGGGGATTTGGCGGCTATTCTGACTAATCTAGGCGATAATGATGTGCTTTTTATAGACGAGATACATCGTCTGTCGAAAACGGTTGAGGAGATTTTGTACTCAGCCATGGAAGATTTTGCCTTGGATATTATTATCGGCAAAGGCCCCAGCGCCCGCAGTGTACGACTGGATTTACCTAAGTTCACGCTGATAGGTGCCACTACTCGTCTGGGAGCAATTGCTGCACCTTTGCGTGACCGTTTTGGTGTGCAATGCCGTCTGGAATTTTATAAGCCATCAGAATTGCAGTTTATTGTTTCCAGAGCGGCGGAAATTCTTGATGTGCAGATAGACCGTGAAGGTGCGGAAGAAATTGCCAGACGCAGCCGCGGTACGCCTCGTATCGCTAACAGACTGTTAAAGCGTGTGCGAGATTTTGCTCAGGTATTGGGCTGTGCTGTTATTACTAAACAGGTAGCGGCAGAAGCTTTAGCTAAGCTGGAAGTTGATGCTTACGGTTTTGACCGCAATGACCGCAGAATATTGACGACGATAGTGAAAACCTTTGGTGGTGGGCCAGTAGGTATTGAAACTATTGCTGCAGCTATTAGTGAAGAAGCTACGACTATCGAAGATGTTATAGAGCCATATCTTCTGCAGCAGGGGATGCTGCAGAGAACGCCGCGCGGGCGTATTGCAACCCTCGAAACCTATCGTTATCTGGGAGTGCCTTTCCCGGAGAAAGGATAAACTATGAAACTGTTATTACATGCCTGCTGTGGTCCCTGTGCCTGTTATCCAACAGAAAAGCTGACTGCAGACGGTAAGAAATTCGATATTTTATATTTTAATCCCAATATTCATCCTTATAAGGAATTTAAGCGCCGCCTTAATACACTTAGGGAATTTTGCGAAAAGAAAAAATATAATTTGATTGTAGATAAAAGCTATCCGCTGGAAGAATGTGTGCGCGGTATGCTTAATGAGCCGGTAGTGCGTTGTGCTTATTGCTATCGTGTGCGGATGCGTTATGCCGCTAAGTATGCTAAGGAAAATGGTTATGATGCATTCAGTACTACACTTTTGGTAAGTCCATATCAAAAGCATGAACTGATAAAGCAGATTGCGCAGGAAGCTGCGGCAGAATTTGATATACCGTTTTATTATGAAGATTTCCGTGAAGGTTATCAGCGTGGTGTAGATATTAGTCTGGAAATGGAGCTTTACAGGCAGCCTTACTGCGGTTGTGTTTTCAGTGAACGCGATCGTTATGAAAGAGTTAAGAAAAAGAAAAAAACGGCTGCAGAAGCCGGGGAGTAAATAAATGCTGCAAAGAATTATTGTCATATGTTTAGCGGTGATACTGTATGCCGGTATCAGTTTGCCTGCATCTGCGGCTGATATCAGGGCCGCAGTAGTAAGCGGCCAGTATACTGCAGAAATAAGCTGTGATAATGATTTTATGGTAGTAGATACCGTTACAGGTGAATCTGCTGCTATGGCGAAGGGTAAATATTTTCTGAGTGCCAATAATGGCGTTTTGAAATTAAATGACAGGCTTTTTGCGCATCCAATACGTTTTACTGTCGAAGCAGACGGGGTTATGCCTCAGATAAACAAGAAAAGCTATGATGGTTCCTTGCGTGCAAGTGTGAATAATGGCAGAATCCTGATCACCAATGAACTTGATTTAGAAGATTATTTATGCAGTGTAGTTTCCTCTAAAACTATGGTAATCTGGCCGGATGAGGCAATTAAGGCTCAGATTGTGGCAGCGCGCAGCTACACTGTTTATATGATGCGTCAGAACGGTGCTGAAGCCTATGATATAAGCTCTACTGATGAAGAGCTACCTTATGCAGGCAATACTGCAAAAAAATCTGCGGTAAGCAGTCTGGTGAAAGCTACGGCTGGTCAAGTTCTGACAGACAAAACTGGTAACGTCATTAAAGCTGTAACTACTGCCGGTAGCGGCGGTAAAACAGAATCTGCATTGGGTGCATGGGGATATGATGTAAGTTATCTGCAGTCTGTAGAGGATTATGACCAGGATTGTCCAGATTATAAATGGGAATATAAAATCAGTCCGATTTTGCTGCAAACACTGTTGGAACAAGCAGGTTATGGTGTGGGTAAGCTGGTTAGCATAAGCCTGTCGCCGCTGCAAAGCAAAGGACATGACAGGACGGATACAGGCCGCGTCAGAAATATTGTTATCTCAGGTGAAGATGGTAGTGCAAGCCTTAGCGGACAGGAGCTGATGAAGCTGCTGTCGTTAAACAGCACTTACTTTGACCTGGTGATTACTACGCCTCTGCCTGATAATCTGGAAGTGCCTATTGAGAATTATTTTGGTATGGAAATAGGCAGAAAGGATATAAAAATTCATATAGATGATAAAGAAGAAGCTGTATGGAATAATACTTACAGCAGTTATCATCTATTTAGCGGCGGCAAAGATGAAAAGGTTGTCTTTTCTGGCTTTGGCAAAGGCAGCGGAGTAGGCTTGAGTATTTGGGGAGCCAAAGGCATGGCTGACCGTAGTGCTGCTAATAATTATGTAAAAATCCTCAAGCATTATTATCAGGGAACAAGCCTTAAAATATTATAATAATGAAAGAAGCAGAAGAATGTTAGTAAAAGATTTTGATTATGAATTACCGCAGGAGCTGATTGCTCAGCATCCTATGGAGCCGAGAGATCATTCCAGATTGCTGGTTGTGGATAAGAACACCGGTGAAATTGAGCATAAGCATTTTTATGATTTAACAGATTATCTCAGACCAGGAGATTTACTGGTATTTAACGATACCCGTGTTATTCCTGCCCGTCTGCACGGTACTAAAGAAACAGGCGCTCATGTAGAAGTTTTTCTTCTGACACGGAAAGACGCTACTGACTGGGAAGTACTTGTACGTCCTGGCAAAAAGCTGCAGGTGGGCGCTAAAATCATTTTCAGCGATGAATTATCCTGTGAGGTAATTGCTCATACTGATTTTGGTGGCAGGGTAGTAAGATTTAAGTATGACGGCATTTTTGAAGAGATATTGGATAGATTAGGTGAAACACCTCTGCCGCCATATATTACTGCTCCGCTCGAAGATAAGGAACGTTATCAGACTGTTTATTCAAGAGAACGCGGCAGTGCTGCAGCACCTACAGCCGGACTGCATTTTACTAAAGAGTTACTGGAAAAAATTAAAGCAAAAGGCTGTGAAGAAGTCTTTGTTACACTGCATGTAGGATTGGGTACTTTCCGTCCTGTCAGTGCTGAAAATATAGAAGACCATCAGATGCACAAAGAGTTTTATACTGTTTCTCAGGAAGCTGCTGATGCTATCAATAAAGCAAAAGCAGAAGGCAGAAGAATTATTGCTGTAGGTACTACGGCAGTTCGTACTTTGGAAGCAGCTGGTGCTGACGGAGTTATGAAAGCAGGCGGCAACTGGACGAATATCTTTATTTTCCCCGGTTATAAATTCCGTTTTGTAGATGCTTTGGTAACAAACTTCCATTTGCCGCAAAGTACGCTTCTTATGCTTGTTTCAGCTTTGTCCAGCCGTGAAATCATGCTGGCAACTTATGCTGTGGCAGTTAAAGAACAGTACAGATTTTTCTCTTTCGGCGATGCCATGTTTATAGTAGACAGACATAAGTAAAGGAGATTTTATGCACGCAGTAAGATATGAACTGATTAAAGAATGCAGCCGCAGTGGTGCCAGACTTGGCAGGCTGCATACTCCCCACGGAACTTTTGAAACACCCATGTTTATGCCCGTGGGAACGCAGGCGACAGTAAAAACCCTGTCACCGGAAGAATTATATGATATGGGCAGCCAGGTAATTCTGTCCAATACTTATCATCTGTTTTTGCGTCCGGGCCATGAGCTGGTAAAAAAAGCCGGCGGTCTGCATAAATTTATGAATTACAAGCGAGGCATGCTTACAGACAGCGGCGGCTTCCAGGTGTTCAGCCTGGGTGCAATGCGCAAGATAACTGAAGAGGGAGTTATGTTCCGTTCACATATTGACGGAAGCAAGAAATTTCTTTCTCCGGAAATAGCTACCAATGTGCAGGAAGCCTTGGGGGCAGATATTGCTATGGCTTTTGATGAGTGTATTCCTTATCCTGCTGATTTTGATTATGCTAAAAAGTCTACAGAGCGTACTACCCGTTGGGCTAAACGCTGCCTTGCTGCCCATACACGTGAGGATCAATCCTTGTTCGGTATTGTGCAGGGCGGCATGTATCCAGAGCTGCGCAAAATGAGTGTACAGCAGCTGACTGAGCTTGACTTTGCCGGTTATGGTATTGGCGGTCTCAGTGTTGGTGAGCCTAAGCCGTTAATGTATGATATCTTGGGACATACTACAGAGGATATGCCGAAGGATAAAGCACGTTATCTGATGGGCGTAGGTACGGCTGACTGCATAGTTGAAGCAGTAAATCTTGGCGTTGATATGTTCGACTGTGTATTTCCTACCCGCGTAGCACGCAATGGCACGGCGATGACTTCCTATGGTCGTCTGGTAGTACGTAATGCCTGCTATGCAGAAGATTTTTCGCCTATTGAGGAAGGCTGCGGCTGCTATACCTGCCGTAATTTCAGCAGGGCATATATCCGCCATCTGTTTAAGGCAGAAGAAATTTTTGCTTTAAGACTTCTCACTATTCACAATCTGTATTTCCTGCTGAACTTTACTAAACAAATCAGACAGGCTATTGCAGAAGACAGATTCCCGGAATTCAGGGAAAGATTTTTACAAAACTATCAAGGTTAAACAGGTATTTTTCAGTATTTGTAGAATATATTCAAAGTTAGACTCAATATTTGTAAATGTGGAGGTGTAATAATGGCAGGTGGAGATATGATGGCAATGATTAACGCTATATGGCCGTTTATACTGATGGGTGGCATTTTCTATTTTATGTTGTGGCGTCCGCAGAAAAAAGAACAGCAAAAGCGTCAAAATATGCTGGAGTCTTTGAAAAAAGGTGACAAAATCATTACTATCGGCGGTATGTATGGTACTATTACCAATATATCTGAAAAGAAAGTAACTGTTGAAGTTGCTGAAAATGTAGAAATTAACTTTGTACGTTCTGCTATCAGTGGGTTTCAAGACCCGTCTAAAAATACAGGAGATAAATAATTCATGGATAAAATTGAGCTGCGCAAACAATTAAAAAAGCTGCGCGGCAGTCTGTCACCAGAGTATATCAGCCACTGCAGCAACCGTATTGCTGATTATATTCTGAAAAGTGAAGAGTATAAGCGTGCTGGAAGCATAATGGGATATCTTGCTTTTGGTAACGAAATTTCTGTGGATTATATATTAAGTCAGGCATTGGCAGATAACAAAAAAGTTTATGTGCCGCTGGTGCTTTCAGCTACTGAGATGAAAGCGGCGCGTATTGAGTCAATGCAGGATTTTATCTATGACAGGTACGGTATCAGGTCTGTAGCGGAGCCGGTTGAAAGTATTATGCCGGAGCTGCTGGACTTGATACTTGTGCCTGCTGTGGCTTTTGACAGACAGGGAAACCGTATGGGCATGGGAGCAGGCTATTATGACAGATTTCTTGCTCGCGTACCAAGAAAAATTACCTGCGGTATTACCTGTACTGCGCTTTTACAGGAAAAGCTGCCATATGATGTTAATGATGTGCCTGTTGCCGCTTTGGCTGATGAAAACGGTATCAGGCGTATTATTAACGATTAAATAATTTAAGGGGGAATAATTTTGCGATGGAATGAATTAGGAAAGTTTCTGATTATTGCACTTGCAATCATCGGGGGCTTCTGCGTTTATATCTCGCCGTTAACCAATTCTATTAAACAGGGTCTTGACCTGCAGGGCGGTACTCACGTTGTACTGCAGGCTGTAGATACACCAGAGCTGAAGGTTGATGACGATGCCGTAAACCGCAGCGTGAAGATTATCGAACGCCGTGTTAACGAGCTGGGCCTTACAGAACCTGTTATTCAAAGACAGGGTAAGGATCGTATCATTGTTGAGCTTCCTGGTGTAAAAGATCCTGAAAAGGCTATTGCGATGCTGGGCCGTACTGCAATGCTGCAGTTTAAGGATCAGGACGGCAATGTTGTTTTAACTGGTAAAGATTTAAAAGATGCTAAGGCTCAAATCAGCAATGGTAATCAGGCTGTTGTAGGTTTGGAATTTAATGATGAAGGCGGCAAGAAATTTGCTGATTTAACTGCAAGAAATATCGGCAAACAAATTGCTATTGTACTGGACGGAGATGTTTTGACAGCTCCTGTTGTACAGGAAGCCATTACCGGCGGCCGTGCGCAAATTTCCGGTTCCCGTACTATGGAAGAGGCTGAAAGACTGGCTATCCTGCTGCGCAGTGGTTCTCTGCCTGTAAAGATAGAAGTTATGGAAAACAGAACTGTTGGTCCTACCTTGGGCCAGGATTCTAAGGAAAAGAGCATAAAAGCTTTCAGTATCGGTATTATCGGTGTCTTTGTATTTATGCTGATTTTCTACAGACTTTCCGGTCTTGTTGCCGATGTGGCTTTACTGTTGTATGTAATGCTGCTGCTTCTGGCAATGCGTTATCTGAATGCTACCCTTACCTTGCCGGGTATTGCAGGTATTATCTTATCAATAGGTATGGCAGTCGATGCTAACGTATTGATTTTTGAAAGGTTCAAAGAAGAACTGCGCCGCGGCAAGACTTTGCGCAGTGCTATGGATGCAGGTTTTGGCAGAGCACTGGTAACAATTTTTGACTCTAACATTACTACATTGATGGCTGCTGCTGTATTGTTCTATCTTGGTACCGGCCCGGTTAAAGGCTTTGCGGTTACGCTTGCTTTGGGTGTAGTACTGAGTATGTTTACTGCTGTAACAGTAACTAAATTTATGCTGCGTTTCCTTATTTACAGTAATCTTACAAGTAATCCGGCCTTCTTTGGTGTCGGTGCAGGTAAGCCTGCAGATACTAAGGAGGTGAAAAAATAATGTTTTCTATCGTAAAGAACTATAAAATTTTCTTTTCTATAACCATTATTTTTCTGATTATTGGTATCGGTTCCATGCTAGTGCGTGGTTTTAATCTGGGCATTGATTTTACCGGCGGCAGCATTATGGACCTTTCCTTTAATAAGCCTGTAACAGTTGCAGAGGTGCGTGATGTTTTAAAAGAGCATAACCTTGGCAACAGTATTATTCAATTGGAAAGCAAAGACGGAGCACAAAGCGCTCAGGGCGTATTAATCAGAACTGTTGTTATTGATGATGGTGTACGCCGTGAGGTAATGAATGACCTGAAAGGCAAGCTGGGCGATTTTCAGATTCAGCGTGTAGAGCAGGTTGGTGCAACCATTGGTGGCGAACTGATTCAGCAGGCTGTTATGGCTATCGTGCTTTCCTGGGTACTGATGATTGGCTATATTACCATGCGTTTTGAATTTAAATTCGCTATTGCAGCTATTATTGCGCTTATTATAGACGTACTGGTTACCTTAAGTTACTTCTCTTTGTTCCATATGGAGATGGATTCCTCCTTCGTTGCAGCACTTCTGACAGTAGTAGGTTATTCCATCAATGGTACAATTGTTATTTTTGACCGCATCCGCGAAAATCTCAAAATTCATCGTCGCAGTGAAAGTCTCAGCGACATGATTGATAACAGTATCTGGCAGACAATGACACGTACCTGCTATACCGTTGGTACTTCTTTGTTTGCTGTTGTAGCAATCTTTTTGTGGGGCGGCGAAACCATTCGCAATTTCTCTTTTGCTATGCTGGTTGGTTTTGGCAGCGGCGCTTATACATCTATTTTCCTGGCTGGTCCGTTGTGGCTTTTCTTACGCGGCAAAAAAGCTGGAGAATAGATTAATACAAGTTATATAAAACAAGTCGGTTTTTACCGGCTTGTTTTTTTATGGAAAACAGAGAGTAATTTGTGAAGAAATAATGACATTATTTTTGAAATCTGATAAAATAATACTGTTTGTTTTTATTATTTTGTACTGGAGTTATTGCAATGAAAAATATGGCGGTATGCAATTATATTATTAGTTTATTGGGATTTTTGATTGGCGGCGGTATTATGAATGCTGCCAGTGAATTTCCTTTAGAATTTACTGTAAACGGACCGGGCCCAGGATTTTGGCCGTTCAGTCTTGGAGTTGCTTTATTTATTGCGGCTGTAATCCTGCTTATTTATACTTTCTGGCATAAGGAAGATTTATCGCAGACACGTGTTGCACTGATGCTGCCTGCTAATAAACGGGTATATTTGATGATGGCAGTTATTGCAGTATATTGCCTGCTGATTAACCTTTTAGGTTTTTATCCGGCTTCTGCGGTTTTGATACCGGTTGTAATGTATTTAATGGATTACCATAATAAAAAAGTAATGGTTATTACTACTATCTGTACGATTATTTTTATTTATCTTGTCTTTGGTGAATTGCTGCATACTAAGATGCCGCAATCTATGTTTTTGGAATAGGAGGTCAGAACAATGGGTGATATAGCAAGCGCATTAAGTATGATTTTTATTCCTGCCAATCTTTTGGGGCTGGTTTTTGGTGTTGCAGTTGGTATTGCTTTTGGCTGCATGCCAGGTTTGAGTGTTAATATGGGTCTGGCGCTGCTGTTTCCGCTGGCGTTTAGCTTTGACGGTATCGGCGGCATTCTGATGCTGCTGGGTATTTACTGCGGTGCTATTTATGGCGGCAGTATTTCTGCTATTCTGCTCAAAACTCCCGGTACGCCTGCATCTGTTGCTACCACACTTGACGGTTATCCAATGGCTTCCAAAATGAAGCAGCCTGGACGTGCTCTTGGTCTTTCCACTATGGCTAGTACTTTCGGCGGTATTTTCAGTACCATTTGCCTTATTTTATTAGCACCCCAATTGGCTAAGCTTGCATTGCAATTTTCTAAGCCGGAGTATTTTGCATTGGCTATCTTTGGCCTTAGCATTATTACCAGTGTTTCTTCCGGCAGCGTTATTAAAGGCATCATGGGTGGCTTGATTGGTCTGTTCCTGGCAACTGTCGGCATCGACGATATGAGCGGTACAATACGCTTTACTATGGATACAACTTATTTTCTGGGGGGCGTATCCTTTATTCCTATTCTCATAGGTGTATTTGCGTTTGCTCAGGTATTAGGCAGCGTTGAGGAATATTATCATAATGAACGCCGCGAGCAGCACATGGCTATTGATAAGGTGCTGCCTTCGATGGCAGATATTAAACGCGTTTTTTCTACTTTGCTGCGTTCTTCCTGCATTGGTACTTTCATCGGCTGTGTACCAGGTACTGGCGGCGATATTGCTTCTTTTGTGTCTTACGATCAGGCAAAACGCTGGTCTAAGCATAAAGACAACTTCGGCAATGGCGAGCCGGAAGGTATAGTAGCATCTGAATCTGGCAACAATGCGGTGTCCGGCGGTGCCTTTATTCCTGTACTTACGCTGGGTATTCCAGGTGATGGTGCTACAGCTATCATGATGGGTGCTTTAATGGTGCAGGGACTGCAGCCGGGACCTTTGCTTTTTATTGAAAAGGCACCGGACGTATATGCTATTTTTATTGGTCTTTTACTGGCCAATGTTGTTATGGGTATCTTGGGCTTTTCTCTGATTAAGCTTTTTGTGAAGGTTGTCAATGTACCTATTCACATTTTGCTGCCTATCATTATTATGATGACTTTCGTAGGTACTTATTCCTATAATAATTCTATCAATGATGTGTATTTGATGGTTGCCTCCGGCTTTATCGGTTATTTCCTGAATAAGCTTGGTTTTTCCATGTCAGCTATCATCATTGGTATTATTCTTGGAAGTATGGCGGAACAGAATTTTGTCGGCTCTTTAATTATGAGCGATGGTTCTTTCAGTATTTTCTACACTCGTCCGCTGTGCCTGTTCTTCTTAGTTATTGCTTTTCTTTCTCTGCTGTCACCGTTTATCGGTTCCGTCATTCGTAGAATGCAGAGAAAATAAAGGCTGATTAACAGCATACTGTGCCTGAATTTGCTTGCCAAGCAGATTCATGGCGCAGTTATTTTTTTGTAATGATGCTCAAAGTTATTGAAATTTATTTTGCGTTTTTCTCATGTAAAGTTCAAAAATAAAAGAGGAAAAATTCAATACGTGTAGAAATTAAAACAAGATAAAGTGTAAGTTCAGGGAGGTAATAGTAGTGGCAGAAGATAAAAAATTTAAACGCGTTGTTTTGAAATTAAGTGGCGAAGCTATGGCGGGTGCTAAAGGTTTCGGTATTGATCCCGATGTAGTAGATTCTTTGGCTGCACAGATTCAGGATGTAGTAGAGCAGGGATTGGAAGTTGCTATCGTTAACGGCGGCGGTAACTTCTGGCGCGGCATCAGCGGCAGCAATAAGGGTATGGATCGTGCTACTGCTGATTATATGGGTATGCTGGCAACTGTAATCAACTCTTTGGCACTGCAGGATGCACTGGAAAACCGCGGCGTACCGACTCGTGTACAGACTGCGATTGAGATGCGTCAGATTGCTGAGCCTTATATTCGTCGTCGTGCTATCCGTCATATGGAAAAAGCAAGAGTAGTTATTTTTGCTGCCGGCACCGGTAACCCGTATTTTTCTACGGATACAACTGCTGCGCTGCGTGCGGCTGAAATTGAAGCTGATGCTATCCTTATGGCTAAAAAAGGCGTTGACGGTGTTTATGACAGCGATCCGGCGAAAAATCCTGATGCTGTTATGTTTGAAGAACTGGATTACATCGAAGTTATCCAACGTCAGCTGAGCGTAATGGATTCTACTGCTATCAGCCTGTGCATGGATAACCATATTCCTATTGTAGTATTTAATATTGATAAACCGGGTAACATTTTGCGCGCTGCTTCTGGCGAAAAAATCGGTACCTTGGTAGGAGGTAAATAATTTATGGCAACTGTAAAAGAAATTACTAAGGGTATCGAAGAAAAAATGCATAAGTCTGTTGACGCTTTGCGCGTTGACCTGGCTAGCCTGCGTGCAGGTCGTGCTACTCCTTCTCTTTTAGAAAAGGTTATGGTAGAATATTACGGTACTCCGACCCCTGTTACCCAGGTAGCAAGCGTAACCGTACCTGAACCCAGAATGATCGTGATTCAGCCTTGGGAAAAGAACCTTATTAAAGATATTGAAAAAGCAATCATGAAATCTGACCTTGGCCTTAATCCGAACAGTGATGGTGTGTGCATCCGTTTAAATCTGCCGCAGCTCACTGAAGAACGTCGTAAAGACCTGGTTAAAGTGGTACATAAAAAAGCAGAAGATTTCCGCGTTGTAGTTCGCAATCTGCGCCGCGATGCTAATGAAGCTATCAAAAAAGCTGAAAAGGCTAAAGAAATTACTGAAGATGAAGCTAAAAAAGGTACTGACGACGTACAAAAGATTACCGATAAGATTATGAAGGAAATCGACGCTGTTACCGCCAACAAAGAGAAAGAAGTTATGGAAATCTGATGGAATTTCCTAATGTACTTGCTTTGCCGCTGGAAGAAGCAGAACGCATAATGCAGGAGAAAAAGATACAGTATGATGTTCAGCTGACTCTGCCTCCGCGTGAGGATGCGTCAGAATATGCTTTGCAGCATGTGCGTAAATATGTAGTTAGACAGCAGGTTCTGTCTGATGATAAATTAGTTCTTACCATAGTGTACAGATAAAAGAGAGGAGGTGCGAAGATATGGCATTGAAAATCGACAAAGAAGCTTGTGTTGGCTGCGGTACTTGTGCTGCTACCTGCCCGGTAGGCGCTATTCATGAAGCTGACGGCAAATATGAGATTTCTGAAGAATGTGTTGAATGCGGTGCTTGTGCAGCTGCTTGCCCGGTAGGCGCTATTCAATAATAAAGACGGCGGCCTCCTTATGGAGGTCTGCCCATTTTTTATTATCTATAACTTTTTGTGAAAGGTTGATTTACGGTGTTTAAAGGTCTGTTTCAAACCAGAAAAAATACCATGTCTGATGCAGCTTTGGATTTAAGCGGAATTGATCTGAATAATATTCCACAGCATATTGCCATTATTATGGATGGTAACGGACGCTGGGCCAAGGCTCAGGGCAAGATTCGCACTTACGGACATCAGGCCGGTGCGGAAACCTTGAAAAAAATAGTTAGAGCTGCCGATAAAATCGGTATCAAAGTTATAAGCGCTTACGCGTTTTCTACGGAAAACTGGAAGCGTCCGGTTACAGAAGTAAACTTTATTATGGAGCTTCTGAGCCGCTACCTGACAAACGAGATTGATGAGTTTAAAGAAAATAATGTCCAGGTACGTTTTATTGGTTCGCAGGACGGATTACCGGAGATTGTAAAGCAAAAAATGGCTCATGCTGTTGCTGAAACCAAAGATAATACCGGGATAATTTTGAATTTGGCTATAAACTACGGCGGACAGGCAGAAATCCTGCATGCGGTAAAAAGTATTGCACAGGAAGCTGCCAATGGAAACATTGCTGTAGATGAGATAACAAATGAAGTATTTGAGCAGCACCTATATACGAAAGGGCTGCCGGCGCCGGATCTTTTAATCAGACCTGGCGGGGATTTAAGAATAAGCAACTTTTTGCTGTGGCAGATAGCCTACGCTGAAATTTGGACTACGGATGTATATTGGCCGGACTTTTCAGAAGAACATCTGCTGCAGGCCATCAGAGCTTTCCAGGGAAGAGAGCGTAGATTTGGTGGCTTAGTGAATAAATGATGGATGGGTGTATTAAATGTTAACGCGAATTATTACTGGTGTCATTGGCATAATTATTGCTGTTGGTATCATTACCAAAGGCGGCATACTTTTTTCTGCGGCTGTACTTTTTTTAGCTGCAGTTGGCTGGTATGAGCTGCATAATATGGCTGCACAGAAAGGATATAATGTGTACTACCTTACTTCAGGGGTTGGCACATTACTTACCGTAGGTGTAGCTGCACTGGGATATTATTCCGGTGTAGACCCGCTGTTTTTGCTGGCATTTTCTACAATGTTTGTAACATTGTTCTTTATTTTTAATGCGCTGGAAGGTTTAGTAAGACACTGCCGCTGCGGCGAAGTAAACTGGGTAGGAAGTACCTCTCTGTCTATCTGGGGAATGGTTTACTGCGGCATCTTGTTTGCGCATGTTATTATTCTGCGCGGCTTGCCTGGCTTTCCTGTGGACTTAGGCTTTACCGTGATGGAATTTGGCGAAGCACTTTTATGGACTGTGTTGCTTGGCACATGGGCCAGCGACACTGTAGCGTATTTCTTTGGCAGTGCTTTTGGTAAGCGTCCGTTTTGCAGTGTAAGTCCTAAAAAGTCTCTGGAGGGAGCAGCTGCTGGTTTTGTTGGCTGCACAGCTGTAGTAAGCTGGCTTGCTTCCAGTTATTTGCATCTTCCGACCTGGCAGGCAGTGGTTCTGGCACTTGGCATTGCCTTTTTTGCTCCGCTGGGAGACCTTATCGAATCAATTATTAAACGTTCTTTTGATATTAAGGATTCCGGTAAAATTTTTCCGGGGCACGGCGGCGTGCTGGATCGTTTTGACAGCCTGCTGTTTGCGGCTCCGATTACCTATTATTTACTGGTGTTCTTAAGCTGTTTTTAAAGCACGATAAAGGAGTGGCTTTATGAAAAATATTTCAGTATTGGGTAGTACAGGTTCTATTGGCTGTCAGACTTTGGAAGTAGCTGCTGCCAATCCTGATAAACTGAAAATAAGAGTATTGGCTGCACATAAAAGCGATGAAATAATGGAGCAGCAGATTCGTGAGTTTGAGCCTGATTTTGCTGTACTGACAGATAAAGATGCAGCAGCTCGTCTGCTGAAGCGTTATCATGGCAAGACGGAAATCCTTACGGGAGAAGAAGGCTTGCTTGCTGCAGCAACTTACAGTGAAGCAGATACAGTGCTTGCTTCAATGGTCGGCTATGCAGGACTTAGACCTACTTTGGCAGCTATTGGATGCGGCAAAGATATAGCTTTGGCTAATAAAGAAACTCTTGTTGCAGCCGGCAGCATCGTCATGAATAAGGTTAAGGAGCATAAGGTAAGTCTTACTCCGGTAGACAGCGAGCACAGTGCTATTTTCCAGTCTTTGCGGGCTGGCAGGGAAAACGAGGTAAAACGTCTGATTATTACTGCTTCCGGCGGACCTTTCCGCGGCAGAAAACGCAGTGAGTTGGAACATGTAACCTTAGCTCAGTGCCTTAATCATCCTAATTGGAGCATGGGTAAAAAAATTACCGTGGATTCTTCCACCTTGGCTAATAAGGGGCTGGAAGTAATTGAAGCACACTGGCTGTTTAATATTCCTTATGAAAAAATTGATGTAGTGGTGCATCCTCAAAGCATTGTACATTCACTGGTAGAGTTTTGTGATGGCAGTGTTATTGCACAGATGGGTGAGCCTGACATGAGACTGCCGATTCAGTATGCTTTATCTTATCCGGAAAGATTTAATTATTCTTTCGAGCAGCTGGATTTGGTAAAAGTGGCCTCGCTTACTTTTGAAGCACCTGATACAGAAGCATTCCCTTCACTTAAGACTGCTATTGCCTGCGGTAAAGCTGGAGGTACCTTACCCTGCGTGTTTAATGCGGCAAATGAGGAAGCAGTATATGCCTTTTTGGCAGATAAGATAAGATATCTTGATATTCCATATATAACAGAAAAAGTGACTTCTCTGCATGAAAATATTTTACAGCCTGAAATAGATGATATTGAGGCCGCTGATAAGCAGGCCAGAACGTTGGCGCGTAAAATTATTGCAGGGCTGTAGTGTTTTGTAATAGGAGGAAAAATTTTGTTAACAATTTTGGCAGCAATCTTCGTGTTTGGTGTCCTGGTTACTGTACATGAGTTTGGGCATTTTATCACTGCTAAGCTTACCGGGATGCGTGTAGACGAGTTTGCTATAGGCTTTGGCCCAAAAATTTATCAGCAAAAAGACGGCGAAACTTTATATAGCCTGCGTGCTATTCCGCTTGGCGGCTATAATAAGATTGCCGGTATGGATCCGGACGATCCGGAAGAAGAAAATTCCTTTAAATCAAAATCTATTCCTGCGCGTATGCTTGTAATACTTGCCGGTTCTTTGATGAATTTTCTGCTGCCGGTAATCCTGTTTTCCGGTATTTTTATGATAAATGGCATTGAAAAGCCTGTTGATGAACCTGTATTAGGAACCGTCATTACTGATAAGGCTGCTGACAGAGCCGGTCTTAAAGTAGGTGACAAGATTCTTACTATTAATGGAAAACAGATAAACACATGGAACGATATTATTGTATCTTTGCAGGAAAACGGAACTAAAGAAGTTAGTTTGACAGCAGAAAGAAATGGAGCTGTACAGACTTTTACTATGACACCGGAATTTGATGAACAGCTGGGACGTCCGCTTATCGGCATTTCTCCTGCTTTTGTTTCTGAAAAACCTGGTGTTGCAGATTCCATCAAGATGGGCTTTGGCTATACTAAATATATTATTTTTGCTATGGTTGACGGCTTGCAGAAAATTGTTACCGGCAAAGCTCCGGCAGAAGTTGCAGGTCCCATAGGTGTAGCGCAGATGGCTGGAGAAGTAGCTGAAAAAGGTGTATTGCCCTTAATTAGCTTTGTTGCATTTTTAAGCATTAACCTTGGCGTTATTAATCTGCTGCCGCTGCCTGCATTGGATGGCGGTCATTTTGTGCTTTTGCTTTTGGAAGGGGTGCGTGGTAAACCCTTGGGCAGCAAGGCTATGAATACTATCCAGACTATTGGTGTAGCTTTAATTTTGGCGATAACGCTGTTTTCAACATTTAAAGACATTACAAGATAAAAGAGGTGGAATGCGTTGGAACGCAGAAAAACACGTCAAATACAGGTGGGTAAGGTAAAAATAGGCGGCGATGCTCCTATAACGGTACAGTCTATGACTAATACCCGCACTGACGATGCAGCAGCTACACTGCGCCAGATTGGTGAGCTTGCTGCAGCAGGATGTGAGATAATTCGCTGTGCCGTGCCGGATATGGCAGCCGCAGAAGGTCTTAAACGTATTGTAAGTGAAAGCCCTATTCCGGTAATTGCTGATATTCATTTTGATTATAAGTTGGCATTGGCAGCGATTGATGCCGGTGTCGATGGACTGCGTCTTAATCCCGGCAATATTGGCGGTAATGACCGTGTAGCAGCGGTTGTTGATGCTGCTAAAAAGAGAAATATACCTATCCGTATCGGTGTAAATGCTGGTTCTCTTCCTAAAGATTTGCTGGAAAAATATGGACATCCTACTGCGGAAGCTTTGGTAGAGGCAGCATGGAGACATATCCATATTCTGGAGGAGATGGATTATCGTAATATTAAAGTATCTTTGAAGGCGCATGACGTACCTTTAACTGTAGCGGCTTACAGGCTGCTTGCTTCCCAGTGTGATTATCCTCTTCACGTAGGCATTACCGAAGCAGGCACAATCAACAGCGGCATTATTAAATCTGCTGTCGGCATAGGTACTTTGCTTGCTGAAGGCATTGGCGATACTATCCGTGTATCACTCACAGGTGATCCGGTACGTGAAGTAAAGGTTGCTTATGATATTTTGAAATCTTTAGGACTGCGTGAATATGGCCCAACTTTGATATCCTGCCCAACCTGCGGCAGAACAAAGATAAATCTGGAAAAGCTGGCGCTGGAAGTAGAACGCCGTTTGGAAAAAATCAGTGAGCCGATTACAGTTGCTGTCATGGGCTGCGTAGTAAACGGCCCCGGAGAAGCAAGAGAAGCTGACGTAGGCATTGCCGGCGGCATCAATGAAGGCCTGATTTTTAAAAAAGGTGTTGTTCTGAAAAAAGTTCCGGAAGCATGTATTATTGATGAGCTGTTTGCTGAAATTGATAAAATCTTACTTGAGAGGAAGGAAAATAATAAATGAGAGTTTCTAAAATGTTTGCACCCACTTTACGCGAGGTACCCGCAGAAGCAGAGGTAGTCAGCCATCAGCTGATGCTCAGAGCAGGTTTCCTGCGCAAATCTGCCGGTGGTATGTATAATTACCTGCCCCTTGCATGGCGCGTACTTAAAAAAATCGAAAATATCGTTCGTGAGGAAATGGATGCCAGCGGTGCACAGGAACTGTTGATGCCTATTGTACAGCCTGCGGAAATTTGGCAGGAAAGCGGTCGTTGGGGTGTATATGGCGAAGAAATGTTCCGCCTGAAAGACCGTCATAACAGAGAATTCTGCTTAGGACCTACCCATGAAGAAATGGTTACCAGTCTGATTCGCGGCGATGTACGTTCTTATCGTCAGCTGCCGATGAATGTTTATCAGATTCAGAATAAATTCCGTGATGAACGCCGTCCGCGTTTTGGTTTGATGCGTGGCCGTGAATTCATCATGAAAGACGCTTATTCCTTTGACCGTGATGAAGCAGGTCTTGATGTATCCTATAAGCTGATGTACGATGCATATACTCGTATTTTTACCCGCTGCGGACTTACTTTCCGTCCTGTTGAAGCTGACAGCGGTGCTATCGGCGGCAGCGGCAGCCATGAATTTATGGTTATTGCTGACAGCGGTGAGGCAGAAATCGTTTACTGCAATGAATGTGATTATGCTGCCAATGTAGAAAAAGCTGAAATGCATGTTATTGAAGCACCGGGAGAAGAAGCGAAAGCAGTTGAAGAGGTTAAAACTCCGGACTGCAAAACTATTGCTGATGTATGCGCATATTTGAATCTGCCGGTAGATAAATCTGTGAAAGCAGTTGCTTTCAACAGTGAAAAAGGTCTGATTCTGTGCTTTGTGCGCGGTGACCATGAAGTTAATGAAATAAAAGTTATCAATACCGTAGGTGTTAACGAAGTAGAAATGGCAGAAGAAAGTCTGCTGGCTGCAGCTGGTACCGTAGGCGGTTATATGGGTCCTGTAGGTATTGATCCTGAAAAGACTATCGTAGTTGTAGACAGCACTGTTATGAAAATGCATAATATCTGCTGCGGTGCTAACAAAGAAGGCTATCATCTGCTGAATGTAAATCCTGGCAGAGACTTTACTCCTACTTATGTAGCTGATATCCGTCTGATTCAGGAAGGTGATCCCTGTCCTCACTGTGGCGGTAAGGTAAGCAAAGCTCGCGGTATTGAGGTAGGCCAGGTATTCAAGCTGTTTACTAAATACAGTGAAGCGATGCACGCTACCTTCCTTGATGAAAATGGTAAGGAAAAACCGATGGTGATGGGCTGCTATGGTGTAGGCGTAAGCCGTACTATGGCTGCTGCCATCGAACAGAACAATGATAAGGACGGCATGATTTGGCCGGTAGCGATTGCTCCGTATGAAGTATTGGTTGTTCCTGTGAATACTAAAGATGAAGCTTCTACTCAAAAAGCAGAAGCAATTTATGAAGAGCTGAAAAAAGCAGGTGTCGAAGCTGTTATTGATGATCGTAACGAACGTCCTGGCGTTAAATTCAAGGATGCAGATCTGATTGGTTATCCGCTGCGTGTAGTAGTAGGTCCTAAGACACTGGCAGAAGGCAAGCTGGAAGTAAAGGTACGCAGAACAGGCGAAGTTCAGATGCTGCCGCTTGACAGTGACTATATTGGAGCTATTAAGGAGCTTTTGGCTAAACTGTAAAATATAAAAGTGGGGTGGTCTGATGTTTGAAATACCGTGGGTATCATCAGCAGAGATGACGATGGCGCTGCGTCTTGTTATAGCTGCAGTGCTGGGCGGCATTGTCGGCATTGAAAGAGGCAGTGGTGACAGGCCGGCTGGATTTAGAACACATATACTTGTCTGTGTTGGTTCGACTTTGTTCATGCTGGTGTCTATTTATGGTTTTGATGATATCGGAACCACCGGCTTTGAAAACAGAAGGGACTCGGCGCGTATTGCTGCACAGGTTGTCAGCGGTATAGGTTTTTTAGGCGCCGGTACTATTCTGCATGAAGGTCTTACTATTCGCGGACTGACAACTGCTGCCAGTCTATGGATTGTATCAGCAATTGGTCTTGCGGTTGGCAGCGGTATGTATCTTATTGGTACACTGGCTACTGTTATTACCATGATTACTCTTGTTACATTTCATAGCTGGGAAAAACACTTTGCAGGCAGCAGCCGCAGTGAGCGGCGCTTTATCCGTGTTACTATCAATAATCGCCCGGGAGCAATTACTGATGTTACCGGTTATTTGGCCGAAAAAGGTATTAAAGTTAAGACTCTGAATGTAAAAAATAATGATAAGGAAAATAAACTCGTTTTGGAGCTTTATCTGAAAGTGGAAAAGGGTATCGACATTATGGAGATTATCCGTGGCTTGCAGGGTATCAAAGGGGTTGTTTCCTTAGATAATTAACCTTATTTATTGATATGTGAAAGGAATTATTTATGCAGGCTAAATATTGCATTATACCTGACAGAGAGAAGCTGTTTGCTTTTTTGTCAGCTCAGTCTTTATCACCAACTGAATTAATGCAGTTACAGATGATGCATATCAGTAAAATTTGTATTGATGAAAGTTCAAGGCTGTGGGAGGTACATTTTGACTGTGCCGCCCATATCAGGCCGAATGTTATGCAAGCAGCTGCCGCAAAACTGGCGGTGGCTTTTTCTTTGGAAAAAGTAGATTTTATTTGTGATGGCGACGGCAGCAGTTGTATTATGCCTGAGAAGTCAGTACCTGCGGCAGAAACTGTTGAGCCAGAGCAGGAAGTAGAAATTACTGATTGCGGCGGCGTACCCTATCCGGATGATATACCGCTGCCGGATGAACCACCGGAGATAGAGATTGGCGAAGCTGAACCTAGAGAGCCTATTCCATCCTGTGACAGACAGGAAGAATATGATGCTGCGTATGAGCAGGCATATAATCAGCTTTACGGTGAAAAGAAAGACAACGGACTTATATGGGGCAAAAGCTTTAAAGGAAAAGTAAGAAAGCTGGAAACTGTTTTCGAAGAAGAAAACAGAGTTGTTATTGAAGGTACGTTCGTTAAAAGCATTGATAAAGACGGTAAGCTGACTTCATTTGTAGAGAAAGAATTCAGAACAGGTAAAATAGCGCTCACGTTTAATGTCAGTGATGATACCAATGGTATCTATGTAAAAGTATTTTTCGGCGGTAAGGATGACAGCAGTGATGCCAGAGCTGAATGCAATGAATTTAAGAATTTGCTGAAGCCAGGTATGAGACTGCGAATCATGGGTAATGTGGCGCCGGACAGATTCATGTTTGATGAAATGGTCATGACGCCGCAGGGAATAATGAAGGCCGATGTAGAAGAGCGCATGGACAATGCTGAAACCAAACGTGTTGAACTGCATTGCCATACAAAGATGAGTAAGATGGACGGTCTGACTTCTATGGAAGACCTGGTACATAAGGCTGTAAAATGGGGTCATAAGGCACTGGCGATTACTGATCACGGTGTTGTGCAGGCGTTCCCGTTTTGTTTTGACGCTGCCGAAGGCAGTGATTTAAAGCTTATCTTTGGCATGGAGGGTTACCTGATTGGCGATCATAAACTGAAAGCCGGCGATTTAGACCGTGAACCGACGGATACCATTAAAAAGAGCCGTGTGCCGAAGATTCCCAGTTATCATATAATTATTCTAGCTAAAAACGAAACTGGTCTGCGTAATCTGTATAAATTAGTTACCATAAGCCATCTGCGTTATCTGCACAAAAGACCTTTACTGCCAAGACAGATTATTGAAGAGCATCGTGAGGGATTGCTCTTAGGTTCTGCCTGTGAAGCAGGGGAGCTGTACAGGGCTTTGCTCAGCGGTGCTTCTGACAAAGAACTGGAAGAGATTGCTGCATTTTATGATTATCTGGAAATACAGCCTACCGGCAATAATATGTTCTTAGTGCGTGAAAATCGCTGCACGGTAAAAGATATAGAGAATTACAACAGGCGTATTTATGAGCTGGGCAAGAAGATGGGCAAGCTGACTGTTGCTACCTGTGACGTGCATTTTTTAAATCCGGAGGATGCAACACTGCGTGCAATTCTGCAGGCTGGACAAAATTACAAAGATGCAGAAGAACAGCCGCCTCTGTATTATCGTACTACAGAGGAAATGTTAGCTGAATTTGCATATTTGGGCAAAGATGTCGCTTATGAAGTATGCGTTACCAATACCAATAAAATTGCTGATATGATTGAAAAAATCAAACCGGTACCCGACAGAGATCAGCTTTATTCACCGTTTATTCCTGGTGCCGAAAAAGCCATTAAAGAAATGTCTTACCAGCGGGCGCACGAATGGTATGGAGATACTTTGCCTGATATTGTAGCTGACAGGCTGAAAATGGAGCTTGACTCTATCATCAACCACGGCTTTTCAGTGTTGTATTATATTGCTCATAAATTAGTAAAAAAATCGCTTGATGACGGTTATCTGGTAGGTTCCAGAGGCAGTGTTGGTTCATCCTTTGTAGCAACGATGATTGATATTACTGAGGTTAATCCGCTGAAGCCTCACTACAGGTGTCCGAAATGCCGTCACAGCGAGTTTTTCCTTAACGAAGAATATGCATCTGGATTTGATTTGCCGGAGAAAAATTGCCCTGAATGCGGTACACCGATGCTGCGTGACGGACATGATATACCATTTGCTGTATTCATGGGCTTCCATGGCGATAAGGTACCTGATATCGACCTTAACTTCTCGGGTGATTATCAGCCTACTGCCCATAAATATACAGAAGAATTGTTTGGCAGAGATAATGTTTGCCGTGCCGGTACTATTTCTACCATAGCAATTAAGACGGCGCAGGGCTATGTACGCAAGTTCTATGAAAGCAAGAATAAGCATGTGCATCCGGCCTATATTGCTTCGCTGGTAGAAGGTTTTGCGGGCATCAAACGTACAACAGGCCAGCATCCTGGCGGTATTATGGTAGTGCCGCGTAATATGGATATCCATTATATTTCACCTATGAACAGACCTGCCGATGAAAAGGATTCTGCAACGATAACTACACACTTTGATTATCACAGCATTAATGACCGTTTGGTTAAGCTTGATATACTTGGCCACGATGATCCTACGGTTATCAAGATGCTGGAAGAGCTGACGGCTATTCCGCCTAAAGAAATTCCCGTAGGTGATGAGGAAACAATGCGTCTGTTCCAGAATACTTCATCCTTAGGCGTAACACCGGAACAGATTTTCAGTGATGTAGGTACATTCGGCATACCGGAATGTGGTACTAACTTTGTTCGTACCATGATTAATGATGTACAGCCGAAAAATTTCAGTGATGTAGTACGTGTATCCGGTTATTCTCATGGTACTGATGTATGGCTGAATAATGCGCAGGATTTGCTCAAGGAAGGTAAGCCGGTAGAAGAAACAATTTCTACACGTGATGACGTAATGACCAGTCTTATAGCCAAAGGCGTTGAGCCGAGTATGGCTTTTAAGATTATGGAGCATGTACGTAAAGGCAAGGCCGCCAAAAAAGGTCTTGAGCCGGCTATGCTTGAAGCAATGAAGGGTGCAGGGGTACCAGACTGGTACATTAAATCCTGTGAAAAAGTACAGTATTTGTTCCCGAAGGCTCATGCTGTGGCGTATGTATTGATGGCATATCGTATTGCTTATTGCAAGGTACATTATCCACGTGAATTTTATGCTGCTTATTTTACGGTACGTGCACCTGAATTTGATACTGCGTATATCGTGAAGGGTAAAGCTTTTATCAAAGACTTTTTGAAGAATGTTTATCATCATGGTAATCAGGCAACTACACAGGATAAAGTTGCAGCAACTTACCTGGAGTTAGCTAACGAAATGCTGGAACGCGGTCTGGAGTTTGACAAGATAGATATTTATGCTTCTGATCCTGTTAAGTTTACTGTAACAGAAAAAGGTATACGTCCTCCGCTGGCTGCATTGAGCGGTGTAGGTACAAGCGCTGCGCTGAGCATCGCTAAAGTTCGTGACAGAAATAATCCGTTTATTTCGCAAGAGGATTTGCGTATGCGTGCGCAGATAAGTAAGACAGTAATTGAGCGTCTTGCTGAAATGGGAGCACTTGACGATTTACCAGAAACTAATCAGATAGATTTGTTCAATTTATAAGAAACAACGGCTCATAGCGTAATTTGAGCCGTTGTTTTTTTGTTTGTGAGTTTAATTTGAGTTTATAATATGTTCCGCACTAAAATTTTTGCTGTTTATAATGAGTTTCTCAAATTTTTCGACAGCTTGACTGGCTTTGCCTGGCAGTAAATGAGTGTATGTTTGCATGGTAGTTTTTGGGCTGGAATGACCAAGCTGACCAGACACAACTACTACATCAGATAAGCTTCCGAGGATTGTTGCGTAGCTATGACGCAGGATATGTGGACTGATATGTGGTAGTCCGGTCTTTTCAATAGTACTGCACATTTTGTTATAGATGGTTGTATATGCCAAAGTTATTATTGTCTGATTAGGCTCGAATCCATAAAGAGAATTTATATAATTCATGATTTGATTATATAAAAAATGGGGGATATCAATAATACGTTCTGATGATTTATTTTTTGGCGGTCCAATATTTGTAATACGGCTACCTTTATATGTCATTTTGCGCAAAGTACTTTTGACAGATATTGTATAGGGACTGATATCTGCAGGTGTTAATGCAAGTGCTTCTCCAATCCTCATGCCTGTATAAAATAAAAGATTAAATATAATTCTATATTGTTCGTCATCTAATGCATCGTAAAAGATATTATATTGCTCTGCAGTCCAGAACTTAGCCCGATTATCACAGGACGAAAATTTAGCTTTTTCAGACTTATCTACGGGATTATGAATCAGACCGCAGTTTGTAATACCGTATTCAAATACTTGTTTTAAGACCGTTCTTTTGCTGTTTACTGTAGATGAGGAAAGCGTATGTTGATTAAATTTATTTTTACGCGTCTTGAGTTTTACTATCCAGTCATTGATATTTTTAGTGGTGATATTCTTAGCAAGTATGTCACCAGCAAAATAGGGGCGAATGTAGAATTTGATTGCTTCCAATCGGTTGAGAACGGTAGATTTACGAATTATATTTAGTGTTTCTAATGTATATAGATGGGCCTCATATTGATTTAGTAAATCATCCATGAGTATGTCTGAGGTCTTTTCTTGCTGCTTAAAATTTCGTTCCCACGCATCAGCATCTTTTTTCTTATCAAAGCCACGTCTCACTTTATGCTTGTTTTTACCGGTCAGTTCATCACGATAATAAAACTGGCAATACCATTTTCCAGTCTTAGAATCTTTATAGGATGGCATAAAAACACTCCTTTGTTTTATAAACAAAACTTATGTTCGATGAATGTGATTAAAAAATATGCAGCCCAATAAAGAGCTGCTTTTTAATTTACCAGTGTAAGAAATTGATAATTATTTGTATCATTATATCTTTTTCTTCTGGACGTGATTCGGCAATCATCAAAGTAATGGACACTAAAGCACTGTCACTGATAATTTTTTTACCATCTCTATATAAAGCATTATTCTGATTTAAGAAATGTAAGAATAATGCTGCAGCAATGCGTTTACACCCATCATTAAATGGATGGTCTTTAACTAAAAAGTAGAGTAGGTTGGCTGCTTTTTCTTCAAGAGTAGGGTAGGCTTCGTTTCCAAAGACACTTTGGTATATAGCTGCTAATATGCCTTCAAGTTTGCCGGGTTCTTTTTCCAAGCCAAAAATATCAGATGTTTTACTAAATTCCATTTCAGCAATAATATGCATACATTCATCATATTGTAGTCTGTAAGTGCATTGACTGCCTTGTGGGATATTAATCGTTTGATGATCGTATGCGTCAAGCAATTCTAATGAGCGAGAATACTCTTGGATAACCTTTAAAACATCTGCCGAATCTATACCGGCAATACCAGCGATAATATCAGATTGTATTTGGACAGCTCGATTAAGTACCTGTAAGCGCTTCTTATTTAAGGCGTAACCATCTTTTAAGTATTGTCTGAGTATATTTGTAGCCCACTTGCGAAAGACCACGCCACGAGGCGATTTAACTCTATAACCAACAGAAATGATAACATCGAGGTTATAGTATTTGACATTGTGAGTTTGAGTTTTATCAGAAATTGCACCGTGTTTACTGGTTGTTGCAAAATTTGCAACAACCATTTTTTCGTCCAATTCTTCTTCTTGAAAAATATTTTTGATATGACGAGAAATAGTTGATTTATTCTTTTGAAACAATTCTGATATTTGGTCTAAAGATAACCAGACTGTATCTTCTTCTGGTGATATATTAACTTCAAGAGCTATATCGTTATCGGAGAAAAGAACAACCTTGTTTTCCATATCATCACTTCCTTAAACATATGTTTATATGATACGTTGTAAAATATGCAGCCCAATAAAGGGCTGCTTTTTATATTGATGAATATTTTAATAAGCAATTAATTTTTCTTATTTTACTTATATCATCATAATATGGGAAAGATTTTTTTAGTTCCTGTAAGTTTTGATTGAAATAGTTTATAAGCCATAGATACTTTAGTAATACATTAGGGGTTTTAATATTATTTCTATATGATTTACTGATATGCTTTTTTATCATTCTAATATCTGAAGGGGAAATTGTTTCTACAGAATTTTTATAAAGAAAGTTTATAAAATATTTGTTATCAAAGTCTTTTAAAATTAGTTTATGTGTTTTTATATTTTCATATTGGGAGTTTTGCTCAATAGTATTGATTACACTATTATCAATAATTATTCTAGGATAAGTAGCTATTTTTGATTCCAATTCATATGCCTTTATAATTGCTGGACCATACATAATTTCATTTCTATCAAATATGTTGTCTATTGTAATTGCTCCGCGAAAGAAAAATCCTTTTTTTGCAACTTCATATGAAATTGTTCTCAAATCGAAAAGCAATTCATAGATATTTTCTATAGGATATGAAAAATATACTGAATCTGAGAAAAGTCTTATTTCGCAATTAAGTTCATATTTATGATTAATATCATTAACAATTCTAACAAGATCACTATATGAAGTTAAAAGATTATGTATAGTTGGCTTTGCTCCAGTGTCTGTATTTATTTCTTTAAAACCTAATAAATCAATAAATGCAACAGCTTTTCTATAATAAGACATTATTTGTGTTCCTTTCTGATCTGATGTTAAATTATCTAAATAAGCCTTGATTGATTTTTACGTTGAGAAAAAGCATATTTTATGTTAAAATTATCTAATAAAATCAAAGTTACTGTATATGCCATTCAGCTATCGTTGGATGGTAATTTTTTTGAAGGGAGGTATCACGATGAAGCAATATACTAATGATTTAATGATTAGGAAAGCGATGTATAATCGTTTATCTAACATACAGAAATATGACCCTAGTACCATAATTATTCCTGAAGTTGAGATTTGTATGGGATATTCCAGAGCTGATATCATGATGGTCAATGGTATATTGCATGGTTTTGAAATAAAAAGTGATCGTGATACCCTAGAGCGCTTAAAATATCAAATTGGATATTATGAGCAAGTATTCGAGAAAATTACAATTGTTACTGGTGAAAAGTTTTGCAGTGAGATTGACAAAATAGTTCCTGGTTATTGGGGTATAATGGAGGCTTCATTTTATAAAAATGGTAATATAAAATTAAGCAATTTAAGAGCTGCTAAGAAAAATCCTTATATCGATGAATATTCTTTAATTCAACTTTTATGGAAAGATGAATTATTATTAGAATTACAGCTTAAAGGCCTAGATAAAGGAATTAAAAGTAAACCAAGAAACTTTCTTGCACAGTTTTTAGTTGAAAACACTAACAAAAAGGAATTATTAGATATCGTTAAAAATAGACTGAAATTAAGGGAAAATTGGAGAAGTTATAAACTTAATGATTGATTAACAACTAAGGTTATATGATGATTTGTTGCAACTTGAACCCATGTAGTTGGATTTCCGAGTTTTGAGTCTTCGTTATTACCGCAATCATAAATAAATTTATCTCCGTAACTATAATTTTCTCCATAGAAATATTCAGATTGGGTAATTTTTTTACTTAATTCACGATATTGAGAATGACCTGCTCTGAATAATTGCTCACCTCTTACGATTAACCAGGATTTTTTAGTGGTATATTTTATTATTGTACTTGGTCGTAAAACGCTAGTATCTGTTGTTAATGGTGCTGGACTACTGCAGCAATAATCACCAAAATGAAGATTATTTATTCCACTTACATCAAGTTTTTCCCACAATAATAACTCTGTACGTTGAAATAATTTCATTGTTTCGTTGTTCATATATGATGATGGGAATCCATTTGGAAAGCCGGTTGCTGTAATAATGGTATTTTGATATTCATTGAGATCGAGGCTATTTTTTATAGCATTAAAACCTAATACATAAAAAGGAAATTCATTTTCGGTAACATGCCCAAAATCGATTATTAATGTAATAGAAGATTTGCTTAAATGCATTTCTTCTATTATTTTTTTTATTGAGTCATTAAACTCTAATAATGTTTTTGGAGTTATTCTGATAGCAATACCATACTTTATAAAATTTTTAGCTTCTTTGAATTGATCTAATAATAAATCATAGTTTTCCAAAGAGATAACGGGTGTACATGGAAGTCCTTTGCTCATACATACTTCAAGAAAGCTTTTAATATAACCATCTGTTGTCATTTCGGAATCGAAGTATGAGAAATCTAATAAAAAAGCATATTTGGAACCTAAATATTTTACTATATCATCGCCAAACTTTCTGATAATAGCAGTAGATTCAGCCATATCATTACAGGGTTGTAGTTCAATAAGCGGAAGGATTTGTGTTTTAATACTATCAGGTAATTTTTGTAATGCTCGTTTTTCTCCAGCTTTCCATTTTAAGATTGGTGTATACATATAATAGATTCCTCCCTTTTTAAAATTAGTTTTTGAGAAGAGTAATATTTGTTAAGTTCTTTATCATAAAAAATTATAGATATTGAAATATTCATGTTATATAATCTTGATTTATTTTATGGTTGCATAATATTCTTTTAGATTATTTAATAAACAATCTATTTTTTTGAGTGTATAGGGAAATAATTCATTTTTTAATTGTTTAGTTATTAATCCATTTCCAAGCTGATGTTCTCTGTAGTAAGTTTCTAAAATATCAATGAGATATTTTATTGAATAATATGTTTCCAGAATATTGGATTGTAATTTATTGTCTTCAATTAGTCCTAGATTCTTCAATTGTGAATCAAAGGTATTAAAAAAATAATTTTTGTACGGCAATCTTGAAAGTGAGGAATCAAAAAACATATGCATATTAGAATCTATCATATTGATTTCATATAGTTTCCTATTTAACAATTTATTGATTGCCGTAAGATCAGCAATTAGTATCGTAATAATACTTTTTAGTTGTGAGCGCTTCATTTTATCTTGCTTTTTACGCTCTAAAAACAAGTTAGCGAAGAAGCCAAATAGTGTAGTAACAGAAGCTGTAAAAATAATTGTCAAAATAGAAGAGTTATTCATTATTAATCTCCAATACTATATTTTTCTACGTATAGAACTCCATTTTAAAGTTTTCATGTTAAACGAGTACCGTTTATGTGAATCTTCTGAATTACTACGGCATAATTGAACAGAAAACCATTCGCCATCAGATGTCAATTCAGTATCAAAGATGTTTGCAGTAAAAACTCTCTTCATCAAAAAATAGTTATTTAATCTACCATAAACAATTTGTCCGGATAATATGTTATTATGCAACCAATCTTCAATTAGATAGTTTCCATTATTTGCTATCCAAGCATTATTTATATCAATACCACCTGTATATAGATAATGACTATAATTGGTTAAATTTATAGCGCAACAGTGAGAATTATTCCAAGCTATGAAAAACTCTTTATTTGGAGAGTATCTCCCAAAGAGGAAAATAATACTGTTGTTATTTGCTATATTCATTACTATATTAGGAAAATCAAAAACTTTTTCAGTCTTTATTTTATTCATTTTAAATGACAGCTCCAGTCAAATAATTATGAATATACTTAGTATTTGGTTTCTGCTTCTGAATGATTTGCTGCAGCATATTAACATCAACATCGTGATTATAAGATAATAGGCAGGCGGCAAATTCATTAGCTTCTGCTTCACGGCTGCTGCTTCGATAATAGGGAAGGTTTGCTTTCATCAGCATTCCATAACCTTTATGAAGTCGAGCGTGCCCCAGTTCATGCGCAACAGCAACCAGCTTTTCAGCTTCAGACATATTGCTGTTGATGACAATAGATTTTCGCCGGCGTGGACGAATGAAAAAACCTCGTATCGACGGTGGAAGGTCGAATTCGTATATATCTATATGCAATTCCTTGGCAAGCTGATAAGGATTATAGGTATCATACTTTGCGACAAGGTTTTTTACTCTGAGCGATATATTCATTTTTAAGCAAGCGTAAGCCTATTATTTAGTAGGTTTGCGCTTATTTTTTTCTTTTGCTTGCCAAAATACAAATTCCAGTGCATGACGGAGTTTTTCACGGTCCTCGTCATCTAACTGATGAAGCTCACCATCAAACATGATTTCTGTATTATTCAAAAATTCGCTGAGATCGCGTTGATCTTTTGAGGTATGTTGAGATTTACGACCAAGCAATTCATCTAATGTAATGTTGAATATGTTGCACATCATTATTTTTATTTCGTCATTTGGTCTGCGTTCATCAGATTCATATTGTGACATAGTGCTTTTTGCTATTTTTAATTTTTCTGCTAATTCTTTTTGGGTAAGATTACTTTTTTCTCTAAAGAAAGTAATCCTTTGGCCCAGGCTTGTGGTTAATGTCATATTTATCACCTTATAAATAATTCGCTATTTGCGAATATTATATCATTTGAGTTTGCTACAAGGTAAAATAATTCACAAAATGCGTATATAAATATTGACAGTTTGCAAAATGCGAATTATAATCAAGATATAAAGTTCGCGTAATGCGAACAAGAAGAAAGGAGGCAACATAATGTCATTAGTGGATGAAAGAATCGCAAAGGGATATTCCCAAAAAGAAATGGCTGAAAAGCTTAATTTACCTTACAGTACATACAATGAATATGAAACTGGTAAAAAAAGTATACCGTTAGAAGTAGCTTTGAAAATTGCTGATATCATTCAAAAACCTATTGAGCTTCTTTTTTTGCCTGTTCGGTTCACAATATGCGAACAAAATAATAAGGAGTAAATATAATGACTAAACACAAAATGCTTTTGGATTATCAATTTCCAAGTATTGATTGCCAGGCTCCTGTAATGGAAATTTTAGATATTCTAAACAAATATGGAATAACACTGAGGTTTATAGACAAAGTGTTTGAGCTCGTAAAAGAAGATGCGGAGAAAAATACTGTAGTCTACACACCAAATGCTTTGTTGAAGTTGGCTGAAGAGCAGAAAGAACTTAAATTTTTGGAAGAAGAGCGTTTTGAAGCTAAGAGATTAAAAAAGTTAAATGTTCTTGCTGTCGATATTTGCAAAATGTTAGCAGAAGAAAAAGTGCCGGTATCACAGATTCAAGCATTATTTCATATTGTGTGGACTAAGGCTCATCTTTATAGTCTTCCTGCCGCAAGTCTAAAAACAGTCAGGAAAGATTAGGGAGTTAATATAATGAAAAAGCACAAAATTCTTAGTAAAGATGTATTGAATCAAGTTCTTATAAAAGATCAAAGTAAAAACTCCAATGTTGTTCGTAAAGTAAAAATATTATCTGTAATTGAAATTATGGCAACAATTGGAGATGGTACACATGATAATCCAAGAAGAGTTGTTGTACAGTACTGGGATTTTAAAGGCAATCTTTTAGCAATTAATGACCCGGTTAATGACGTTCAGTTTGTTTAGCCTCATTGATTTTTATAATGTCTTCATAAAGTTTTTGCTGCTCATATCGTTCTACATACCATTGTTTTAAAAGTAATTCTATGAGTTTTACTAATTTTTCTGCTTCGCCGGTATCAATGTCAACAATGGTGTTGACATCAGCTTCCATGTGAGCGCCTATATTTCCTAATTGGCGTAGTGCGTTTAAAGCAGCAAATTGGTGTGCTGGAATAGTGTCTTGTAAAGCATCAATTTCTTGAGCCAGATTATGTTTTTTTACACCCCAGAAGTCACGAATCATACCTTGAAGGCATCTACGTGAAAGCGTGGCAGATGCTTTAGGGCTTAAATTTAAGATTGTATAGGCTTCTTCATAGTCCTGGCGTATTTGTATAGGGATGTAATCAGGAAATTTCTTCGCTTCTGAAATAGGATAGATAGGAATTTTCTTATCTTGAGGCATCTTACTACCAGAATAGAATGCAATAAAAGTAACCTTTTCACAGTTTGGGCATTCCATTGCAAGAATTTTTATTTGATAGTCTTCATACATACGAGAAAAGTTTCGACGTAACGTATAGATGTTGACATCATCCATGGACATTGTTATGTCATGATTTGGAATCATATGTTGGCAAAATGGGCATTCATATCCGTTCAAAATAAGCACTTCCTTTATCATAATAATCTCTTTTTATTATATATGATTTCCGAAGTAAAACACAATTTTATAGGAGGTGAGAAGGTGTCATATAAAAGGTTTGAAGTGCTTTTGAAAAGTAAGAACATAACAGCTTATCGTGTCAGTAAAGATACGGGAATTGGTCAATCAACTTTTAGCGATTGGAAGAAAGGCAGGAGTAAGCCTAAATTAGAAAAGTTAGTTAAAATCGCTGCATATCTTAATGTTCCTGTTGAGTACTTTGTAAGAGAAGGAGTTAATGAAAATGAAGACTGCGAAGCTGATGATTAAACTGGCGTTGGTTATTGCCGTTGCAGCTTTTTGCTCCGGATATTTTGGTAAAAGCTATCAACAAAATACTGCTGAATATGTCGTAAGAGAAGGCGATACGCTTTGGTATGTTGCCGGCCAGTATTTCGGCAAAGAAGAACGTACTGACCACTTTGGAGAGTTTCAATGGAGAATCCGTGAGGACAATGCAGAACTCTTTGCCGATGGCAGGCAGTTACAACCAGGAGACGTGGTTAAGGTTAGATATTACACCGTAACCACTAAGCAATAATGAGTTTAAACTCATGAGTTTATTGTATCAGTGAAAGGAGGTGGAGATGATGTTGAAAGATATACTGGCAGATAGTCATATGTCGCAAATTTGCGTCAGCGACAGGGCTGCTATGCATAGAACAACCGTCAGCAAGATTATTTCCTGTCCGGAAAATGCACATCCGATAATGTTCCTGCGTTTGGCCGAAGCATACGGTTTGCTGAAATTTAGGCTGCTGCACTGGTACTGCATGAATGCCTGTCCTATCGGTAAAGCTTTAGCCGTTCCCGAATATAGGGAAGTTAGCCTGGCACGTTCGGCCTGCGGTTTGTATGCTTCTGTAACGCAGCTGAATACTGCATTAAGTAAGCTCCTGTCTGTTGCAGCTGATGACAGAGTGGATTGCAGCGAAGAAAAAGACCTCGCAAGCGTTCTGAAGAACATTCGCGAGGTCAAGCAGGCTATATCAGATATTGAGTTATGGGTAAGCTTAAATCCTAATTTGCTCACAAAAAAAGAAATCGCCAATGCGGTAACATTGACGACTTCGGTTGGTTAATTGTACAGGGAAAAGGTTGAGGCCCTTTTCTATAACCAAAGATATTATATCACATCAAGGGGAGGTGCTTCAAGTGACTAATGAAGTAGAAAGTGCATCCGCTTCTTACTATAACGTCAACGATATTATGAGGATTTGTTTTGTGGGCCGCAGCCGAGCCTATGCAATTATTAAACAGCTCAATGATGAACTCCGAGGAAAAGGATATCTGATACCGCGTGCCGGCATAACACCTAAAAGCTATGCTGATAAAAAGCTGTATTGTGGTGCCGCTAAATGAAAACCTACCATAAAGTTTGCCGTGTTTGTGGACTGCGATGGATTGTATCAAAGCGCGTAAAGAATAAACGGCGGTATGTATGCCCGCGGTGTGAGCGAAAGTATTTTAATGGTGGCAAAAATGGTTAACACTCAAAGATATACTTTACAAGATTTAAAGGAGATTATGGAGCTTCGGCTTGATAAGCTGCGTTATTTATCCTCTGATGATATGACAGAAGAAAAGGCTGTAAAAATTGAGATTGAACTAAATGATTTATTGAGAATTTTTAAGGAGCGAGAAAATGGATAACACTGCAAAAAGTTTTGATGAGGAATATATGGATTATTCCCAACCAGCTGAAATGGCTGAAAAAGAAAAATTTACTGTAAGGGATATCAGTTCTGCCGAATGGTGTCTAAAACGTATTGCATGGCACCAAAAACATAAAGCTGATGCTTTAGCGTTCGTTGAATCTGAAAAGGCAAAACTGGATGAATACCTTGCAAAAGTTAATAGCGAAGAAAATGGAAGTATTGAGTATTTTACAGAACTTCTAAAGCCTTTTGCTATGGAGCAATTACAGGGTAGCAAAAAGAAAACTGTTACTTTACCATCCGGCAGCTTGAGCTTTAAGAAACAATCACCGGAATTTGTCAAAAATGATGAAGAGCTTTTGGCCTTTGCAAAAGAATCCGTGCCGGAATTTGTAAAAATTAAGGAGACCGTCGATTGGGGAGAGATGAAAAAGACCTGCCAAATTGATAACAATCGCTTGGTAACAGCAGATGGTGAAATTGTTCGTGGTGTTACTGTGAATGAACGTGATGATACTTTCACAGTCAAGATTAAGGAGAAATTATGATATGAGCTACAAAAGAGCTGAAAACGATTATTTAACACCGCCGGAAGATATGCGCCCTGTCAAAGCGTGGTGTGACTGCTGCGGTGCGGAAATAAAAAAGGGCGATGAAGTATATACCTCACCTTTTAAAAACGTCTGCAAGAGCTGCTTAGATGATATGTCAGCTATAGATTTTATCAAGGATGTACTTGAAGAAAAGCTGGAACGAGCTTAGGAGGTTTATTTATGTTTAGAAGAGCTGAAAGGCGAAAAGCCTATTTGAAAATTGCTTTATGTGGTGTTTCCGGCAGCGGCAAAACATATTCTTCTCTGCTGTTGGCAAAAGGATTAGGCAATAAAGTTGCCATGATTGATACAGAAAATGGTAGCGGGGAGATGTACTCTCATTTGTACAAGTATGATGTTTGTCCAGTTGATCCGCCGTTTACTCCTAAAAAATATATCGAAGCCATACAGGAGGCCGAAAGTCTTGGGTACGATGTACTGATTATAGATAGTTTTTCACATGCATGGTCCGGACAAGGCGGTATCTTGGAAATGGTTGATAAGAAAGCTGCTGCCAGCAGAAGTAAAAATAGTTTTACTGCATGGCGTGATATTACTCCAGAACATAATAAGCTTGTTGATACTATTTTACACAGCAAGATGCATATCATTACTTGCATGAGAAGTAAAACTGCGTACGAAATGCAGGATGATGGCACCGGTAAAAAGACGCCTGTAAAAGTTGGCTTAGCTCCTATTCAGCGTGAAGGTGTTGAATATGAGTTTACTATTGTGTTTGATATTTCTGTTGAAAAACATCTTGCTATAGCATCAAAAGACCGTACAGGTTTATTTAATGATTTTATAGACCGCTTAACACCAGATGTTGGACAACAAATCAAAGAATGGGCTGAAAGCGGTGCAGACATAACAGAAAATAAATTTGTAAGGCTGACAGAAGATGGCCATTGCTTTGTTAGAAGAAGAACTGGATTTACCGACATTGAGTTATTAGACGATGAAATGTTAGGGAAAATGCTTGATACTCCGTCATATGAATTAGCGCATAAAGCTATTAGTGAACTGTTGAATAGCCGTAAGGCTGCTCAGAATGAAGTTGAATCAGATAACCCGCAAGTACAAGAAGCAAGTGCTGATGAAGCGTCAGAAGCATTTGTTGATGCCGAGAATCTTCCTTTATCGGATGATATGTTCAAAGATGATGCGATAGATAAATAATCATGAACTATATCTCCCAACTCAATGGCTTTTGGCGTTGGCGGCAACTGAACATCATTTCTCCTAAAGCTATGTTGCTGTATTTTGCAATTATGAACTATGCAAATATGAGTGGCTGGCAAGAGCATTTTACGGTGCCGTCTGATTGTTTGATAGCCATAACAGGGCTTGGGAAAAATGAATTATCAATCTGCCGCAAAGAGCTGGTCGAACACAAATTGATAGATTACGAACGTGGTTATCGTGGTCGGCCAGCTCACTACAGATTATTTCTATTGTATTCGGATGGAAAAAAGGCTGAAGGAAATACTCCCGTATTTGGGACTAATTCAGAAAATAGCATTATAAATAGTACCGTATTTGGGAATAATCTGACGAACAAGATTGATATTAGTACCGTATTTGGGACTAATTCAGAAAATAGTACTGGAAATACTCCCGTATTTGGGACTAATTCCGGGTATGTAGTAACTACTTTAGATTTAGATATATATAAACAAAATAATAATTATATATATATAAATAATATATATAATACAGATTTTGCGTTTACGACTGATATATTACCAGGAAGTAAGGCTGTAGGACCCGCTTGCAGCTACGATGACCTTTCCTTGACTGCTGGAGGACCTGGTGATGAAGAAAAAGGAAGTACAACGGACGGACCCGCTGGCAGCGTCAATCGTTGTGTGGATTGTTTTACATCTGCCATTCACCCTTTTTTCAGTGTCAAAGAAGCTGAAATGATAAACGCTTTGATTTGTGAGTTTGGAGAGAAAGCATTTATCGGTGCTGTGAAATATGCCCAGAGTAAGGGGATAAAACATAAAAATACATGGAAATGGCTGCAGACCGTACTGGATAACGGGGACTGGAAGAAAGGCTATGATGAAAATACTGAAAATCAAAAAAAGCCGAAACATGTATCGCAGATACCGGTAATTACTCCGGATGAAATTTTTGACAGGTGATGTTATGAGCCGAGAATGGATTTCAAAGCAGGATGTGCTTGATGGCATAAAAATCTTGATGAGTAACGGCAAAAAGTTGCCGTATGCAGAACGGATTAAAGAGATTGCTGATTCGTTTCCGGAAGGAACGGATGCTGCAACAATTCGCAAAGCTTGTATTGAAGAGCAGCGGAGGCAGGTACAACAGCTTGCTGAGGTTTGGCTTGATATTTTTGTACCAAAGCCAGAGCTAAGAGCCGGTGTTCCTGTTATGGATAGGGAAAGATGGCTGTTAGCAGTTAAACAAAGCCTTAGGATAAAGGATTATCACAAGGTTTTGGATATGTCTATCGTGGGACAGGGTATTGATGAAGCAGACGGGATTATCAAAAAGGCACGAGAAGCTGCCGCTTACGAGGCTCAACAGAAAGCTAACGCCGAGTGGAGAAGCTTCGGAGATAAGTTTGAGGAAGATGACCGCTACCGCAATAGAATTTTAGCTCATTGGACAAGCGCACGACTACGCAAGGGCATTTATAATTTTGATTTTCCCAGCGTAGTAGGTGATAAGCCTCCAGACGTTCTTCAAGCTAATAAAAAAATGCTGATTCGTGAAGCGAAGCTAATGTTCCCTGGCATTAAGGAAGATGATGTTGTGAAGAATCTTATGCTGATTGGCATGCAACACGTTAATGAACAGCATTGTAATAATTGTACTGGATGGGAAAAGTGTTATATGAATGGCCATAAATTAGGCCTTGATTTCGAGGAAGGACGCTTTTTTGTTACGGCTGCAGCACGTGTCTGTCAGAAGTATGTTGCTGCTAAAGAGGCTGCGAAACAGCAGGAGGCTGCGCAGCAAGCAAAAATTCAAGAATATTTGAAAAAGCTGGGGGCATAGTATTAATAAAGTGATACTTATGGGACGTTTAGTACGGGATCCGGAGGTCCGCTACACCCAGACCGGTAAAGTAGTAGCACAATTTACACTTGCTGTTGATAGACCTTTTACTAATCAAGATGGTCAAAGAGAGGCAGATTTTATAAATTGTGTGCTTTGGGGAAAGCCAGCCGAACTACTTGGCAATGGAGTACACAAGGGACAAAAAGTTCTTGTTGAAGGTCGTCTGCAGATTCGCAGTTATGATGCAAAAGACGGCTCAAAAAAATGGATAACGGAAATTATAGCAAGTGTATTTGAGTTCTGTGAAAAGAAAGAAGAGGCTTCTGCTAACTATCCAAGTGGTACTAGTACTTCTTATGCAGGACAAGGAAGCAATATGGAATCATTTGGTAGCGCAGTACCTTTTGATGAGGAGATACCGTTCTGATGAATAATGCAATTAAAGGTAAAAAGAATAGGGCAGCCGGTGAGCTGTTTGAAAAGATGATAAGCGCCAGCTGTGACTGGTACCTTTCTGAGAAGGTAGCAAAAATTGAAAAGCAAAGTGAGCCGATGAAAGTTATAAAACCTCTATCGCTTGGAAGATTTGTTGCGTGCTTTGCAAAGAAGTCCGGTGTTGACTATAAAGGCACGTTGGCTGGTGGTAAGGCTGTATGTTTTGAAGCAAAGCATACTGATACAAAGATTATGCCGCGCAGCCGATTAGAAGAATGGCAGATAGATTATCTGAAAGACCATATGGAAATGGGAGCTATAACTTTTGTTTTATTGTCTTTTGGGCTGGAAAGGTTTTACAGAATTCCATTTGAATATTGGCTGAACATGAAGCAGATATTCGGTAAAATATCTGTTTCTGAGAAAGATATCCAAAAGTTTAGAATACCGGCTGTAGGTGGAAAAATTAAGTTTTTGGACAATATAGGATGTTGAATTATGGCAAAGGTTGAGGCTCTTTCAAATATTCGATTTCATAGCAGTCAAGAGAATTTGTGTTTGCCGAATGGCAAATGTATTGACTGTGGTAATTGGTGTATTTATATAATTTTAAGAATGTGGGTGCGTATTATGAAAAATAAATGTATGAAGAAAAATATTTTTGCTAGACAGAATTATAGGCAGACTTTTAAAAAGTATGGCTATGAACCGATTTCTGGTGAGAAGATGAAAGCTAGAAAAACGAAGTAGTAATAAAAAAAGAGCCTGCTCCTAAGGCAAGCCCTAAACTGATTTTCGCTTTAATATTATATCAATTTATATCAGTTTTCGCAAAGGGGGCAGACTCATTATGATAAGACAACCAGGAGAAATTGAAAGAATCATTGAACAGACTGCTAAATTGACGGCCGAAAAAATATATGCCAAGATGAGAAGCGATAATGCCAAAGAACAGGATAGTTTATTTGATAAAAGACTTTATAATACAAAGCTTTTGTTGGAGCATTATAGATTATTCAAAGAGCATGCTGAAAATGCTGTGTTTGAGCTTACGCGTTTAGATGAAGCAGAGCTGACAGCTATTGAGATAATGGATTCTATGTGGCAGTCTGCCGGTCCAGGACGTGGAGAAATAGCAATTGAGAGTATAGCTAAAAGTGCATTAAGGACTGAAATTGTAATAAGGCACATTGATGAAATGCTTGGTATATATGAGGCGTACTGTTATCGCAGTGGAAAACCGGAAAACGAACGGCGCTGGGATATTATAAATACTATGTATATTAAGTCATTACAAGGTAACAAAACTAAAACCGAGTTATACGAGGAGCTTGCTCAAAAACACTTTATTAGTGACAGGCAAGTCAAATATGATATTAATATGGCTTTAGAGCAAATAACAGCATTGTTATTTGGTATTGATGGTGTTAGAAGGCTGGAAGTGAAGAAAAGAAGATAACTATTAGAGAAAGTTGAATATTTTTTTATAATAGTGTATGTTATGAGTATAAGTTTATAGTATAAAAAAATGAAAGTAGTTTTCTGCTATACTATAAATAAAAATATTATATTAATTAAAAATATTTAATATCGAGGTGTAGTTTTGTTATGGATACGGCTTTTCCAAATAATTTATATCACTATTGTAGTATTCCTACTTTTATGAGTATTATTAAAAATAAATGCTTTTGGCTAACTGATTGTAAATACACAAATGATAAAGAAGAAATTAGAGCATTGCAAGGTGCTGTAAGGTTAGCTTTAAATGAATTAGTATCAGAAAAGAAAATCAATGAAGAGTTTGCTGATCAAATATGGAAAACTTATTATTATAATACGTTAACGGGATATATTTCTTGTTTTTCAGGAAAAGGAGATTTACTAAGTCAATGGAGGAGTTATGGTTGCGATGGGAAAGGTGTTGCAATAAGTGTAAATTTTAATAAAATGAATGTTGCATATGGTGGGCCTTTTAGATTTCCAGCACCAACGAAAAAGTATTACGCTAAAAAAATAATGTATGTAGACGATTCCATTAAATCTTATATTAAAGACCTTCTCAAAAATATTATAGCTGCAGAGCCACTAACAGATGGAGCTAACTATGAAAAGATGTTTTCATTATTTTATCTAAGTTATTTTTCAAAAAATCATGGGTTTAAAGAAGAGTGTGAATGGAGAATTTCTTATTTGCCCATGATAGTGTTTGATGAAAAAGGAGAAGTTATTAATGATGGGATATGCTCAATAGAAGATATTAAATTTTATTGTAAAGATGATAGAATGATATCATATTTTGAATTACCTATAATTGATGGTAGTATTAATGAAATTGTATTAGGACCTAAAAATAATATAGACAGAAATACTTTAAATATGTTTCTGGTTACTAATGGATTTAGAAATGTAAAAATATCAAAGTCCGATATACCGTTTGTTTAAATTGTAATTGTAAATATATTAAAATATTTGAAAAATTGTTCAAAAAAAGACACTTGTTACCCTCAACAAGTGTCTTTGTATTATAAAAAATATGATATGGTTTATTAGAGGTAAATTATGGAAAAGATTAAAAATAATCTAGTAATAATAGCAGTAGGCTCTTTCGTTATAGCGATATTTATGCCAATTTTAACAATCTTGTTGTATACGGCTTCTTATCCGAATGACATTAATGGCATAATGGGTGTAGATAATGTTGGTTCAACTGCTGACTTTCTTGCCGGAACAATGACACCATTTCTAACGATTGCAGCTTTCTTTTTATTGCTTAAGGGATATTTTATGCAAAAAGAAGAATTAGCTCAGACTCGTGAAGAAATGAAGAGAAGTGCTGAGGCATTGGATCAGCAACGTAAAATTATGGAAGAAGAGAAAAATCTTTCTGAGGCTCAAAATGAGTTAGAAACTTTCATAAAATTATTAGAACGATGGGAGCCGATAGGAGATAATATAAAATTTGTAGTTCCTAAATTTAAAATAGATGTTAAAACAAATTTTTTAACGTACGATTGCCAAGAAACAGAGGAAATGACTCTTAAAGGATTTTATGAAATATTAGGAAAAATTTTCTTTAAGAACTCTAATGGGATAATTTTATGGAGAGATTTGGCAAAATTAAAGTTTGAAAATTTTTATACTTTAGATATGAAGGAACTGGCAGATAATGTTATAACAGCAAGAGCTTTTAACTATTTTGCAAAGTTTTATTTAGTTTTAAAGTATATTGATGGAATGAAATTTATTAATATGAAAATTTTGGCTTTAAATAATTTGAAAATGGCATTAACACCATCTGAAAGATACATTTTTTCATATGCAGTAATAGAATTAGATATGCATATTTTAGATACTGAAGATGAGGACTTCAAAAGGTTAATAAAGAAATATCGTGAATTTTTTGTTTTGTGGTAAAGAATAGATAATTTATATTACTATTGTTAGAGTAAGAGGTTTAATATATGGATGATAATATGAAAAAGGTAAAAACTGTTCTTCAAAGGTATTCTTTTGAAAGTAAAATGATAGCGTGCCAGTATTATAGTTTAAAAAATATCAGTTATAATGGAATAGATTTAAAAGAAGGATTAGGAAAAATTCCTGTACCTTGGTATTTGGAATCTATTGTGCTTCTATCCATAAATTATGGGAATTGGAAAAACGATATTATTGATAAAAATACTTTTATTAAAGTAGTTAATGATTTGCATTCTGTAAATATTTTAGAAAAAAAGTTCTAAGGAGAATATAATTAGAGATTTCTTTTTATCTGCTGCTGCGATTCAGTTTAGAATGCAAAGAAATTTAATTCTTGAATTGTATAGGTACAACTATTATTTTTCGTATTGTGACAATAAGTTAGATATGAAAAAAGAGTTTAATAAAAGATATGACTGTAATTACTCCGATTTTAGTTTATTTTCTTATGGGGTATGGATGTTACTTTTATTAAAGAAAAATAATCAGAATGAGAAATATAATAAAAAAGTAAATGAAGTTATACAAAAATTATCGTTAATGTATCATATTCCTTTTAAAAATTTGTCTATTGATTTTTATGATTATAAGCAAATACTTAAATCTATGAATTTAAAGTTAGATGATTTTTATTCTGTAACAAGACCATCATATGCATTTCCTTTTATTTTGAAGGATAATGTTATTTATTTACCAGTACCACATTTATTGATTATAGCATCGACAGAGTTTTTAATGACTAGACTAACTGAAAATAATAATAAATTAAGAAGTAATATTGGCAATATAATTTATGAAAAATATCTATATGATATTTTAGATGATGCGAATTATTTCGATGAAATTTATAAGGAACAAAGTTATACATATAGAAAGAATAAAATGAAAACTATTGATATTATGTGTAGAGTTGGGGAGAATGTATTATTTTTTGATAGGAAGGCAACTATTCCAGGACATAAAATATCAATTGCAGATGAGAAAGATATAGCAAAAAATATTGATGTTATGGGGCAAGCATGTGCGCAAATGTATAAGCATTTAAAATTAAAATACACTGTCGAATATAATCCTTTTAATGACAACTTTGTTGCAAGTGATGAAAATAGATGGGGGGTTGTTGTAGTAGAGCTTGACTCTTTCATAATAAGGCAATATATATATGATAAAGCAAAAGAACTCTTAAAGAATGACGGAATTGAGAATATAGATTATGAATGGATGACTAAACATATTGTTATTACAGACATTCAGTGTATTGAGTGTTTTTATTTCTATAATCCAGAAAACTTTTTAATAGAGTTAAAGGATAGAGCAATTGGCAATAAAATAAATAATTTTATTACCAATAGCAGATTAGAAAATTATAAATTGCAAAATAAAAAAGTTCTAAAATTTATTGATGATTTAAGTGATCCTATTCAAAAAACATTAATCAGTTTACTCTAGATTAAAAGCCTATGAAATTGTGGTTAATTTCATAGGCTTTTTATTTTATGCTATGTGTAAGAAGATGATCTGAATATGAGTGAAGTAAAAATTATGTGTGCCTACACAAATTTAAGATATGTATGATAAAATCTTGATTGCTATGAAATTTAGGAGGTTAAAACATATGGTAAAATCATTTTGGAGAAAGTTTTGTATTAGCGATAAGGCACAGCGTGAATATTATAATTACATTGATAAAATATTTAGTAAATATAGTGAAAAAGAATTGCAACTAGAATATACTTTATCAAGTTTGTATTTCAAGCCATTAACGATGTTATCTACAACATTAATTTTTATTATTACTGTGTTAATCAAAATAGATGTTGTAATATTGATTTATCAGGATTGTATTACATTTCTACTATTATTTTTGACATTGTTAGTAGTATGTATGATTATATCAGCTCATAATCAAGCTATGATTAGAAAGAATATTGCAGAAAAGTATCTAAAAGAAAAATCGAAAA
>ERZ791930.134-NODE-134-length-74295-cov-3.257179_pt1 | contig 74295 bp, 60 predicted proteins | sample MGYA00510128_ERZ791930 | MGnify/ENA primary metagenome ERZ791930 (study PRJEB30046, sample SAMN00792057) | human gut metagenome | study: EMG produced TPA metagenomics assembly of the A metagenome-wide association study of gut microbiota in type 2... | reverse complement strand
ACTAGAGTTCATTAAATCTAATGCTTTTTTGTACCAACAAATTACATAATCTAGTTTTGTACATATATCACCTTTGCCAAATATAGAAGACATATCATCAGATTGATTCTTTGTTCGTACTGATTGTCCAATAAACGGTGGATTACCCATAATATAATTCAGTTCATCTTTAGAAACAACCTGTTCCCAGTCCATTCTTAGTGCATTGCCTTCGTGAATATTGGTAAAGGATTTTAAAGGCAGAAAATTTAAAGGTAGGTGGACAATGTCTTCTGTTTCTTTCATCATCTGGCTTTCAGCAATCCAGAGGGCAGTTTTAGCAACAGAAACAGCAAAATCGTTAATTTCAATGCCGTAAAATTGGCTGATAGATACTTTAATAGGATTTAAAAATTCACCTAAAAACATTTCGCCGCCGGTTAAAAGGCGGATAACTTCATTTTCCAGTCGGCGCAGGCTTAAATAAGTTTCGGTTAAAAAGTTACCGCTGCCGCAGGCAGGATCAAGAAATTTTAAAGAAGCTAACTTATTTTGAAAGCTTTCCAGTTTAAGTTTTCTGGTGCGTTTTACTTTTTCATTTTTGATAAGTGTAAATTCATTCTTTAAATCATCAAGAAAGAGCGGGTCTATAACCTTGTGAATGTTTTCTATAGAGGTATAGTGCATACCGCCGCTTCTTCTGGTAGCAGGGTTTAAGGTGCTTTCAAATACTGCGCCGAAAATGGTAGGACTGATTTTACTCCAGTCAAAATCTGCGCTGGCGCGTTGCAGCAGCAGGTATTTTATTTCATCAGTAAATTGAGGAATTTCTATTTCTTCATCAGCAAATAGGCCGCCGTTTACATAAGGAAAAGCGGCAAGGTCTGCGTCAAGATATGGGTCGCGGTCTGCTTCTTTGGTGTCTAAAACTTTGAACAAATCAATTAAAGCTCTGCGTAAATCACGTGCAGAGAATCTTTCCAGATAATCATGAAACATAGTCTTGTGTCCGAATATATCGGCATCTTCTGCATAAAGGCAGAATACAAGGCGTACGCACAGCATATTCAGACTTTTCAAAGACGCTTCATTTTGTGGATTGATATACTCTTTAAGTAAAGCTTCGTATATTTTGCCGACAAGTTCACCTGCCTGCATGGAAACCTGCATTTCCTTTTGAATATGCTCGTCAGCGCTGTTTACTAAAAAATTTAATCTGTAAAATTCTTCGGGCAGATTTTCCAGTAATATTTCTTCCGGCTCGCTGTGAGGACGTTCCATATCGTAAACAAGGAAGCTTTTGAAATTACAGGTTACAATCCACCTTGGGCGTTGTGAATAGGGGAGTTCAGAAGAATAACGTTTAGCCTGTTCAAATGGTGTAAGCAGTGACCCATCCGATTGTCTGATAGGCTTACGTAAATCTTTGTCTATACTTTTTTGTTCAATGAGAACTTTGGTTTTGTCAATGTGCCCGTCAACAAAACTGGTATGGTCAAGATGTACCTGTTCTTCAAAAATAATATATTCTTCCGGATGTTCTATGCCATATACATCACGTAATAATGAAGTCCAAAAAAGGTGGCTGTGTCCTTTTTCATATCCTTTGTCTTTCCATCTGGCAGCAAATTCTTGTGCTGCTTTTCTTTGCTGAACGTCGTTCATAAAGAAGCTCCTTTAATTAATAAATTTATATTTAGAAAAAGTATTATATAGTTAAGTATAATTGATTCATATGGAATAGGCAATTGCAACGATATTATCAGTATTTATTTAAATCTATATAATCAGATTAGAAAAAGCGAGATGGTGTTCTGCGTACACTAATAAGTATTCGTGTATACATTAAAAATGAAGGGTAATTTGTTGTCAACTTATGTTATAATATCGCCATAGGCTTTTTTTGAGTCTTGTATATTCTTGCAATGAGGGGATTTAATATGAAACTTTCACAACGTATTCAGAATTTGAGCCTGTCACCTATCAGAAAACTTGTACCTTATGCTGACGCTGCCAAAGCCAAAGGCAAAAAGGTATATCATCTTAATATCGGCCAGCCGGATATTGCTACGCCGTCCCAGTTTATGGACAGCATCCGCAGCTTTGACGAAAAGGTTATTGCTTACGGCAATTCCAAGGGCGAACCTGTTTTGATTGACGCTATTCAGAAATATTATGCAGAAAAAGGCATGAACTACGCCAAAGAAGATATTTATGTAACCAACGGCGGCAGTGAAGCACTGATTTTCGCAGTTATGGCTCTGTGCGACTCTGATGATGAAATCATGGTTTTTGAGCCGTACTACGCTAACTATACTACCTTTGCCAAAGAATTCTGCGCTAAGATTAACAGTGTGCGTACCAGTGTGGAAAGCGGTTATCATCTGCCTTCCATGGAGGAGATTGAAAAACACATCACTCCTAAAACCCGCGCTATCTTGCTGACTAATCCGGGTAATCCCACCGGCGTGGTTTATACTCCGGAAGAAATGGAAACCATTGCCAAGCTGGTGCTGAAATATGATTTGGCGCTGATTTCTGACGAAGTATACCGCGAATTTGTTTATGACGGCGCTTATAAGAGCTTCGGTACTATGAGCGAGCTGGATGATAATCTGATTATCATTGACTCTGTATCCAAGCGTTACAGTGCCTGCGGCGCACGTATCGGCTGCATTATCAGCAAGAATAAAGAGTTCTGCTCTCAGATTATGAAATGCTGCCAGGGCCGTCTGTGCAGTCCGACTCTGGAACAGGTTGGCGCAGCTGCTCTCTATACTACTCCGGCAAGCTATCTGGAAGATGTTAACAAAGAGTACAGAAAACGCCGCGATACCATCGTAGCAGAGCTGGCTAAACTGCCCGGCGTTGCTGCTTCCGATCCCAAAGGCGCTTTCTATGTCATGGTTAAGTTCCCTGTGGACGATGCGGAAAAATTTGCTATCTGGACTTTGGAAAACTTTGACGTGGACGGCGAAACCGTGATGTTTGCACCCGGCAACGGCTTCTACAGCAATCCGGAAAACGGCAAGGCAGAAGCGCGTCTGGCGTATGTGCTTAACTGTGACGATTTGAAAAAGGCTATCTACATTCTGGGTGAAGCGTTGAAAGCTTATCCCGGCAGAAATAAATAAGTAAAAAATAAACCCCTGCTTCACTGTGTGAGGCAGGGGTTTTTGTATGCCGTTAATCTTGCGCTGTTGCCAGCATGAGCTTGATGCGGTTTTCCTGATTTACTTTGGAGGCGCTGGCGTCGTAGTCGATAGGCAGGATGTTGGCATCTTCTACCAGCTCTTTAATGCGGTTAATCATACCGCGGCCGGCGATATGGTTGGGCAGGCAGCCGAAGGGCTGAGCACAGATGATATTGTTGTAGCCGTTTTTCGCCAGCTCCAGCATTTCGGCGGTTAAGAGCCAGCCTTCGCCCATGTTGTTGCCGTAGCCGATAACGCCTTTGGCCATGGCTTTGGTTTCCGCATAGGAAGCGGGAGCGGTAAAGGGCGGAGTATCCAGTGCTTTGCGCAGTACCTTTTCCAGTCTTTCCAGATACCAGAAAGCCGCTTTGGTAGTGCCGTACTTGAGCAGGCTGCCGCCGTACAGCTTGTAGTCGGTCAGGTAGGTGTCGGCGCAGTACATAATAAAGTTCAGCAGGCCGGGCACCATATATTCGCAGTTCTGCTTCTGCAGGAATTTTTCCAGATTGTTGTTGCCCAGTGCAGCGTATTTAATGTAGATTTCGCCTACGATGCCCACCTTGATTTTTTCCTTGGTGTTGACGGGCAGGTCGGCAAAGTCGCGGGTGATGGCGGTTGCCAGCTTTTGAATACTGCTGAGGGCGTGTGCCTTGCCGGACTGGAAGAAGCCGTCCAGCTTGCCCAGCCAGTTTTGTGCCAGTTCATCTGCCGCGCCCTGTACTGCTTCGTAAGGACGGGTTTTGTTGATAAGGTACATAAGCGCGTCGCCGTAGACAACTGCCGCCAGGAAACGGCGGAGCATGGAAGCGCTTAAATCAAAGCCGGGCTGGTCCTCCATGCCGCTGACGTTCAGACTGATGACAGGCACATTGTTAAAGCCTGCCTGTGCCAGTCCCTTGCGCAGCAGGTAGATGTAGTTGGACGCACGGCAGCCGCCGCCGGTCTGGGTGATGATGAGTGCCACCTTATCGGGGTCGTATTTGCCGCTTTCCAGTGCGTTAATAAACTGACCGATAACCAAAAGCGCCGGATAGCAGATGTCGTTATTGACATATTTAAGGCCGGTTTCCACGACGCTGCGGTCGGTGTTTTCCAAAACTTCTGCTTTATAGCCGCAGCTTCTGAGGGCTGCGCGTAACAGGGTAAAATGCAAGGGCAGCATACCGGGGATAAGAATGGTATGTGTTTTTTTCATTTCTTTGGTAAAGATAGGGTATGTTTCCTGCATAATGTTCTCCTTTAAAACTAACTTTCCAGTCCGGCAGCGGCAAAGAGGCTGCGCAGACGGATTTTGGCCGCGCCCAGGTTGTCGATATCATCAATCTTGATCTGGGTGTAGATTTGGCCGTGATCTTCGAGGATGCGGCGGCATTCGTCAGCTGTAATAGCGTCGCAGCCGCAGCCGAAGCTTACCAGATGCACCATGTACATATCGCTGCTGCGGGAAACGTATTTTGCGGCAGCATACAGGCGGCTGTGGTAAGTCCACTGGTTCAGCACCTGCAAATCGTCGTTGAGCTCCTGCATGGAGATATGGCTGCTGACTGCGTCTTCGCTGACCAGCGCCGCACCCATGGTGGTAATCAGACGGTCGATGCTGTGATTAACCTTGGGGTCGATATGATAGGGACGTCCTGCCAGCACTACGATAGGCTTATGCTGGCTGCGGGCGGTATTGATAATGGTTTGTCCCAGCTCTTTGACCTGGGCTTCAAATTTATTGTAAGCGGCATAGGCTTCCTGCAGGGCTGCTTTCAGCTCGCTGCTGCCGATGTCGGGGAAATGCTCCTTGCAGATTTGCTGCAGTTTTTTCAGCAATACCTTTTTATGACCCAGCCCCAGATAATCAAAGATATAGGTAGCGTTATCTAGATCGTGCATATTAGCATGCAGCACTTCGGGATAGTAGGCCACAACGGGGCAGTTATAGCAGTTTTCCGCGGAGTTTTCGTCCACGTTGTAGGTCATGCAGGGATAGAAGATTGTGTTGATGCCATTTTCCAGCAGCCATTTGATGTGGCCGTGCATAAGCTTGGCCGGATAGCAGACGGTGTCGCTGGGAATAGTGTTCTGTCCCTTTTGGAAGATGGTTTTGTCATAAATGGGACTGGTAATGACTTCAAAGCCCAGACGGGTGAAGAAAGCGTGCCAGAAGGGCAGCAGCTCGTACATGTTAAGTCCCATGGGCAGACCAATCTTGCCGCGTTTGCCGGGTACGCCTTTTAAGCTTTCCAGCAGCTGCAGCTTCTGACGGTACAGGTTAAAGGTATCATCGGGAGCGCAGTGGGTAACAGGACGTTCACAGCGGTTGCCGCTGATGAAACGCTTGCCGCTGGCAAAGGTGTTGACGGTAAGGTGGCAGTGATTGCTGCACAGGCCGCAGGTTACGGCTTTTACCTCATGAACGAAGTTTTCCAGTGCTGCTGCGTCGGCAAGGGTGGAGGCGTGGCCAGTTTCCTGATGACGGCTGCGGGCATAAATTGCGGCGCCGTAGGCACCCATAAGTCCCGCTATGTTGGGACGTACTACCTTGAGGCCCATTTCTTTTTCAAAGGCGCGCAGTACGCAGTCGTTAAGGAAGGTACCGCCCTGTACGACGATATGCTTGCCGATGCTTTCCTTGCTGCCGGGACGGATAACCTTATATAAAGCGTTTTTAACAATACTTAAGGACAGGCCTGCGCTGATGTTGGCAACGGTTGCGCCGTCCTTCTGCGCCTGCTTGACGCTGCTGTTCATAAATACGGTGCAGCGGCTGCCCAGGTCGACAGGCTTGTCGGCAAAAAGTCCGATACGGGCAAATTCCTCTGCGCTGTAGCCGAGAATTTCGGCAAAGGTCTGCAAAAAGCTGCCGCAGCCGCTGGAGCAGGCCTCGTTGAGGAAGATGTTGTCAATGCAGCCGTTGTGGATTTTCAGACATTTGATGTCCTGTCCGCCGATGTCGAGAATAAAGTCTACATCGGGCTGCAGGGTTTTGGCGGCGATAAAGTGCGCCATGGTTTCTACAATGCCGTAGTCCACGCTGAAACCGTTGCGGATAAGGTCTTCGCCGTAGCCGGTAACAGCAGAGCCGAGGATGCGGCAGTGAGGATATTTTATATAAAAGTTTTGCAGATATTCTTTAATGGCAATAACGGGGTTGCCTTTATTGCTTTGGTAGGAAGAATCGAGCAGCTGGCCGCTGGGACTGATAACAGCAATCTTGATGGTGGTGCTGCCTGCGTCCATGCCGATATAGGCTTCGGTAGCAGCGCTGATATCACCGGGTTCAATGCGTTCCTTGCTGTGGCGTTCCATAAACTCGTCGTATTCTGCGGTACTTGCAAAGAGCGGCTCCAGATGGTCAAAGTCACGCTGTGCGCCTACGGCTGCCAGTTTAGCGGGCAGCTCGGTAAGGTCTACTTTGTTTTCGGCGCAGAAAGCAGCGCCCATAGCTACGTAGTAGAGGCTGTTTTCCGGGCAGTAGCCTTCGATTTTCAAAATTTTATCAAAGCTGTGACGCAGCTCGCTCATAAAGGTGAGCGGCCCGCCCAGATAAAGTACCTTGCCGGTGATGGGACGGCCTTTGGCAAGGCCAGTAACCGCCTGGCTTGCTACGGCATCAAAAATGCTGGCTGCCAGATCGGCTTTGGCAGCGCCCTGATTGAGCAGGGGCTGGATATCACTTTTGGCGAAAACGCCGCAGCGGCTGGCAATGGTGTAGCGGGTAGAAGCCTGCTGTGCCAGTTCGTTCATCGCTTCGGTAGGCACGCTGAGCAAAGAGGCCATCTGGTCAATGAAGGCACCGGTACCGCCAGCGCAGCTGTCATTCATGCGCGCATCAAAATGGCGGCCTAAAAACAGCAGCTTGGCATCCTCGCCGCCCAGTTCTATTACAGCCTCCGTGCCTGGATTCAGTCTTTCCGTGCAGACTTTTTCGGCAAAGACTTCCTGCACAAACTGCAGGCCGCAGCTGTCTGCGATACCGATACCGGCGCTGCCGCTGATGGCAAGGCGCGCAGTTTTGAGAAGTGGCATCTTGACGTGCAGTTCTGCCAGCAGCTGCTGCATTTTTTCAGCTATCTGGCTGTAATGACGCTCGTACTTGGAAAACTGCAGCTGACCTGCGTCATCCAGGACTGCTATCTTGATGGTAGTGCTGCCAATGTCTAAACCTATCTGCATGGAAACCTCCGATAAAACTTACAAATTCTTTCCTATATTATTATAACAGTATTTAATCAATCATTATTGATTTTAATACTTTATGGATTAATTGTAAAATAAATTTCCGAGGCAGTGCGAAAAAAATAGTTACATAATTATTATGCCAATAGAAAAGCCGCAGGCGTTTTTGACCCGCGGCTTGCGTTTTTAGGATTTGAGTACCAGTCCGATGACGATAAGGTCGTCAGTGCCGATATTTTCTAGAGAATGGCTTTCGCCGTCCGGGCAGAAAACAGTATCGCCTGCGTGCAGCGTCATGAGCTTGCCGTTGTCGCTGTAAGCGGCAGTGCCCTGCAGTACATAGCAGGTTTCGCTGTTGCCTTCGTGCTTGTGGTAGCCCAGGGAGCAGCCGGGCTTTAAGATGACGCGGGCATACATAACTACCTTTCCGTCATATACCTTTTCATCAATTAAATGCTCCAGGATTACTTCGCCTTTGCCGCCGAAACGGTTTTGGCAGATATCGGTGTGCTTTTCAGTACAGAACATATTAAATTCCCCCTCATTTAATGCTGTAAACTTTCCTTATATTATAGCATAGGCACAGGAAAAATTTTTTGAAAAAATTTTATTTTAATACTTTACAAATTTAGCAAGCTAAAGTATAATAAGACCATAGCAAAGATACATACACCAACACAACAAATGAGAGGGGTTATGAAAAATGAAGATGAGAAAGCTTTTACTTGTATTGATGAGTTTGTTTACCGTGTTGATGCTGGCAGCAGGCTGCGGCAGCGACGAACCGAAAAAAATGGTTATCGGCCTTGATGATAACTTTGCTCCCATGGGCTTCCGCAATGAGAACAATGAAATCGTAGGCTACGATATTGATATGGCACGTGAAGCATGCAAACGTGCAGGCATGGAAGTTGAATTCAAACCTATCGACTGGGCTTCCAAAGAAGCAGAAATGAAAGGCAAACGCATTGACGCTATCTGGAACTGCTTCACCGTTAATGAAGAACGCAAACAGACCTATACTCTGTCCGATCCTTACATGGTTAACTCCCAGCTGGTAGTTGTACCGGAAGGCTCCGACGTACAAAAGATTGCTGACCTGGCAGGCAAAGTACTGGCAGTACAGGACGACAGCACCGGTTCCTACATCCTTGATAAAGATGACAAACTGAGAACTTCTCTGAAAGATTACAGAAAATATCCTGACTTTGCAGCAGTATTCATGGATATGGATGCAGGCCGTGTAGACGCTATGGTAGTTGACGCCGTACTTGCTCGTTACTACATGAAACTCAACCCTGGCAAATACAGAGCTCTGGAAGAAAACATGGGTGACGAAGTTGTAGCAGTTGCTTTCCGCAAAGACGACAAAGAATTCAGCCCCAAGATTAACAAAGCTTTGGCTGAAATGAAGAAAGACGGCACCGCTAAAAAGATTTCCGAAAAATGGATGGGTGTAGACATCACCAAATATTAAGAGTAAAATAGTAACTATCTGTGGGCCGAAGCGCTGATTCGGCCCATTACTTTATCTTAGAATAACGGAGAGTATTATGGACTATATTATCAGAATCATTCCGCAGATGCTGGAAGGCAGCATCGTAACAGCACAGGTATTTTTAATCACTATCGTGCTTAGTATACCGCTGGGTGTACTTTTAAGCTTGGGCAGGGTTTCTTCTATTACCCTGCTGCAGAAGGTCATCGGACTGTATGTATGGCTGCTGCGCGGCACACCGCTTATGCTGCAGCTGTTCTTTGTGTACTATGCACTGCCTGCTGTCGGCATCCGTCTGGATGATTTTGAAGCTGCGCTGGTAGCTTTCGTACTGAACTACGCCGCTTACTTCTGTGAGATTTTCCGCGCCGGTATTCAGGCTGTACCGAAAGGACAGTATGAAGCAGCCCGCACTTTGGGTATGGACTATGTGCAGACTATGCGCCGTATTGTGCTGCCGCAGGTATTCAGACTTATCCTGCCGCCTGTAAGCAACGAAACCATTACCCTGGTTAAGGATACCTCCCTTGTTTATGTACTGGCAATGAACGATTTGATGCGCACTACCCGTAACCTGGTACAGCGCGATTTTGATATTACCCCTTTCCTGGTAGCCGGTGTGTTCTACCTGCTGGCAACTTTGGTGCTGACCATGCTTTTTGAACGTCTGGAAAAACGCTTCTCCAGATATGATCAGTAAGACGGAGGAGAAGACAATGAACAAGATTGAAGCACGCAATATCTATAAAAAATTCCAGAATCTTGAGGTACTCAAAGGCATTGACCTGGAGGTTGCCGAAGGTGAGGTTGTGGCGGTAATCGGACCGTCCGGCGGCGGTAAGAGTACGCTTTTGCGCTGCCTGAACAAGCTGGAAACTATTGACCGCGGCAGTATCATTATCGACGGCGAAACACTGGTTAAAGATACCGGCAGCGGTGTAGAATACGCAGCGGAAAAAGACAGCCGCCGCATTGCCTGCAAAATGGGCATGGTATTCCAGCAGTTTAACCTGTTCCCGCATATGACGGTAATGGAAAACCTTATTGAAGCGCCCGTACAAGTACAGAAACGCAATAAAGAAGAAGTAATCCGCGAGGCAGAGGTACTGCTGGCTAAAGTAGGCCTGCTGGATAAACGCGACGTATATCCCCGCAAGCTCAGCGGTGGACAGCAGCAGCGTGTGGCTATTGCCCGCGCTCTGGCAATGAAGCCGTCCATCATGCTTTTTGATGAACCTACTTCCTCTCTGGACCCGGAACTGACCGGCGAGGTTTTAAAAACCATGCGTGAGCTGGCCGAGGAAAAAATGACCATGGTAGTAGTAACTCACGAAATGGGCTTTGCCCGCGAAGTAGCAACCAAGGTTGTGTTCATGGCTGACGGCCATGTACAGGCTCAGGGCACTCCGAAAGAGATTTTTGAAAATCCTACCAACGAGCGTCTGAAAGCTTTCCTCAAAGTTATTTTAAAATAAGCAGAATAAAAAACAGCAAAGGCTCTGCCTTTGCTGTTTTGTGCTATAATGAAGAAAATGTATAATTGTTGAAAGATTAAAAAAGCCGCAGCACGGCTGCGGCTTATGTCGGACTTATTTGTCCAGCAGTTTGTGCATGAATTTTTCGTTGTCGATAATAAAGCGCTCGTGGGTACCGCTGCCGATAACGCCGCCTTCGTCCCGTGCTTCTACCGAAAAGGTAAGCTTGCGGCCTTCGATGCAGGTGAGCTGAGCAGTTGCCGTAATCTGGCTGCCCAGAGCAGAGGGTGCTCCGTGAGTTATTTTAAGAGTAATGCCAACGCTGCCCATGCCTTCTTCCAGGCTGCCGCTGATTGCATTGCAGGCTGCTTCTTCCATCAGCGCGCACATAGCGGGAGTAGCAAAGACGGGCAGAGCGCCGCTGCGCATGGCGATAGCGGTGTTTTCCTCGGTAACGAGGGTAGTGGCGGTGCCGGTAAGGCCGGCCTGTAAATTAGACATAATGTACCTTCTTTCCCGTTTATTCGTAACATATAAATAATAAGCTAATTTATTGCTGCTGGCAAGAGTAATATTTTACTGTCAGCAATTTATGAGGAGAAAAAATGTCCGCTAACACATTACAGCAAAAAGAAAATAAATTATTTGCCCTGCTGCAGGGCCTGGATAAACCTGCCGTAGCTTTAAGCGGCGGGGTAGATTCGGCGCTGCTTTTGGCTGCCTGCAGCCGTGCCGGTGTGCAGGCGGCTGCTATTACGGCTTTTACGCCGCTGCAGCCGCAGTTTGAACGTCAGGATGCCAGTAGGGCAGCGCAGGAAGCTGGCTGTGAGCTTTATGTGTTGCAGCCGGAGCCGCTGGCGCTGCCGGAATTTTGCGCTAACGACAGCCGCCGCTGCTATTACTGCAAGCAGCTGATTTTTGGTGCGATTAAAGCCAAGGCGCAGGAGTTAGGCTGCGGCTCTTTGCTGGACGGCGCTAATGCCGATGATGCAGGGGATTATCGCCCCGGCATGCAGGCTGCCGCTGAACTGGGCTTTATCAGTCCACTGCTGGCCTGCGGCTTTACAAAGCAGGAGGTGCGGAAACTGGCGCGACGTTATGGTCTGGCAGCTGCCGCTAAGCCGGCCTACGCCTGCCTTGCTTCGCGCATTGCCTATGGCGAAACCATAACGCCTGCCAAGCTTGCCATGGTAGAGCAGGCAGAAGACGCGCTGCGCAAGTTAGGCCTTAAGGATTTACGGGTGCGCTGTCACGGCAATTTGGCGCGTATTGAGATTAACAGACTGCAGATTGCCCAGGCAGCAGATAAAATGCGCCAGCAGATTATTGACGCTGTACGCGGTGCAGGCTTTGATTATGTAACACTTGATCTGGAAGGCTTTGCCAGCGGCAGTATGAACAGATTGCTGGAAGACAAGAAAGAAAAATAAAAATTTTTAAGCCCCTCATCTCCGGCGGATGAGGGGCTCTTTCCTTTGGCTGCCGTTGACGACCTTGGCAGCATCTATAAAATTTGGGAAAGTCCTTATTTTTCTTTTCCTGAAACTTTCCAATCTATGTCAACGCAAATCTATTTGATGATTACTACCGGGCACTCTGCGGTCTGTGCCACTTTGGAGCTCACACTGCCCATTAAGAGCTGAGCCCAATGACCCATGCCTCTGTTGCCGATAACGATCATACCAGCATCCATTGTCTTGCCGTATTCGACAATTCTTTCAGCCGGGTCAATATCAACAATGGTACGATAGGTGGCTCTGTCGAAGCCAGCCTGTTTAAGATAAGCTTCTGCAATATCCAATGGAGTCGGTTCAGGAGCTTTTGCGGCCATTTCGGCCTCTTCGATAGCATTTTTCGGTTTGCGGGGAGAAACCTTGGTGAAATCATAGGGAATTGCAACATGCACTACCAGAAGTTCACCGCCGCTCACTTTGGCTACGCCCATTGCAAAATCGAGACAACGTTTTGCAACCTCACTGCCATCTACCGGAACGAGAATTTTCTTCAACATATGCATCCCTCCCAAATTTTAATTTCATGCCATCTATATCAATCCGACGACCACAACCGTCAGGATGTTACACAATATATTATATGTTCATTGGTAACTATCTCCTTTATTTTTCTATATATTGTATTCTACGCATGTTATAAAACTCCTGCCTATATTTTGTGTTTTTAAGAAAAATTTATTTTTTTATCGTGTTGCAGCGGAAGCTTACATATATGTTGTAAACGTGCTATAATAATTTATAGATGAATGTTCATTAGGCGTTTGTCTTCTATTTAGAGAGGGTGAAGTGTATGGAGCACGAATTCAGGAAAATAACCTTTTTAAAAATCTATACCGGTGAGGATGTGATGCTTGGGGATGAACCGCTGTATAAAGCAATCATTGCCAAAGCACGCGAGCTGGGTTTAGCCGGCGGTACCGTAATGAAGGCGATAGAGGGCTATGCCAGCAAGCTGCGCGGTGTTAACAGAGTTATCAGCAGTTTTGTGAGCGGCAATGCCAATTTGCCCGTTGTCATCGAGATTGTTGACAGTAAGGAAAATATTGCCAAGATATTGCCTTTCCTGGAAGAGCATGCCAACCATGCGCTGGTTTTGGTTGAGGAAAGCAATTATCTGCTGACCGACTATATTCGTCAAAGAATTGCTGAACGTCACGGCAAAGACGAAAACTGAAAAGTTTCTGCATGAAAAGCCGCAGCTTTAGTGCTGCGGTTTTTTTGTAAGCGGCGCGGCCGGCAGCAGGAGTTTTGCCTGCCTGCTGCGAATAGATATTGCTGGGAAGCTGTTACCACAGTAAAGGAGGTTTTTACTATGACACAGCAGGATAAATTTACTTTTGAACAGGAAGAAATAAAGACGGCGGAAGACGTTGTCGTTATTGATGACAGGGCGCGTGCCGAAGAGGCCGAAAGTCTGTGCCGCTGGGCTGCAGCCCGTGCCGGCGTTATCGTAGTGGCGCCGCTGTTAGGGACCATGAGCCTGATTGCCAATGAAATCTACATGATTATCAAGCTGGGCCAGGTTTATGAAGAAAAAATCAGTGAACAGGCTGCTGTAAGCATCTTAGGCTCGCTGGGAGCATATTTTGTAGGCAGCACATTGACGACGCTGATTCCTTTCCCGCCGCTGCAGATACCGGTAGCCGTAGGCACTACCTATGCGCTGGGCCGCGTAGTTACCGAGTGGCTCAAGGCCGGCAAGCCAGATGATTTGAGCGCCTTTAAGACTGTTTATGACGACGCTATGGAAAGCGCCAAACGCAATCTTGATCTGTTCACCAAAGACCCCAAAAAGGATGAGCCTTTGGGAGATGAACGGAAAAAATATGATTTGTAATATATTGATAAATATTAATATTTGTAAATAAGAGGGGGAAGCACTATGTATGACGTAGCCATTATCGGCGGCGGTCCGGCGGCTATTTTTGCCGCGTATGAATTTACGCTTAAATATCCCGCACTCAGGGTAGTTATCCTGGAAGCGGGCAACCCCATAGATAAACGCCTGTGCCCTCTGGCGGCCAAAAAAGTAGACCACTGCATTAACTGCAGGCCCTGCAGCATTATGCGCGGCTTTGGCGGCGCCGGAGCATTTTCTGATGGAAAATATAATTTTACTACGGAGTTTGGCGGCTGGCTGATTGATTATCTGCCGCAGGAAGAGGTTGTCAAGCTGATTGACTACGTGGATGAGCTGAACTGCCGTCACGGCGCGCCAGGGGAATATTTCTCCACCCGCAACAGCACTATCGGCGCGAAGGCTCTGCGTTATGACCTGCACCTGCTCAATGCCAAGGTAAGGCATCTGGGTACGGAAAATAACCTGGTCATCATGGAAAATATTTATAAATATCTGCTGGAAAAAGGTATCGAGATTCGCTGCAATACGCCGGTGCGGGAAATAAAAATAGCAGATGACGGTACCTTTGCACTGGAGATAGAAGGCGGGGCAGATGTATGCTGCAAATATCTGCTTGCTGCGCCGGGACGTGCCGGTGCCGAATGGTACAGTCAGCAGTGCCGCAAGCTGGGACTCAGCTTTATCAATAATCAGGTGGATGTGGGCGTGCGCGTGGAAGTGCCTGCCCAGGTCTTTAAGCATATTACCGACGAAGTGTATGAGGCAAAGATTCTGTACCGTACTCAGCAGTATAATGATTTGGTGCGTACCTTCTGCATGAATCCTTACGGCTATGTGGTAGCGGAAAATACTGACGGCATTATCACCGTTAACGGCCACAGCTTCCGAGACCCCAAGCTGCACAGCAATAATACCAACTTTGCTCTGCTGGTAAGCAATAAATTTACCGAGCCGTTCCATGAACCGCTGCAGTACGGCAAGCGTATCGCTTCCTTCTCCAATATGCTGGGAGGCGGCGTCTTAGTGCAGCGCTTCGGCGATTTAATCAAAGGGCGGCGTACTGATGAAAAGCGTATGGCAAAAAGCTTTACCAAGCCGACTTTGGCAGCAACGCCCGGAGATTTAAGTCTTGTTTTGCCAAAACGCCAGTTAGATGATATTATAGAAATGATTTACGCTCTGGATAAGATAGCTCCCGGTATGGCCAATGCGGATACATTGCTTTACGGGGTGGAGGTTAAGTTTTACAGTGCCCGTCTTGAGCTGGACGGCAATCTGGAAACGAAAATCCCCAATATGTTCGCCATCGGCGACGGCGCAGGCATCACAAGAGGTCTTTCGCAGGCCAGTGCCAGCGGCGTCTGGGCAGCGCGGGCTATCGGCAGACGCAGTGAAAAATAAGGAGGCTGTATAGCAGTATGAATTTTGAGTTTTTCTTCTTTCTTGTGTATATGTCCATAGTGTCCTTTGCAGTGGCATTTCTGGCATATGGCATGGTAGTGCGTTTCATGGGTAAAGATGGCTTCGGCAGCCGTCTGGGACAGATTATCATGGTTCCGGCCTGCATTATCTTCTATGACTTTATCACTATCGCATCCGGTGACTATCGTTATCTGGTGGGCTCCATTCCTTTGGCAGTTATCGCCTTCATCCTCATTTACTATCGCTTCTTTAAGGGCGAAAGCTTTCTGGATGAAAAACCGGCTCCAAGCGAAGTGGCTCAGCTGACCCGCGAAGAGAAAAAATTCAGCAAAAAATCTCAGCGCATCCATAACGCAAGAAAAAATCGTGGCAGAGAATAAAATCCGGCAGGAATTCTGACACGGTTACAGAATATCTATATATAAAATAAAATGATAAGGCAAAGATACAATCTGCAGATACATAATGTGACTGTTATGACGGCAGATGGCTTTAGTTCTTGTGGAGGTGTTTTACTATGTTCAAAAATATCCTTGTTCCTGTAGACGGCAGTGAAGGCTCCTGGCGCGCACTTACCAACGCTATGGAAATCGGTGAAAAATTTGACAGCCAGCTAACAGTAGTAAATGTAATCCAACCGTATAACAATGCAGCTCTTCTGGCAGTTCCTCTGGATAATGCAACCATTACCCAAGGCAACAGCGAACTGGAAAAAGTTGGCGACAGAGTACTGGAAATGGCTCAGGAAAGACTGTCTGCATACAAAGGCAAAGTAGAATACTGCCTCGAAGTAGGCCATCCGTCTGAACGTATCATCGCACTGTCCAAAAAATCCAACTGCGATGCTATCGTTATCGGCAGCCGCGGCTTGTCCGGCATTGCTGAATTCTTCCTGGGCAGCGTAAGCTCCAAGGTTGCTCAGTATGCGGGCGTACCCGTACTGATTGTAAAATAAGATTATGCTTGAGCGGATACTGGTGCCTATCGACGGCACGGAATATTCGTGGCGCGCTTTGGAATATGCGGCAGCGCTGGCAAAGCTCAGCGGCGGCAGTCTGGTGATTATGACTGTGGCGCAGAAGGAGCTGTTCAGCACGGCGGTTATCCAGCAGGGTGACTGTCTGGTAGCGCAGATTGGCGACGAGGTGCTGGATGCAGCGAGAGCGGTAATCAGCGGCAGCGGCGTTTCTGCCTCCTATCTGCTGGAAAAAGGCGGCAATATTGCCGAGCATATCCTGCGAGCCGAAAAAACTGAAAAATGCGATGCTATTGTACTAGGCAGCAGAGGCTTTGGCATGCTGGAAGGGCTGTTTAAAAACAGCGTCAGCCAGGTAATTGTAGAAAATGCCGATGTGCCGGTAACCATCGTGAAATAAGCTTATAAAGCAAAATAAAAAAGACACCCGTAAGGGTGTCTTTTTTATAACAAAAATAGTATAAGAATACAAAAAATGATACAATATAAATAATGAAATTAAAAGACAGAAAAGCCGTTACCAATGGTAACGGCTGAATAAGCAAAGAGCGGAATTATTCGGGATACCGCTATACCCTACGGCACATAAGGCCTTATCTTAGAACTATTGTTGGATATTGATGAACCTATAAAGATTTGTCAATAAATGGTCTCTGTTGGATATTGATGAACCTACACAATAATAACCCTAAGCTTATTTTAATTCTAGCATTGTTATTTATGCGTGTCAATAATATATACGGAAGGGAAGTTTATTATGATGAAAAGAAAATATGGTATCGGCTTGGATATCGGCGTTGGCTCAGTTGGCTTTGCGGTTATCTCACGAACTAATGACGAGGATGCACGTATTGAGACATTAGGCGCAAGGCTGTTTGATTCGGGTGAAAACAGCAAAAAAACCGCTACATTATCGCAGGAAAGGCGTATGAAGCGTGCTCACAGAAGGTTATTAAGAAGACGCAAGCACAGGAAGGACAGAGTAAAATTCTTTTTGCAGAAAATAGGCTTGATTTCTAAAGAAAAATTGCAGGCATGGCAGGAAGTAAACGGTAATCAAAATGTATTGCAGACTAGACTGAATGGCCTTACGGAAAAACTTGCGCCGGAGGAAATTGCCGACTGTATTATCCATATCTGCAATCACAGAGGTTATCGGGAGTTTTATGAAGATGAAAATAACGATAAAGATGCGGGTTTAATCAAAACCGGCTTAAGTGATTTTGAAAAATGTTACCATGATGGTGGCTATAAAAGCGTAGCGGATATGCTGCTTCATGATGAGAAGTTTAAAACAGAAACTGAATTTACGGACTATCATAATCATAAAAATGGTGAAAGATACATTCTGATAAAGAGGGAATATGTCAGGGAAGAACTGCTTGCCATCCTGCACAGGCAGCAGGAATTTTATCCGCAGCTGACTGACGATAATATAACCTTCTTATGCGATAGGATAATTTTTGCACAGCGTGATTTTGAAACTGGCCCTGGCGATCCCAATGATAAAGACCGTAAATTTATGGGCTTTTTAGATACATTGGGAAAATGTATGTTCTACAAAACAGAGGACAGAGCCTTTCGCAGTACGGTGCTTGCCGATATTTATTCCCTGGTTAATTGTCTGTCGCAGATGAGCTTTGTCGATACTGCTACGGGAGAGATTATTCTGCCGGAAGATGCGGCAGAGGATATTATCAATACGGCGCTGCTTAACGGCGGTATGACGGAAAGCGACTTGAAAAAGCTGCTGAAAAAACATGGCTTAGAAATGCGTAAACCGGGTAAGCTGGAAGTTAAGATACCGGACACTGTTAAGACACTGAAAGTTTTAAAATCTGTATTAGAACAATGCGGCTATGATTATACGGAACTAATTGCGGAAAATCAGTTTGATTTGGAACATCCTTCCAGATTGCAGCAGCTGTGCAGAATTCTTTCAGAAAATATAACTCCGCGCCGCAGAAAGCAGGCTCTGGCAAAAGCTGGCTGGAACAAAGCATTGCAGGAAGCGATGCTGCGCAGAAAATTTGGCGGTACGGCAAGCGTATGTGAAAAATATATGCTGGAAGCTATCAGTGCGTTTAAACATGGCGAAACTTACGGTAATTTTCAGGCACGCAGATTAAAAGAAAGGGCTGCCGAACAGCCGACGCAGGAAAAGCATTTGCTTTTGCCGCCGCTGACTATGAAACAGGATGAAGAAATTACCAAAAACATCGTTGTTTTTAAAGCCATCAATGAAACCCGCAAGGTGTTGAATGCTATTATCCGTCGCTATGGTTCACCGGAGTATATCAATATCGAGGTTGCTGATGATTTAGGCCGCAGTGTAAGTGAACGCATGAAACTGACTAAGTTGATGCGCGATAATGAAAAAGCGCGTCAGAAAATAGCTGAAAAAATTATAGAGTTGGGACTTCGTAAAGAAGGCGAAGTAAAAGAAGGAGACATTGCCCGCTATAAACTGTGGCAGGAGCAGGGCGGTATAGATTTATACAGCGGAGAGCCTATTGCTGAAAATGCTGTTTTAAGTGGTATTTATGATATTGACCATATTGTTCCCTTCTCGCTTATTTTGGATGATACGCTGCAAAATAAAGCATTGGTCAATATGGGAGCGAACAGACAGGGAAAACACCAGCAGGTGCCGCTTCAGTATCTGCAGGGAGAACAGAAGACCAGATTTTTACAGAATGTTAATTTATTGTTTAAAAAGGGTAAGATATCTGCCAAAAAATATAAATATCTGATGCTGCCTAATCTGTATAATGCGGAAATACTGGCAGAATGGAAATCGAGAAATATCAATGATACCCGCTATATTACCCGTTATATCGTTAATTACCTGACTGCCAACCTTAAATTTGCCAATGAGGAGAAAAAGAAGAATGTGTATGCAGTAAAAGGTGCTATTACTTCTCGTATGCGCAAAAATTGGCTGAATAAAAAGAGCTGGGGCAGTATAGACAAAGACAGAAGCAATAATTTGCATCATGCTGCCGACGCCCTGGTAATTGCCAATTTGACGCCAGCTTATGTGGAAATTGCCAGCGATAATATGAAGCTGAACAAAATTTATCGTGAACATCATAAGCAGATAAGCTTTGAATATACCGACTATCTGGAAAAAGCTGTCAGAAAGATGCAGAAATACTACGGCTTTAATGAAGCGTACGCCCGCAGGCTGCTGGAAGCCAAAGGCAGGATTCCGTCTATCATTAAAAATCTGGAACGTGAAGCTGATATACGTCTGACGGATGAGAGTATGGAATTTTATCAGGATAAAGACGCCAGCAGCTTTGCGGAGAAAGTTGCTGATTTTTACCGAGATGATCCGCAGTTTGCTGCCGGTTTGCAGATGCCGCTGGTATCTTATAAACAGAATAAAAAAATGCAGAGGTCTATTACAGGTGACGAACCTAAAAAATTGAAAGAAGTTAAAAGTCCTTTAGGTAAAATAGATACTTTAGGAAATATAAATTATTATGATGCTGCCAGTTATTATTGTGTAGAGTTGTATGAAACAACGGATGGCAAAAATAATCTGCGTGGTATTCGTTATGCTGATTTAAGAAAGCAGAATAAAAAACTGTATTTGACGGCAGAAAATCCGGCAGATTATAAACAGCATAAGATGTATTTGTTTGCGAATGATTACATTAAAATTATTGATAGTAAAGGAGAATTGAAATTTAGGGGATATTACAGAAAAGTGCATAACATAAATAGAGGAGTATTTTATTGTTTAAATAATAATGATAGCCAACGTATTGATTGTTCTATAGGCAAGAAAGATATTGTGCAAAAATACAGTGTCAATATTTTAGGTCAGATAGGCGGTGAAGTAAAATGTTCCGCACCCTTTATGTTGCGCAGGGAGAAAAAATAACTGTCAGAGATAACTGGCTGCTGGTAACGAAAAAGGAAGAAGCCGTCAAGGTGCCGCTGGAGGATTTGCAGACGGTAATCGTAGATAATGTGCAGACCTTACTTTCCGTACACACCTTACAGTGCCTGGCAGAAAAGCATGTCAATACTGTTATCTGCGGCAGCAGTCGTCTACCCTGCTGCACGGTGCTGCCTGTCAATGGGCATTATCGGCCCTTTGGCGTTTTAAAAAAGCAGCTGGCACTGACAGAAGCTTTTAAAAGCCTGCTGTGGCAGCGGGTAGTAAAAGCCAAGCTGGAAAATCAGAAGCAGGCGCTGGTGCTTAAAGGCGCACCTGCTGCCGTAACTAACAGAATAGGACAGCTGGCTGCCGAAGTACTGCCCGATGACTGCGGCAACAGAGAAGCCATTGCTGCCAAGATGTATTTTAAAGCTTTTTACGGTCTTGACTTTATGCGTTTTGAAGATGATGTAGTCAATGCGGCTTTAAATTACGGCTACGCCATTATCCGCTCGGCAGTGGCGCGCAGCCTGTGTGCTTATGGTTATAACTGCGCTTTGGGTATCCACCATATCAGTGAGGCTAACGCTTTTAATCTGGCAGATGATTTTATGGAACCGCTGCGCCCTTTGGTTGACCTTTGGGCATGGCAGCATAATGAGGAACTGTTGGATGTGCTTACTAAAAACAATAAGATGAGTTTGGCAGATATCTTAAATAACGAAATTATGTTAGGCGGTAAGCGGATGAAAGTATATAACGCTATTGATAAATATATTGGCAGCATCGGCACGGCTATTGACAGCAATGATGTTAACAAGCTGCTTTTGCCGCGCCTTGATACCGATGTTAAATAGATTTATGCGCGTTATCGTTATGTTTGACCTGCCTACCGCTACTGCCGAAAATAAGAAAAATTACATACGTTTTCGTAAAGATTTAATTAAGATGGGCTTTGATATGCTGCAGTATTCTGTCTATACCCGTATTACGAGAAATTATGACGATGCCAGAAAATATATCAATAAGGTGCGCTGCACGTTGCCGCCGGTTGGCTCGGTACGGGTGCTGCAGGTAACAGAAAAGCAATATGCCGGCATGCTTGTGATGCTGGGTAAAAAGACGCCGACAGAAAATCTGCTGGCGCCGAGTGATATGCTTGAAACTTGACCTTGTTTAGCTTAAACTAAAGTTAAGGTTTTAGTACTCTGTTGGATATTGATGAACTTATACCTAAAAAATACTCTCGCTGCGTAGGGACGGGTTTTAGTACTCTGTTGGATATTGATGAACTTATACGGAAAAGTGGTTAATAGTGGTCAACAAGACGTTTTAGTACTCTGTTGGATATTGATGAACTTATACGACCGCTTTCCGCATGTACGATAGTGATATGTTTTAGTACTCTGTTGGATATTGATGAACTTATACTTGTTTTATAATATTGATAGTCTTGGATATGTTTTAGTACTCTGTTGGATATTGATGAACTTATACTTAATTGCTTATCCTTTTAAGGAGGACGATGTTTTAGTACTCTGTTGGATATTGATGAACTTATACTGATATGTGCGCTTCTTAACCTTACGGCGTGTTTTAGTACTCTGTTGGATATTGATGAACTTATACATGAAAACGAACACACCGCAAAGCGGTATAGTTTTAGTACTCTGTTGGATATTGATGAACTTATACCTCCGGAAAGTTTTAGTGTAGCTGGTCCTGGTTTTAGTACTCTGTTGGATATTGATGAACTTATACTTTGGGGTGATTGAATGAATACTATCTTGGGTTTTAGTACTCTGTTGGATATTGATGAACTTATACTTTCAGAATAATCATAATCTCCCATGATAAGTTTTAGTACTCTGTTGGATATTGATGAACTTATACGGCAAGCGACAATGAATAACGTACAGCTGCGTTTTAGTACTCTGTTGGATATTGATGAACTTATACAGGTGCTAACGGTGAAGCCCTCCACTCTAGTTTTAGTACTCTGTTGGATATTGATGAACTTATACCGGAAAACCCTGCAAGCGTGCGCACTCCGGTTTTAGTACTCTGTTGGATATTGATGAACTTATACGGACAGGTTGAGCCGGAAGACCTCAGCGACGTTTTAGTACTCTGTTGGATATTGATGAACTTATACAAGTTGTAACTGGTGTGTTAGCTCAAAATAGTTTTAGTACTCTGTTGGATATTAAAAAAGACACCCCTAAGGGTGTCTTTTTTATTGGTTTTCTTATCTTACTTCTTAATCACTGCCGGTCTTAAACCGTCAAATTCGCTGATGTCAAGCACGCCGCCTTTGGGGATGTTGATAACATCTTTGTCGCGGGTACCGTCTAAAAGCTTATACAGGACCTGGTATTTGCCGTCGATGTAGTTTAATGTGCCGTCCAGCATTTCTACCAGAGGCATGATATATTCCTTAACCGGAGTAGTATCATAGGTGTGGGTGTCGATGATGTAAAAATCAGTAAAGCCGCGATAAATCTTACGCATGGTTTCAGCGGTAGCTTCGGCGCCTTTTTCAGCAGTCATTTTTTCGTGGTTCAGAGCAGAGGCTTTCATAAAATTCATCCAGCCATCGGTAAGAAAGATGGCGCCTTCGGGGCGTTTAGCGCCGCTGCCGCTGAGCAGTACGTCGATGCAGTCCATAGTGCGGGGCAGGGCAAGGGGAGCAGTGGTGGCTTTCAGACCAACAGTGCTTTTGCCGCAGCCGGAAACACAGATGATGATTTCTTCCGTATCCGGAGCTGCTTCGTCAATATGCTGCTGCAGTACCTGGTGCATGGTTTGGGGGCTGCTGTGCAGCTTTTCGCTTAAAAAGTGTACTTCGCCGTCAAAGCCGGTAGCGGCAATGACGGTTTCAAGTTCTTTTTTGAGGGTTACGCAGGAATAAATAATACGTTTGGACATGGTTACCTCCAAGGTGATTATGAGTTTAGGATAGATTTGGTTTTGGGTTCGTCTTTGTATTTACTGTTATGCTTTTTCTTTTGGTTAGTGCTCATGTCTATTCTTTTTCAAAAAAGAATAGACGAAGAAAAACTTTTTTCTTGTGTCGTGCAGCCTTCGTGGATGATGTGAGCCTACTCATTCCGCACCCGGTTGAAACCGTGCCGGGCGCTATCGGCAGTCAGAGCAGGATGCTTTCCGGCTCACCCACCACTTTCGGCAGAAAGTACGCAGATTAAAACGCAAGTTAAGATTAGTGCTTTACAGCTAGTACATTTTTAAGCTTCACACTCAAGGCGATAGACGGCAGGCGGCTTGGCTAAAATTTTCTTTAGAACATTGAGCAGGACTCGGCACGTTTTTAACCGAGGCCTGTATATTTAAAGCCGCAATGTCCGCTATCGCTGTAAAAAAGTAAGACAAAGCCTTTTCTTGGCTCGTTCTTTTGGGCGCAAAAGAATGAGCATGAGCAGTAACTTAAAAGCAATAGTACCGAAGTAAATACAAAGTCCTATCTCCCAATTTACCTAGAAGAATACTTTAAAACAATAAATTTACTTTTTATTATACAATCATTATAATGAATTTAAAGAGGTTTTAATAAAAAACAGTCAGAAAAGCTTAGTTATTCTTATTGATTGATTTGCTGACAGTAGATTTTAAAATATGATAAATATATAGCTGCTGTCATTTTAACAAATAAAAGAAATTCATAAGCTTTGATTTTAAAGATTTGTGAAATTTTTGCTATATATTGTATTCTCGGGCGCTTTTGTTTTACAAAGAGGGCGTTAATAGTGTATACTATTTAAAGAAGATGCTGAGGGCAATGCCCTTATTAAATCTTAAATCCTAATATCTTATTTATGTAGAAAGAAGGGGATCTAATGGTCAAAATGAAAACGATGGACGGCAATACCGCTGCCGCATACGTGTCTTATGCTTTTACTGATGTTGCTGCTATCTATCCGATAACTCCGTCTTCTCCGATGGCGGAAGTTGTTGACGAATGGGCAGCCCAGGGTAAGAAGAATCTTTTTGGTCAGTCCGTTAAAGTTTTGGAAATGCAGTCTGAAGCAGGTGCGGCAGGTGCCGTACACGGCTCTTTGCAATCTGGTGCGCTGACCACCACTTATACGGCTTCTCAGGGCCTGCTGCTCATGATTCCCAATATGTATAAAATGGCAGGCGAGCTTCTGCCGGCAGTATTCCACGTTTCTGCACGTGCACTGGCTACCAGCTCTCTGTCTATCTTCGGCGATCATCAGGACGTTATGGCTGCCCGTCAGACCGGCTTTGCACTGCTGGCTGAAGGCAGTGTACAGGAAGTTATGGACCTGGCTGCTGTTGCGCATCTGGCTGCAATCAAAGGCCGCGTACCGTTTGTAAACTTCTTTGACGGTTTCCGTACCTCTCATGAAATTCAGAAAATCGAAGTTCTGGACTACGAAGATTTGGGCAAACTGCTGGATATGGATGCAGTTGACGCTTTCCGCCGCCGTGGCCTGAATCCTGATAACCCGGTTATCCGCGGTACCGCACAGAACCCTGATATTTACTTCCAGACCCGTGAAGCAGTTAACGGCTACTATGACGCACTGCCGGAAATCGTGGAAGGCTATATGCAGGAAATCAATAAACTGACCGGCCGTGATTACCATTTGTTTAACTACTACGGCGCTGAGGACGCTGAAGAAATTATCATCACCATGGGCTCCAGCACTGAAACCGTGCGCACCGTGGTTGAAAAACTGAACGAACAGGGCCGCAAGGTTGGCGTACTGTGCGTTCATCTGTATCGTCCTTTCAGCATGAAACATTTTATGGCTGCTGTTCCGGCAAGCGTAAAACGTATTGCTGTTCTGGACCGTACCAAAGAACCGGGTGCATTCGGCGAACCGCTGTATCTTGATGTACGTGCAGCTTTCTACGCATCTGACCGCAACCCGATGATTATCGGCGGCCGTTATGGCTTGGGCTCCAAAGACCTGGTACCGGCAGATATCGTAGCTGTATTTGATAATCTGGCTGCTGCTGAACCGAAAAACAATTTCACCATCAGCATTACTGATGACGTTACCGGCACTTCTCTGCCTGTCAGCGGTGACTTTGATGTTACTCCGGCTGGCACCAAAGCCTGCAAGTTCTGGGGCCTTGGCAGTGACGGTACTGTTGGCGCTAACAAGAGCGCTATCAAGATTATCGGCGACTACACCGATATGTACGCTCAGGGCTATTTCTCTTACGACAGTAAGAAATCCGGCGGCGTAACCGTTTCCCATCTGCGTTTCGGTCACACCCCGATTATGGCTCCGTATCTGATTAATGCGGCTGATTTTGTTGCTGTACACAACCAGTCCTACGTTTATAACTATGACGTTACCGCTGGTCTGAAAAAAGGCGGCACCTTCCTCTTGAACTGCACCTGGACTGCAGAAGAACTGGAAGAACACCTGCCCGGACAAATTAAACGCTATATCGCTAAAAACGATATTAAATTCTATATTATCGACGCTGTAAAAATTGCCCAGGAAATCGGCCTCGGCGGACGTATCAACATGATTATGCAGTCTGCATTCTTCAAACTGGCTGACATCATTCCGCTGGCTGACGCTGTTAAATATCTGAAAGAAGCTGTAGAACATTCCTACGGCAAAAAAGGTCAGAACATCGTTGACATGAACAACGCTGCTATCGACCAGGGCATCAACGCTATTACCGAGGTTACCGTTCCGGCTGCCTGGGCAGAAGCAGAAGATTCCCATAAAGCTGAAACTACCGGCAATAAATTTATCGACGAAGTGCTCGTTCCCATGAACAGACTGGAAGGCGACAAACTGCCTGTAAGTACTTTCGTGGAAGAACATGCTGACGGTACTTTCCCGAGCGGTACTGCTGCTTACGAAAAACGCGGCATCGCTATCAACGTGCCCGAATGGCAGATTGATACCTGTATCCAATGTAACCAGTGCGCATTTGTCTGCCCGCACGCTGCTATCCGTCCGGTACTGATGACCGAGGAAGAAGCTGCGAAAGCTCCGGCAAGCCTGCCGTCCAAAGACGCTATCGGCGCTAAAGGCCTGAAATTTGCTATTACTATTTCTCCGCTGGACTGCACCGGCTGCGGCAACTGCGCTCAGGTATGCCCGGCTCCCAAAGGCAAAGCGCTCGTTATGAAACCGCTTGATACCCAGGTTGCCAAGACTGTAAACTGGAATTATGCAATGAAAGAAGTTCAGCATAAACCCAATCCGATGAGCAAGCTGACCATGAAAGGCATCCAGTTTGAACAGCCGTTGCTCGAGTTCTCCGGCGCATGCGCAGGCTGCGGCGAAACTCCGTATGCTAAGCTGATTACCCAACTGGTAGGCGACCGCATGATGATTGCCAATGCTACCGGCTGTACCTCTATCTGGGGCGCAAGTGCTCCGTCCATGCCGTATACCAAGAACTGTGCAGGTCATGGCCCGAGCTGGGCAAACTCCCTGTTCGAGGACAACGCTGAATACGGCCTCGGCATGTATCTGGGCGTAAAACAATCCCGTGAACGTGTTGCTGACATGGTAAGAGCAATGCCTGTTGACCAGGCTCCGGAAGATCTGCGCAAAGCGCTGACCGACTGGCTGGAAAACATGAATGTAAGCGAAGGCACCCGTGAACGTGCTGACGCACTTACTGCGGCACTGGAAAAATACAAAGACGGCTGCGAAAAATGCGCTGCTCTGTATAAAGAAAGACAATTCTTTGTTAAACGCAGCCACTGGATCTTCGGCGGCGACGGCTGGGGCTATGACATCGGCTACGGCGGACTTGACCACGTACTGGCATCCGGCGAAAACGTAAATGTTATGGTCTTCGATACCGAGGTATATTCCAATACCGGCGGCCAATCCTCTAAATCTACTCCGACTGCGGCAATCGCTAAATTTGCTGCCAGCGGCAAAAAGACCAAGAAGAAAGATCTGGGCATGATGGCTATGAGTTACGGCTATGTTTATGTAGCGCAGGTAGCTATGGGCGCTGACAAGAACCAGACTCTGAAAGCTATTGCCGAAGCCGAAGCTTATGATGGTCCGTCCCTGATTATCGCTTATGCTCCGTGTATTAACCATGGTCTCAAAGTAGGCATGGGCTGCAGCCAGCTGGAAGCAAAACGCGCTGTTGAAGCAGGTTACTGGGCTAACTACCGTTATAACCCGGATTTGAAAGAGCAGGGCAAGAATCCGTTCATTCTGGATTCCAAAGAACCTACCGCTGACTTCCGTGAATTCCTCATGGGCGAAGTTCGTTATTCCTCCCTGCAGAAGATGTTCCCGGAAACTGCTGAAGCTCTGTTTGAAAAGACCGAAGCTGACGCTAAGGAACGCCTGAATAACTACAAAAAACTGGCAGAACAGCAATAATCTGTCTGAAAGCTGAAAAACCGGCTCCGTAAGGGGCCGGTTTTATTTTGTACAAGTATTTACTTTACTATTAAAATAATTTGGAATATACTAAAAATAAATTTTATATAGATGTAAGGTGGAGAATATTGTGACAATAGATTTAGGCTTAAAAATCGAGAATTGGAAAAATAAACTTCTTGATTTAGGAAAGCGTAATAGATTATTAAATTTTAAAGATAATAGGAATAATACATTGACGTTGCAACAACCATCGATATTTGAATTGTGGGAAATGTTTGTCATTAATTGTAAAAGTATTGTATTTCCATATGAAAGTGAGGAGATTTTTCCTTTAGAGTTTGATAATGAAATGGTTATGGAACCACATAAAAATGTAGTTACTAATTTATCAATTAAAGAACAACAAAGAGTATTACGTAACTTAAGAGATAAGTCAAAAATGTTTATTGAAGAACAAGGTATCAATATATTGTATTTATCTTTTGGATTTTTACGTTATAATGACATTGAATATAGTAAACAATTTTTTTTAGCTCCATTAGTGTTAGTTCCTGTAACTATAAAACTTGATTCTATAAGAGAACCTTTCGAATTAAATTTACATGAAGATGAAATTATTATTAATCCGACATTAGCGTACAAGCTGGATAAGGAATATGGAATTAAAATACCTGAATTTAATATAGATGAAAATGAAGATTTGGAAGCTTATTTGGAAAAATTAGAAAATGTGGTAGTAACTAAAAATAGAGAGTGGCAGATATTAAAAGAAGTAAAATTAGGTTTATTTTCTTTTATGAAAATTAATATGTATAAAGATTTAGATGTGCATAAATCTGATATTATGAAAAGTCCGCTTGTTGGGCTTATTGCTGGTAATAGTACTAATCAAAATATTGATTTTAATGAAATAAATAATATAGATCATGATAAACAGAATCCAAAAGAATTATTTCAAGTGGTTGATGCTGACTCCAGTCAGCAGGATGCTATATATTGTGCAAAAAAAGGATTAAGTTTTGTTTTGCAAGGTCCGCCTGGTACTGGTAAAAGTCAAACAATTACAAATATAATAGCAGAATGTTTGGCAGCAGGGAAAAAGGTGCTTTTTGTATCTGAAAAGATGGCAGCATTAGATGTTGTTCATAAAAGATTAGCAGAAGCAAAATTAGATGATTTTTGTTTAATTATGCATAGTCAAAAAGCAAGTAAACGTGCTATTTTGGATCAGTTTGAAAAAAGTTTGTTTTTAGCCAGTCAGAATAAAGCTATTAAAGATGAAGTTTATCAAAGTTTGAATTTATTGAAAGATGATAGGGACAGTTTAAATAATTATGTGAAACAAATTCATGAAGTCATAGAACCTTTGCATAAGTCGATTTATGATGTCATAGGTAATCTAATTAAATTAATAAACTATCAGGATGTTAGCTTTCAACAAGATAATGTCATAGGAGTAACACAAGAAAAACTTTATCAATATACTTTACTGTTAAAAAAGTTATCTGAAACAATAAAAAATATGAGCGAAGATTATCATACCAATCCGTGGAGCGGATCAAATGTAACTTCATATAATTTTGCCCTGCAACAAGATATTCAAGTTAATTTATCAAGAATAATACCTATAATTAAGCAGCTTCTTACCAAAAGTAATGATATTCAGCAACGTTTTAAGTTCTTTTTTGAAACATCTGTTGATGGAATAAAATATGCACAAAATGTTTTAAATTTGTCAGCTCAAGCTTATAATGTTCCTGAAAATTGGATTTTAGGTATAGATGTTACTCCACTTGAAGATGAAATATTAAGTTGCAAGGAGCAAAAGGAAAAATTTCTCTCGTTAAAAGAGAAAATATATAAAATACAACAAAATATAATAAGTCATAATAAAGATTTAGATATTAAATTTTATGATGATCTTTCTAAGTCAGAGTATGTTGGTTTGGCTCTCAGTGAAGCAAACAAAGTCATAAGTAATAACCAACAGTATAGTACATGGAATGGATTAAGCAATATAGAGTTAGTAAAAAATTATTTACATACATTAAAAGAAAAAATTGATGAATATAATTCGCTTTATACTAAAATAAGTAAAGAATTTGAAAAAGAAATATTTTCAATTAATGTAAATGAGATGTTTTTTAGAATGAAGGAAAACTGTGGTAGTGGTTTTAGATTTTTTAAACCGTCATATTATAAAGATAGAAATACTATTCGCAGGTTATTAAAAGACGTTAATGCAAATATTACTAACACAAGTATATTAGATTATTTATCAGATTTAAGAAAAATAGCAGAAATTAAAAATGAATTAGAAAGTAATCAGGATTTAGAAACAGTATTTGGAAATCAATATAAAAGTGTAAGTACTAATTATGAAAGTTTATATAAAGAAATATACATATATGAATTATTAGTGGAATTAAAACGCAACTTAGAAGAATTACTAACATGTGTTCAATATAGTGAAAATGAAGAGCAATTGTTGAAAACTCATTATGAATCATTGTACTTGGGCTTTGATACAGATTGGGATATTGTGAGAAAAGCCTTAGATTGGTCTATTGAGTTTAAAAATCAAATAAAAGACATAAACAATAATGTTGATTTTATAAAAGATGTTTGTTTATGTCATAATAAAGAAAATTATAGATTATATAATGATGACTTATGTGTATTATTACAAAGCTGCGACATTGAGTTTTCTAAGTTCCTTACTTTATTTGACGATGAATCAATATTTAAAAACATGCAATTTAATTTATTAATTAATAAATTAGAAGAATGTAACAAAAAAATTTCACTTTTAGAAGAATGGGTAGATTTTTGTTGTATAAAAAAAGAATGCTTTCATAACGGGTTAGGTAATTATATTCAGTGTATTGAGGAATATAACATATCTTCGGAAAATATTGTTGAAGTATTTCTGAAAAGGTTTTACAGGTTATGGTTGGATAGCGTTTTTCAAAATTCAAATTTTAGTGAGGTACTGAACTTTAGAAGAAATCTGCACGAGAATAAAATAAAAGAGTTTAAGCAACTGGATGTTAAGCAACTTCATATTGCAAGAGATGTGGTAAGATTAAAATTATTAAGTTCTTTGCCTAATTTGGATCGTTTTATAGATAGTAATGATGACGTTAGCATTTTAAAACGAGAGTTAGGTAAGCAACGTCGAATAATGCCTATACGTAAACTATTCCAAAAAATAGCTGATTTGATTTTAGTGTTAAAGCCTTGCTTAATGATGTCTCCCCTAACAGTTAGTTTATTTTTGGAATCGAAAGCATTTAAATTTGACACTGTTATTTTTGACGAGGCATCTCAAGTTTGTACGGAAAATGCCATAGGCGCAATTTTTAGAGGAAAGCAAGTCATTATAGCTGGTGATAGTAAGCAATTACCTCCAACAAATTTCTTTTCTTCCAGTATAAACGACGGTAATGAATATGACAATGACGACGATGATATGGAACTTTATGAATATGAGTCATTGTTAGAAGAAGCAAAATTGTTACCGGAGCGCACATTGCTTTGGCATTACAGAAGTAAACATGAACATTTAATAGCATTTTCTAATTATAAGATATATAAAGATAGACTTATCACTTTTCCATCTACTGTAGATAAGAGTAACGATATGGGTGTAGAGTACGTTTATGTATCTGATGGATATTATGACAGAGGAGGAAGAAATGGAAATGTTATTGAGGCTGAAAGGATTTCAGAATTAGTATTTGAACACTGGAAAAATCATCCTGAGAGATCATTGGGTGTTATTGCATTTGGCGAAATCCAAAAAAATGCTATTGATACGGCTATTAGAAAAAAGCGCATGGAAAATCCTGAATTTGAAGCATATTTCAATGAAGAAAAAGAAGAAGCGTTCTTTATAAAAAGTCTCGAAAATGTACAGGGTGATGAACGTGATACGATAATATTGAGTATTGGCTATGCTAAAGATATTAATGGTGTAATGAGAATGCAATTTGGACCATTAGGAAATGTTGGCGGAGAAAGAAGATTAAATGTTGCTATAACACGTGCTAAATGGAATCTAAAATTGGTAGGATCTATTTTACCTGAAGATATAGATTTAGAGAGAATTACAACAGAAGGTCCTAAATTATTGAAAGCTTATATTGATTTTGCTATACATGGACCAGAAATTTTTCAGAAAGAAATAACTGTTTCTCAAACAGTAGTGCATGATTCTCCGTTTGAAGAAGATGTCTATAATTTTTTAAAAAGTAAAGGATACAATGTTTTTACTCAGGTTGGATGCTCTGGATATCGTATTGATATGGCTGTAAAACATCCTGAACATAATGATATTTTTGTGTTGGGTATAGAATGTGATGGAGCAACTTACCATTCTGCTCGTACGGCCAGAGAAAGAGATAGATTGAGACAGGATGTTTTGGAGAATATGGGATGGAAAATACATCGCATTTGGTCAACAGATTGGTTAAAAAATAATCAAGAAGAAAAAAATAGGCTTGTAGTTGCTATTGAAAGTAGTATTCAGGAATATAGAGAATACAAATTTGTTAACTATAAAAAAGATAAAGAAAATGTAGAAGATTACCTGATTGATGAAGAGAAGAAAGAATGGGATGGATTTGATGATATTCCTGAAAATAATTTAAACTACTGTTATTATAATGCTGCTGAAACTACATTAGAATTAAAAGATTTCATTATGTACCTAATTAGCAATGCTTATCCTATTCATTATGATTTTATCTGCAAACATGTTCGTGAATTTTTGAAATGTACTAAAATTACTAATGATATTAGAAAACAAATAGATGCTATTTTAGAAAATTATGGAGGGCTGATAACAAAGAAAGGAGATTTTTATTATCCTAAAGCATATAAAAGTATAATTCCACATAAGGCTGGTTCAAGAAGTATTGACTATATAAGTAGTGATGAAATTGAGAGTGGAATTATTAATATTTTAAGTGATAGTATTGGAGTTACGCCAAAGTCATTGATAAAGAATACTTTAAAAGCATTTGGGTTTAATAGGCAAGGCGCTAATATTTCAAGGACTATGGAAAGTGTTTATCAGGAAATGTTAGAGAAAAATAAAATATATGAACACAATGGGAAAGTGGGGATTGTAAAGAATAAATAATATTTTTTCTCATTTAAATCTTTATTTCACAAACTTGTTACCTCTTTGACCTACTTTGGTCATAATAGTTTGGTATTATATAGACATGGAAGCAAGGGCCTCCAAATGAAGTGGAAGACAGGTGATACAATGCATGTCAAGATACTTGGGCCGATGACTAAGCAGGCGGAAGTGCTGCTGCAGAATACTGCCGTTGCTTTGAAGAAGCTGAAGATGAAAGCTACATTTGAAAAGGTTTCCGAATTCCGTAAAGTGGCAGCTTATGGAGCTATTGCCCTGCCAGCGCTGGTTATTGACGACAGAATCATCTCGGTAGGCAGCGTGCTGAATGTGGAGGAAGCAATGGCTTTGCTCAGACAGCTGCAATAAACAACATCTTTTCATCATACACCTCTCCTTTTTAGTTGCGTCACACGGTCTGTGTGGCGCAATTTTTTTGTCGTTTTACTCCTTTTTCGCCTATACTGTTATCTGAATTTCCTGTATAATAAATTTAACATTGATTTAACAATGGACGCAGGGTTTTCCTGTATAATAAAGTTAACAGTAATTTAACACAAATTTAACAGTAATTTTACGGAGGAAAAAATGACAGCTTACTTTTTAGGTTTCTTGGGCGGTATCGCTTTGTTCTTGTATGGTATGCAGCTGATGGGTGACGGCCTGCAGAAAGCAGCCGGCTCCAAATTGCAGAGCATCCTGGAGAAGATGACGGGTGTACTGGCGCTGGGTGTACTTTTAGGCGCGGTAGTTACAGCAGTGCTGCAGGCCAGCGGTGCGACAACGGTTATGACCGTAGGTCTGGTTAATGCAGGCCTTCTGACGCTGAAACAGGCATTCGGTATCATCATGGGCGCCAATATCGGTACTACCATGACCGCTCAGCTCATTGCCTTTAAGCTTTCTGATTATATCACCGTACTTATTTTTGCCGGTTTCATTATCCAGCTGCTGGCTAAAAGACGCCGCAGCAAATATCTTGGCCAGGTAATGCTGGGCTTTGGTATTTTGATGCTGGGTATGGATATGATGGGCAAGGCAGTTATGCCTCTGCGTGGTTATCCCGGCTTTGTAGATTTTATCAGCTCCTTCTCTGATAACCCTGTTTTGGGTGTCGGCATTGGTATTATCATGACTGTACTTATTCAGTCCAGCAGTGCTACTATCGGTATTTTGATTGCTATGGCAGGTCAGGGCCTGATTCCGCTGGAAGGTGCTATCCCCGTACTTTTGGGTGACAACATCGGTACCTGTATTACTGCTATTCTGGCATCTCTGCGTGCCAACACTACAGCTAAGCGTGTTGGCCTGGCACACGTAATGTTCAACGTTATCGGCAGTATCATCTTTGTTACCTTTATGTCCCTGTTTATTAAGCTGGTATTGGCAATCTCTCCGGAAGGCGATATCGCCCGTCAGATTGCTAACGCTCATACAGCATTTAACGTTATTAACACTTTGCTGTTCATGCCCTTTGCTAATTACTTTATCCGCTTTATCGAACACTTGCTGCCGGACAAGGGAGAAATTATCTCCAGACGTCCTATCTATCTGGACAAAGCCATGCTGAAAACACCGTCCATCGCTATGAGCCTGGCGGTAAAAGAAGTTGTTCGTATGGGCAATCTGGCCCGCAAGAATATGGGCATGGCGCTGGAATCCATCAACAAGTTTGATGAAAGCAAGGTTAAGTACGTACAGGAACACGAGCCTGTTGTCGATGCATTGGAAACTGATATTACCTGCTATCTGACCGAGATGAGCGAAACTCAGATGAGCGAAGACCTTAGTGCACGTCATACCGGCCTTTTGCATGCCTGCAACGATATTGAACGTATCGGCGACCATGCGGAAACCCTGGCGAAAAAATCACGTACTATTTTTGAAGATGAAGTAAACTTCTCTGATGAAGCGAAAGAAGAGCTCAAGCATCTGAGCGAGCTGGTAATGGCAGCCAGCGGTAAGGCTCTGGAAGCTTTGGAGAAAAACGACAAAAACATCGCTGCCGAAGCTATTACCATGTGCCGTCAGGTAAAGGCATATCAGAAGGAAGTACGTAAAAACCATATTGTACGTCTGAATGAAAAACGCTGTGAGCCTATGGCCGGCTTTGTTATGCTGGAACTTTTGATTAACATGAAGCGTGTTTCTGACCATTCCAAGAACATCAGCCAGATTGTACAGGGTACTTTCTAAACAATATTGCAATAATTTACAGGATGATATTTGCTGACTGCAGGTATCATCCTGTTTGTATTTGTCGGGAAAGGAGATACAGTATGCTGATAAGCGCCAGCCGCAGGACGGATATACCTGCCTTTTATGCAGAGTGGTTTTTTAACCGGATTAAAGAAGGCTATGTACTGGTACGCAATCCTATGAACGCGCACCAAATCAGCCGCATTGATTTGCGTCCGGAGGTGGTGGATGGTATCGTCTTTTGGACAAAGAACCCGCTGCCCATGCTGAACAGGCTGAACGAACTTAAAGATTATATGTACTATTTTCAGTTTACGTTAAACGCGTACGAGCAGGATGTGGAAAGTCATGTTCCTTCCAAAAGCAGGGTTATTATACCTGCCTTTAAGAGGCTTGCCGATATTGTTGGGCCGGAGCGGGTTATCTGGCGTTATGACCCGATTTTTTACAGTGATAAGTACGATTTTTCCTATCACATCCATTATTTTGCGAAGCTGGCCGAGAAGCTTGCGCCTTACACCAAAAAGTGTACTATCAGCTTTTTAGATTTATACCGCAGCGCTGCCCGTAATATTAAAGATCTCCATGCGCGTCAGCTGGCTGAGGAGGAGCAGAGAAAACTGGCAGCTCAGCTGGCAGAAATTGCCGGCGGCTATGGATTAAAGCTGGACACCTGCGCGGAAAGCATTGATCTGCGGCAGTATGGTATAGAGCATGCGCACTGCGTAGATGCGGAGCTTTTTGGTAAATTGCTCAACTGCCCGTTGCAGCTTACCAAGGACAAAAACCAGCGCCTGGAGTGCGGCTGCGTCGAGAGCATCGACATCGGCAGTTATGATACCTGCTGCCACGGCTGCCAGTACTGTTACGCTACCAACAGCGCTGCTAAAGCAGTACAGAATTTTAAGCTGCATGACCCTAAAGCGCCGCTTCTGACAGGTATTTTAGGGGCAGAGGATAAGGTGACGGAAAGAAAGATGAAGTCCTGCAGGATGAGTCAGACTGCGTTTGATTTTTAGTTACATAAATAAAAAAGCGTAAGCCTTGAATGGCTTACGCTTTTTTTGCAGTATTATAAATTGTTTATTTCTTCCCGCAGCTGCTTGAGAAAACGGCAGACATGGAAGCCGTCACAGACGGCATGGTGTACCTGTACGGACAGGGGAATGAGGGTACACCCGTCCTGCTCCATAAATTTGCCGAAGGTGAAGATGGGCAGCAGGTAGGTGCTGCCTTTAGGCAGGTTAAGATTAAAGCCGGTAAAGCTTTCCCACGGTACCATGGAAACGGGGAAGCTGTTAGGCGGCGTATTGGGCTTGCCTTCAATAGCAAGTGCAGCGCCGTATTCTGTCAAATCGCGTTCATAGGCAGTGGCAAAATCGCTGTAACTGCCTGTAACTTCTGTCCAGAGATTAGTAAAGGTTTCTGTTTCAGGCTGAAAAACCGTATAGCAGGGAAGCATTTCGCTGAAAATGCCGGGACGTCCTTCGCTGTCTAAAACTGTGCGAAACTGGGAAAACTGATTGACGGTGCGGGTCAGCGCGTACAGCAGCGCCGGATACAGGCGCAGGTGCTGCTTTCTGATATGAGTAATGTCGATGTTCGCAGTCAAACTGTAGGTACAGGGAATCTCGTGCAGGTAATGCTCAAAAAAAGTGCGGCGGGGCCAGCCTGCCAAATCAATAAGGGTAAATTCAGCCATGTTTTCCTCCATTATAATATGCTTGTGAAAGTAAAAAGGACGGCGGCGCCGTCCATAGTGTCAGTATGATCTTTTTCCCAGTTCGGGGTGCGCGCAGGGTTTAAGCTGCAGGCGCTGCACCATGCGGACTGCTTCCTCGAGTGGCAGGTCGGTAGTGCTGCCCTGGCGTTCCATAATGCAGAAGGGGTCTTCGCTGCCTACTTCGCCGCCGGGAAGATAAATATATTCGCTGTTGTCAGTATCGCCAAAGACGATGCCAGCCAAGAGCTGTTCAGCGGTAACTTTGGACATGCAATCACTCCTGTATCAGAACATGCGGCGCTTCCACAGCAGGTAGCCGGCAAAACCGGAAACACAGAGGGCTACGCTCAGTACGATCATAAAGCCGTAGGGATTTTCCGCGAAAGGAACTTCTACGTTCATGCCCCACAGACCGGAAATCAAAGTAGGAATCGCCAGAATAATGGTAACGGAAGCCAGGAATTTCATGACTAAGTTCAGGTTGTTGCTGATGATGCTGGCGAAAACTTCCATCATGCTGTTTAAAATGTGGCTGTACATTTCAACCATCTCGACAGCCTGTTTGTATTCGATAATAACGTCTTCCAGCAAATCCTCGTCTTCTTCATATAATTTGACGATGTGCTGGGACTGGGTCGCGCTGCGCAGACGCAGCAGCTTTTCCAGAATAATGTAGTTGCCGCGCAAAGAGGTGGAGAAGTAGGTCAGAGATTTTTGCAGATCCAGCAGGTTAAACAGCTCGGAGTTCTGCATGGACTGACGCAGGTGCTGCTCCAATTCATCGGTGCGGCGGATAATGATACGGATATATTTCAGGTACAAAGTCGCCGATTTATACAGAATCTGGAACAGGAAGCGCGTCTTTTTAAAGGTAGAGAACAGACGGCTGTTGTGAGCCGCAAAGTCTGCCGTAACGGCGTTAGGTTCCAGACATACGGTGACAATGTGATTTTCGGTAATGATAATGCCCAAAGGCAGGGTGTCATAGTCTTTGTTGCTGCGCAGAAAAGGAATATCCACGAGGACGAGAATCTGGTCGTCTTCGATTTCGATACGGGATTTTTCTTCTTCGTCCAGTGCGGCGGTGAGAAAATCCATCTGGATATTGGTGGCAGCGGCTATTTCCTGCAGTTCCTCCTCAGAAGGGGCCACAGCGTCTATCCAGCTGCCTTTTTCCAAAGTGCTGATTTCCAGTTCGTCCAGACTGTTATCCGAACTTTTTACAATTTTGTACATCGGTGACTCCTCCTTTCGTCAGGGCAGATACTCAGGGTTTATAAATGCTCAAGGATGGCTTGCGCCAGCTGATCGCCGCAGCTGGTAGGGCGGCTGCCGCATTTGACGCCGCGCAGCAGCTCGGCAACTTTCTGGGCTTCCATGCCTTCAACCAGTTTGCCGATGGATTTGAGGTTGCCGGGGCAGCCTCCCACAAAGCTGACGTTGTGCAGTTTGCCGTCGATGATATCGAAGCTGATGCTGCGGGAACAGGTTCCGCTGGTTTGATAGGTATACATAACGGCCTCCTTGCTTACTGTTTAGGATGGGTGCATTTGTGCACTCTTTCAATTATAACTTAAAAAATTCGACATGAACAGTCAAAATCCTGTCAGTGGTGTGTTTTTGTAAAAAATTTTGCATATGTTTTACATAAAGAAAGAATTTTAGCAGGATGCTTTCATTTTGCAGCGAATATTGCTATAATGAGGATAATTTATTACCGGATTTGGTAGTATGGTAGCGCCGCAGGAGCGGCAAGGATTTTTGCAGGATTGCAGTATTTTGTAGCATGGAAGTGAGGTAGTTATTTATGTCTGTTCAATTATTTATCGTGTGTCTGTACATTGCTATGCTGTTCGGCATCAGCTTCTGGGTGAAGCGGCGTGCCGACAAGGGCTCGACAGAGTATCTGTTTGCCGGACGCAAGCTGGGTACGGGCCTGATTGCAGTTAATATTACGGGGCTGGCCGTAGGTGCGGCTTCTACCGTAGGTGTAGCGGAAAACGCTTTCAAGGTCGGCATGGCGGCTGGCTGGTATAATGCAGCCTGGGCGGCAGGTGCCATCGTTATGGGTCTGGCAGCGGCAGGCAAGCTGCGTGCCATGCAGGTTTCCACTATCCCGGAGTTTTTTGAGAAATACTACGATACTAAGGGACGCGTTATCAGCGCGGTTGGCCTTGTTATCATTATGTGCGTTATTACTGCTTTGCAGTACCTGGCAGGCGGCGCTATCTTAGCTTCGCTGCTGCCGGATATTTTCAGCTTCCATGGCGGTATGATGATGAGTGCCGTGGTGTTTATCGGTATTACCCTTATCGGCGGCCTGTGGTCCAGCGGCTTGTCCAATATGGTCAGCGTTATTTTAATCTACCTGGGCGTTTTATACTCCTGTCTGACTGCTGTGAGCAAGGCAGGCGGCATGGCAGCTATTACCGCAGCTTTGCCGGATGCGTCCGTGATGCTTGACCCGCTGGGCGGCATTCCGATAGCAGTTATTATCGGCTGGTTCATCGTTATGATTACCCAGGCGATTACGGCGCAGGGTCCCGTGCAGATTGCCTGCGGCGCCAAGAATGCCAAGACAGCGCGCAACGGCTTTGTACTGGGCGGCCTTTTGATTTTCCCTATCGGCTTTTTGTGCGCGGTGCTGGGTATTGTGGCTAAGGTGCAGTTCCCCGATATTACCGCTACTATGGCGCTGCCGCAGGTTGTTATGAGCCTGAATCCTGTAGCGGCAGGCGTAACGCTGGCGGCTCTGTGGGCAGCGGATGTTTCTACCGCCTGCACTATCCTTTTAGGCGCTGGCACGCTGTTTTCTCAGGATATTTACAAGCGTTTCATCAATCCGTCCATCAGCGACGATAAATTTGTTAAAATAAACCGTCTGACCATCTTCGTGGTGGGACTTGTTACCCTGTGGTTTGCCTTTAACGCCGCAGGCATCTTAAAGACCATGATTGCCGGTCTGTCCATGACTACGGCGCTGACCTGCGTGTTCCTCTTTACGGTGTTCGCGCCGGGATTGTGCCGCAAAAGCAGTGCTTTCTGGACAACTTTGGCAGGCCTTATCGGTATCGTGGTCTGGGAATTTGTACCGGCGCTGCATGTACTGAGCCATGTTATTTATTTTGAATGGCTGCTGTGCATCGGAGTATTTTTGCTGGTAGCAGTGCTGGATAAGGAAAGAATCAAAGAAGTTACAGTAAGAGAAGAGGAATAAACAGATGCAGGAAGCAAACAGAAGTATGTTCAGCAGTGTTGATATAGGCCGTGCGGCTCTGCGTATCGCTCTTACCGCTACCCGTCAGGAGGAGCTGAAGGTGAAAGAGATTATGGGCAAGCAGGGCATCCGTACTACGGCAGTTGATTTCGGCGGCGAGTTTATGCCCTCCGTAGTCAAGATTATTGAGCGTGCCGTAGTAGCTGCCCAGCGTCAGGGCCTGGTAAGCGAAACCCATGTAGGCGCAGGCGCGGTTGCAGGTGCGGCGCATGCTGCCATCGAGCAGGTAATGCGCAAGGCGGCAGGCTTCAATGTAGGCGGCAAAATCGGTCTGGCACGCTGCGGCGAGCATCTGTGCGTCGCTATCTTTATGGGCGTAGGCGTGCTCAATCTTAATGAAATGTGTGTAGGGCTGGCGCATCGTTCGCTGGCCGGTGATGAATAGAAAGTCTGCGTAAAGGAGAAACGTATGAACATTATCGACGTTATCGGTCCGGTGATGATCGGGCCATCCAGTTCCCATACAGCGGGCGCAGTACGGCTGGGGCTTCTGGCTGCTGGCATTTTGGGTTCACGGCCGGCAGTGGCGGAAATCCATCTGCACGGCTCCTTTGCGGAAACCTACCGCGGCCACGGCACCGATATGGCGCTTCTGGCAGGGCTCATGGGCTGGAAGCCGGATGACGAGCGTATTCCCGAAGCGGAAAAATACGCGGCAGAGTGCGGTATGCGCTATGCCTTCCATAAAATTGACTTAGGCAACCTTACCCATCCCAATACTGTACTGTTCCGTCTGACGGATGCGGCAGGCAGCAGCTGCGAGATTATCGGCTCTTCCGTAGGCGGCGGCCAGGTGAAGGTAACCTCCATCGACGGTTTCCCCGTGGAACTGACTGGCAGACTGCCCGCTATTTTGACGCTGCACGAGGATAAACGGGGCGTAATCGCGCTGGTCAGCAGCACGCTGGCTAACGGCGGCGTCAATATTGCCACCATGCGTCTTTTCCGCAACGACAGAGGCGGCACGGCTTCCATGGTTATCGAATGTGACCAGGATGTACCGCCATGCATCATCAATCTCATCGGCGCGCTGGAGCAGATTCATTCTGTACGCTTTATCGCTGGTGTTTTGTGAGGTAGCCCATGAAAAACGATAAGCTTTCATTAAACAGATGGATTGCCGAGGCTGAAGCTAAAGGACAGTCTTTGCAGGAATATCTGGTGGAATATAATATGCAGCAGCTGGAATGTGACCGCGAGCAGCTTTTAAATAAGATGAAGGAAATGCTGCGCGTCATGCGTCAGTCTATTGAATTTGGCCTGACGGGCGTGCGTTCTCACAGCGGGCTGACAGGCGGCGACGCCAAAAAACTGCAGCAGGCCAAGTCCTGCGATTTGTTAGGCGAGAAAGCGCGTGATGCGGTAATCTTCGCTATGGCCGTAGGCGAATGCAACGCGGCTATGGGACGCATCGTGGCAGCACCGACGGCAGGTGCCAGCGGTGTATTGCCGGGTGTTTTCTTTGCGCTGGAAAAGCATTATAATTTAAGTGAGGAAACGCTGGCTGAAGGTCTGGTCGTGGCAGGCAGTATCGGTCTGGTCATCGGAGACAGGGCTTCCCTTGCCGGTGCGACCGGCGGCTGTCAGGCAGAATGCGGCAGCGCTGCGGCTATGGCGGCAGGTGCGGCAACAGCCATGCTGGGAGGTACTCCTGCGCAGGTTGGCACGGCAGCAGCTATTGTTTTCAAAAATATCCTGGGACTGGTATGCGACCCGGTTGCCGGACTGGTAGAAGTGCCCTGCATCAAACGTAACGGCTCCTGTGCTTTGCAGGCGCTGGCAGCGGCAGAGCTTGCTCTCTGCGGTATCGGCAGCTTCATTCCGGCAGACGAGGCCATCGACGCTATGAAGCGCGTTGGTGACGCCCTGCCCTGTGCCCTCAGAGAAACTGCGGGCGGCGGTATGGCTACTACGCCTACGGCGCTGGCCTGGGCAAAAAAATATTTCAGCCAGGATAAAGATAAATAATAAAGGAGAGCGGTAATTATGCAAACAATCAGTACAGAAAGAGCTCCAAAAGCATTAGGTCCTTATTCTCAGGCCGTACTGGCAGGTGCAAACCTGTATATTTCCGGTCAGATTGCTATCAATCCGGAAACAGGCGAAATGGTACAGACCAGCATCGAGGCGGAAACCGAGCAGATTTTCAGCAATATCGAGGCTATTTTGACGGAAGCAGGTTACAGATTTATGAATGTTGCCAAAGTTACCGTCTTTACTACCGATATGGCTTATTTTGACGCTGTAAACAAGGTTTATGCCGGTTATTTTAAAATGGACCCGCCGGCACGTTCCTTTGTACAGGTAGCTGCACTGCCTAAAGGAGCACGCCTGGAAATCGAAGTTGTAGCTGTAAAATAAGAATTTTGAAAAAAATTATAAAAACACTTGACGTACAGGTTACTGTATAGTATAATAACACCTGTCGCCAAGCTATTGAGTTTGGATACAATTTGGTGGCTGTGGTGAAGCGGTTAACACGGCGGATTGTGGCTCCGTTACGCGAGGGTTCGAATCCCTCCAGTCACCCCACCTTGTAACCTGAAATTGGGGCGTAGCCAAGTCGGTAAGGCACGGGACTTTGACTCCCGCATGCGTTGGTTCGAGTCCAGCCGCCCCAGCCAAGTGATCCACTAGCTCAGTCGGTAGAGCACCTGACTTTTAATCAGGGTGTCCCGCGTTCGAGTCGCGGGTGGATCACCAACTTTAAAAAATACCGTCCGTAGGATATGCGGACGGTTTTTTTGCATTTCTGAATGCAAGGCGTGTTATTTCCTTATATAAAGAAGTTAACTGCGCCTCTTTACGAAGCTTTTTAGATTATGGTATAATACACCTATGCGAGTGTGGCGGAACTGGCAGACGCACTAGACTTAGGATCTAGCGCCTTCGGCGTGCAGGTTCGACTCCTGTCACTCGCACCAGTTAAAAATAAAAGCTGTGAGAATTATCTCACAGCTTTTTTGCTTATAAAGATAGAAATAATGAATAACAGAGATAATAAAAGTATGCGAGTGTGGCGGAACTGGCAGGCACCGACTAAGGATCTGGCGCCTTCGGCGTGCAGGTTCGGCTCCTGTCACTCGCACCAAACCAATATAATCCGAACTTGTTTCCTATAGGAGATGGGTTCGGATTATTTGTTTTCTTTGAGAGTTATGAATGCGTATATTTTCGTAACGGGATAAGATGTGAGCCTACTTCAAAATCTAGAGGGCTGCGCAAGAAGAAAGTTTCATAACCAAATAGAAATAGCGTATCTTATTTTGTTCCTCTGTTTCTCTTTGTGCAAGTTCATAGTTAATCAGTGAGTAAAAGAGCATACTAATTATCGTCTGTAATGAAGAAGCATATTCCTTACAAGGGAACTGCGAGCTTGATGGCAACTTGATTCAGCACATCGAGAGAGCCTGAAAACAGTAGAAAAGGCTATTTTAAATGCCTTAATGGACTTTTTAAATAGCTCTATTGACAATTATATTAGTTGATAGTATACTGTGAATAATGAAAGGGGGGCATACAATGAGCGCTGAATTAAAAAAGAGCAAGCCTAAAAGCAAGGAATATCCCGCAGTTACCTTGGGACAAGCGATTGAGTTTGTGGGTAAGTTTAAGGATTATCCTCGTGGTAAGCCTATTTCGTATGATGTAGCCGCAAAAGAGTGCGGTGTCAGTTCCAGCACAAAATCATTTAGATACACTATTAGTTCGGCTAAACAGTTTGGCTTGATTTCTACATCCACTGGGCTTACTTTTACATTATTAGAGCCCGCTTATCGATTAGTTCGTCCCACAGAGTCTGAGGCTGCACTAAGAACACTTAAAATTGAATGTTTTTCCACGCCTAAACTGTATGCAGAGATGCTTCCTGATCTCATTGGAAAGTCTTTGCCATCTGTAAGTACGATTGAAAATCTATTGGTGAATTACCATCAGATATTGCCTACTACAGCTAAAAATGCTGCACAGAAATTTGTTGATTCGGCCACAGAGCTTAATATTATTCAAAACGGCGTTTTGTGTTTGGATACCGAATCTAACTCAAATTTTCCAACGGAAATAAATGCTGAAAATTCAGAAGGGAACAATAACGAAATCCAAAACGGGTCAACTATTGGGGAAACACCAGTAGTTGACGCGAAGGAATTTGCAGCTCCGTTGAATATTCCCTTTGGGGATAAGCGTAAAGCAGTTTTATATATGCCGATGGACACAACCAAAGAAGATGCAGAATATGTCAAGGAAATGATTGCTTTGATGTTTAAACGTGTATATAAGGTGGATTAAGCATGGGGGAAGTGCATAATACACATGACTACCTTTTCCATATAACCGATAAGACGCTCAGTGCGGTTCTTTACGATATTGGAATTGCACATAATAATTGTTCAAACTTAGAAGATATAGTTCGTACTTGCGATATGTCGCAGGCAAAACCTGTATTAGAATTTTTTGAGCAGGCAGGCCTGATTAAAAAAGATTACTGTACGTTGTCTAGATCGGGAAAAGAATTGTTCGAGCTTTCTTTTGTATACTCTGATGAGGTATCCGCAAGAGAACGAATTGCACAACTCTTATTGCGTAATCCTGTTGTAAATCTGATTTCTCAATCTTTTTATGGAAGAGGGAAAATCGGAATCGAACAGCTTAGAATTCTCCTTAATTATCACGGAATTAGCGGTCAGAAAATAACGTATTCAGATGTGGTTTCGTTGCTTATGCTCTTAAACAGATATAGTATCATCGTGTATGACAAGAAGCATAGAGCATTTTGCGTCAAACTTGCGGGGAATTATACCGAGCCTATTTCGCAGTATTATATCACACCAGACACGCCATATAGCAATATTTATAATATGCGCAAGGTCATACGTTTTTGCAGAGGGAATATATACTGGATTGACAAGCATTTTCGAAAAGAAGGATTTGAAATGCTTGTTGACGGGTTGCCGTATGAGAATGTCAAATCTATTACTATTATTTCTGGAACAGACAACATAACCGTAAGTGCCAAAGCAGATTATTTTAACCTCCAGACAGAATTGTCACAAAGAGGAATTTCACTGAATTGGAGGGTCATAAAAAATAATTCATTTAAATGGCATGATAGGTGGCTTATTGCGGATAATCAGTGCCTTAATATTCCACCAGTTCTTGCGATTATACGCGGACAACGAGCAGAGATTATTGCGACCAAAGAACGTCTCGATGTGCAACCTTTTGTGACAGAAAGTGTTCTGGTTTCATAATCTCTATTTCTAGACACCACCTAACTGTAACTTGATATCACAATGGAGTAAGAGGTCATCTCTATCCATTCAAGTAAAGATTTTTACGCAAGAAAGAAGACAGAGGATAAGCTTAAAATAGCAGGGCATCACCCTTCCTAACGGCACACTACTTTGTTATTTTACTATACCATTTTCGTTTTGTGCCTTTTGTATGCCTACTTTTTCTTGTGTTGCTTTCCACTATGCAAATTTTCTTTACCCCTCTTCGCTCTCATAGAAGAATAGAATGTCTGGCAGTATGCAGCGGATAATGGCCTCGATCTGATGTTGTGGTATGGTGGTGTTATTGATTAGCTTTTTCCTTCGGCCCAAAGAACCCCTCCATTCGGCTTGTCAGCTTCAAGTTACTGGTCATATTGCTGCTGTCAATCCGTCGGAGGCTTTGCGCCTTCCACTATACTCCTTCAAATTTCGTTACAAAATCCCACATACCCTTTCTTTTCATTCCGGGTGAACTAAAAGAGAGCAAGCATAGGGAGTGTGCCATGCTCCTGTAAAATCTTCGTTTTCGGCGTGCTGCCAGAACGGAGATTTTTTCTTGTTGGGAGTATCCCAACCCCTCTCTTGATTGCTTCGCTAATAATACGTTCAAACTAGACGTTTCTACCCGCTATTTACAAAAAATCGTTGAGCGATTTCAAGTTGCGTGGTATGATACAGATGCTATGAAAAAGAAAGAAGTGGTGTCGAATGACAAAACTCAACGAAGTGCGGCTCCATGCAAAGCCAGTGGATTGCGACGTTTGCATGGAGTAAAAATCGTCGCATAATCAATATGCTGGCTTTGCTGCTTGATGATCATCTCAAGGAGGAAGCCTGCATGAAATACATAAATGCAAAAAACTAACATGCTGTCAAACGTTTTATCAAAAAAGCACAGAGGTATGATAGAGTACATAAGTCAAGTTAGAAATGCTGTAGACCATGGTGCAGATGCATCAGAGGGAGGAAAAGTTTGGAATGTTGCTGAAGATACTGCGCAAATTTATCCATTGATTGTATCATCAGTTATAAAAGGAATTATTCATAGAGAAAAAGGTTATTTGATTGTATAATATTGCCAATTATACTTGGTATTAATAATGGTTAAAGATAAAATTTATCTTGCTAGTTATATTTCTAGGTTAATAAATAATGTAAAAATAAAAGCACTGCGAAAATTATTCGCAGTGCTTTTTTGCGTTTAACTAAAATTCAGGCTCTGTTTGCGGTTGCGGCGCCCTGCAGAGAGATGGTACGGTTGAGATTTTCGATACCGGCGCAGAGCTTATCCAGCCTGCTTTCCATGCGCAGCAGCAGGTACCAGCTCAAAACCATGGGAAAGCCGTAGTCAGCAAGATATGCGCCCAGCTGGTTAAATTCCATAGGCAGCCGTTACTCCAGTACGTCCACCTGGGTAGTACGCAGGCGCGCTTCCACGATTTCGGTCAGACTGCCGCCGGAAGTTTCAAAAACATCCGCGTCGATAACAGCCTGCATGGCCGTGCGGGCAGTTTCCGCATTTACCTCGTCCTTAGGGTCGGTAACCTTGATGATTTTTTTATCGCCTGCTGCGTCTTTAAAAACAAGTTCTAATACTTTTTCCATATTTTACCTCCGATGATGTGTAGTAAGATTTTCCAGAAAAGCTTCATTGCTGTCCTCCGTTTCCGTCAGCCGTTACATGGATTCTGCCAGTTCGGTTTTCTCGGTAACGGAGATGCTCTGCACGGTCTTTTTCATCAGGCTGCCCAGTGCTTCGCCTGCCGCGTACAGCTTGTCTGCCGCAGCATCGTCTTTGATGCCGCTGTAAGTGCGCGCCTTGGTCTTGGGAGAGCCGGAAGCGCTCATGCCGTCTTCAATGTTGATGCTGAGACTGCGTTTCAGGATTTCTTCGGTTACTGCCATAATATTCTTCCTCCTTTAAGTGTGCGCCTGTGCGCGGCGCTGTAAATAAAGGGCGCGGTACCAGTTGGCTTTGCCCCGCAGTACTACTCCCCCGGGACGCAGGGCGTCGGTAAGGGGATAATCCGGCAGCAGCAGAAGGTCCCAGCGCATATCGCTGTCGTCGCTGCCGAAACCGTAGCCGTCCATACAGGCGGCTTCGGCGTGCGTGGTTACGGTGCCAAAGTCCACGGCAAACCCCAGTGCCAGCGAGAGTACGGCAACAGCCTGCGCTGTTTTTTCAATCTGCAGTTTAGTAGGCGGCTCAGGCCCAAGATTAACTTTGCCTGCGGCGCTGCAGGTGGCGTTGTACGCGCAGCAGAGGGCGATGCCGATACTGCCGGTGTTGCGCCGCCAGGTATGACTTTTGCGGCTGGTGAGGGCGGCACAGGTTTTATAAATCTGTCCGTCGCTGTCAATGTTCAGATGGTAGTCGGCAAAAGTCTGTCCGTAATGGCCTGCCGTCCAGTGCAGATAGATGCGGCTGATTCTGCCTTTCGCCGCCGCTCCCAGCTGGTAGAGCTGGCGGAGACTGACGGCTTCTTGGGTATCTGCCATGTGGTATCACGTCCTTTCACTCTTTAAATGGGCGGTAAAGGGCAAAAACAGAACCAGCAGGAAAATTTTTTTTTGCGCAGGTTCTTTTTTATGCAAAGTCATGCCATTAGAAGGGTGAGCTTCTTTTTTTCTTTTTCTTTTTTTCTTCGGCGCAGCAGGTCCTTAAACAGGTAATGCGTAAGCATTACCAACCTTGTGCATAAAAGCAGTAAACTTAGTTTAAGTGCTGACTGACAGGAGCTGTGTAAAATACGTTACAGAAAATACCACTCTGTGTAGCTGCAAAAAATCTGTTTTGTGCTGCAGAAGCTGTGCATGTTATACTCTAATTAAAGATAATTAAGTAAAGATAAATTTTGTTAATGTACAGGCGAAAGGAAGTGGACGTAATGAAGAAAGCAATACTGGCGCAGAAGGTATTAGTCAGCGTACTGGCGATAGGGCTGGGCGGCTTTGTACTGCCCTTGGCGGCGCAGGCTAACAGCGGGTTGAGTGATGAGTTAAAAGACATTACAGGTAATGGAGATTTTTATTATATAGGCACAAATGGCGCAGCTAATAACGTGGTTATTATCGACAGTGATTTGGATCATGGCGTTATTGGCGGCCATGCGGAGAATGGTGATGCTGCAAAGAACAAGGTTACTGTCAGCGGAGGTACGGTAGGAAATGTCTACGGCGGCTATGCGGAAAATGGAAATGCTGTAAAGAACACGGTAAATATCAGCGGAGGTACGGTTACAAATGTTTACGGCGGATATAGTCGACCTTATTGGTTTAATGGTGCTTATAATAATAGTATAAATATCAGCGGAGGTACGGTTACAGGTGTCGTTGTGGGCGGTTATTCTTACTCAGGTTCGGTTAGTGATAATAGTATTACCTTATCGGGTACGGCTGATGTAAGCCAGGCAGAATTGTGGGGGTATTTAGCCTATTCTGCTCATGAAGGACAAACAGACAACAAACTCATCATTAATGGTTGGAGCGGTGAGATAAAGCTTTTACGAAATTTTAATGGAGATGATGGAGGTATTGAGGTTAAGGCGTTGACAGGCGGGCTGGATTTAGCCGCAGGCAAGACAACAGACTTTGTCTTTGTTGAAAATGGTATCCATAACTGCAATAATCTCATAAAAGCAGAAAATATCCAGGCAGGCGTGGCACTGACAGTCAGCGGTGAGATTGTAGATAATAATGGTAATCTGGCAATTAAGGCTACCAGCGTCCGTGCCAGCGACCAGACTGCCATCACCACGGAAAGCAGAGCCGCAGCGGCAGCCTTCGTCAATCAGGGCGCAGAAGTGGTGTCTGACAGCATTAACAGCCTGCAGGGAGCAGAAGCGGGTATCAGCACCTTTGCCACTGTCAGCGGCAACAACAGTAAATACGATACGGGCAGCTATGTGGACATCAACGGCTGGAACGGTATCGTCGGCGTTGCTAAAACCAAAGACTTAAACGCAGGCAAATTCAGCTACGGCGCCTTCTTTGAAAACGGCGGCGGTAATTACAATACCTATAACAATTTTAACGGCACTTCCTTCCGCGGCGACGGCAACGTAGTCTACAACGGCGGCGGCCTGCTCATGCGCTACGAACAGGAAAATGGCATCTACACCGAAGCTTCTCTGCGTGCAGGTACGGCAAAGAACGAAGTAAGCAATGCACTGGAATTTGCAGAGAACATATATGGCTTCAAGACAGAGAACGCCTACTACGGCGCTCATATTGGTATCGGCAAAATCATCAAGCTGGATAACGGCAAAGCATGGGACATCTACGGCAAATACTTCCATACCCACCATGAAGGCGACAGCGTAAAAATTGCCAATGACGTATTCGACTTTGATTCCGTAGACAGCGACAAGCTGCGCATCGGCGCGCGTTTCAGCGAGAAGCAGGGCGAAAAGCTCACCAGCTACTACGGACTGGCGTGGGAATATGAATTCAGCGGCGACGCAGGCGGCACGGCCAACCACTACGCTATGTACACTCCATCACTGGAGGGCAGCACGATGATTGGCGAAGTGGGCTTCCGTTATACTCCGGGCAAAGCATCTCCGTGGTACTTTGACGCTAACATCAGAGGCTACGCAGGTATGCAGGAAGGCATTAGCGGCAGCGTACAGGCTGTGTACAGCTTCTAAGTAAAAACAGTAAAAGCACCCAGGCACTGACAGGCAGTGTTTGGGTGCTTTTTTGTTTAGTCGTCAGTAAGGGTGCTGCGTAGACGCTGCAGTCCACGTCGGCGATGCTTGAGAATATTGGCGCAGGTACAGTTGTAGCGTTTGCTGAGCAGTCTGGTCGGCTGCTTTTGCAGACAGGAGGCGCTGATAATGGCCTGCTGCAGAGGGGTAAGGGCAGTAAACGCCTGCTGGATACCCAGCCGCAGGGTAAGGCACTGCAGCTCATCGTTAGCCTGGGCAAGCTGTTCGGCAATGCTGCCGTCGTCCTGTACTTCGCTGGCGCTTTGGCGGGCGGCTCTGCTTAACTGGTGCAGCAGCTCGTAATGGACGTGACAGCGAATCAGCCCCGGCAGGTTGATAAAGTCGCAGCCGTTATAGCGGCGGATAAAACGCAGAAAGATTTCCCAGGCAATGCTTACGGCATCTTCTCCTAAAACGCGGTAGATACTTTCTCGGCTGCATTCGCGGTAGATAAGGGGACGGAAGGCTTCGCACAGCCTGTCTGTGGCTGCGACAGAATTCTGCTGCACTTGGCAGATAAGCTCCTGGAGCTGGTTGGCAGTAAGCATGGTGTATTTTGCTTTGGTATTAGTGATGGCAAGGACCTCTTTTCCTAAATGTTGGCGGACGTCCGCGCTTTGGCGCTGCATGCAACGTCATTATGACAGATAGAAGGTGCAAAAGCCAGTATATAGAAATATAATTCTCCGTACCGTAAAAAGCAGCTGCAGGTAAGGCAAAAAATTAATAGTTTTAGAACATTTGACTGTAAGCTTTTTTTTTCAGCAAAGGCTTACGGTTTTTATTTTGGTCAGCAGTTAAGTTGGCGCCGCAAGACCTGGGGAGGAGAGATTAGATAAAACCTGGGTGTCTTGCGGGGGGGTACAAAGATGCTATAATGATTTTATAATACTTGCTTACAAGCGGCTGTGAAGGTGATGATATGGAACAGGAAAACACTTTGAACAATAAAAAGGTTGGAGAACGAATCAGAAAGCTGCGTATTCAGAAAGGTATTTCGCAGATTGAGCTGGCGCGGGCGATTGCAGTATCGCAGACGCACATGAGCAATATCGAAAAGGGTCATGCAGGCATCAGCCTGTGGACAGCGGTAAAGATAAGCAGGGAGCTTGGCTGCAGTATTGACAGTTTTGCTGATGAGGAAAGATATACAAAGGAGCAAAAAGAGGCGGTTAATTCAGATAACCGTATTGATATAGATGATCTCATTGCGGCATTGAAGCTGATAAGTCGGGAAAATCGAAAAAGTTAAATATAAAAGTAAAGATGCATAAAGAAATTACATTTGCAGATATTCAAAGTTTGCAGGAGGAGAGAAAATGATTAAGAAAAGAACATTGCTGACAACTTTAATATTGTTAAGCGTAATGCAGGGAAGTGTATATGCAGAAATTAATGAGAAGCCAGTAGCTGGTAAACAATATGATGATTTTCTTTATTATGATAAAGAAGTACAAATTTTTGAAGGTAATAATGATGGAGAGTTTTATTTTAATAAAGGTGTTGAAGTTAATGCACCAAAGAGTGGAGGTACAGCTACAGCTTTCAGTTTATCAGGGGAAAATATTTTTAATATAGGTGAAGCTGATGGTAAACAATATGATGGTGTATTTATAGGTAAAACTGAGGCGATAAACCTTTCTTATAATACTTCATTAACTATTAATGCTGCAAACCAGGATTTATATTTTGGTTCTAACTCATGGGATACTTATGGTGATGCTGCTACCATATATGTGGAAGAAGGTAGTAATTTTACAGTAAATGCTGCGAATATGCATACAAGTGGAGGTGCAGAAACAAACTTAAAACTTTTTGATAATGCTACAGCAGATATAAATTTATCAGGAGATTTTGTTTCTGATAAAGGTGGTACCGGCATAGCTATGCAAAATTTTTATTCTGACAGTTATACACAATTAGATATTGATGCTAATAATATAAGTTTATCGACTGTTGAAGGTGGAGCAGAAAGATTGGCTGGGCTTTATTTGTTGGCATATAAAAATGGTGGTAGTAGTGATTTAATAGTTAACTTGACTGCGAATGAGAAAGTAGAAATTTCAGGCTTTGAAAGAGGTATAACAACATTTGGCAGTGCTAATGTAACTATAAATGCTAAATATATAGATATTATAGCTGATACTGATGGAGGCAGAGGACTTAATTTAAATGGCTATGATGCAGAAAAATCAACTGTTATTAGTTTAGGCTCAGGTAACAGTACTGAGAAAATTAATATTGTTGGTGATAAGTATGGTATATATGCAGATGATAGGGTTGAAGTTGGTATACAATCTAAGATAGTAAATATTGAAGGAAATAACGGCTGGGGTATTTGTTTGTTTGATAATTCATTAACAGATGTAACTGCAGATAATACTTCGATTAATGGTCATATTTATTCTAAAAATTCTGATGTGCTTATAAAATCAGATACAACTAATGTTACTGGTCAGGTAAAGGCTCTTGATGGAGCTAATGTTGATTTTAGTTCTAAAGCTGACAGTACAAGCGGTATTACTCAAGTTCTGACAAATGGCATAAATGCAGTAGTAACAACATCAGACACAACAGAACAATCCATTGTAGATTTTAACCAAAATACAGTTATTAATGCGTATCAAATGAATGGTGATACTTATGTAACTGATTACCATAATAATCCATATGAAAGAGATGCTATAGCTATTCAGGCTAACAGAAATTCCCAGGTAAATCTTAATACAGAAGGAAACAGCTATGCATTATACGGAGATATTATTGCAGGCAGAGGCGAAGAAAGTAATGCTGTTGGTGGAGAAATCAACATCGGCGGTACAGGCACAATAATCAGGGGAGATATATTAGCAGGTAATACAGGCAAGATAGATATAAATCTGATAAATGGTAATATAGAAGGCCGCATTGATGACTACGGTGATGCCGGAAATGGTAATGTATTTGATCCGAAAGAATTTGATGTAGCTGTAACTGAAAGCGGTAATATAGGAGTTACGTTAAAAGATTCTGTATGGACAGCAAGACATCAAAGCTGGGTAACATCGTTGGAATTAGACAATAGCCTTGTAGATTTGACCAAAGATGAAGCATCATCAGTGACAATCGGAAAATTGTCAGGCAGTGGTGTATTCAATATGCGTCTGAACTCCGAAGACCACAGTAAGGGAGATATGCTGTATATAGGCGAAGGCAGTGGTACACATACTGTTAATATAGTTGGCGGTATCACAGGAGGATTGGAAAACATCAGTGAAGATAATCCTTTACGTTTTGCTACTGTAAAAAATTCCGGAGGTATTTTAGAAGTTGCGGGTTCCGGAATAAATGCCTTTACAAAAGATGCGGGAATTTATGATTTGGAATATTTTGTAACCAAAGAAGACTTTGACAAAAATGATGAAGAAAATGAAGTTTATAATGGCGGGGCAGATGGTAGTATTGTAGATGAAACAGGAGGACATAAAGGCTTTAAACCGGGTAATAATTTTGTAGAAAATGTTCTGGATGCTGACGGTACTGCTGAGAACTGGATTATAACAGGAGTTAAAGAAAAGAAAGAATCTGATACAGTAGATACTATTATCAACATGAGCCATGCCAACTATAAAAACGCAGTATACATGGACAGGCTCAACAAACGTCTTGGCGAAGCACGTTACATTGATGGCGATGAAGGCATGTGGGTGCGTATGCGTCATGACCGCATAGGCATGAAAGATGAATTCAGAAGCATGAACACCATGTATCAGCTTGGTTACGACAAGCTGGATAACAAGGACGACAAAGGCGAAAGACATATAGGCGCAGCAATCGATTACATGGATGGCAGCACCAGCTACAGCGATATCTACGGAGAAGGAGAAACCAGACGCTGGGGCTTCTGGATGTATGACACCTGGCTGGGCAGCAAAGGACACTATGCTGACTATGTAGCGAAATTCGGACACATGCACAATGAATTTGATATCAGGTCAATGAATACCGGTGAAAAAATTACAGGCGACTATGACAATAACGTATTCAGCATCAGTGCAGAATATGGACGCAAAAAAGACATAGGCAACAACTGGTACTTTGAACCACAGGCACAGTTGCAGCTGGCAAGAGTAACAGATGCAGAATATAAGACAAGTCAGGATACGGACGTCTATGTAGACGGAATCAACAGTTTGATAGGACGTGCAGGCTTCAGACTTGGCAAAGACGTGGATGAAAGAAGCACAGTATACGTAAAAGCAGACGTACTGCATGAATTTTTGGGAGACCAGAGAATAGTAGCAGGAGACGTAACAGGTTCATTGGATAAAACCTATGAAAACAAAGGAACTTGGTATGACGTGGGCTTCGGCTTTGCGACAGCAGTAGGACATGACAGCTATGCTTATCTGGACTTTGAGAAATCCTTCGGCAATGATAACGATGATACCTATCAGATTAATGCAGGTTTGCAGTGGAATTTCTAACTTACAGTAGAAATTTAGTTTATTTTTAATTTAAAGTTTATAAGCACTTCAAGCACTGTTCAGGCAGTGTTTGGAGTGCTATTTTTTCTCTATATAATGGAAGAAATTCCAGTATATAGAAATATAATTCCATATAAGTGTAAAAATTCTGAAAATACTGTACAATTATATCTTGTACGCACAAGGAGGGGCTTTATGAAAAAGAATAGATTTACAAGAAAACTGGAAGAAATAGGTCTGTTGATTCAAAATTATCGTCATATCAGAAAATACACGCTGCAAATGCTGTCCAAGCTGACAGGCATCAGCGGGAGATATCTGCATTCTGTAGAAAACGGGAGAGCAAATGTAACGGTACTGGTACTGTACAAGATTTTTCAGGCCCTTGAGATACCTGAAAGCGAGCTTGGCTGTGTGCTGGCAAGCTGGTAGAAATAGCTGAATTATTGTTTATACGTCAAGTGTATAATTTTCTGATTTATAAATATACCTAAAGCCGGTAAAAAATGATATAATATAAAAAAGGCTTTATTGTAATATTTTCGGAGGATTATGCTGGAAGATTTTTTTATACTGATATTTATTATCGCCCGGCAGCTGCCCATGTCCTGGATACGCGGCTATGTATTCCGCGACCGTCTGCGTTGGAGCAGCCGTGTGTACTGGCTGGTAACCGCTGCAGCCATGCTGGTAGAGTTTGCTGTGTACCTGGCTGATGGCAGACAGATTGGTTTGCCTGCTCTGTATGGTTTTCCGCTTATGTATGTTGCTCTTTTCCTTATCATGGTTAAGGGTATGATGAGAAAGAAGATTATTGTCTGGCTGGCGCTGGATAATTTCTTCGTAGTGGTGCAGACTCTGGTGCTGCTTTTGGTGGACTTGCACGGTGTACCGGGCTTTTGGGCGTCGGATGTGCTGCTGATTGTGCTTTCTGCGCTGCTGTACAAGCGGGTGCGGCGGTTTATTGACCGCAGCAGAGATGCTTTTTTCGAGGTCAGTGTGACGCGCATTACCAACAGCGTCATTATCATTTTGTTTACCAGCCTGCTGGCGCAGATACTGGTGCGTGACTATGACCGCAATGTTATCTGGATGGATTTTCTGCAGCGGGTGCTCTATTGCCTGCCGGTTATCTGGTTTTTGTACCTGTTAGGTGAGATGGTGCGCGAAATCAGACTCAGTACGGTAAAAAGCCTGCAGCTGCAGACGCTGGAGCGTGTGCGCCGGGCAGAGGTGAGCCATTATAATTCTATTGTTGAAAACTGGCAGAATCTGCGGCGGCTGCGCCATGACCTTCGCCATTTTACTCTTATGGCAGGCGAATATCTGGACAGCGGCCAGTATGATAAGCTGCGCTCTTTTCTGGGCAAAATGGCTGAATTCAGTGAGCAGGGCAGCAAGCTTGCCCTCAGCGGCAGTAATGTTATTGACGCGCTGGTAGGTCACTGGCAGGCAGAGGGTCAGCGCCAGGGCATAGATATGCGTGTGGTGCTGCCGCAGCAGGAAGTGCTGGCAGACGATGTGTGCATTGCCATCATCGTAGGCAATCTGCTGGAAAACGCTGTTGAGGCAGCTGCCAAAGCGCCGCAGAAAAGATATGTGGATGTGCATATTGCCGTTGCCGGCGGTATGCTGCTGGTGAAGGTTGCCAACAGCTTTGACGGACAGCTGCGCCGGGAAGAAGGCAGGTTCTATTCGTCCAAGCTGGGCTTTGAGCAGCCGGGGCTGGGACTGGAAAATGTGCGCTCCATTGTGCAGAAATGCGGCGGTTATCTGGATTTTACTGTCAGTGAGGATGTTTTCAACGTGTCCGCTGCTATAGCTAACAGGAAGATTTTAGAGGATCTGTAAGCCATGAAGATAGTTATATGTGATGATGTGCTGCAGGAAGTTGCAGCAGCTAAGGATATAATAGAAGAAATTTGCCGCAGCAGGCAGGTACAGGCAGAGGTGCATTGCTTTACTGCGCTGGAAGAATGCCGGGAATATCTGCGGCGCGAGCATGCGGATATTATCGTGCTGGATATTTTTATGGGTTCGTCGCTGGGAACGGATTTTGCTAAGGAACTGCGCGAAAGATACGGCAATAGCTTTTCGCTTATCTTTTTGAGCAGCAGCAACGAATTTGCCAGCGAAAGCTACGATGTGCAGGCGGCGTATTATCTGCTGAAGCCCGTAACGCAGGAAAAAATGCTGCGGGCGTTGGAGAAGGGCGGTATTTTTGCTGCCCGTCAGCAGATTACCGTACCCGTGGGGCGTCATCAGCTGACTTTGAACCTGCGGCAGGTAGTGGCAGTAGAGGTTATCGACAAAAAATGCCATATACACACGCTGCAGGGAAAATATGAAGCCAGCATCAGTCTTAGCGGTCTGCTGGAGCTTTTGCCGGAAGAGCAGTTCTGGCAGGTGCACAGAAGCTTTGTCATCAATCCGGAGTATGTGGAAGAAGTGCGTGATTTTGACTTTTACATGCGCGGCGGTATGACGGTGCCTATCAGACGCAGCGGCGCTGCTGATATTAAGCGGCGGTATATGCAGTGGCTTTTTGACAGGATGGCAAAATAAGGCTTTTCCTTATATAGATATTTTATATGACACGCAAGGCAGCTCTGCCTGCGTGTTTTTTGTTTTAATGAAAGCAGTTTTTCCTTAATAGCAATTAACCGCATTAACCGATGTTCACGAAATTAAGAGCATGTTCACGCTGAAAGGATAGTTAATAAAGAATGTTTATGATATTATTAAATAGATGTTAGTGAAAAACTTAATACACATTAAATGGCGTTTAATAAACTAAAGTAAGCATAAGAAGGGATGAACAGAATGGAAAATCTGGATTTTGTAAAAGTTGGTAATAATATCAAACTGATGCGTGTACAGCATAATATGAGTCAAATCGAGCTAGCAGGTCTTTTAGGCATTTCTCAAACTCATATGAGCAATATTGAACGCGGCCGCGGTCAGGTAACTCTGTGCCAGGTTAATAAGATTTCTCAAATCTTTAACTGCAGTCTGGACGAAGTTGTCAAAGGTGAGGAAAGTGTCTACAGCAAAAAAGACGACAGCGTTTTGCCGGAAAACATTAATGTGAATGATTTGCTGGCTCTGCTCAAGCTGCTGCACAGCCAGAAAAAATAATTTAAAAATTTTTTAAAAAAGCTGTTGACAAAGGTACGGTTGTATAATATAATCAATATCGTTCCTGATACGGAACAGCACAGATGCGGAAATAGCTCAGTGGTAGAGCACCTCCTTGCCAAGGAGGGGGTCGCGAGTTCGAATCTCGTTTTCCGCTCCAACTGAAATTTTGCCCTACAGACTTTGTCTGTAGGGCTTTTTAGTATTGTCAAGCAAGCCTGGTTGTGATATGATATTATGAGCGATTTATGTCAGCATAAATCTGCCTTGATAGGGAAGGCTGACACTTTAATCCGATATACTATTTTTACCCACATAAATTTAAGGGAGGATTTTATTAATGAACGTAACTGTTGAAAGAGTAGAAAATGAAGCAACTTTGAAAATCACCGCTCCGGCTGCCGTTGTTAACGACGGTTTCAAAAAAGCTGTAGCAAAGATTGCCAATAATGTGAACATCCCGGGCTTTCGTAAAGGCAAAGCTCCCCGCAACATCATCGAAATGCACTACGGCAAAGAAGCTGTAAAACAAGAAGCTTTCGAAATCGTTGCTAACAAAGCTTACAGCGATGCTCTGGACCAGGAAAAACTGATCCCCGTATCTGACCCGAAAGTAGAAGAATCTACTTTTGAAGAAGGCAAAGATATGGAACTGACCATTAAAGTAACCCTGAAACCGGAACCGGAACTGGGCGAATACAAAGGCTTGCATGTAGAAAAAGAAGCTGTTGAAGTAACTGACGAAGCTGTTGAAGACGCTGTAAACGAACTGCGTAAACGCAATGCAAAAATGGTAGCAGCTGAAGATGACGCTGTTATCGAAAAAGGCGACTTCGCTATCATCGACTTTGCTGGTACTGTTGACGGCGAACCGTTCAGCGGCGGCGAAGGCAAAGGCTATCCTCTGGAAGTTGGCTCCAACTCCTTCATCCCCGGCTTTGAAGACCAACTGGTTGGCCTGAAAAAAGGCGACTCCACCGACGTTGAAGTAACCTTCCCGGAAGAATACTTCGTTAAAGAACTGGCTGGCAAAGAAGCTGTATTCAAAGTAAACATCCAAGACGTAAAACGCCGCGAACTGCCGGAACTGACCGACGAATATGTTGCTGCTAACAGCGACTTCAAAACTGTAGACGAACTGCGTGCTAACTACAAAGAACGCATGCAAAAGAGCGCTGAAGAAAACGCTAAAGTTGCTTACGAACGCGCTCTCATCGACCTGGCTGTAGCTAACGCTAAATTCACCGTTCCTGAAATCATGATCGAAGACCGCATCAGCCAAATGGTTGACGAAATGAAAATGAGCCTGGAAAGCCGTAAAATGACCATGGAAATGTACATGCAGTACACCGGTATGGACATGGCTAAAATCCGCGAAAACCAACGTCCTGTTGCTGAAGAAAACGTTAAAACCGACCTGGTACTGGACGCTATTGCTAAAGCTGAAAACATCCAGGTTGACATGGCTGACGTTGATGCTGAAATCGCTGCTATCGCCTCTCAGCATGGCGCTTCCGTTGACGAAGTTAAGAAAATCATCCGCAACAACGGTACCATGGGCCTGCTGCTGGCAAACATCCTGCGCCGCAAAGCAGCTCATGTAGTTATCGACAGCGCAAAATAATAACGTTTCCGGCAGCAAAGGAGTGTGACAAGTATGAATTACGTGCCTATCGTTGTTGAACAGTCCAGCCGCGGCGAACGTTCCTATGATATTTATTCCCGCCTTTTAAAAGACCGCATCGTCTTTGTTACCGGGCCCATTGATGACAATATGGCCAATGTTGTCATCGCTCAGTTACTGTTCCTGGAATCCGAGGACCCCGACAAGGATATCCATCTGTACATCAACAGCCCCGGCGGCAGCGTAAGCGCCGGTATGGCTATTTATGATACAATGCAGTATATCAAGCCCGATGTATCTACTATCTGCATGGGTATGGCTGCCAGCATGGCTTCCGTGCTGCTGGCTGCCGGTGCTCCCGGCAAGCGTTTTGCGCTGCCCTATTCCCGTGTAATGATTCATCAGCCGCTGGGCGGTGCTCAGGGGCAGGCTACCGAAATTGAAATCCACGCCCGTGAAATCCTGCGTATCCGCGAGGAGATGAACGGCGTACTGGCTAAGCATACCGGCCAAAGCAAGGAAAAGATTGCCGCTGATACCGAGCGCGATCATTACCTGACCAGCCGTGAGGCTAAGGAATACGGCCTCATCGACGAGGTGCTGGAACGCAGCCGTAAAGCTTAGTAGCTTTAGACTTAAGGAGATTAACAAATATGAATTTTGACGAAGGGCATGATAACAACCTTACCTGCTCTTTCTGCGGCAAGCGTGAAGGCCAGGTGCGCAGGCTGATTGCCGGTCGCGGCGTCTATATCTGCGACGAGTGCATCGAGTTCTGCAAGGAGATGCTGGACGAGGACTACCAGAAAACGCTGGCTGAAAGCATGCCGGCAGCTTCCGATTTGCCCAAGCCAAAAGACATCAAGGCTATTCTGGATGAATACGTCATCGGCCAGGACGAAGCTAAAAAGACTTTGTCTGTTGCCGTATACAATCACTATAAACGTATTAACTACGAGCTGCAGAATCCTGAGGAAAAACGCAGCGTAGAACTGCAGAAGTCCAATATTCTCATGCTGGGACCCACCGGCAGCGGCAAAACTCTGCTGGCGCAGACTCTGGCGAAGATTCTGCAGGTTCCCTTTGCCATTGCCGACGCTACTACGCTGACCGAAGCCGGCTATGTAGGCGAGGACGTAGAGAATATCCTGCTCAAACTTATTCAGAATGCTGATTATGATATTGAAGCTGCACAGCGCGGCATTATCTACATCGACGAAATCGACAAGATTTCCCGTAAGTCAGAGAATGTTTCCATTACCCGCGACGTTTCCGGCGAGGGTGTGCAGCAGGCTCTTTTAAAAATCCTCGAAGGCACTGTTGCCAGTGTACCGCCTAAAGGCGGACGCAAACATCCGCATCAGGAGTTTATCCAGATAGACACTACCAACATCCTGTTTATCTGCGGCGGTGCATTTGCCGGACTGGAAAATATCATCAATGCCCGTATCGGCAAGAAGAACCTGGGCTTTGGCGCGGATATCCGCAAAAAAGAGGAAATTGACAATAACGCAGTATTCAGCAAGGTACTGCCCGAGGATTTGATGAAATTTGGTCTGATCCCGGAATTTGCCGGCCGTCTGCCGGTAGTAGTAACGCTGGATTCACTGGATAAAGCAGCATTGGTGCGCATCCTCAAGGAGCCGCGCAACGCGCTGATTAAGCAGTACCAGCATTTCCTGGCTATGGACGATGTCCAGCTGGAATTTGAGGACGCGGCACTTGACGCTATCGCCGAAGAGGCGCTGAAACGCAATGCCGGTGCCCGCGGACTGCGCGCTATTATCGAAGAGATTATGCGCAATGTGATGTATGACGTGCCTTCCCGCGACGATGTAAAAAGATGCATCGTTACCGAAGCAACCGTGCGTCAGCATGAAGATCCGCAGATGCTTGCGGAATAACAAATAAAGATTAGGGGGAAGGGCATTGCCTTTCTCCCTTTTGTGCTTGTAAAGGAGGAACTGGTTTGTCTGACAATATGATTACTCTGCCGCTGCTGCCGCTGCGCGGAATGCTGATTTTTCCGGGCATGCTGGTAAATCTTGATATCGGCAGGGATAAATCCATCCATGCCGTAGAAAACGCGGCGGGTGCGACCAAGCAGCTGCTTTTGACTACTCAGAAGGATGCGGCTGTGACTGACGTACAGATTGACGATTTGTACACCTGCGGCGTACTGGCAGAGATTAAGCAGCTGCTCAAGCTGCCTAATGGTGCGGTACGCATCCTGGTGGAAGGTCTGGAGCGTGTACGACTGGATTCCATCACTGTAACCGAAGGTGAGGACGCGCAGTTTGTCGGCAGCGGCGAGCTGATTCGTTCCGAGATTAGCGAGGATACGGAGATTGAAGCTCTGCGCCGCATGCTTATCGAAACCTTTGAAAACTGGGTACTGCTGACAAAGAAGGTCAGCAGCGAAGTGCTGCTTTCCTTTAAGGCGCAGCCGGACCCGGGCAGGGTTGCTGATATGATTGCCGGCTATCTGTCCGTAAGTATCGAGGAAAAGCAGCGTCTGCTGGAAGCCTTTGACGTAAAAGAGCGTATGCATTCTCTGTACGTGGTGCTCAGCAAAGAGCTGGAAATCGCCGGACTGGAAAAGAATATCGCCGCCGAGGTACGCCGTCAGATTGAAAAAAATCAGCGTGATTACTACCTGCGCGAACAGCTCAAGGCGATTAACAAGGAGCTGGGCGAAGGCGACGAGCTGAAAGCAGAGATTGACGAATATAAAAAGCAGATGGAAGAGCTGAGCCTGCCGGAAGAGGTAAGCAGCAAAATCAACAAAGAGCTGGACCGTCTGTACAAGATGCCGCCGATGGCGGCAGAAAGCGCCGTTATCCGCAGCTACCTGGATGCGCTGCTGGCGCTGCCCTGGGGTAAGTTTACTCAGGATAATTTTGATTTGAAGCATGCAGCTGAGGTGCTGGATAAGGACCATTACGGACTGAAAAAGGTTAAGGAGCGCATCTTGGAATATCTGGCAGTACGCGCTTTAACCCGCGATACTAAAGGGCCGATTCTTTGTCTGGTTGGCCCGCCGGGCGTAGGTAAAACCTCGCTGGCACGCAGTGTTGCCGATGCTATCGGACGCCGCTTTACCCGTATTTCTCTGGGCGGTATCCGTGACGAGGCTGAAATTCGCGGTCATCGCCGTACCTACATCGGCGCTATGCCCGGACGTATTATCCACGGCATGCAAAGCTGTGGCTGCATGAATCCGGTATTTTTACTGGATGAAGTGGACAAGATGACCTCTGACTTCCGCGGTGATCCTGCTTCTGCTCTCCTGGAAGCACTGGACCCGGAACAGAACGATTCTTTCAGTGACCATTTTATTGAATTCCCCTTTGACTTATCCAATGTATTCTGGATTGTGACGGCCAACACCGTAGAAACCATTCCGCCTGCGCTTTTGGACAGGATGGAGGTTATCTCTCTTTCCAGCTACACTGAGGATGAAAAGGTTAAGATTGCCGAACTGCACCTGCTGCCGAAAGAACTGAAGCAGCATGGTCTGGCAGACAGACATATTACTTTGAGCGACAGTGCTCTGCGCCGCATTATCCGCGAATATACCCGCGAAGCCGGTGTGCGTAACTTGGAGCGCAAGATTGCCGGTGTCTGCCGCAAAATTGCGCATAAGATTGTTACCGGCAAGAGTGCCGCTGCTAAAATCAGCAGTGCTAATCTGGAAAAATATCTTGGCAAGCCGCTGATTCTGGAAGATGATATCAGCATTGCTTCCGAGGTAGGATGCTGCACAGGTCTTGCCTGGACCAGTGTGGGCGGCGAACTGCTCAAGGTAGAGGTACTGGTGTACAAAGGCAAAGGCGGCTTAACGCTGACCGGACAGCTGGGCGATGTAATGAAGGAATCTGCGCAGGCAGGATATACTTACATTCGCAGCCGTGCGGCTGAACTGGGATTGGCAGAAAACTTCTACGAAACAGAAGACCTGCATATCCACCTGCCCGAAGGCGCTATTCCCAAAGACGGTCCGTCTGCCGGCATTACCATGGTAACGGCTATGGTATCGGCGCTGACTAAACGCCGCGTAAAAGGCGGACTTGCCATGACCGGCGAGATTACTCTTTCCGGCAGGGTACTGCCCGTAGGCGGAATTAAGGAAAAGGTGCTGGCAGCACATCGCTACGGCGTAAAAACCGTACTGCTGCCGGAGCGCAATCTGCAGGATCTGGAAGAAATTCCCGATAATGTACGCCGTCAGATGAAATTTATTGCTGTTAAACATATGGATGAAGTGCTGCAACTGGCATTGGAGGAAAAAAATGACTAAAGGCTGCTGGGATATTATCCGTTCCAAATATGTGGCGTCTGCTGTAAAAGCAGAGCAGTATCCGACCCCTGCGCTCATCGAAACGGCTTTCATCGGCCGCAGTAACGTGGGCAAATCCTCACTCATCAACTCTCTGTGCCGCCGTAACGGACTGGCGCGCGTCAGCGCTACTCCGGGCAAGACACAGACCATCAATTTTTACGAACTGGAAGCCAAACGCGTAGATGAAGGGCTGGACGAAAGAGCCCACTTCTACCTGGTGGACCTGCCCGGTTACGGCTTTGCCCGTACCAACCGCAACAATAAGGAGCAATGGTCCGGCTTCATCAGCAAATATCTGTCCGGCAGTGATAATCTGGCGTTAGTCTGTCAGCTTATCGACATCCGGCATAAGCCCATGGACAGCGATCTGGAATGCTATCACTGGCTGCTGGGCTGCGGACTTAAAGTACAGATAGTGCTTACCAAGTCCGACAAGCTGTCCAAAAATGCGGCTATGGCGCAGAAAGCCCTGTTCAGAAGAGAAATGGGCCTGTCCGAAGAGCAGATTATGATTTACAGTTCTTCCCAGCATACTATGCGCGGCGAGCTGATTGCCCGCATTATGAATACGCTGGAAGAATATGCTGAATAGACTGCTGCTGTTTATTACTGCTGCCTGCTTAGGCAGTCTGCTGGTGCGGATGCACCTGCCGATACCGTATCTGCTGGGAGGGATGGTAACGGCAGTGCTGTGCAAAGCCTTTGCTCATAACGTTGCCGTAAGCTGGCCCCGCAGCTGGCGTGCCTGCGGTCTCATGGTAGCAGGCTACGGTATTGGTGCTACCTTCAGCAACGACGCCTGGAACAATTTTCTGGAGGAAATGGCAGGCGTAGTAGAAGCCAATGTTATCGCTATCGCAGTCAGTGTGCTTTTGGCGTGGCTTATGGCCCGCTGGACCAAGGTAAACCTGCAGAGCTGTGTTATGGGCATGATGCCCGGCGGTATTACGCTGATGATGCTCTTAACTGAGCAGGATAAGCGTACCGACCCTAATGTGGTCATGGTTATGCAGGTTATCCGTCTTATCGGTGTTATCGTTTCCGTACCGCTTCTGGTTATCACGCTGCTGGATGCTCATATCGTAGGCAGCACGGTGGAGATGCCCAATCATGGCGGTATTCACTGGCTGGTATTTCTGCCGCTTTCCATACTGGGCGGCTACCTGGCCAAAAAGCTGCATCTGCCCACGCCTAAATTTTTAGGTACCATCCTGCTGACGGCAGTGTTTTCCATCGCAGCAGGAGATTTGCAGCCCGTACCCGGCTGGCTTATGGCTCCGGCGCAGGTCAGCATTGGCCTGTACATGGGTATGCTGCTGGATGCGGAAAGAATTGCGAAGACCAATGCTATTGTGCCGCTGACGATTATCGGCACGGTAATTTTGGTAGCTGTAAGCATTGCCGTAGCTTATCTGCTCTCGGCGCGCTACGGTTTCAGCCTGATTACCGCGTTCCTGGCCATGGCTCCCGGCGGTATCGCCGAGATGGCGCTGGCGGGCATGAGTATGGGCGAAGATGTTTCCATCATTCTTACATATCAGCTGGTGCGTGTACTGGCTATAAATATCTGTGTGCCGCCGCTGCTGTCGTGGTATTTTGGCAGACATACAGCTTCATAAAAAATATCCCCGGACGAAAAAATTTTTTCAGCGTCCGGGTTATTTTTTTGCCTGAAAAGCTTTAAAGCCAGTCTGGAAGCGGCTCATAATACAATCGGGACAAAATAAGTCCATAGTGGACAAAAACGCCACAACGTGTTATACTTTAGCTAAAGTAAAATTTAAGTAAAATTTTTACCGGGAGGGAAAGAAAATGACGTTTGAAAAATTTGTCAAAGCGTTGTATCAGATGAATCTGTACTTTATTCATTAAAATTTTCACGGAGAGGAAATAATGGACAGTAACTGGATAAAGTAAAAGCGCTTACGGCAGAAGGCTTGTAAGCGCTTTTACTTTATTTAGCTGGATGAGTTTATAAAAATTATTTAATAGTACAGCGTATCTCAAAAATAAATTTGAGAAATTTATCGCAAAAGTATTGACAACCTTATTGGTACATAGTACAATTAGTACAACAAATCAATATTTCGTACGGAGAGTTATTTGGTGCAATTCCAAAGAGGTCCCGCCGCTGTAACAGGTTTCCTGAATCCAGCAAGACTTTCTGTATAGGCATTTGCTTGACCTGCGAGCGACAGGAAAGATGTTATCACAAAGATTCTGTTTATGTGAGAGTGGCAGAATCCCACATGTTGCATTAACCGTTTCTCGTAAGAGAAACGGTTTTTTTGTTGTTGCAGCAGGCCGAAATATTGATTTCCATTAAGCTGTGCAAACCGGACATTTGCATGACGATCATGATGCTATTCTTATAATAACTGAAAATCCTCTATACGTTAGCGTGCTACAGGGGTGCAGCAATGCCAATAAAAAAGCAGACAACAGGTGTCTGCTTTTTTATTGGTTTTTTTATTTTATATTAATTTTGTACAAATATTTATGAAAAAATTAATTATAATAGATTATAAAACATACTTCTATTTATTTAATTTATCATTATGATTTGAGTAAAAAAAGAAATAATGGTAAGATTAAAAGAGCAGCTTAATTAAGCGGTATAAGTTGTTGGAAGGTGGAGTTTTTGTGGCTAAAACCATAGCCTTTTTTGATATTGAATGCGGTATTGACAGCAAAAAAATCTATGATATCGGAGCTGTTAAAAATAGAAACGATATTTTTCATAAGAGCTCTGTAGGTGATTTTGCTAAATTTATTGCTAATTGCGAATATATTTGCGGACATAATATTATTCAACACGATATTAAATATTTGAATTATAGTTTGGGCTATAGTTTAGCGCATAAAAAAATAGATACCTTGTATCTTTCTCCGTTGTTATTTCCTAAGCGTCCTTATCATGCTTTATTAAAAAATGATAAGATACAATCTGATGAATTTAATAATCCTGTAAATGATGCTAAAAAGGCAGAAGTATTGTTTTATGATGAAATTAATGCCTTTCAGATTTTACCGGATGAAATAAAAGAAATATATTATGCATTATTACATAAGCAGGCAGAGTTTAAAGATTTTTTTACATATATAGGATATAAGTGCAATACTGATAATGTGGCATATAAAATTCAGTCATATTTTTCAGGCAAAATTTGCCAAAATGCCCCTGTAAAAGATTTTGTGACCAATAATCCTGTTGAGCTGGCGTATGCGCTGGCCTTGATAAATACCGGCGATTCATCGTCCATTACTCCTCCCTGGCTTTTAAATAATTATCATGGTATTGAAAATATTATCAAATTGTTATGCAATACGTTGTGCAGAGAAAAGTGTTCATATTGCAGCAATTTTTTAGATGTAAAAAAAGCTCTGAAAAAATATTTTGATTTTGATAATTTCAGAACTTATAACGGTGAGCCACTGCAGGAAATGGCAGCTCAGGCAGCTGTGGAGGGAGAGTCTTTATTAGCTATTTTTCCTACTGGCGGCGGTAAATCTTTAACTTTTCAAATACCTGCCCTTATGGCCGGCAATAATGCGCGTGGTTTAACGGTTGTTATATCTCCGCTGCTTTCTTTGATGAAAGATCAGGTAGATAATTTAAATAATCAGGGAATTACTGAAGCTGTTACTGTAAATGGTTTGCTGAATATTATAGAGCGTGCCAATGTTCTGGAAAGAATTGCCAATGGTTCTGCCAAGATATTATATATATCACCGGAGCAACTGCGTTCTAAGACTATTGAACGGCTGCTGCTGAATAGGAATGTAGTACGTTTTGTTATTGATGAGGCCCATTGTTTTTCTGCCTGGGGCCATGATTTTCGTGTAGATTATTTGTATATTGGTGATTTTATACGAGAATTTCAGAAAAAGAAAAATATAGCTGCTATTCCTGTATCCTGTTTTACTGCAACGGCAAAGCAAAAAGTAATTACGGATATTTTTGATTATTTTCAGAAGAAGCTTAATCTGAATATGAAATTATTTGCCACGACTGCAGTACGCGAAAATTTGCGTTACAAGGTTATGTTTAAAGAAAATGACGAAGATAAATATAATACTCTGCGTGATTTAATCAGACAAAAGCAGTGTCCAACTATTGTATATGTATCGCGTACCAGACGAACAGTCGAAATAGCTGAAAAATTAAGCAGAGATGGCTTTGCCGCCAGACCTTTTAACGGCAAGATGGATGCTGAGGATAAGATAAAAAATCAGGAAGCTTTCATTAATAATGAGATACAGGTTATTGTTGCTACGTCGGCTTTTGGAATGGGCGTAGATAAAAAAGATATTAAGCTTGTGGTACATTATGATATTTCCAGCTCATTGGAAGATTATGTACAGGAAGCAGGCAGAGCCGGACGTGATCCTCAGCTGCAGGCAGACTGTTTTGTCCTTTATAATAATAACGATCTTGATAAGCACTTTATTCTGCTGAATCAGACTAAGCTTAGTATTGCGGAAATTCAGCAGGTCTGGAAGGCAATCAAAGATTTAACAAAACAGAGAAATAAGGTATGCTGTTCTCCTCTTGAAATTGCCCGTCAGGCTGGCTGGGATGATACTGTCATAGATATTGAAACCAGAGTTAAAACAGCTATCGCTGCTTTGGAGAGTGCAGAATATATTAAAAGAGGCCGCAATATGCCGCAGATTTTTGCTACGGGAATTTTGGTGCCTGATATGCGCAGTGCCACTGTCAAATTGGAACAATCTAAGTTATTTACTGATAATCAGATAGAAACTGCTAAGAGAATTATAAAGTTTTTGATTTCTCGTAAAAGCATAGCCAAGGCAGGTAATGATGATGCAGAGTCAAGAGTTGATTATATTGCTGACAGGCTTGGTATTGCAAGAGAAGATGTCGTTAACATAGTAAATCTGATGCGTCAGGATGGATTATTGGCAGATTCTAAAGATATGACTGCCTATATTTTTGAAACAGACAAACTGAACCGTTCTAAACTTTTACTGGAACGCTTTATAAGGCTGGAAAAATTCTTTTTAAGTCAGATAAAAGAAGAGGGTTGTTATTTTAATTTTAAAGAATTGAACGAAGAGGCGCAGCAGCAAGGTATTACAACAGCAACTGTTAAAAATTTAAAAACTCTTTTATATTACTATGTTATTAAAGGATATCTGAAAAAAGATGAGCTGATATGCGACGGTAAAATTATCAGCAAGTTTTATCCTAATTTGAAAATTGCTGCTTTAGAAGAAAAATACGATACTAAAATAGAAATTTGTGAGTTTATTTTAAAGCATCTATTTGATTTAGCTGAACAGCAACAGGAAAAGTCGCGGTCGGAAAGATATGTGGAATTTTCTGTAGTTGGAACATATAATGCTTATAAGCATTTTACAGAAACAAGCTTATATCAGAAAAATGTCAGCCTAGGTGATATAGAAGATGGTTTACTGTATTTGTCAAAAATTGGTGCAGTGCGCCTGGAGGGCGGTTTTCTTGTATTATATAATGCTATGGAAATAGAAAGACTGGTGCAGGATAACCGTATTAAATATAAGCTGGAAGACTATCGGTTTCTTAATGAGTTTTATAAGCAAAAAATTCAACAGATTCATATAGTTGGGGAATATGCTAATTTAATGACTCAAAGCTATCAGAAGGCGCTGGAATTTGTGCAGGATTATTTTCAGATGGATTATAAAAAATTTATCAGTAAATATTTTAAGGGTGAGCGCGAAAAGGAAATTAATCGTAATATTACACCTGCTAAATATAAGCAGCTTTTTAGCTTACGTTCTCCTACACAATCGGAAATTATAAATGATAACAGCTCAAAATATATGGTGGTTGCAGCTGGTCCCGGCAGCGGCAAGACAAGAGTTTTGGTGCATAAACTGGCATCTTTGATAATTTTGGAAGACGTTAAATATGAACAGCTTTTAATGGTTACTTTTTCCCGTGCCGCCGCAACTGAATTTAAACAAAGGCTGATAGAGCTGATTGGCAATGCTGCTAATTTTGTAGATATAAAGACCTTTCATTCGTATTGCTTTGATTTACTGGGTAAGTTTGGCAGTCTGGAAAACGTGGATAATGTTATCCGAAATGCTACTGAGATGATAAAAAACGGAGAAGTCGAAGTAGGCAAGATAACTAAAAGCGTACTGGTTATTGATGAAGCTCAGGATATGGATGCTGATGATTTTGAGCTAATTAAGGCACTGATGGCAGCTAATGAGGAAATGCGTGTTATTGCAGTTGGTGATGATGACCAGAATATTTATGAATTCAGGGGTTCTGATTCTAAGTATCTGCGGGCTTTAATAGATGATTATGGCGCTAAAAAATATGAAATGGTGGAGAACTACCGCAGCAAGCGGAGTATAGTTACGTTGGCTAATGATTTTGTAAAATCTATCCATAACAGGATGAAAAATTCTTTCGTAGAAGCGGTAACAGAAGATATCGGAAAAGTACGCATTGTACACCACTATGGGAAGAATATGGAAGAAGCTATAGCAAACGACATCGTAATGAATAAGACGCAAAGTTCAACCTGCGTGCTGACTAATACTAACGAAGAGGCTTTAAAGGTACTGAGCTTTTTGCTCAGAAAAAAAGTTAATGCTAAATTAGTACAGTCTTTGGATGGCTTTAAATTAAATACTTTGCTGGAAATAAGATATTTATTAAGGCAGATAGATCATGACTTAAAAACACCGGTGATACCAGATTATTTATGGGAAAAAGCAAAGAATAATTTATGCAGATATTATGCTGACAGCAAATGTTTAGAAAACTGTAAGAATTTGCTGAAGACTTTTGAAGAGATTTATCCAGTCAAATACAGATCTGATTTTGGTGAATTTATTGACGAGTCCAATTATGAAGATTTTTACAGTAATGAACAGGATACAGTATTTATTTCTACCATCCATAAAGCTAAAGGACGTGAATTTGACAGAGTTTATATGCTTTTGGATAATTGTAAGGCTGATAGCGATGAAGAACGCAGAAAATTATATGTAGGTATGACCAGGGCAAAGAGTGAATTGATTATTCACTGTAATAATGCTTTATTAGATGCTTATTCCGGTGCTGGTGTGGAATGTATTAAGGATTATACTGAATACAGCAATCCTAAAGAAATTATTTTGCAGCTTGGACATAGAGATGTGTTTTTAAATTATTTTAAAGATAAAAAAGATATTATCGGAAGATTACGCAGTGGGCAGATTCTGATATTCAAAAATAATTATCTTTATATTCATCATAACGGAAGTCTTAAAAGTGTAGCTAAGTTATCCAAAAGAGCTGCAGATAACATAGGTAAGCTAAATGAAAAGGGTTATAGAGTTTTTTCTGCTGAAATACGGTTTATAGTATCATGGAAAGAAAAAGATGATACCGAGGAATGTGCCGTTATTTTACCAACCTTGTATTTGCAGCGTGCAAGATAAGTCTTACATTGTTCAGAAAATCAGATAATAAAAAAGAAGAGCCGTTTTATCAGCGTTATGAAACGTTGGTAAAATGACTCTTTTCTTATATAAATATTTTCTGTACCAGCAGCATATAAAAAACGGTGCTGACGCCGATAGTTACGAGGGCGTTGCGCAGTGTAAGCTGCAGTGCAACCAGAAGAGCAATGGCAAGCGCTTCCGGCAGACCGTGAGTGCCGCTTAAAAGCTGCACATCCTTCAACGAATAAACTACCAGCATGCCCATAACGGCAGGAGGTAGCAGCCGTCCTAAAAAAAGTACCAAAGGCGGTGTTTTTTTATGGGCCGGGAAAAGCAGAAAGGGCAGAAAGCGTGTAGCCATAGTTCCCAGTACAGCGGCTGCAATAGTGATGATTTCCTGTGTAAGCGTCATGCTTTCTTACCTCCCCGATAGTAAAAGTAGATAAACAGCGCAGCTATCAGCAGCATGGACGGCAGAAGAAATTGCTGTGCGCCAAACAGCGCCAGGCAAACTGCCGAAATCACAAGACCTGCCAGCGCCGACTGATGATTTTCGCTGCTTTGCCACTGGCTGACAAAGATAGTAATAAAGAGCGCTGCGAGCACGAAGTCCAAGCCTTTAGTATTAAAGGAAACGCTGCTGCCCAGCAGTCCGCCCAGGGTAGCGCCTGCCACCCAGTACAGCTGATTGAGGGCGGTGACAAAGAGCATGAACCAGCCCTTATCAATACCTGGAGGGATGGCTGCCGAGCAGTTGATGGAAAAAGATTCGTCGCACATGCCGAAAATAAGATAGGGCTTTTTCCAGCCCAGCCCTTTGAAGCGTTCCAGCATGGAAATACCGTAGAAAAGATGGCGGGAGTTAATCATGAGCGCCATGCAGAAGGCACCTACAGGGTCAAAGGCAGAAAGCAGCAAACCTACGGTAACGAATTCCATGGAGCCGGCAAAAATTAACAGGCTCATAAAAAAGGGATACCAGACGGAAAAGCCCTTGCTGACGGTGAGTACACCGTAGGACATGCCCAAAAATAAAAACGCCGCACAGATTGGCAGCGTTAAAGGAAAAGCCGCGGCAAAGGCCGCTTTATATTTATTCATCATAACACCTGCACTTTGTAAAGATAATAATATTCTACAAAGTGCAGTTTTTTTTGTCAAACAGCTTATTTATGCTCGGCACCGGGGCGCAGTTCCGGCGGCAGTACGGGGCAGAGGTCGTGGTGGGTTTCGCTGACGGGATTGACATGTACCATGCAGTGCTTAACCAGCGGGAAGTTGGCTTCGATAGCGGTATGGACTGTTTCGGCAATGTGATGGGCTGCCAGCAGGGTCAGATCATCTTTAACGCTGATTTCCACATCCACATAGATGCGGCTGCCGAACATACGGGTGTAAAGGCTGTCCACATGCTCTACGCCGGGAACCTTTTCAATCAGTGCTTCCAGACGGCTGCTGGTTTCAGCGTCGCAGCTGCGGTCAACCATCTTGTTCATGGCATCGGCAAATACTTCGTAAGCTGCATATAAAATCATGGCGCAGATAACGATACTGGCTACCGGGTCTAAAATAGGATAGCCCATGCGCGCACCCAGGATACCTACAAAGCTGCCTACGGAAGAAAGGGCGTCGCTGCGGTGATGCCAGGCGTCGGCCATCAGAGCGCCGGAGTTGATTTTATCGGCAGCGCGTTTAGTGTACCAGAACATGGCTTCTTTCACTACGATGGAGATTACGGCTGCCCACAGAGCCATCTGTCCGGGGATTACCAGATCAGCAGCATCGGCATACAGCACCTTCTGCACACCGCTGTAGCCAATGCCGAGGGCAACCAGCGTCAGCATTACTGCCAGAATAATGGCTGCCACACATTCCAGACGCTCATGGCCGTATTGGTGTTCGTTATCGGAAGCCTTATTGGAAAAGCGTACGCCTGCCATAACGATAAGGGTACTGAAAACGTCGGAAGCGGAGTGGATACCGTCGGAAATCATGGCCGCAGAGTTGGCGACGATGCCGGCTGCCAGCTTGCCCAGTGAAAGTACCAGGTTGGCGATGATACTGTTGACGGACACCACCATGGCTATGCGTTCTTCTTCATTAACAAAATTCATCATAATATATTATCCTCCCAAATCCTCTGCAGGCAAACAAAAACGCCTGCGGAATAGTAGTATACTGTCCCGCAGACGCAGAATGTCTGCTGCCCGTGTGGGCCCGGCTGCTAAAAACCAGCAGGTTTAACGCCTGATCAGATTGTACTGTAGCAAAAATGCAGTGCAAAGAGATTTTTTATATTGAAGTTATTAAGCGTATTGTAAGATTAAGAGCGGCGTTTGTCAAGTATTTCTTAGCGGCGCTCGCGCAGATATTTGAGTGCGCTCTGAGCAGCGATAGCACCGTCATTAGTAGCGGTAACTACCTGACGCAGTACTTTGGCGCATACGTCGCCGGCACCGTAAATACCGGGTACGGAGGTAGACATATCATCTTTAACAATCATGTAGCCCTGCTTATCGGTAATGCCCAGCTCTTTGACAAAGTCGGTAGCCGGGTCAGCGCCGATATAGGGGAAAATACCGTGCGCCTTGTAAATTTCTTCCTCACCGGTTTGGGTATTCAGCACGCGCATACCTGCCACATGATTGTTTTCAATAAGGACTTCCTGGGGTGTACGGAAGGGCAGTACCTTGATTTTAGGATTCTGCGCCACTTTTTCCTGAGTGATAAGCTCGGCACTGTATTTATCACGGCGGGCCAGGATAGTGATATCAGAAGTAAATTCTGCCAGATAGAGGGATTCTTCAAAAGCAGCGTTGCCGGCACCGACGATGATAACCGGTTTATTGCGGTAAAAAGCAGCGTCGCAGACTGCGCAGAAGCTGATGCCGCGGCCAATCATTTCCAGTTCGCCGGGGATGTTCAGCGTGCGTTCTACCGTTCCGGTAGCGACGATAACTGCCGGAGCACGGAAGGTTTTGCCGCTGGCGCAGTCAACAGTTTTGATGTCGCCTGCACTGACAGAGGTAACATTTTCATAGAAATAGTCCGTACCCAGTTCCATGGCCTGCTCGTAAATGTCGTAGGCCAGCTGGGAACCGCTGACATTTTTCTTGCCGGGCCAGTTTTCGATTTCAAAGGTCTTAATCAGTTTGCCGCCGGGAGCGTAGGCTTCCAGTACCAGTGTTTTCAGACCGGCACGGCGGGCGTAGATGGCAGCGGTCAGACCGGCAGCGCCGCCGCCGATAATAATGAGGTCGTAGTCGGCAGGGGGAGCAGCTTCGACTGGCGGCTCGTTGCCCAGCAGTTTTTCCAGACGTTCCTGCAGACGTTCACGGGGCAGGAAACCGGAATAGCGGGAAAGAATTTCGCCGTCTTTAATAAAGAAGAGTGTAGGGATAATGGTAATATCCAGCTCTTCGGTAAGGGCAGGCTCTTTATCAATATCAATTTTGACAATGTCGATTTTATCGCCCAGTTCTTTGTCAATGTCTTCCAGTACGTAGCTCAGCATTTTGCAGGGACCGCACCAGGTGGCGAAAAAATCTGCCAGGAAAGTTTTCTTTTCTGCCAGCATCTGTTTAAATTCAGCGGC